>WNFI01114507.1_pt1 | contig 13905 bp, 11 predicted proteins | sample 5400471 | NCBI WGS metagenome assembly WNFI01 (sample SAMN13153348, study PRJNA577476) | soil metagenome | isolation source: 100 cm saprolite on Douglas fir-dominated hillslope | place: USA:California | collected 2013-09-17 | reverse complement strand
GCCATCGGAGCGAAAGTTTTTCTAACGACGGGCGGAGTTCGGCAGCGTGCGGACGTGTATAGCGGGGGATCGTACGGTTCGAGCTCTGACAAGCGGGTGCACTTCGGGCTGGGGCAAGCGACTGCGGTGGATGCCATCGAGATTCATTGGCCCAGTGGAAAGAAGCAGAGCGTCACCGTAACGGGCGTCGACCGCATTCTTACCGTGGAAGAAGGGAAGGCGCCGACGGAGAAAAATCTGTGGTGATGGTAGATTTTTAGGCGATTCAAGCAATAATTGCAGGGTGCTTAAGAAGTCTATCGAAAAAGGAATCGGCGTGATTGTTTGCCTATTCTTCCGCGCAGAGGTTTTGGCATTAAGAACAATCGGAGCTTGAATGGAATTCATTCATGATGATTTCCTGTTGGCGTCGAAGACAGCCCGCCGTCTGTATCATGGGTACGCCGCTCTAGAACCCATCCTGGACTACCATTCGCATCTGTCGGCTGCGGATATCGCCGCTGACCGGCGGTTCAAGGACTTATTCGAAATATGGCTTGAAGACGACCACTACAAATGGCGAGCCATGCGCGCCAATGGAATTTCCGAACGTTTTTGCACGGGTGATGCGCCTCCCTTTGAAAAATTTCTGGCGTGGGCTCGAACTGTGCCGTTTGCGCTGCGGAATCCGCTCTATCACTGGACGCATTTGGAGTTGAAACGGTACTTCGACATAGGGGAACTGTTAGACGAAGGCAGCGCCAAAAAAGTCTGGGATCGGGCAAACATTTTGCTGCAAAGCAACGAGCTATCGGTGCGTGGAATACTTAAAAAGTTTCACGTCCGAGTAATCTGCACCGCGGATGACCCCTGCGATGACCTCAAGTATCATCAGGCGATAGCCGGTTCGGAGAAGAACTTCCGTGTTTTTCCGACATTTCGCCCCGACAGAGCGTTTGGCGTGGGGACTCCCCAGGAATTCGTTGCATGGCTCGGGCAACTGGAAGCAGCAAGCAATGTTTCCATCTCATCCCTCAGTGATTTTCTCGGCGCGCTAAAGCAGCGGCATGACTATTTCCACTCGCAAGGAGGCCGGCTGTCGGACCATGGATTGAACTATTGTTGCAGCGCGCCTTGCACAGAGCAGCAAGCTTCAGCGGTCTTTGCCAGAGCGCGCGGAGGTGTGCCCGCGACTCGAGAAGAGGCGGAACAATTTGCCTCGTATCTTTTGCTATTTTTCGGAAGGCTGGACGCCGAAAGAGGCTGGACCAAGCAATTGCACCTTGGCGCATTGCGGCGAGTGAACACGCGCCGCACTCGCGAACTTGGTTCGGACAAGGGATATGACGGAATCGGGGACTGGAATCAGGCGGAGGCGCTTTGTTCGTTTCTTGACAAACTCGACCAGGAACAGGCGCTGCCCAAAATGATCATCTATAACGTGAATCCCTCGGACAACTACGCGTTTGCGACCGCGATTGGCAGTTTTCAGGAAGGGCCCGTGGCAGGGAAGATCCAGTTCGGGAGCGGCTGGTGGTTTCTCGATCAAAAGGAAGGCATCGAATGGCAACTCAACGCCCTCTCGAACACTGGGCTGCTATCTCGATTCATCGGCATGCTGACGGACTCGCGATCGTTCATGTCGTTTCCGCGGCACGAATATTTTCGGCGAGTCTTCTGTAACCTGCTTGGGCGCGAAGTCGAGAGCGGGGAATTGCCCAACGATGAAAAACTACTCGGAACGATGGTGCAAAATGTGTGTTATAGAAATGCCGAGCGCTATCTGGGGTTGGGCTAAGGCCGAGCGCGACCTGAAATGATTCACAAATCTTCGCGACCACGCGTGTCTCTTTTGCTCTTGGTTGCTTATTTGCTCGCGGGATCTCCTGTCAATGCTCAAACAATCGGCGAAGATCGCTACGTGGATTTTGCGCATCACGCCGGCGAATTCAGCCTCGCTGCGGGAAACGCTGTGGCAACCCTCTATGTGGATTCTGCCGATTTTCCCGGCGTGATTCGCGCCGCCGGCGACCTGCAGGCGGACATTCAACGCGTTACGAACAGGAACGCGTTGACGGCGCACGACGAGAAGGGCCTGGGATCGAATGCGATCATCGTTGGCACGATTGGAAAGAGCAAAATCATCGATCAACTAATCCGCGATCGCAAAATTGACGCAAACCTCTTTGCCGGAAAATGGGAAGCGTTTCTGATTCAAGTTGTGCCGAATCCGCTGCCGGGCGTGGCCAGCGCCGTGGTTATCGCGGGAAGCGACAAGCGCGGAACAATTTTCGGGATCTACGATCTCTCCGACCAGATTGGAGTTTCGCCGTGGTACTGGTGGGCCGATGTTCCCGTTCAGCATCATGATGAACTGTTCGTGAAGCCGGGCACATTCGTGCAGGGGCCGCCGGCAGTCAAGTACCGCGGAATTTTCCTGAATGATGAAGCGCCCTCGCTAACCGGATGGGTGCAGGAAAAATACGGGAACTACAATCATCAGTTCTACGCCAAAGTGTTTGAGCTTCTACTGCGATTGAAGGCCAACTATCTCTGGCCGGCCATGTGGAACAACGCTTTTAACGAAGACGACCCGCTGAATGCGCAGCTGGCCGACGAATACGGCATAGTGATGGGCACGTCCCATCACGAACCGATGCTGCGCGCGCAGCAAGAATGGAAGCGGCATGGAAAAGGTGCGTGGGATTATTCGACGAACGCAGATTTCCTGAAGGGATTCTGGGATGAAGGCGTCCAACGCAACAAGAAGTTCGAGAGGCAGGATTGGGCCCTCTATAAGGAAGTGCAGGAATATTACGAGAAAGGCATGCGTGTCCCAGACGACGTCACTCTACTGTGGTGCGACGACAACTGGGGAAACATCCGCAGGCTGCCGACGGCCGAGGAACGCAAGCGCAGCGGCGGCGCCGGAATCTACTATCATTTCGATTACGTCGGCGATCCGCGTTCCTACAAGTGGTTGAACACGATTCCGATCGTCAAGGTTTGGGAGCAGATGAATCTGGCGTATCGCTATGGCGCCGACCGCATCTGGATTGTCAATGTGGGCGACTTGAAGCCCATGGAATTGCCTATCGATTTTTTCCTGAACATGGCGTGGAAACCAGAAAGGTGGCCCAAGGAAAGAATCTCTGAATTCACCAGGTTCTGGGCAGAGCGGCAGTTTGGACCAGAGTTTGCGCCGGAAATTGCGGACCTGCTTTCGAAGTACACAAAATACAATGGCCGGCGAAAACCCGAGTTGCTGGAGCCCGATACGTATAACTTGGTGGACTACCGTGAGGCGGATACGGTGTTGGCCGATTTTCAAGCCGCCGCTGCGAAAGCGGAAGAAATCTACGGCAAGCTGCCGGAGAACCAGCGCGACGCTTTCTTGGAACTTGTGCTTTACCCCACGAAAGCGTCCGCGATTGTAACCGAGCTTTACATCATCGCCGGCAGAAACCAACTCTACGCCAGCCAAGGCCGCGCGAGCGCCAATGATTTGGCCGCCCAGGCGCGCGCTTTATTTCAAGCCGACGCGGACCTCTCTGCGGCCTACAATCACACACTGGCGCACGGCAAGTGGGACCACATGATGGATCAAACGCACATCGGCTACACCTATTGGAACCAGCCGCCGGTCAACGCCATGCCCAAGGTCAGTGAAATCAAAACTCCTGCTGCGGCAAAACTCGGCGTGGCTTTGGAAGGTTCGGCGCTTGCTTGGCCCGGCTCTTCTGGCGAAGCAACTCTTCCTCCGTTTGACGTTTTCAATCGGCAACGCCGCTACATCGACATTTTCAATCGCGGCCAGGAGCCATTTACATTTTCGATAGCCACGAACGTCCCTTGGATCATACTGAGCGAATCGCAAGGGAAGATTGAGAAGGAGCGGCGCGTGTGGATCAGCGTGGATTGGGATGCGGCCCCTGTGGGGCTCGCTGGCGGCTACTTGAAAATCGGGGGCAACGCGCAAGAAGTAGTTGTGACTGTGAACGCTTCTCGTCCCCCAGATCTCACGCGGGAAACGCTGAACGGCTTTGTGGAAAGCGAAGGCAACGTTTCGATGGAAGCGGTGCACTACGACAAGAAAGTGGATGGACCATCGGCGCGATGGGAGAAAATTGATGACCTCGGACGGACGCTTTCCTCCATGACCGTATTCCCAGTAACCGCGCACAGTGTCACGCCGCCGCGGGATTCTCCGCGCCTCGAATACAAGTTGTATCTTTTCGATCCACGCACTATCGAAGTGGAAGCCATCCTTGCACCTACTTTGAATTTTGTGCCGGGCCGCGGCCTGCGATACGCCATCTCCTTTGATGACGAGGCACCTCAGGTCATTGATGCGCTTGCGCAGAACACGGTGAAAGACTGGGAAACGTCGGTGAAGGACAGCGTTCGCAACGTAAAGTCCACGCGCTCCCTTTCAGGAACGGGGTATCACATTTTGAAATTCTGGATGGTCGACCCAGGAGTTGTACTGCAGAAACTCGTCGTCAATCTTGGCGGCGTAAAGCCCAGTTATCTTGGTCCGCCGGAGAGCTATCACCATGGCGGCTACGAGCTTACGCCGCATTAGACAGCGCCCCACGCGTATAACTCCGGCCGGCGCATCTGCTGAAGTGAACTTACTTTCGCGCCGGCGACATCAGTTGTAGAGTAGGCGGGCAAGTTTTATGAGCTGAGCGGGTTGGCGTGGACCGGATACCGATTTATTTTCATCCACTATCTCGCTCCTCGCGATACAAAGGATCCACACCAACGATGAAAATCACCGACGCCAAAGTGATTGTCTGTAGCCCGGGACGCAATTTCGTAACGCTGAAGGTTACGACCGAGGACGGAATTTACGGGCTCGGCGATGCCACGGTAAATGGCCGCGAACTCGCGGTCGCCAGCTACCTTTCCGACCATAAGGGCAAGGCCCTGAATGTGCCCGTCTACCAGTTATTGGGAGGGGCTTCGCGCGAGGGTGTTCTCGTTTACGGCCATGCTAGCGGAGCAAATATCGAGGAAACCGTTCAGGCCGTTGCCCACTATCAGAAACTGGGATACAAAGCGATTCGCGCGCAGAGCGGCATTCCCGGTTTGCAAAGCACCTACGGCGTTGGCCGCGGCAAAATGTACTACGAGCCGGCGCAAAAGGATGCGCCGCCCGAAGAGGCCTGGAGCACCGATCTCTACTTGAATTTCGTACCGCAATTATTCGCGCGCCTACGAAAGGAATTTGGCGAGGATCTTCCTCTGCTGCATGATGCGCATCACCGGCTAACGCCGATTGAAGCGGCGCGACTGGGAAAGAGCCTCGAACCATTTCACCTGTTCTGGCTCGAAGATCCCGTGCCTGCCGAATTGCAGGAGAGTTTGCGGCTCATTCGCCAGCACACCACCACGCCGATTGCGATCGGCGAAGTTTTCAATTCGATCTACGATTGCCAGCAACTCATCCAGGAGCAGCTCATCGACTTCATTCGCACTGCGGTAGTACACGCGGGGGGAATTTCACATTTGAGGAAAATCGCCAGCCTCGCAGAACTCTATCACGTCCGAACCGGCTGCCACGGCGCCACCGATATGAGTCCCGTGTGCATGGCGGCCGCGCTGCATTTCGATTTAAGCGTTCACAATTTCGGCATCCAGGAATACATGCACCACCTCGCGGAAACAGACCGAGTTTTCCCGCATTCTTACAGCTTTTCTGATGGGATGATGCATCCAGGCGACGCGCCAGGCCTCGGCGTGGACATTGATGAATCTGTTGCGTCCAAGTATCCCTACGCCCGGGCCTATCTCCCAGTCAACCGCAAGCTCGACGGCACGATGCACAGTTGGTAGAGGAAATTCCGTCGACGAAAAATTGCAGATTGCTCCAGCAAGTACCGCGACGATCTGCAATTTTTCACGCTAATTTCAGGGCATCTGTGATGTCGGAACTCTTCTTAGAGCTGAATAATTCCGCGCCGCAAGCCGATGGCGACCGCTTGGGTGCGGTCACCGGCGCCCAACTTTTCCATGATGTGCTTGATGTGAACCTTCACGGTGTCTTCTGAAATGAAAAGCCGCTCCCCAATGTCCCGATTCCTGTTTCCTTCGGCAACCTTCCGAAGAACCTCGGTTTCGCGTGCCGTCAAGCCTTCATCGCTCATATGCTCCGCCAGCTGCGCCGCAATCTGCGCGGGGATACGCTTTTTCCCCGCATGAACCTGGCGAATCGCCTCCACGAGCTCTTTTGGAGGCAGGCTCTTGAGAATGTAAGCGCGAGCTCCTGCCTCGAGGGCGCGCTGGATTTCCACATCACCTTCGAACGTGGTAAGGACGACAATGCGGGCTTCGGGGAATTCCTTTCGAATGGCAACAATCGCATCAATCCCGCTCATGTCGGGAAGTCTAAGGTCCATGAGGGTTACGTCGGGCCGATGTTCCCGGAATTGCCCAATGCCGTCTTGCCCGTTCGCTGCGTGGGCTACTAACTGCATGTCGGCTTGGTTGCCAAGGACAAGTTCTAGCCCTTCGCGAAGTAGCGGATGATCATCCACGCACAATATGCGGATGCGTGCCGGCTCGCTCATAGACATTGGCCGCCTCTTGGTTTGTCCATCACTCGCGTTAGCCTCGGAAGCGACTCTCAAAACTTTATTCACCAGACCCAGAAGCAAGGTCGCCGCGAACGCGTTCACATTGCAGCAGGCGCGGCATTTTGACAGCACGGCAAATCCGCAGGCCCGATGCTGGCGCTAGAAAATTGGGCGTGGGCAATGGAAACGTTATGAGTCGGAACAGCAATCTCCACTTCTGTCCCGGCGCCTGGCCTGCTCCAGATCCGGAGTTGTGCTCCCACACCGGCGGCCCGCTCGCGCATCCCCGACAGTCCCCAGTGCAAATCGCGCCCAACCTGTATAAACTTCGGATCGATCCCGCAGCCATTGTCACGCACGATCACACGAAACCGGCGGTGGGAATACTCAATCTCGGCTTCAATGGCAGTCGCTCCAGAGTGTCGCAATGCATTGAGCAGCGCTTCCCGCGCGATAAGGTAAATTTGCTCTTGGATCGCGGGATTCAAGGTCTTTGCCTGCCCCTCGACCAAGATTCGTGGACTTAGTGGGCGAATCCGCGGGGGTTTGATCTACCGTGGCCTGCAGCAGCAGGGAGGCACCCAGAAACCCCTGGAACAAAGTGTCGTGCAACTCGCGTGCGATGCGCCCGCGTTCCTTGCGGCGTTCTTCCAGCCGAACTCTCTGCTCCCGGTCTGCTTGCTCGCGATCGGGATGGCGGAAGCGTCTTGGCAATCGCTCGGCGGGCCGCGTCGGCGAGTCACGGCGACTGAGTGCATCACCAACCATTGGATTCAGTGACCGCTCAACGTTAGAGTTCATGGCTGGTATCACCCCCCGTTTCGATCCACTCGCGAATGTAAGATGGGCACTGCTTCAACCTGATTCCTCGAGCTTTACATGCTGCCAGAAACTTTACGGCTTCACGATCCACCAGCATCACTTCTTCCAGGTCCAGCGTGATACCTGCAACTCCTGGTTCGGCATCGAAGAGCTGCTGTAACTCGGCGACGTGTATTTCCTCGATGCGGCCGCTGAGAGCGAAAATCAGGGACCCGTTTTCTTCAGACCTTCGAATCTTCAACATCTCAATGGTGGGCAGTGCAACCCAAGGACCAGTCGTATTAGATTGAAAACAAGTGTTTTAGTTTGTTCCGGAAATCACGAAACTCGTGATTTAACGAATATCGTGACTGCCATGTGGGCGTTCGGGGCGTCCTATGCCGACTTGAACCGGTGTTTATTGATCTTGTGCGCGCGAATCTTTGAGTCGAGCGTGGAAGGAGGAACCCCCAGTCTGGCCGCGGCACCCGACGGTCCAGACACCCTGCCCTGGGCGTCCGCCAGCGCTGCCTCGATGGCTTTCTTTTCTTGGGGCGCCGGCAACTTCAACAGTGTTCCGATAGCTGGCTCTGCAGTGTCGACTTTGTGGGACAGCCAACTCTCGTCGACGGTGAAGTTCTCCGTCTCACAGACGATCACAGAGCGCTCGATCACGTTTTGAAGTTCGCGAATGTTGCCAGGCCAGGTGTAGGCCATGAGCCTTTCAAGTGTCGCCCGATTGATGCCCCGTAACTTTTTTCCCGCTTTAGTGGCATAGCGAGCGATGAAATACTCGACCAGCACCGGGATATCTTCCTTTCTTTCCCGAAGCGGCGGCATCTCAATCGGAAAGACGTTAAGCCGGTAATAGAGATCGCTGCGAAACGTCCCCGCGTCGATTCCAGCCTGCAAGTCACGATTGGTGGCGGCAATCACCCGCACGTTGGCGCGAATCGTTTTGGTGCCGCCTACCCGTTCGAACTCGCGCTCCTGCAAAACGCGCAGCAAGGCAATCTGCGTCTCCAATGGAAGCTCTCCAACTTCATCAATAAAGATGGTGCCTCCGTCGGCCAATTCGAAACGCCCCAGGCGGCGTTGCGTAGCGCCGGTGAACGCCCCCTTTTCATGTCCGAAGAGTTCCGAAGTTATCAGGGAAGGTGGGACAGCCGCACAGTTAACACTAACGAAGGCGCGCGAAGCGCGCGGCGACCGTTTGTGAATGGCGCGCGCGATCAATTCCTTGCCCGTACCTGTCTCGCCCGTCACCAGGGCGGTGGAATCCGTCGGCGCGACTTTCGCTACGCGCGCCAGGACGGTTTGCAACGCCGGCGACTCACCCACGATCTCCTCAAACATCGAAGAGCGGTCGATCTCTTCGCGCAGCGCGATGTTCTCGTGGTAAAGCTGGTCCCGCAATTTCTTGATTTCCTCAATCGCGTTCTGGAGGTCGCTTTCGGCTTTTTTGCGTTCGGTGATGTCTTCATGGATGGCAATAACACGACTGGGGCGTCCGTCGGGCCCTCGCAAGAGCGTAAAGATCACATTAGCCCATACGGATCTGCCATCTTTGAGGATGAGGTGCTTTTCCTCTCGCAGCGTCTCACGAATCCCATTGCAAAGCTCGCGGAACAGAAGAGCATCCGCTTCCCGATCCTCTTCGCAAGTGAGCTCGTCATAGGTTGCAAGGCGGCCGAGTTCTTCCCGGCTGCAGCCCATCATTCTTTGCAGCGCACGATTGTTTTCGACGGGCGCTCCCGAAATTAGATCGACGAGAGTGATGCCCGATCCTGCCTCATTGAAAATCGCGCGAAAGCGCTGCTCGCTTTCTCTGAGCAAGGACTCTGCCTGCTTGCGCTCGGTGATATCTGTTACTGCTCCGACGAACTGCAAATCGCCCGGTTCGTTATCTGTCGAGGGATGAGATACAACTCGAACATGTTTCACCGAACCATCGGGCATCATCAAGCGATGCTCGAAATCAAAGCTGCGCACTTCCGTCGCCGCTCGCTGGATGGTTTGCTGGACCAACGCCCGGTCTTCGGGATGAGTCCGCTCCATCAACAGGTCCACGGTGGGCTTGGTTGCGGGATTGACCTCAAAGATTCGAAAGGTCTGCTGCGACCAGAAAGTTTCTCCGCTTGCAACGTGCCAGCCGAAGCTGCCCGTTTGGCTGAGCTTCTGCGCCTCTGCCAGGTAGATCTCCCGGCTTTTCAGCTCATGGTAAAGCTCCTGGAGCCGCACTACCATGTCGTTGAAAACGCTCCCGAGGCGAGCGATTTCGTCCCTTCCTGCAGCGGGTATCCGATGACTGAAATCACCTCCCGCCAAAGCCTTGGAGCCTTCCATCAAGCGCCCGAGAGGCAGAGTGATACTGCGCGTGATGGCCAAGCCGAGGAAGGCGGCGAACACGAGCGTCATTGCGGCGGTGAGGGGCACAATCAGTAGAATTCGCCGTTGCGCCTCCCCAATTCTCAGAAGGGCTTGTCGACGCTTCTCGCCGACTTCGCGGTCAATATTTTCAACCAGCGACGAAGTCCTGGTTTCCAGCGGCCGGATCTGGTTAGCCAGACGCAGACGAACAGCCTGCCAGTCCTTCGATTTGGCCAAAACTGTGATGGCCCCGAGTTCAGCCGGCAGGGCGTCCTGAATGGCTTGAAGGGTCGGCAGCAGCGCTGGGTCCAGCTGGACTTCGGGCGGCAACCGCCCGAGGACACTCCGGCTGCGCCGGCTGTCCTCAAGGAGTGCGGTGCGCAGAAGTTCCGCTTCGGTCAGGAGCCCAGCAGTGTTTTCGGAATGTGCGAGATCATCCAGCCTTTCATAAAACGACATGAGACTGGTATGAGCCTGCAACACGGCGATCAACTCTTGGTCGACGCCGCTCAGACGCTGCGCTTGGTCGCTAACTCGATGGAATTGCCAGAGTAAAACTGCGTTTCCCAGCAACATTGCCAGAATGATGAGGACAAAGCAGGACGTCAGACGGGGGCCGATGTTGAGTCGATGAAAAGGAAAAATTTTGTCGCCAGCTTGTTTCGCCCACGCGGCAAGTTTCGCGACCACTAGTGACTCCCTGTCGGTTGACTCGATTACGAGTGGCCAAGATTGCTATCGCCTGCACTCGAAATCGAAACATGCCCGGACCTTTATAGACCCTTTTCGCGGGAAGCCCTATCCAGCCTGGAAGGCGGTCCCGGTCTGAATCCGGTGATTCCCATCAGTTCCTTCTCCAGGTCCGCGGCTGCGGCCAAAGGAATCTTTTCCCCGGCCAGCACGGAATGTACGGCCCGGATGTACGCCGTGCTCACCTCTTCGTATTTCTGTCCGGTAACCACGGATGGACGCGCCACCACAACTTCCCCGTGTTGCTTCAATTTGGCAAGCTGCGGATAAAGTTCGAAGAGGGCCGGCAGCTCGTACAGCTCAGCTTCCTGGGGTGGCTGGGAGTGCTCGCTCGCGCGCATCAGCTGGGCATCTCTTCGCAGCAGAAATCGAATCAGCTCCAGCGCTTCACGGGGGTGCGTCGAACTTTGCGAGACTGCCAATCCGTTTCCTCCTAACGTGCCTGCTCGCGCTGCTCTGCCTCCCGGCATGCTGGTTACGCCGAACCGCGTAGGGCTACCAGGTGGAGTATTCACACGGGACCCCGCAAAAGGCCAGCCGCGAGTGAGCAAGCTATAGTCGGATTGCCAACCACGAAGGAAGGCGGCCTTCCCCGAGCCCCAGAAGTTTTGTGCATCCCACTTTGCGTAGGCTGCCACGCCAGGCGGTGAAATGGAACCAACCCACCGCGCCGCACGCTGCCAGGATCGAATCGCCTGCCCATTATTCACGCTGATGGTCTGGTCATCCTCAATGATTCGTCCGCCACCGTCGCTAATCTGCCATTCCAGGGCGCTGCAGGTCAAATCTTCGTCGACGCCCCCCTGCCAGGCATAGCCCCAGAAGTCTTTCACACCTTTGGCCCGTTCGCCCGCTTGAATCCGGGTGGCCATCACCTCGAGTTCATCCCATGTTTTGGGCGGTTCACGATATCCGTACTTTTGCAGAAGATCAGGGCGATATAGCAAAACACCAATGTAGGCGTGGTGCGGTATAGCCACCTGTTTGTCGCCCACGGCGTAGCTCGCGAGCACCACGAGGTTTTGCGAGGCAAGCTCGTTAGTGAAGTAGGGCTTCAGATCCAAGAGATACTGGCTTAAGATTCCGGACCAAATCACGTCAATGCTGACAACGTCGGGAGTGCCGGTACCTTTTTTGAGAAGCTCGCGCCACAAGGCGAGCTGATTGAAGGAGCCGTCGGGGCGGGGAAGCCGTTTGACTCGGATCCCCGTTTCCCGAGTGAAGTCTTGCAAGTCTTTTGCCAGGCCAGGCATCAGATCGGGTGTGTCCCACTCAATATCCAGATACGTCACGGTGACCGGTTCATGCACCGGCTGCCATGAACAACCCGGCCCCAAAGAGAGCAGCAAAATTCCGAATATGCCGACAATTCTCATTCAGTGCGACCTTGGCCTGAATTACGAATCTCGCCGCTCACTGGATCGGAGCAAACGCCCCGCAGTTTGCTCCCCATTTACGCCTGCAGAATAGCACGAGACGCTTTCAGCTTCCTTCGGAGAGAGACAGCAGGGTCGTTGCTGGCCCGAAAAGAAAAGGCGACGCCTAATCTGCAGGTGTTTGAAAAAGGATAGCGGGGACGACGAGACTCGAACTCTCGCCCTCTGCCGTACCGAAGCTCTTCCCCTATAGGAGGGGATATGGCCGGGACTTGCCATGAAGTTAGCCGGCCCGCTTACCGCTCGGTCGCCGGGGCTTCGGCTTACTCTTGCCCTTGAGATGGAGATTGAGCGCCACTGCAGCACGGATGAGCTCCTTCAAGGCCGCTTCATCGACCTTGTTGCCTTCGTGGATGTCGATGGAGCGCCTGACATTCCCGTCGAGGCTGGAGTTGAACAGGCCTGCGGGGTCCTTCAACGCAGCTCCCTTGGCAAATGTCATCTTGACGATGTTTTTGTATGATGAATGCAGAGGCAGATTCCACCGGGACAGGCCTTTTCATGTTCAGCTCCAATTCTCGCGCTTAATTTAGCTGCGCTCAGCGTAACCTGCAATCTCTGCAAGTGGAAGCCTCGTTTGTTTCGACAGCAGTTCGGATAAATCGTAGTCGGTCAGTTTCCGTGTGGCCGACGAACCGCTCTCTATCCGCTACGGCGCTATTGAGGAAGTATCTCTTTCGTTCCTCCGGGCACGACAAGCCAGTATCCTTCTCGTGTAAGCTACGCAACTCTAGATCTCGAAAGAAAAAAGTGGAGCGACGATGAAAACGGAATTGCTGCGATTCAACGGCGCTGTCGAGCGAGATCCCGCCATCGATGCGTGGATGAAAGAGCATGCAGGTGCATTGGGAGCCATAGCGCATCAGTGGTTTGAGGTGATGCGAAAATGCGGGGACGAAGTCCGGGAGCTCTTGCATGACGGCTGCCCGGTTGCATGTTTGGGAGATGCGCCCTTCGGCTACGTCAATGTATTCCATTCGCATGTAAACGTGGGGTTCTTTCACGGCGCGGCGCTGGCGGACCCGGCTCACTTGTTGCAAGGCACCGGCAAGTTCATGCGCCATGTGAAGCTGAGATCGGGAACGGTCACAAACGCCGCAGCGCTAAGCAGGCTGATCGAGACGGCGTACTCAGATATAAAGGCGCGCGTCGAAAACGGGTAGCTCACAGAAAACGCCTCGATGGCCCGAAAACCAGGCGATTAGGGGTTATTCGCAGCATCTTGTTAGGCCGGTCTTTTCGAAATAAGTCGCCGAAGGAGATGGCCTTTCCACATCCATAATCCCGTAAGGACCATTACAGGAAGGAAGACAAACCGAGTTGCGGGGGCGTAGTCCGGAAGTCTTTCAAACGGACTATAGATATAACCGAGTATCGGAATACTAAAGACGATGTGAATCCAGCGAAAAATCGAGCGTTTGGTGGCTTCATTCATGACTGGTGCGATCCTCTCCTTCACTCAGGGTTTGTAAGTACAAACCCTAATACCGAATTCACGACTTTTGAGCCGCCTGAGGCGGCCAGTTGGGCGTTTCGATACCGAACTGCTTGGCGTACTCCGCGTTCAATCGCTGCCAGCCGCCGAATTTCATGGCCTCGGAGCCAACCATGCGGCCGATGGGAGTTCCGCTAAGAAGGCGATCCAGAACATCGAAACAAATGTGCCATCCGGCAGCACCCATGGAGATGAAGCGGTGACCGATGTTGGTCCACAGCGTCAGGCGCGTGCCGCCACCCAAGTCTTCGAGTTCCCATCGCATATCGAAGCCACCCCACTTGTACTCAAGCACCTCAGGAGCGTCGGCTCGCGTCACGGTTGTTTCAGTAACACGCGGCGCGGGCGCACCCACCGTGGTGAGCTTCACCGTGGTTCCCACCGTACCCAGGCACCCATCGGCTTCAAAGGGAGCCCACTCGCGCAGATGCGCCGGGTCGGTAAGCGCCTGCCAGACTTTTTCCGGCGAGTGGCGCAGTTCTCTGACGAGAAT
>WNFI01066327.1_pt1 | contig 13905 bp, 10 predicted proteins | sample 5400471 | NCBI WGS metagenome assembly WNFI01 (sample SAMN13153348, study PRJNA577476) | soil metagenome | isolation source: 100 cm saprolite on Douglas fir-dominated hillslope | place: USA:California | collected 2013-09-17 | reverse complement strand
GCGCCATCGTGCCACGAGAAACGACCTGCGGGTCGCCGATTGCTTCGGCAACGGTAAGATATCGCGAGCAAGGCACGCCCGCCGACATCAGGATGTCCTCGCACTGCCGGGCTGGTCGAACTTTGGTCCACTGCTCGATTTCGTTCATCAGCATGTTCCAGTTTTCTGCGCGAGCGTCATGGCGTGCATAACGAGCATCGGTCTTCCAGCTGGGATTTCCCGTCGCGTCCGCCAACTGTTCGAAATTTCTCTGGTTGATGGGCGTTACGATGACAAAACCGTCGATGGCGACCAGCGGCGCATACAGATGGCGCCTGGTTCCATCGGGAAATTGAGCTTGCTGGCATTCGAACACCAGCAGGTTGATCATCGAGTCCATCAGCGCCACGTCGATATATTGACCGATGCCATGGCGCAAGCGACCGATCAACGCGGTCTGGATCGCGCCAAATGCATAGACAGCCGCAAGGACGTCGGCCACGAAAATGCCAGTCTTGGCGGGACGATCCTGGTCACCCTGATAATCGAACTGCGTCTGATCGAAGCCGCTGGCCGCGTGCACGACGGGGGCATAGGCCGGCTGAGCAGCACGCGGTCCTGTTTGGCCAAAACCGGAAATCGAACAATAGATGAGATCAGGACGTTTAGACGCCAGCGTCGCATAGTCCAGCTTCAACCTATTCATCACGCCGGGACGGAAGTTTTCCAGCACGACATCGCTGGCGGCAGCGAGTTCTACAGCGATGTCGCACCCTTCGGCGGTTTTGAGATCGATCGCGAGACTTTGCTTGCCGCAATTGAGATGCCCGAAATAGGTGCTGTGCCCCCACCGTAGCGGCTTGGCCTTACGCATATGATCGCCGCTCAGCTCCTCGATCTTGAGCACCTCGGCTCCGCAATCTGCAAGCATTCGCGAGCAGTACGGCCCGGCAATCATGCTGGTGAAGTCAACGATCCGGATACCATCCAAGGGCTGCAAAACGGGAGGGCGATCCACTCAAATCTCCAACTTTAGCCTCTTCAACCAGACCGCCAGCCTGCCGGATTACCTGACGACCTTCGTTGTGCCCGCCTCGGGGCCACGTCTAGAGATTCACGATCTGGTTTTGTCGCTCACATCTATCCGCGTATTGTCCTGCATCGGCTGCAAAGGCATGGGCAAAGGTTCCGGCGCACCGGGTGCGGCGCGCCAGCCTCATTTACCGGTGAACTTAGGCTTCCTTTTTTCGGCAAATGCCCTGGTCGCTTCGCGGTGGTCCTGCATGTGCATGGTCTCATGCTCGAGCGACATCGATGCATCTAGAATCATGTGCATGTTTTGCTTAAGTATCCGATTGACCGAAAGTTTCGTCCAGCGAATGGCCCATGTCGCGCCGTCCGCGAGTTCCTGGGCGATCTCCGTGGCCTTCGGCAAGACTTCCTCGGTCGGGACGGCATAGTTCACCAGGCCGATTCGTTCCGCCTCCTTGCCATTTATGAGCGAGCCACGCATCAAGAACTCCTTGGCCCGCGAAATCCCGACCAGCAGTGGCCATATCGCCGCTCCGCCGTCGCCCGCGACGAGACCGATGCGAACGTGCGGATCGCCTATGCGAGCCGTCTCGGATGCTACCGTGACGTCGCACAGCAGGGCGACCGTCGCCGCCAAGCCGATCGCGTCGCCCTGAATCGCGCAAACGATGGGCTTGTCCAACTCCAGCAGGTTGAAAACCAGCCGCCGTCCTTTCGCGGGATCGGCTATTTCTCCTTCCGCCAGAAAATCTCCCCCAGGACGGTTGGACATCGCCTTGACGTCGCCCCCAACACTGAAGAAGCGGCCTGTACTCCGAACAAGAACCGCGTTAACGGCGGAATCTTCGGACAGATCGAACCAAATGCTGCGCAACTCGGCAATGAATTCCTGATTCAGCGCGTGATGGGCCTCAGGCCGGTTGAAAGTCACCGTTGCCAATTTGTTGGCGACCTCGATCTTCAGACATTTGTATCTTGAGTAATCGGTCATTCGCATGGTCCCGTGTGAGTTAGCGGTCGGTCCAAAGTCTGATACCATTCACAATGGTGGGACCACATTCTCACCATAGCTTGACGTTTATTGCAATATCCCGATAGATTGACGTTATTGGTCCCTCCAAATAAAAGCGGATGATTTTCGGTCGTCGAGGAGGTTTCGCTTGTCCAGTGATCACGAGCGCACGATGTTGCGCGACGCCATTCGCAGCTTGTTGCAGCGGCACTGGCCGGCCGACAAAGCAAAGATTCTCGCCGTGCGACCAGCCGATCTCACAGGCATTTGGCGTGTTCTGGCGGAGCAGGGATACGCGGCTTTGGGGGCCGATCCGTCAAGCGGGGGGCTGCAGGAAATCCTGATCGTCATGGAAGAGTTGGGCCGTGCGGCGTGTCCTGCCCCAATGCTGGACACAGCAATCATCAACCTGGCTTTTGCCCACGCCGGGGCGCAGGCACACTCCTTCTTGACCAATCTACATTCAGGAGAGGCCTATGCGTGCGTTTCGTTCGGGGCCATGGATCCGGACTCCGCTACTGGCAGTGTCACTGTTTCGTCCGGAAGGGTGTCTGGAAAAATCAGTTTCGCTGAAGGAGCGCAATCTGCCACTCACTTTGTGATTTTCGACCCCACCGGCTCACGTCTCATCGTTGCTGAAGCTAACTCTGACAAAGTCACTTTGACCCCCACCCGAGCCATGGGAGCAGATGGCCTTTTCAGTGTCGAATTCTCCGGTGCGGCGGTCGTCAGCCTTCCTATTTCCGGGGTTTGCGCGAGCGATATGCTTTCCATCTCGCGTCTTTGCTATGCCGCCCGCGCCTGGGGAGCCGCAGATCGTGCATTCGAACTCGCCGTCGCATACGTCAAGGATCGAAAGCAGTTTGGGCAGCCGGTTGGTCGGTTCCAGGCGGTCCAGCACAAGCTTGCCAATAATCTGATTGCCCTCATGGGCGTGCAGTTGTCTCTCAACAACGCCGCTTCTCATTACGATCGGGGGATAGACCATTGGCGCACATTTGCTGCGGCGGCGTTTGCGTATTCGAACATGACGCTGAGGCAAGTCTCCTTGGAGACGCATCATTCTTTTGGGGCGATCGGCTATGCCGAAGACCACGAGGCACCCCGACATTTCAAGCGCGTTCATCTTGATATCGTTCGCCACGGCGGCGGCCGGCAAGCACGGGAAGAACTCGCCGAACGTCACCTTGGTGAGAGATCGGTCGAACTTCCGCAATATGACCTCGGCGAGGCCGGAAACAAATTTCGCCGCGAAGTACGCGAGTGGCTATCGAAACATTGGTCACCTGAGCGACGCGCGGCTTACGAGGCGAATGATAAATCTCATCGCGATCACGACGAACAATTCGCTCGCGAAATGGGTTCGACGGGCTGGCTTGGTCTGACTTGGCCAAAGAAGTTCGGTGGACTCGAAAGATCACCTTACGAGCTGCTAGCTCTCCTTGAGGAAACAACGAGGGCCGAAGCGCCAAGGGCCGGTGCGCCCATTCAAGCCGCTTCCTGGATGATCTACGGCAACCCTGAACAACAACAGCGTTATCTGCCCGAGATTCTCCGCGGCGAGGTCGTCTACGGCATGTGGTACAGCGAACCGAACTCCGGCTCCGACCTCGCGTCCCTGAGAACGAAAGCCGTCCGGGACGGTGACGATTGGGTCATCAATGGTGAAAAGATCTGGACCACGACATACTGGGGCGACTACATGTGGCTCGCTGCGCGGACGGACCCGACCGCAAAGCCTCATGCGGGCATCAGCATGTTTATCGTCCGGACAGACACGCCCGGCATCACCCGGACGCCGATCAAGACCATGTATGACGGTGAATTCTGCAACACATTCTTTGACAACGTAAGGGTCGGTTCCGACGCGCTCGTTGGAGAAGTCAATCGCGGCTGGGAAATCTTGACCGGGTCTCTCGGCACCGAACGGGCCTTCGTCGGCACCCTCATCCTCACGAAACTTGTGCGCCAGTTCGAAGAATTTTGCGATTACATCCGCACGCTGGAAATCAATGGACGTCCTTTGCGGCTTGATCCAGTCGTTCGCGACACGATAGGCGGGTATGCCGCGTATCTCGAGGCAGGCCGGCAGCTTTCTCTGAACTCAGTGACGATCTTGGCGAAGGGCGGCGAACCCACATGGGAAGCGGCTATTGCGAAGGTCTTTGCGGGAGAACTGATGGAGCGCTTTGGCGAGTCGGCGCTGGATATTCTGGGAATGTCGGCAACCTTGTCCGCGGGTAGCGCAGATGCGCCTCTGCGAGGTCATCTCGAACAGAAGCTGCGTCATTCCCTGATGTGGGTAATCTCGCTTGGAACAAACGAAATTCAACGCAGCATGATCGCCCAGCGCGGCCTAGGCTTGCCGAGGTAAGCGTTGTTAAGAGCGCACGCTCAGTGCGAGAGTTGATTTATTTGGTAGGACCATTATTGTGTGAATAGCAGGAAATGACCACGGAACAACCCCTGATGACCCCGGGCATGCACCGCTTTTACATGATGGACAGGATCGTCCATGGACAACCGGCGGCCGAGGCCCTGAAGGCTGAAGTCGCCAGACTCGAAAAATCCAATGTTTTTCTGGTCACAAACAAGTCGCTGGCGGGAGGCTCGCGCGTTGCGGCAATCGTCCACGAGCTTGGCGATCGCTACGCCGGACAATTCGCCGGTGTGACCGCACACGGGCCGAGACAATCCGTGATCGATGGCGCCAATGCGGCGCGCGCTGCCGACGCCGATCTTTTAGTTGCGGTGGGAGGCGGCTCCGTCATTGACGCTGCAAAAGTAATGCAGCTGTGTTTGAGGAATTCAGTTCGCGATGCAACCGCGCTGTCGGACTTCACCGTGCGCGATCGTGGCGACCCGTCAACGAGACCAGCCGACGCAGATCGATGGATCAGGGTGATTGCCATCCCGACAACCTTGTCAGCTGCCGAATTCACCTGGTTCGGTGGCGCCTTCAATCCGGAGAGCGGCGCGAAAGAGGCGTTCTCCAACGCCATGATGATCCCGCAGGTGATCATCATGGACCCGCAGATGACGATGGAAACGCCCCTGCGCCTGTTGGTGACGACCGGCATGAAGGCCGTCGACCACGCAGCCGAACGCCTCGCGTCGCTAAAATCGAATCCCTACAATGACGCCGTCTCATCTTTGGCGCTTCGGCTCTTGTCATCCGGACTCCGGACTGCTCATCGCGAGCCTGCGGACAACGAAGCTCGATCGCAACTTCAATATGGGGCATTCATGTCGATGTGTGGGGCTGCGGCGGGTGCCCCGGTAGGCATCAGCCACGCCATCGGCCATGCCCTTGGCGCACACTGCGCAGTGCCTCACGGCGAAACATCCTGCGTGATGCTGCCGGCAGTCATGCAATGGAACCATCCTTCCAATCCGGACCGACAGTCAATGGTTGCCGAATCTCTGGGTCATAAAGGCAGCAGCGCGTCCATTGCCTTGGCCGATCTCGTTACCGAGCTCGGCCTTCCGAGAAGGTTGCGCGACGTCGGGGTTACGCGGAAGGATTTTCCCGCGATCGCGCAAAAGGCACTGGGTGACATTCTGGTCAAAAGCAATCCGCGTCCGGTGCAGACGACTTCCGACATCGAAGAAATACTAGAATTGGCTTGGTAGCTGCAGGGACTTCATGGAATTTATCAAGTGAAAGAGATTTCTGAAGCAGCATCGCCGGAAAACAAATGCGACAGCTAGGGAGCAAGCCAATGACAGTCCTATCAGAACGAACACCGCTGTCGAATGAACGGATGCCATCGATCAACATTGGACGCTTCAGGATCGACCGGGTCGAGGAGTTCCTACTGCCGGGCTTCGCGCCTGATGCTCTCTACCCAGCTTTCGATCCTTCAGTGTTCAAGGAATGGTCCTGGCTTGCCGGCCCTTCGGTGTACGATCCGGTTTCGAAAAACTTGATGTCTTCCCTCCATAGCTGGGTTTTGCGAGACGGCCAAAAGACGATCATCATCGACACCGGCGTCGGTAATGGGAAGAAGCGCGACTATCCCGGTTTTGGCGACCGGTTTCATATGGTGAACACGCCGTATCTTGATCGGCTTGCGGGTATTGGCATCAAGCCATCCGACGTAACGCATGTCGTCATTACCCACTTGCACATGGACCACGTCGGCTGGAACACCATCAACGTCGATGGCAGCTGGGTGCCGACATTTCCCAATGCCCGCTACGTTTTGGGCCGCGAAGATATGGCGCGCGTACTTAGCCCGGAGTTTCTCGCGAAGGAAGGAATGTCCGAACAGGTTGCGCACGACAGCATTCTGCCTGTAATTGACGCCGGCCTGGTCGATCCGTCCAAGCCCGGTATGGAGCTTTTTCCCGGATTTAGCTTCGAGGCCGCGCCGGGACACACGCCGGATCAACTCGCGATTCGCGTCAAGTCAGACGAAGCAGATGCGCTCTTTACCGCCGATGCCTTTCACACGCCGATCCAGATCATACGGCCAGACTGGAGCAGCCGGTTTGCCCTCGACCCGAAGACTGCACAGCGGACCCGCGAGAGCATTCTGGAACGCGCAGCGAACGATGGCACGATCCTCTTTCCCAGCCACTTCTGCGATCCGTTCTATGGCCGCATTGTCCGTTACGGATCGGGATATCGTTTTGCAGGACTGGACGGGAGAATTCTTGGCTCGGCCTGATTCGGTCAAAACAACGCCGTTGCTCAGGGCAAGGACAGCGCGGCTGCGACGTGGCGGCGGTCCTTGCATGTTCATTGATACACTGCGCCGCGCGCCCATCACTTCGGCGAGCGGACCTGCGGCGATTTGCGGAAGTTCCAGTATCCCGAGCAAGCCGTACACGCACAGGGCGGCAGTATTGCTGCGCATGCACTTGCGTCGGGATCGCCTCTGCGATGTTTGTTATCGCGGTGATATTCCGGCATTCTCGATCATCTTGCGAATGATCGGGAGTTCGGCCTGAATGGTCGCATCCATCTCGGCCGGCGTGCTCGCGAGAAGCTTCCATCCGAGCGAAGTGATAAAACGCTCGCTGAATGCCCGCTGCCGTGCGATGTCGCGGGCGATGGCCAGCGCTTTCAGCTTTCCGGCCCGCATGAATGGCCCAGCCGTTCCGGCGCTAGCCACCGACAGCTGAATCTCGTTTGTGCCCAGCGCATTGATCACGGGCACCACCCCCTTGTAGGGAATGCCGAGCAGCTTTGTACCTGCGCTTTTGTTCAGCGTTTCATAGAGGAGCTGAGGAGCGCTTCCATCGCCCCATGTGCCATATGACAGGGTATCGGGCTTCTCACGGTCCAGCGAGACAAGCTCGCGAATGCTGTTCGCCGCCACGTTAGGCGTCGCCAGCACAAACTGGTCCGCCTGCGCGATTATCGAAATATTGGCAAAGCCGTCCGGATTGTAGGGCAATTGTTTGAACGCAAAGCGATTCGACAGATAAGTCTGATCGGTGACTGCGAGCCATGTATAGCCGTCGGGCGCCGCCTTTGCGACCGACTCTGCCGCGATCAAACCACTCGCGCCCGCGCGGTTCTCTACGATTACCGATTTGCCCCAGCGCGTCGTCAACTCCTGCGCGACTGCACGCGCCAAGATATCCAACCCACCCCCCGGAGCCGCTCCCACGACGATCCTGATGATCCTCTCGGGATAGGCGTAGCCGGCTAGCGGCCACATAATCATCAGCAAAGCACCAAGAAACCCTGCCCGCGCCGCCTGCCTCATTGGTCGTCAGGACGCTGATCGCGATCGCATAGCGGCCGTCGCTGAACCAACCAATCTGGCCGGCGGCGCATGTGATTAGGGCGTGTCCGCACCAGACGACGAAATTCACTCAAGTGCTCAATAAAATAGGTCGGATCATCTCGCGGAAGGATTTGTTGTTTGGGGCACGCCGTGCTTTTCGAGCTCTCAGGTTTTGTGGTTCCATCGATTGCGAAGTGTTTCGTTTGACCGTGCGCGGTCTTGACAATTGATTGCAAAATCAAGGAAATGGTCCCACCAATTTGCGATTCTGGCAGAACACGCCTGGGGCGCACGCTTCGAGGGACGACTCGCCGAAAGGGCAATCCTGGTATTTGATGACGGTCAAGGGCAGGACAGCCGACGACCCGATTTGAGGGAGGAAGCAATGCAAGAAGAGCGCAACGCCGCTGGTCTCATAGTGGACGACCGGGAAGCGGGTATCTTCCGGGTACATCGCAGCGCCTTCGTCGATAAGGATATTTTCGAGCTCGAGCGAAGTCGGATATTTGACCGCTCCTGGCTTTTTGCGGGCCATGCCTCGGAATTCCCGGACCCCGGCGACTTCGTCACGCGGACCGTGGCCGGCCGACCGCTAATACTCGTGCGGAGCGACGACGGCAAAATCCGCGCCCTGATGAATACTTGCCGCCATCGCGGCAACCTCGTCTGCCGGGATCATAAGGGCAAGGGCGCAGAGATTTTTCGGTGCTTCTATCACGGCTGGGTCTACAATACCCGCGGCGATCTCAAGGGCGTTCCAGGAGAGGACGCCTACAGCGACGCCTTCGACCGCGATGCGCTTGGTCTTGAGCCGGCGCCCAGAATGCACAACCACCGCGGCTGCATCTTCGTCAGCTTTGATCCGGAGATCGAAAGCTTCGGGGATTTCATGGGCGATGCACTTGCCGTTCTCGACAACACCCTTGACCTCGGTGACATGGAGTTCGTTCAGGGAAATCTGAAATACTCGATGCGAGCGAATTGGAAGCTCCTGGTCGAAAACAGCATGGACGGCTATCACGCGGCATTTACGCACGAACGCTTCTTCACCAATTTCATGCCGGCGATGGGGCTTGACGGCCGCACCAGGATGCCGGTCGATGGTGGACCTCCTCCCTTTCCGATTTCACCTACAATTCCACTTGGCAACGGTCACGTGACCACAGGTTATCCGTCCTCCGACCGCCTAAGCAGAGGTCAGGACTATCTTGAGAAATACGCCGCTGAAGAGATGGAGAAGTACCGCCAGATGCTTGCCGGACGACACGGGCCCGACAAGGCGCGGATGATCGAGCAAGGTGCCGGCAATTACCTGATTTTTCCAAATCTCATCATCATCGACGGCTGGCGTGTCTTCCGTACCTTTTACCCCAGTAGCCCGGATTACATGGAGATCAACGGCTGGGCATGCATGCCGAAGGAAGATTCTCCGGAGCTGCGCAAGGTTCGTCTGGAGTGGTATTTGGGATTCCAGGGGCCCGGTGGATTTGCTACTCCCGACGACGTTGAGGCTCTCGAGGGATGCCAGATGGGTTTTGCGACTCACAGGGAGGTGGAGTGGTCCGACATCTCGCGTGGCATGAAAGGTATCACTGCGGGAGGCCCAAGCGAGTTGCAGATGCGCGTGTTTTGGCGAGAGTGGTACTCACGCCTGACCACGGGACAGCACGCCGCCGAGTACAACGATTGATCGGGATCGCTGCTCTTGAGCCACAGGAGGTGGCCGGAGCCGGTAGCACATCATTATTTGGAGGACGTTTGTCGTGGCGGGAGTCGCAGTTACACGAGCAGAGGTTGAAGACTTTCTCTTTGCAGAAGCTGACCTGCTTGACAGCTGGCAGCTGAACGAATGGTTAGCACTCTTCGACGAAGAGCGGGGCGGCTTCTATATGCCATCAACGGACTCGCCTGACAGCAGTCACACCAACACACTCTTTCTGATTGCCGACGATATGACGCGGTTGCGCTCGCGCGTTAGTCAGTTGCTCAGTGGCCTTACCTGGGCCGAAAATCCCCCGTCACGCACGAATCATATGGTTAGCAACGTTCGCATTATCGGCACGGAAGGCGATGCGTTGCTCGTTAAAGCCAATTTCGTGGTCTATCGCATGCGCTTCCAGAACATTGATCCGTATATCGGCAAGTACCAATACAAGCTGCTTCCGCGAGACGGGACATTCAAGATTCTCGAGCGCCGGGTAATTCTCGACCTTGAATCGCTTCGGCCCCACGGCAAGGTCAGCTTCATCGTCTAGAAATTGTCCCCAGCAGAGCAATCGATAAAGCGAGCTTTCACCGAGTCGACCGGAATGCCTAAATCGAGTCAATGTCAGGACTCTCAAAGGATGCAGCAGAGCGAGCCGAGGCTGGCCGGCAAGGTTGCCATTGTCACCGGATCTAGCCGGGGGCTTGGGCTGTATTGCGCCCTGGCCTATGCCCAAGAGGGCGCCAAACTCGTTGTCGTTGGTCGCAACGCCAGGGAGACAAATCTTCATATGCCCGGCAATGTCTACCTCACGGCGGAAGCGATCAGGCAATTTACCGGCTGCGAGGTGCTGCCGATCATCTGCGACGTCACCGATCTCGAAGCGGTCGACAGCATGGTCAAAAACGCCCTCGACAGCTGCGGCCGAATTGATCTTCTTCTCAATAATGCCGCCTACGTCATGCCGGAAGGAGAAGCGATAACCGAGGTTCCCCTTCGGCTATTTGAACAGATGCTCCAGGTGAACGTTCTAGGCGCATTCTCCGTTCTCCGCGCCGTGCTGCCGGCGATGCAAGCGCAGCGAAGCGGCAATATCATCAACGTCTCCGGCCGGTCGCGTACGCATGGCTCGCCGCTTGAGGCAACAAAAATGGCAATAGAGACTCTCACCATTGGTTTCGCCGACAAGCTGCGGTCGCAAGGTATCGCTGTTAACTGTTTACGACCGGTTGGATTCATCGATACACCCGGCGTGCTGGTTAACAGCGATGTGAGACCATCTGACCTGACGCCGCCCGATAGCTACATCGAAGCAGCGATCCTGATGGCAATGCAAACCGCCGCTACGTATACCGGTCAAGTAAAGACGGATGCGGAAGTCATACGCGACCTCGCCGGCCAAACGACACTGCAGCACTATGAGGCCATCAATCCCTCGGCCTGGCGCGATTCGCTCGCCGCCCCCTTGTTGCGGTAGTCGCAGCTTTCAACAGAGGACCTAAATGAGCTGGCTAACTGATAGGCTGACGAAGCTAATGGAGCAGCGCGACCTCACCGTCGACAAAATAGCGCGCGAGCTTGCTATCGAGCGTTCGCGTTTGAAGAATATCGTTACCGGTTCCGCTATACCGAATGAAAACCTGACCAAGCGGTTTGCCAACTACTTCGGCGAAGACACCGACGAGTGGCTGAACAACGTCCAGAAGCGCGAAGATGCCAAGCCAAACATTACGAGCATACCGCCTGCCTTCTTCAAGGTGGCCAAGGTCTCGGAAGTCCCCGAAGGCGAGATGAAAATTGTCTTCAAAGACCTCGTGGTTGTGGCTAACGCCGAAGGTAAATTCTACGCATTTGGAAACATCTGTCCGCATGCCGGCGGACCAATCGGTGAGGGATTACTTGAGGGTTGTGTTGTCGAATGCCCCTGGCACGCCGCCCAATGGGACGTCAGAACTGGAAAAGCGCTGACAATGCTCGCCACAGCCGACATCCCTTTATTCGAGGTGCGCGTTGTCGACGATGATATCGAGATCAAACCAACCGAGGCGGTACTTGCCCAAGGTGTCTCCTCGGATCAAAGTTAGGTTCATGGAACATGATCCGACGGCAAAGGTTCGCCCGCCGGAGGCCCACGCATCCGGCTAGAAAGGCCAGAGAAGGCCGCGGAGAAGGATATTCTTTGTTTGATCTCTCGGCGCCGTCGCGCACACGCCGGTTTGCTGGAGGCGGAATGTGAGATTTGCGCCATACGGGCCGCTCTCGGTTCGCGTCGTTTGCAAGGAGTCCGCATTTCGCCGCAGGAAGGAAGCACGGCGCCGAGATCGGCACGACCAAGATGTTGGTATTCGAATGGCCCGAAAGCGCCGAGCGTCGGCAATGCAATCCGGGCAAATTCGAAACCTCCCTTCAGCTCCTTGAACTTCCTTTTCCGCACGATCGTTCAATTATAAAAACTATAAACAGGCCAAAAGCAGAAATGTAAACAACAAACCGTCCGACGAAACGGTAATTGCTTGTTGGGTTTCGATGCGGTGCGGCACGGGTCAGACGAAGTCGCGGCGACGGATCGCGGGTACACAGCCTTTGGAACAAGTCGCGCACGGAGGTCGGCTATTTGAACGAGCGTACGAATTTCATGTCCGGCCCGCTCCAACGCAGGCGGCCACGCGATCAGAACTTGCTTCGTTGCGATCAGTTTGGTATGACCAAAAAAAATATCAAGCCTTGCCACGCGATTTCTTGACCCAGGGAGGGAAGGCAATATGCGAGTACCGATGTGGATCGTCAGCTTTGCGGCGCTGGCTTGCGCCCAGCCTGGTTTCGCCCAGACCCAGAAGAATTATGGCCCGGGCGTAACCGACACAGAGATCAAGATCGGGCAGACAATGCCGTTCAGCGGCCCGGCCTCAAGCTTCGGCTTGAACGGCAAAGTCGAAGCGGCCTACTTCAGGATGATCAATGAGAAAGGTGGCGTGAACGGTAGAAAAATCAACCTCATCGCGCTCGACGACGCCTTCAGCCCTCCGAAAACGGTTGAACAGACCCGAAAGCTGGTCGAAGGCGAGGAAGTTCTCGCAATCGTCGGTACAATCGGAACTGCGGACAATATCGCCATCTCGAAATATCTCAACAGCAACAAGGTGCCGCAATTGCTGGTGGCTACGGCTTCCAGCAAGCTGAATGACCCAGCAAATCTGCCGTGGACCACGGCATTCTATTTGTCGGCGGAAAACGAGGCCCGTATCTATGCGCGGTGGCTGCTGAAGAACAAACCGAACGCCAAGATCGGCGTGCTGTATCAGAACGATGATTTTGGAAAGGGATATCTGGAAGGCCTACGGCGGGGGCTCGGCGACAAGGTGTCGGCCATGATTGTCAAAGAGATCAGCTATGACCTCACCTACCCAACCGTCGACTCGCAAATCCTGCAATTGCAAGCCTCTGGGGCGGACACGCTTTTTCACGCCGCTATCCCGAAATTTTCGGCACAAGCCCTGAACAAATCCAACGAGCTCGGCTGGAAACCGTTGCATCTTATCGTCGCAGCGTCGGCCGGCACCATCGTCCGCATGGATCAGGTCGGAGGTGAGCGCGCAAAGGGAGTTGTCTCAGGACTCTACCTCAAGGATACTTTCGATCCGACCTGGGACAGCGACAGCGCGACGCAGAAGTTCCGGACTTTCGTGAAGGATTTTGCTTCCGATACCCCGCCGAATGATCCGGGCGTGGTGATGGGGTTCTCAGTCGGCGAAATCACGGTCGAGATTCTGAAGCGATGCGGCAATGATCTCACCCGCGAAAACCTGTTGAAGCAAGCGACCAACGTCAAGGACCTTCAACTCTCGATGTTTATCCCAAATGTGAAGGTCAACATCTCTCCTGAGGATCGGACCGCCTGGAAACAAGCGCAAATGAAATGGTGCAGTTCGACGGGAAGCAATGGGTAGCGACCGGAGACATTCTCGGCACAGAGGATTGACGAGCTGGCATTGGCATTGCAGCGTCTGTGTGACTGCTCGACGTCTTTCCATGACGGGCATTGCGCGTGGACGCTATCCGCTCCGGTTTGGATCGGATGAACGACACTATGAAGATGTCAGTTGACGGCGGCTGTCGAACCGTCGTCGGAGCCTATCGGTTGGAGCTTCAATTGGTATGACCTCGGATTCGCCAGGCGTTACCTCGTCGATTGATCTCTCTCACGCCCGCGCCGACGCCCTGTGCCTGTCGGAAATCAAACTCGCACGTACAGATGATGAAGTCCGCCGAGAAATGTCGTAGGCAAAATGCGACCGACGGCATGTACTGTTCGCGGCGACGGCGCGTCTTTGTTGACGGAAAGGTGCGTGCGAGCCTCGTTGTAGTAGGTCGCGTAAGATCGCAGCAGATGGCGAAGATGCCGCTCGCCGAACACGACAACGTGGTCAAGACATTCC
>WNFI01686766.1_pt1 | contig 13906 bp, 14 predicted proteins | sample 5400471 | NCBI WGS metagenome assembly WNFI01 (sample SAMN13153348, study PRJNA577476) | soil metagenome | isolation source: 100 cm saprolite on Douglas fir-dominated hillslope | place: USA:California | collected 2013-09-17 | reverse complement strand
TGCGTTCCCGAATTGATAGAAATAGGCGTCACAGGAATGTCTGATCGCCTCGACCAGATCTTGGTTCCCATGCACGCCCCAGCAATGCATGTAGGTGTTGCCATACGACACGCCACCCGAACAGGTAAATCTGGCTTTGGCGAGGTTTCTGGTCAGTCCGGCGAAAGCAGTAATGATTTTATAAGTGGAACCGGGCGCATACGCGCCGGTCGCCCGATTAGTAAGCGGATCGGCCTCCGCATTTTTGATCGATTGCCAATCGCGGGCGGAAATCGAAGGAATGAACTTATTCGGATCAAACGAGGGGACCGAGGCCATCGCGAGTACTTCGCCGTTATTTGGATCCACGACCACGCAAGCGGCCCGGCCAACAAATCGGAGTGTCTTTTCGACGATATATTGTATCCTCGCGTCGATCGACAGGTACACGTTGGCGCCAGGGGTCGGTTGAACGATTTCCTTCACGCCCTCGAGTTGCCCCTTAGCATTTTTTGTTAAAATGCGTTTCCCGGGTTTTCCTCGCAGGACATCGTCCATCGTATATTCGATATTTGTTCTTCCCTGCACATCCGGCTGATAAAAATCGAAATCCTTAATGTCTGGCAAAAGACCAATGTCTTTCGTGGCACCAACATAGCCAAGGATCTGCGCGCCGAGCGCACCATAAGTATACTGGCGAACCGGCATAACGTTCATCTGAACGCCGGGCACGCCGAGATCTTTCTCGGCAAACCTGGAGAAGGTTGCGAAATCGAGATCCTGGCGATAGGCGAACGGAACGAGGTAGTCGTTTTGGAAGTGCGTGCGAAGTTTCTCCGCGTTGAATGAGCCAGAGAGCTTAAAAGCGCGCAATTTCGGAACGATGGTGCGATCGACGATCTCAACAATATCAGGTTGGCTACGATCGTGCAGCATGCCATGGCTGTCCCTGGTCCGGGATTCGGTCATCGGGACTTGGCCATATTTTTGTTTGTAGCCGTTGACGATGTCCGGAAAATAGAAATCGACTTCGTAGCTCGGACGGTTAGTGACCAGCGGGATGCCATTTCGATCCCGAATCTCACCGCGCACGCTCGGCATTCGCACCGTGACCTCAGAGCTGCCTCGAATTCTGTGACGATAGTAGTCGGCCAATACCACCTGAACATACCAGAGGCGTACGCCGATCAAACCCATGCTGAGAAGTATCACTCCCGCGAGACAGAGGATTCGGAAATCCAGACCGGCCGACTTCTCCGCTCGGGCCGCGGTGCTGGACTCTGTACTTTGCCTCTTGGGCGGGTCGACTTTGCTCTCGGAGCTTATTTTCCAAAATTAGTCCGCTGTCTCGCGTCGCGCAACGTTCCGAACGAGTCAATCGCGGACAGCCAATAGCCGATGAGGCAAATAGCCTGATGCTCCGGCCTCAGAAACACGGTGGTTACAGCGATTATGAGACATGGAGGAGTGATTGATACGTTGTGAATCGTGAACGCCTTGTACAGTATTAGTTACGTGCTCGAAATCCCCATCTGCTCGGGTCGTTTCCTTTTTTGGAAAACTCCCGGGGCAAGCAGCCGCGAACTCGAGATGTGAGCGAAACAATTCCTGACCCTGAAGAGTATCAACCGGAAGAGGAAGAAGACGAAGCAACCGGCGCAACCAGCGATCCACTGGCCGATCCGCCTGGCAGTCGGGGGCACAAAGCGAAAAATCCTTATGAGGGCACTGAAGCGAATGATGATCCCGGGCCCTCTCTGACGGAGCAATTGGAAGACAATACGCCGGCCAACGATGAACAACTGGAGGGAGGCGAAGAGGCCTTATAGGTCGCGATATGTGACAAATGGCGAATTGGTCGTTTGCTGCTCCGGCAGAGATCAATCCTGCTATCCTGGACCGGGTCCCCGCGGACCTGCGAAAGATTCTCGATCACAATGTCAAACGCGATCTTGTGAAAATCCCTGACAACTCGTTGCTTCAACACTTCGAATAATCACTTTGGGATAAGCCATCAATCCACCTTTGACCTTAGCCTTTGGGGTCTGGTGGATTGACCGGTTCCGGGGTATTGGGCGGAATCGGTTCTGGAGGTCTCGACGGCTGCGGCGATGGCTCGGTGGGCCCGGGCGCCGGCATCGGTTCTCCCGGGATCGGACGAATTGGGATCTCGGGGGGTATTTCCGGCGGCATAGGGCTTCGATTCTTTGACCAGAAACCAGAGGCTGTCAAAATCACAAGCCGCGCAAAGCATCGGCCGGCTCCTAAGTTCTCCATTTGCTTGTACTGTCGTGAGCATACCAACTTGGATCGACCTGATGATCTCACCGATCTTTTTACTATCGCCCAATTTCGATGTCATATCTGGTGATCGCACGAGGCGGGGAAAGCGGTTGCGATGCTTTTCTTCCTCGTTTTCTGGAAACCTAAATTTGGAGAGGGCGCACTGTCTGTCCGACATAGCCTCGGTGCACTATGAATCACATCGCTGTACCTCGGCGACGCCGGATCCCCGCAGCGCTTTGTGTAGCTGTCATATTAGAAGCTCGAATGCGCGCCACCCGCTGCGCTTTGCGAATTGTCTGAAGATTTGCGAGCCATCCTACGATTCTTCTCCGATCAGTGAGAGAAGCTGGGCAAACAAATCATGGAACCCGAAACAACCATCGATGTATTGATCATCGGCGCCGGGGCAGCGGGTCTCGCCGCTTGGCGCGACCTTCATTCCACCGGACTCAAAGTAGCCGTTTTGGAGGCCCGCAATCGGATTGGCGGACGAATCCTCACCGACCACTCGACGCCTTCGCCGGTCGAACTCGGAGCCGAGTTTGTCCACGGAAAGCCGAAGGCGATCTGGTCCATTCTGGAGAAGGCGCGCCTGAAAGCAGTGGAAAGTTCTGATACGCGACTGGTCTCAGGCAAAGGGGGGCTTCGTCCTTACCCTGCTTTTTGGAAAATCATCGAAAAGGTGAACAAGCAGATCGACCCCGCTCAGGAGATCTCCTATGACCAGTTCCTCGCCGCGGCTGACGCGTCGCCGTTCGAAAAACTCGTAGCGAAATCATATGTGGAGGGTTTCAATGCTGCCCGGGCCGAACTGATCAGCGTGTCGGCGGTCGCAATCGCTGATCGCGCCGCGGCTGAGGTTGAGGGGACAAGACAATTTCGCATTTCGGCCGGTTATGGATCGCTCATTGACTGGTTGGCTGCCGGGCTTCCATCTGACTCGCTGTATTTGCAAACGGCGGTACGAGAAATTCACTGGCAACGAGGACATGTTGAAGTAGTGGCGGACTGTGCGCGCCGCGAAGTCACCTTCTCGGCAGCTCGCCTGGTGGTTACTGTGCCTCTAGGTATCCTCCGGCTGTTACCGGGTACGCGCGGCGCCATCCAATTTGTGCCGCCGCTGCCGCAAAAGGAGGCGGCGCTCCAACATTTGCAGGTAGGTCATGTGATCAAGCTCATGATTTGCTTTAGAGAGCGATTCTGGAAGATCCACGGACAATTCGCGTTCGCCATTTCATTCGATGGGGATATACCAACTTGGTGGACCCAGGAACCTCTGACCTCGAATGTCTTAACCGGCTGGACGGGCGGATCGGCGGCTGAAAGATTGCTCAATCTCTCACCAGAGGAGCTCCTTACCCGAGCCATTGGATCTTTGGGTCGGATCTTTGGCAAGGCCGAACGTTGGCTACGGGAACGTGTGGACGGAATTTACTATCACAATTGGAGCAAGGATCCATTTTCTCGGGGTGCCTACAGCTATTCGAAGATCGGCGGGCTGAAAGCCGCTCAAACTCTGGCCGAGCCGATAAACGATACTATCTTTTTTGCCGGCGAAGCCACCGATTTTCAAGGCGCTAACGGAACCGTGCATGCGGCTCTCGACAGCGGAATATCTGCCGCGCGAGAAATCGCCCGAACGTCGCGTCGCGGTTAGTATCACATTTCGCTACTGGCTTCAATTATCCTTCCGCACTTCCGGGCGAAAACTGTGAGTCAGCAAACCCTTTACCGCCTCAGCCGCGAACCAAATCGGTATGAGATTTACATCCTTAAAGTTGAATTCCCTTCGTGATCTGTTGCTGGAGGAACTGCGCGACCTGTACAATGCGGAACAGCAGCTCATCGAGACGCTCCCCATCTCACAATCAGGTACCGACCTGATAGCCGGATCGGCGTTAGGCTTTGGTATCCGTTCATCATTTCGCTAGAATCATGGGTTTAGTAGAGGAATTTGACCGCGCCTCGGGAGGCAGAGAAGTTTCTCGTCGCAACATGGAAAGTGTACAATCAAGATGGGCCGTACTCTTCTTTTTTTGGATTGTAGTTTTGTGATCGAGAATGACGATGGCGCGAGAAAGGGTAATCGATGCGGCCGTTAGCTCCGGTCCCAAAAAGGATGACTCCTTGGAACGGGCCTAGCCACTCCAGTCCCGAAGGATCGGTCGGAGAAGCTCTACGGAAGAGCCAGGCCCACTTCCGCCAGCTGGTCGAGGGCGTCCGCGATTACGCGATTTTTCTGCTCGATACTCACGGCGATGTTGCTAGCTGGAACCAAGATGAAGGTTGGCGGGTGCGTAAGGACGGTTCTCGTTTCTGGGCCAGTGTCACCATTACCGCACTTCGGGATGAGAATGGTAACACCGAAGGATTCCTAAAAATCACTCGTGACCTGACGGCGCGGAAGCTGGCAGAAGAGCAATCTGCTCGCTTGGTGCGCGAGCAAGCGGCGCGCGAGGCGGCCGAGATTTCGGAAAGACGAGCGCTGTTTCTGGCCGAGGCCAGCGAAGTACTGGCTGCCTCGCTCGACGAGGAAGAGATCTATCAGGAGCTTGTCCGTACCGCAGTTCCATTTCTAGCTGATATCTGTATCGTCGATCGCCTGGAAGAGGGTTTCGCACGAATCGCCGCGGTCAACCAGTTGAGCGAAGCTTCCCCTGACGTGTTATCTCGGTTGAGCGAGTACTATCCCATCGGGCTGCACGATCGTTATCTAGTCGCTGAAGTCTTACGGACAGGCCGGCCGCGAATTTTTGGCGATCGGTCCAAGCTGTCGAAGCTCGCTGCACAGTTTCAAGGAGAACAGACCGAGGCGCCCCTGCTCAAAGCTCTGTCTGCCCAATCGGCGGTCGTGGTTCCATTGATTAAACGAGGCGAGATCCTCGGGGCAATTTCGTTTATCATCACCGATTCCGCTCGTCCTTACGACCTAACTGAGATAGCCCTGGCGCAGGAACTGGGCAGAAGAGTATCTACCGCCATCGATCACGCTTTGCTCTATACCACGGCTCAGGAAGCGCAGCACAAAGCAGAAATAGCCAGCCGGACGAAGGATCGTTTTTTGGCTATGCTCAGCCATGAGTTGCGCACGCCTCTCACGCCCATTTTGTTTTCCTCTTCGCTACTTACCGAAGAACCAACGCTATCGGAAACGATGCGCGAGCACCTTCGAGTGATTGTGAAAAATGCGGAACTGGAAGCTCGACTCGTTGATGATCTGCTCGACGTCACCAGAATCAGTCGGGGCAAGTTCCACCTCAATTTCGCCACCGCTGATGCTCATAAAGTGTTGCGGACCGTGTTAGAAACCTGTTCGGCCGATTTAGTGAACAAGCAGCTTCGCCTTTCATTCGAGCTGGAAGCAACCAATTACCAATTGCGGACCGATGTAGATCGGCTACAGCAAGTCTTTTGGAATCTGCTCAAGAACGCGATCAAATTTACGCCGCTGGGCGGACGGATCGCGATTCGCTCAATGAATTTGCGGAGCGACTTGCTCAGGGTCGAAATCCAAGATTCAGGGAAAGGCATTGCACCGGAAGTCGCAGCCAGAATCTTTGAACCTTTTGAACAGGGAGAAAGCTCCGAAGGACTTGGTTTAGGGCTGGCGATTTGCAAAAGCATCGTCGAATTACATGACGGCCGCATTGCTGCCAGTAGTCCCGGTCTAGGCAAAGGAGCGACATTCGTAGTCGAGATACCGGCAGTTGGTAAGTGATTGGTGATCGGTGAAAAGTGATCGGTGACAGCAACGTGGGCTCGTCCTCCCGGCTCAGGAGCCGAGTGCAATGCTTCGAGAGCTGCGATTTGGTATTTTTACGCCAGCGACGCGAATAAGCTGTTGAGTTTTGTGACTTACTCAGTCGAGACCGAGCGCCACATTTCCGAACCATTGAGTGCGCCGGACAGTCGCTTTGACAAATCACCGATCACTAATCACCAATCACTCCCTTGGCTGCGCGCCCTGATATCCATCTCCGGTTGTATTCTGAATCGCGATGGGCAAATTTATCTGGTGGCAGCTGCTCCTTTTGCGTTTCAGATTTATGTTCGGATGAGTCCGCGTTCGGATAGCGACCCGACCAAAGAGCGCTCCGTTCTTGTCGAAGTCAGTCCGGAAACGTTGACGTTGACTCAGGGTGGACAAAACAAAGACAGAGCTGAATTAGAGCTGGCCCAGCGAATCGCAAAAAAGGCTGCGGTCGAGGCGATCGGCGTTGAATCCGAATCGGACTGTTCCATCGCGCAAGTAGGTGAGTTGCCATCGGAAATTCGCAATCGTACCGCCACTTTGCAAAAGAACGGCGTTCGAGTTTGGACGATATGACCGGGCGACCGCGCCGTTCGAGCGTTGCCCAAGAGCGGTCTACGGTTCTCGGCTGAAACCCGGGTAGACCTTCTCAGACAAGTCCGCTCCACCAATCGCCTGCGATTTGAATCGGAGGTGTTAGTTATGCCACGCGGCGCAAGTGCCAAACGAGAACGTCAATTTAAGAAAATCGAACAAAAATTGGAGGAAGAGGGGCGGTACAAAGGACGGGAGGAAGAGGTCGCTGCCCGGATCGTAAACAAGCAGCGGGCAAAATCCGGCGAAACCAAAACCGCCAAGAAAAAGAGCGCGCGAAAAAAGAGTTCGAAACGGTAGTGGGGGTATATCAGTATCGGGTTGGCGGCGGCGTGACCTTCGCCAACGCTCGGACTGTCCGTACAGTCGCGGTTTTGTTATTCGGGAAAACCTGATTCTGCATCAACCTTAAAACCTTTCGATCAGCTGACGGACTTCATCCTTCGTTTGGCCCAGCTTTTTCTGAAGCCGTCCCAATAGTTCGTCTTCTTTGCCCTCGGAGAACGCTAAATCATCATCGGTAAGGTCTCCGTACTGTTGCTTAAGTTTGCCTTTCACCTCATTCCAAGAGCCCTTGATTTTGAGTTTGTTCATAACTTAAGCCTGTTCGCCTTGGCCGGGCCCACCGATTCTTTCCCTATGGATCCTTCAGGGCTTCTCCCCCGCTCAACCTCATCGGCCTTCCTATCCTAACGAGAAAAGCGCTGACAATCGGTGCGCATCATGATCCGAGGATCCGGGAAAGCCCTAGGCGCTGCGCGATAGCACATAGCAGATGCTCACCCGCGCTCGAAGCCGCCATCCTCCGTTCGCCATGTGCTATCTGCTATCTGCTATTAGTCATTTCCGGGCAGCGGACTGATCACCTTGTGCAATTCCTCAGTCGCCTGAGTTAGCAGCTCCGCCAAATTCGAGGCCTCTGCGCTGAGGTTCTCGTCCTGATTAGCGATCTTGTCCGCAATGAGCTTGCATCCAAAGGCAGCGCCGAGAAACTTTTGCGCGACCTCGTGGTGAAGCGCCGATCGTATCCGATTCCGCTCCAATTCCTGCCCCTCAGCCATCCAGGTTTGGCGGAGATGATCAAAATAGGGCCCGGTGAGCGGGATGAAAACACAAACAACGGATTGATCGGCTGGCGCGTGACCGCTCGATGTCAGAACCCGCATGACCGAGTCTACTGGCCGGCTGCCCGGCGGATTCAATCGCACATGAATTTGAATGGGATTTCGATTGGAAAACGCAGTTTCCCATTGGTCCCTAGCAGCTGGGCTCAAATGTCGGACAACGCCTTCTACAAACCAGAGCCGGCGATTGGGAAGCGCGGACGTATTGATCAGAGAAGGAAATAGCTCATTAAAATTAAGCACGTTGGCCGTACCGGAGGCAATTCGAACGGCCGGTAAACCGATCGCTTGCAGTATTGCACAAACTGCGTCGGACTTGTTTTCTGTTCCCGGAGACTGCGAGGGAGTGTCCGCTGGATAATGAGACTGATTTGGCATTGGTTAGGTAGGCGCGCCCAGTGTACCGCCTCGCATATAATGATGACGTCGCCGCAGGTCAGTTGGCTGTTTTTCAAGGCGCGACCTGCCCGCAACGCTTCGCGTAGCGATGCGGGCGGGGCGACGAGCATATCTGAATCGATACGTAAGGAGCGAGCAACGCGGAAAAACAGCCAACCGGCCGCGGCCCGAAGGGTTGCGTTGAAAATGGGCCGGCGGCTGCGTTGCTCGTCGGTTACGTATCGATTTAGATATGCGCCCTCCTTCCGCCAGTCCGGCTCGGACCGCCTTGCCGGCGGCCCATTTTGAACGCAACGCCGTCACCATTATATGCGAGACGGTACACTAGATTACCGGCGCACTCCCCTTTTCCTCGGCCGCCTGTCTAAGAAGCGCTAAGAGTGCATCCGGTAGAAAAGGTTTCACCAGATGGGAGTTATAGCCGACAGCATGACTTTTCCTCTGATCATTGCCAGTTCCGTAGCCACTAATTGCTATGGCAAAGGCCGGCCGTTGCGGACCGAGCTTTTCCAGAAGCAGCCAACCATCGCCGTCAGGCAGCCCGATATCGCTGATCAGGACATCGCACCTCGATTTCGGAATTTCGCGCAGAGCCGTTTCCATGTCGCGTGCGATAAAGACCTCGTGGCCCAAATGCTCCAAGTACAATTTGATGTATCTCACCGTGTCTTCATGATTTTCGACCAGGAATACTCGGAGGGGTTGCATGAAAGGGTAGGAGCCAGGATTCTTCCGGCAATCTGCTTCCAATTGCAAGTGATTCACCAGCTCGCGGCCAATAGTAGATAGTAATGGTCTTTTTTTGAAGAGTTCCATACCCTCCTGAGGTGGGAATCAGGGTGGCGCCTCATATCTTTCGCCAGCCAATTAGTATCTAGTTGATTGGTTTACGGACTCGGCGGAGATCCGTGGCCATTTTTTGTATCCCCCCAGTTCATGCGCTCAAAACCCGGTAAGAGAAACGAAAAGCCGCGAAATGCTCACCAAATTGATGACCGGAATCGTTCATTGCCAGTAGGACTTAAAAGGCTTTCAACTGTGCTTGAGGAATATGGCGCTGCGGCCGAAGAAGGTGCCGTGGAGAAAGTCTCACGATTGGCAGAGGAGATCATCGAAATCATCGCTCATAAGCGAAAACGAGTGAGCACGCCTTTGCGCCTTGACCTCACCGACGAGAGTGAGCTGAAGAGGATGGATGCGGACAATTTCTCGAAAACGTCAGCACAAACTGAGTTCCCCGCCCGACCTCTGATGACACGCTGATTTCGCCATTCAAAAGCAGGACCAAACGTTTGGCGTCGGCGTGAAAGCGGGGCGCTCGGGCGGACTCTGTTTTCCGAAATTTGCCACGTCTTTGCAAGGCATGGTCGAAGGAATCAAAGGCGTCCAGACGGGTCCGGGAGCCACACTGTTCGCGGGAATACCTTTATCGGCCAACGATTGAGCGAGGCCTGCCGCACGACACAAAACCTATTTCTTAAATGAAACTCGGTCGTCCGTGTCCAGATAGTCCGCAATGGTCGAAGTCTTCGGATCCAGGCCGAGCGGACGATAAGTTTCCTCGAACAATTGCCTTAGCTTTGGATCGTCGTAGGGACGAATCTTTTCGAACGAGTTCGAAAATTCTGCAATTTCAGCACTGCTTTTCGGTCTTCCGTGCGAATTGACCCAGTCGAGAACTTCGTCATCGTTGGCACCGGTCGCTAGAAGGTTTTTGACTTCCTCATGGTCGAGTCCCTTGAAGCCTAAGAGCATTTGATCAAGGCCACAGTTGTAAAGGTATTCTCCCGCCGTTCCGTTCAAAACAGCACGGCCTTTGTCGATCGTACGGGCCAAAATTGAATACCCACCTATTCGTTGGCGAGGGCTCCGAGGCGGTTCCTTCGAAAGGTCCTTGGCGCTAATCGTAGGATTCATCGTAGGAAGTTCATACGCCAGGAGCTCGCGGTCTTTGCCGTTCTGTCCGAATTGCCGTAATTGCGATCCCAACGACCCCTTTTCCGAGAAGATCGTAAAGTTCCTTCGGGTTTTCGCCACGGACGACAACGCCGAGAACGGATTGACAGGCTGCAACAAGTACTTCGCCTCGTTCTTCCTTCCTCCGCCAAACAACGCAAATTTGCCTGTTTTACTTCTCCCTAATCGCCCAATCACCCTTCACCGCGTTTGTCGTTCCCGGCGTTATCGGCTATTTGCTATTCGCGAAGCGCGTTCTACCGCGCAGCTGCAACGTTGATCGAAGATTCGTGAATATAGAGATCTTCGAGGGTTTCGAGTTGCATTGTATGTCACATTCGCACTGCAGGAACCAGGTGGATTGGTGTTGGCGTTTGGCGTTTGGCGTTTGGCGTTCGGCGTTTGGCGTTTGGTGTTTGGTGTTGGCGTTTGGAATTCCCACCGCTGCCGGCTTCTGACTTCTGACCAATCACCGATCACCTCTCACGGCGTGTTCGCGTTTTGTAGTTCCCGGCGCTCCGGCGTTGTCCACGAGCTCCCACCTACTTCCCAACTCCACTGGGCAACAGCATTCCGAACGCCGCGAGACCCATGATCAAGGTTCCCGCCCAGCCCAGAATCTGGAGGTACGGCGGAGCGTGAATTTGCCCATGATCTTTCGGTTGCTTGCCATGAACATCATGAAACACATCACCGGCGCTGCGATAATTCCATTGATCATAGCCGCCCACACGAGCGCGTGGATCGGATCAATCTTCGAGAAGTTGAGCAACAACCCGATCAGGGTTGCTAACGCAAGAACCGCATAAAATGCTTTAGCTTCGTTTACCTTGCGCTCCAGACCCACTGGCCAGCGCAAAGCTTCACCGACGGCGTAGGCAGCCGATCCGCCGAGGACTGGTAGCGCCAGTAACCCGGTGCCTCACGAGGGGCTTGCTTGAGCGCCTTTTCCCGCGGGGGACTCCGCATCTCCTCCACCTCCTCGGCGGACTGCCAAAAAAACAGGTAAGGGGCTGATGGTCGTTCCCAGCACGGCGACCATGGCCCCCAAGTATTGCCCGTTAAGGGAGATGTTGGGAATAAATGTTCCGCGGACGGCTTGAGCCCAGTCAATTTCGACGACGAAGACGGTGGCTACGTATGCGAACAGGCTCAACGTCAGCCATTTCAAGACTGCAGCATACTTCCGGTATGGAACAAAGATCTGAAGAACAACGGAAACGGTGGCAAGCAGGACACAATAGAGAAACGTCGGACCGCCAACCAGCAAGTTAACTGCAGCCCCCATCGCGCCGATATCAGCTCCGAGATTGATGACGTTGGCGAATACCAACAATCCCACCAAGACGTACAAGACCCATCGAGGATAAAATTGCCGCATATTGCCGGCAATTCCTCGCCCGGTGACACGCCCGAGGCGCGGTCATTTTATACGTCTGCGGGTGGCTGCACTGTCGGCAATTTGCTTTGGTCTTTGCTCCCACCTATTTGACGGTGCTCGGCCACAATAGAATGTGAGCCAGCTATTAGGTAAATCCTCAAGTTCTCAATTCGAATTGCTCGATGCCAGATCGCTCAAGCATTCCGCAGCGGATGTAAAAAACGTAGACGGAGACCTGCCGAAATAGCCGACTCCTTCGGCTCTTCGACAATTGCGCTGATTCTACGAACGACCTTACGGTGAGGTGGACTTTCCCTGGTCTTCAAAAAATAGTTACTTCGCTGCCAATGCTGGAAATGAACAAGAGACCACTGTTCCGGTTCCTGGTTTGGAATCAATGTTGAGAGTTCCTTTAATCACTGCCGCACGATACTCCATCGTTCGCAGCCCAAGACCGTTTGGTTTCTTTTCCACCGAGAAGCCCTGCCCGTCATCTTCGATTTGGAGGATGCCAGTGTCGCCCTCGAGCCGTACCTTGATATCGATTGTTTTAGCGTGCCCGTGCCTGGCGGCGTTGCTCGTGGCCTCCTGGGCGATCCGATAGAGATGGACAGCTAGCACCGTGTCTCGAAACCGGCATCTTCGATCCACCTTGGCGGTGCAAACTAGGCCGAAGCGCTGACCGGTCCGAGAAGCTAAATCTTTTAGCGCACCGGCCAGCCCAGACTGTTCGATCTGCTGCGAACTCAGTCCGACAGCAAGTGAATGGACGTTTTCCGCGCTTTTGCGGACCATATCTCCGAGCACGCGGATCAATCGCAGTGAGATCCTGACAGTGGCTGTCATGCAAATCACGACTGAAACGCTTCTGCTCCTCCTCCGAGATCGCGACGACATCCTGTTTCAGCCGCTGCAGATCAGTGAGGTCCTGGACCATTAATAATACGCATTGTTCGCCGCCGAATTGGATGGTTTTGGCCGAAGCTAACACATCAGTAACACCACCGTCCGGTCTACGGACTTGCGCCTCGCGATTCTGAATCGAGCTCTGCGGTCCGAGGTTTTTGATGATATCATCTTGCTCATTAGTAGTGAGACGCCAGCCAACCTCTGACAGCGAGCGACCCACGATTTTGGATTGATGAAGACCGGTCAGCGTACAGAAAATTGCATTTGCCTTTAGAACCCGTTCTGTTTCCAGTGAAATAATCGCGGTGGCGATCGAATTATTGGCCAGGATTTGTGCGGAGAGATCTTCCGCCCGATGCAAGTCCTCCTCCAACTCTAGTCGTTCCGAAACGTCACGCGCCAGTACCAGAATGGCCGGCTTACCTTGAAAGACAGCGGGTCGAGACATCACGTTGACGGTGACGCTCCTGCCGTCGGTACGGACGAATTTTTCCTCAACAATCGGCAGTTCTGATTCTCCTTGTCGAATACGCTCGATCCGCTCCCGAACTGTCTGATGATAGTCCGGATGGACGATTGCAAAAAAGCCTTTTCCGAGCAGTTCGTTTACGCTTCCCGCACCGAAAAGTTTCACCGCACCTGGATTAGCACTCGCAATCTTCCCGTCTACCTGGACGAGGATTGCGTCGGGAGAGAGTTCGAATAATTCCGCGTAATATTGGCGGTCGCCGGATAGAGCTCTCGGAGCCGATTCTCTTTCGGATTTCGAGATGATCGCCGTTCGACAAATCAAGGCGCCTTCCGATTGGTCAACGCCCGGAATGCTTTGTAACTCAACCGGAGCTCTGCTCCGGGTATGGCTGGCCAATACCAGTTCAGTGGAAACCTTCTTCCGGAATTGAATGCAAGCGGCCAAATGATCGAGAAAAGCCCGGCAATAGGATCGGTCGACAAATGCTAAGAACGGCACATTGCGGAGTTGGAACTTGTCCCCCTTCAGAAGGTTGGCCGCAGCTAAATTGAGCCGGCAAATGCAGCCATTCCGATCGAGCGTGACATGAGCAACCGGCGATAAATTGTATTCCGCAGCGAGCGAAGCGTCGACTTGCTCTGACCACGATCTCTCCCCTCTGATTGATACCCCCTCGGGTTGTAGTCGACGTTGCAGTTCGGCTCTGCCAGTCTCATGCATGGTCACGCCTTTTTTGATGACTTTGTCAGGCCGCCACCCAGCCTTATCAGAACCGATTAGATATCGCCAATCGAAATCAAGATAAGGCTATCTTCGGCGTTTTGCCCTTCGAATCGTCGCACATTCAACACAATTTTTTTCTGACCGATTCGCTGGAAGTCATGTTCAATCTCAAAATCCTCTACTTTGGAATTCTGAGGTAGTACTTCTTCAAGTAGCGTCCGCATCGCCGGAATGTTCCATTGTCCATTCCCGATCTCGTAGATGCTGAAGCCCTCGGTTTCTCTCGGACTGAGCTGAAATGTCTCATAGAAGAACGAAGTAGCCTTGTCGAC
>WNFI01032668.1_pt1 | contig 13907 bp, 15 predicted proteins | sample 5400471 | NCBI WGS metagenome assembly WNFI01 (sample SAMN13153348, study PRJNA577476) | soil metagenome | isolation source: 100 cm saprolite on Douglas fir-dominated hillslope | place: USA:California | collected 2013-09-17 | reverse complement strand
AAAGCTGGCCGATCTGGATCTTCGAAGCGCTCATAGTCAACCAGCTTTGACTCTAGAGTGCGACGGGAAGCGTGTCAACTCCCTGTCCAGGCCCTGGGTGCGCAGTCAGTACGCCAGGAATTCTGCTCTCCACTCAGGATTTCGCCAATCCTCAATCGGCTCCTCCCTGCCGGAACCCCTCCAGGCACCCCCAGGAATAGAAAACCTTCCTGGACCGTCTGACATCCTAGTAGTCAGGAAAGCATTCTGGGTGCCTGCCCGGCAGAATGCGGGTGTATAATCCGGAGTAGGCGGAGGTACTTGATATGCAACCGATATTTCGGCATAGCCTGAGTTTGGTGCTGGCCAGCTCCCTGATAGCAAGCTCGGCCTTCGCCGCCCCGCAAACTCAAGATCCACCCGCCCCTCCTCCGGCTCAGGACCCCGCGAAGACATCGGCTCCCGCGCAGCCGCAAGCCCAGCAACAGACTCCGCCGCAGAGCGGTTCCCAGCCTGTCCAGCAGCAAGACACCGTAACTCCCAAGAATTCCAAGGAAGATGTCGAGGCCATCGGCAACCGCAACGTCGGCAAAGGCGTGAACCTCTTCTCGCTGGAGCGGGAAATTTCCCTCGGCAAAGGACTGGCTCAGGAAGTTGAGCGCTCTTCGAAACTCATTGATGACCCTATCGTCACCGAATACGTCAACCGCGTCGGCCAGAACCTGGTCCGCAACTCTGACGCCAAGGTTCCTTTCACTATCAAGGTGATCGATTCGGATGAAGTCAATGCTTTCGCCCTGCCCGGCGGCTTTTTCTATGTGAATAGTGGCTTGATCCTCCGCGCCCAGGAAGAATCGGAACTCGCTGGAGTTATGGCCCCCGAAATCGCCCATGTGGCTGCCCGCCACGGCACAAAGAACGCCACCAAGGGCGAACTCATGCAATTGGCGTCCATCCCGGCGATGATTTTTATCCCCTACAGCATGGCGGGCTACGCCATGTATCAAGGCCTGAATCTTGCGATTCCCCTGACCTTCCTGAAGTTCAGCCGCGACGCCGAACGCGAAGCCGATTTCCTCGGCTTGCAATACATGTACAAAGCCGGCTACGACCCCAACTCCTACGTAACATTCTTCGAGCGCATCCAGGCCGATGAAAAGCGCCGCCCCGGCACCATCCCCAAGGTCTTCTCGACGCATCCCCCAACTCCGGACCGCATCGAGAACACACAAAAGGAAATCGCCCGCATCCTGCCGGCCAGGAGCGAATACATCGTCACCAGCTCCGAGTTCGATTCCGTCAAGAGCCGCCTTCGCAATATCATGTTTAAGACCAAGGCCCAGGACAACGCGCCCGGCAAGCCCACCCTGCGCACCAAGACCGAGCAATCCAAGAAACAACCGGGCAGCACCGATCCCAACAGCACCGACGATGATCGTCCAACCCTGAAGCGCCGCCCAGACTCGCAGCCATAATCGCGGCTACTCGCCCGCGGCCGGAAAATTGCCCTCAATAATGAGCGGGCGATATTTCCAACGCTGCTTTGAGCTTCGCGAGTCTTCCCGTAATCGCTTCCAGTTCGCTGGCCGCCAGCTCTGAACGACACACGAAGTGCATGGCATCGAACAAGGCGTTTCGCGCATTCTTCAGTAGGCGATCCGTGTTTTCGCTCGGCTTCGACCGCACAATCCGGCAAAACGTCACCGCTAGCTCCAGCTCCGCCAGCATGAATTGCAGACCCAGCGCCCTTCCAGCCACCGGGCCGCGCCACGACTCCGCGGCACCTCCCGGCAACCTAGCCCCATGCAAGAGTGCACTGGTGCGGAGGATCGAACTGGTTATGATTTGCTCTGCTTCGGCGTGGAGAATTTCAAGACCTTCATTCAGCCGTGTAGCGAACGTATTTGCCTGTGTCCAGGTCTCGAATTCTCCGAATTGCTGGTCCACCACCGGCCCGGCGCAATCCTCGCTCGAACGGCATACTACCGCCTTGTCGCCCCAATATTTGGCCGTAAACGCAATCCGCTCTTCCATACACACCCCGACTCCCCCAAGGTGCTCTTCACCACGCCCCCACATCGTATTCATACGCTCTTATAGACAGTTAGTCAATATATGTTGCTGTACGTACGGGACTCTGAATACCGAAACGAGCCCGTCCCTGGGGCCAATCAAGCCACATGCTGCGCTCCAGGCCGGGGCTTGTCCGGAGCAATATCCACAATGGTGATCACTGCTCCATCAATCTTATTTTCAGTCGTCCGGTATGGCAGTATTTTGAACTGATAATGGACCCCCATCCGGTCCGTAAGCTCTCGTTCCAGGCTATGAAAATCCGCCATGACCTGGAGCACCATCGCCTGCAGATCCGCAATTTCAATGGTAGGATTCAGATTCGAGAGCGGCCGGCCCACGTCGCCCGGAATCAACCCCAGAAACTTCTGCGCCTTTGGCGTGAAGCGCCGGATAGTGAGATCGCTCCCGATCATAATCACCGCGATATCGATGCTCGATAGCAAATTGATCAAGTCATTGTTGATTTGCGTTATTTCCAGATTGCGGCTGTGCAGCTCATCGTTGACGGTATTCAGTTCTTCATTCGCGGACTGCAATTCCTCCTTGCCCGTTTCCATCTCTTCGTTGGTGCTCTGCAATTCCTCGTTGCTCGAGAGAATCTCCTCGTTCGCGGATTGCAATTCCTCGTTCGTCGCTTCCTGAGTCTCGATGACGGATTGCAGATATTCTTTCGTCGCGGCCAATTCCTGTTCCAGCTTCGCGGTCCGCTTCAACGCTGATCCTGTCTCATCGCTGGGCCGGGCCCGCTGCCCTCCGGCCTCGCGCGCCGGCTCAGGGGGCGCCTCTTGGAACACAATCATGAAGTACTGCTGTTCCCTGTTTCCCAGGCTGACCGGTATCACATCGAAATTGACCAGTCGCGTCGTATCCGTTTCCCCCGCGTCTTCCCTATCTCCGTTTCCATTCTTGATCCGCAGGTTCCGTTTGCCGACAACTGCATTTTCCTTCCTGGCCCGGACAATCGCGTTTCGTAATTCGACCAGCATCCCTTCCCGTGCCATCTTGAGCAGGCTCAGGCTGGCTCTCCCCGGAGCCAGCTTCAAATACCGGTTCACGTTTCCCCGCGTATGGATGATTTCCAGGTCCTCGTTCACGAAGGCCGTCGCCGGCGCGTATTGCGTCAGCAACCGGCGGTCGAATTCCTTCTGAGCTTCCGCATAATTCCACACCGCATCCGGCGACTTCGCCGTTATGCCCACTGAGCCATATTCCATGCGTTCCGTCTGGGAATCGAGTGAAAACGGAACGGCCTGGTGCGCCGCTCCGATTTTTCTCGAGAAAATCTTGTGACTGCGGTCTTCCACCGCAAATAATCCCGTAATTGCGCCAAGTCCTTCGGAACTTCCCAGCACCAGAAAACCGCTCGGCCTCAGCGCATAGTGAAACAGCGAAATCACTTTGCCTTGCAGGACCGGCTCAAGATAGATCAGCAGGTTCCGGCAGCAGATCAACTCCATCCGGGAAAACGGCGGATCGTTCAGCACGTTGTGCTGCGCGAAGATGCACAAATCCCGGATCACCTTGCTGACCCGGTATCCGCCTTCCGACCTCGTGAAGAATCTCCGCAGCCGCTCCGGCGATACGTCCGCTTGAATATTCTCTGGATAGGCGCCGTTTCGCGCTCTCACCACGCTCGACTCGCTCACGTCCGTTCCGAACAACTGAATCGGGATCTGCGAAGCTTTGTCGCCCAGGAATTCGAGCAGTGCAATCGCTACCGAATAGGTTTCCTCCCCGGAAGCACACCCGGGCGTCCAGACGCGAATCCCGCCCTCCCGTGACAGGTTTTTCATCACCGCTGGGAAGACCGCGGTTTTCAGGGCATCGAACACCCGCGCTCCGCGGAAGAAACTTGTGACGTTGATCAGCATGTCCTGATACAACGCCTTGACCTCCGCGGGATTATTTTGCACGTACTTCACGTACTCGCTCAATTTGTGGACCTTGTGCACCACCATGCGCCGCTCAATTCGCCTCAATATCGTCGTCTGCCGGTAATGCGTGAAATCCACTCCCGTCGCCCTTCGCAAAATTTGAAAAATCGTATTCAGTCCCGTGCCCGAAACCGGGCTGGCCTCGCCCCCGGCATCGGACTTCGTTTGTCTTTCCAGGTACGGATGCCTCGCGATTCGCCCCAGCTCCTTGGCGATTCCCTTGGGTGGCAGAATATAGTCTACGTAGCCCGCCGCCACCGCGCTTCGCGGCATGCCGTCGTATTTGGCCGTCTCGTCGTCTTGTGCAAATGTCACGCCGCCGTGAGCTTGAATTTCTCCCATTCCCAGCGTCCCATCGGAACCCGAGCCTGACAAGATCACTCCAATCGCTCGGTTCCCTTTTTGTTCCGCCAGCGAACGCATGAAGTGGTCCACCGACATGTGCGCCCCATGCGATTCTTCCCGCGGACCGAGGTGCAGCGTGTGATCGGAAATCGTCATCGACGCGTTCGGCGGGATGACGTAAACGTGATCGGGCGCAACGGGCACTCCATCCGACACTTCCGTCACCGTCATCGCCGTCTTCCTGCTGATCAATTCCGTCAAGATACTGTGATGTTTCGGATCCAGATGCTGTACCAGGACAAAGGCTAACCCCGTGTCAGCCGGCAGGTGCGTCATCAATTCCGTGAGCGCTTCGACGCCCCCCGCCGAAGCTCCGATCGCCACAATTGTGGTGTCCTGTTCTTGCCCGCGCGTTATCGCGACAGGCGCCGCCGCGCTCTTTTGGCGCCTGCTTCTACTCCCCGCTTTTGGCTTCATGACCTTCCCTCAGCCATCACCGCCGCACTCCCCTCCCTGCCGGAAATCCGGAAGCCTTCCAAATTGAACCAATGTGCCAGAACGGAGGAGTCGCGCACCCCTCATTTCGCCCAATCGGGAACGCCACCTGCGCGCGATTCTAGACCAATCTCCAATCTCCGACAACATCTGATTGTTAATAATCAGGTACTTTATCAGCTAGAGATAGCGCGAATCTTTCTCTCTCGCCTGTCACCCTGGTTTTCCTCTCTCCCTACCCGCTACGCGCTCGTTCTTTGCCCCCTTGCCCACCTTGCGCTGTGCTAACGTCTTAGTGCGACCCAAGCAACGCAGGCGCGTGCAGTTCTTTAGGATGTTCCTACCCGGTTGTGCGCGCATGTTTTTGCAAATAATGCGTTTCCGCGGCCGCGAGGAGGGCCCTTGAACCAAGAATGGAACAGTCACCGGCGAATGCCCGCTACCTCCATGCCAGAATTGCTCGGCCATCTCCGAACCCAGCGGCGTAGGATTGCCGCGCTCTCAAAGATAACCATTGCTCTACAGACACGCGGAAGGACTTTGCTTGCTGAATCAAGCTCCCTTGCTCGGTTACTTGAGCAGTCCAGCGCCAATCTAGCCAAAACTCATCTTACGATCAGGACCGCCGTGGCCAAACTTCGGCTGTGCCGCGCACCGGGCCGAGGCGGTACGCCGTTCCCTGCAAAAATGCCGGCCGAACGTGTGCTTGCCGATTCTCCAGACTTGATTGACGCCCTTCAACAAGCCACTGAAATCCTCAAGCTGGAATTTTCAGACTCCGAAGGTAGTGGACGCCAAACCCTCGCAAAGTGCGAGCAGGCCCTTCAGCGTACTCGCTCGACCCAAATCATAGAACTATCGCTTTATTGATCATTCAGCTCTGTTCGTCCATCCGCCCCAAAAATTACCGCGTCTTTCGCTCTTCCATCTCCTCAAGCGATCGCGGCCAGTCCTCGCGCAACAGCCGGCTCAGCGCTCGGTCGGCCAGCAGTTTCCCGCCCGTCTGGCATTGCGCGCAGTAATTCGTCTCATTAGATGCGTACCGAATCCTCTGCACTTTCGTTCCGCATCGCGGACACGGCTGCTTGTAGCGCCCATGCACCGCCATCCCGCCGCGGAACGCTGTCACTTTTTCCGGAAACTTGTCGCCCGCCTCCGCGCGCAACTTCTCCGTCCAACTCCTCAGCGTCGCTCTCGTGGCCTCGTACAATCTTCCGACCTCTTCCGGTTTCATTCGCTGCGTCAACATCACCGGTGAAAGCCGCGCTTCATGCAAAATCTCATCCGAGTACGCATTGCCAATCCCGCTGAACAAGTGCGGGTCCGTCAGCGCCCGCTTCAACGTGTGATTGGCGGAAGTCAACATCGCCCCAAACTCTTCGCGCCCCGCCGACAGCACATCCATCCCTCCCGGATCAAGCTGCGCCAGTTCCCTCTCCCCCGCCACCACGTGCAGTGACGCTCGCTTCTTTGTCCCAGCCTCAGTGAGCGTCAGCGTCCCACTATCGAAATGGAACGCCGCCGACACCCGCCGTCCATCCGGCATCACGCGCCCCGCCTTCCAGTGCAACCGCCCCGCAATCATCAGGTGAAAAACCAACCAAACATCATTGTCGAACCCGATAGCGATCCGCTTCCCAATCCGTCGTATCGCCGTCACCCTGTGCCCCTGCACCGAGTCCACCGGCGGCCTCGCCGTTCGCAACAAAAACGGCCCCCCCACCAGCACCCGCTCCAAAACGTGCCCGACGATCCGCAACGTAACCGGTGAGAGTTGCGCTGGTGAAGCGAATACGCTCCACCCGTCAATTATGTCTCGCTAGCTAACTTGGCGTCATCCAGAAAGGATGCCTAGACACGAACAAGTTCTATCGCCGCCTGGCGGACGGCCTTCTTGTCTGGTGAGCCCACGGTGAAATAAAACGTCGAACCTTTTTGAGGTTCCGAGTGCGCCCAAATGCGTCCCCTGTGCTTGTCAATGATGCGTTGGACCGTTGCGAGACCGATTCCCGTTCCTTCAAACTCTTCGGCGCGGTGGAAGCGCTGGAATGGGCTGAAGAGTTTTTCGGCACTCGTCAAATCGAAACCGACGCCGTTGTCCCGCACGAGAACGGTTGACTCGCCCTCGATAAAAACTCCGCGGACTTCAATAATCGCCGGATCGCGTGTCCGCGAGTACTTAATCGCATTGGAGATTAGATTGGTCAACACCTGTTTCATCAGCCCACGGTCGCACTGGATGACCGGCAACGCTTCGATTCGCCACTCGATTTTCCTGTTTGCCGTTTCCGTCTCGAGCTCGTGAACTACTTCCTCGACGAGGCGACGAAGGCCGACATCGCACAAGCTCAATTGCTGGCGATTCACCTTTCCTAGCTTGAGTAGATCGTCTATCAGGCAGGACATTCGCGTAACCGCTTCATTGATTCGGTGCAGATAGTTCCGCGGCTGCTCCCCGAGCGCGGAACCATATTTCTCCAGCAGAAGATCCGCAAAGCCGTGCAGTGTCGTTAGCGGGCCACGGAGGTCGTGCGAGACAGAATAAGAAAAAGCTTCCAGCTCCTTGTTCGAGCTTTCCAACTCGGCGGTGCGTTCTTTGATGCGCTGTTCAAGGTCTTCATTCAGCTTACGGAATTTCTGCTCCAGACGTTCGCGCTCAATGGCATAAAGAATGGCCCGCGTGAGGTTATTGCCGGTCACTTCAACTTTGGCCACAAAATCCTGCGCGCCTCCCTGGACCAGTTTGAGTGCTAGCGAATCATCGACCAGACCTGTCAGCACAATGATCGCCACGCCCATCGCTTGAGCCTTTGCCCGGACAAAGGTCTCCTGACCAAAGCTGTCGGGCAGCGCTAAATCAAGGAGGATTGCTTCAATACCGCCGCACCCAAGGCGGTGGAGACCGGCCGCCAGGGTATCGACGGTCTCCAGGTCGAAGGAATCGTCCGTCGCCTCGGCCAATGATTCCTGTATCAACCGAGCGTCGCTCGGATTGTCTTCCACCAGCAAGACTTTGATTCGCTCCGTACTCATGTTTTTCGGTTGGTTGGGAGTTTAACGATGGCCAGCCAAAAGTCCTCGATATAGTTCACCACGGTCACAAATTGCTCCAGGTCCACGGGCTTCGTGATGTAGCAGTTAGCGTGGAGATTGTAAGTTTTAAGAATGTCTTCCTCGGCTTTGGAGGTCGTCAGGATCACAACAGGAATTCTCTTCAAGTCCGGGTCCTCTTTGATCTGTGCGAGCACTTCGCGGCCGTCCTTCACCGGAAGGTTCAGATCCAGCAGAATCAAGTCGGGCCGAGCTGTATTCTTGTATTTTCCCTCCCGCCGCAAGCAAGCCAGGGCCTGCGCACCGTCATTGGCGATGATCAGATTGTTGCGGACCTTGCTGTCCATGAGCACTTCCTGGGTGAGGCGCACGTCGGCCTCATTGTCTTCGACCAACAAGATATCAATCGGCTGAGGTGCTGGTTCGTAGTTCATAATCCTCCTTCTCATTTGCAAACTCGGTTGCTCGGTCTCCGATCGTGAAACAGAAAGTCGTGCCGCCTCCCGGCGAGGGCTCGATCCAGATGCGCCCGCCATGGCGTTCAGCGACCTTCTTGGAAATCGCCAGGCCGATGCCAGTGCCGGGGAATTGCGTCTTGGTATGGAGGCGCTGAAAAATCACGAAGATGCGGTCGTGGTGTTCCGGAGAGATGCCAATCCCGTTGTCACGAACCATGACTTTCCACTTTGACCCGTCTGGCGCGGCGGAGATGTGAATGCGCGGCACGTCCGCGCCGCGAAACTTCATGGCGTTGGTTAGAAGGTTCTGGAACAACTGGGCGAGTTGCACTTCGTCGGCCATCACGACGGGCAGCGGATCACGGGTAATGACCGCGCCGGAGCTCTCGATGCCAGTTTTCAAGTTCTTCAGAATCCGATCCAACACGGCATCGCATCGCGTCGGTGTGAACGGCTTACATTGTGTTCCCACTCGGGAATACGCGAGCAGGTCATTAATCAGAATCTGCATGCGTTTCGAGCCATCAACGGCGAAGTTGATGAACTCGCGCGCTTTGTCATCCAGCTTGTCGTTGTACCGCTTGGCGAGAAGCTGGGTGAAGCTGGCGATGGTCCGCAGAGGCTCTTGCAGGTCATGCGAAGCGACATAGGCGAACTGTTGGAGTTCTGTGTTCGACCGTTCCAGGTCCTTGGCGCGCTCCGCCAGTTCAGCCGTCCGCTCCGCCACGCGTCGCTCCAGGTCCTTGTTCAGCGTCCGCACCTCCTGCTCGGCGCTTGCGCGCCGGCCCATTTCCTGCTGGATTACAAAACCAGCCGCGGCCAGGAAAACGAAGCCCAAAGCTTCGCCGATCACAATGAACCATTTTGTTTTTCGGGCGCTAGCTTCCAGCTCGCTTGACCGCACAACCAGCAATCCGTCCTCTTCCTGCTTCATGGCGGCGACTTCCACGCGGATCTGGTCCATGAGCTGCTTTCCAGAACCCTCTTCCACCGCCTTGGCAGCGGCCGCCAATCCTTCGTTCTTGCGCACGTCGATCCGCTCTTGCATTACGGCAAGCTTTGCAGAAATCAAAGGCGTCAGGCGATCCAGAGTGCGCTGCTGTACTGCATTGTCGGCAGTCAGTTCACGGAGTTTCTTGAGGTTCAGCGAAATCCCGTCGAGAGCGTCATGGTACGGTCCCAGGTAGGGTTCCTTCCCCGTAATGATGTAGCCGCGCTGGCCGGTTTCGGCGTCGATTAATTGGATCTGGAGGGTGTCGAGATTTTCAAGGACGAGATGCGTGTGTGTCACCCAGCGCCGGTCTTCGGTGTTGCGTACGAAGCTCCTATAGGAAAAACTGGCAACAAGAAGCAAAATGGCGAACGCTGTAGCTAGGCCGGCGACGAGCTTGGTCCTAAATGTCATTGGCGCGCACCAAAAAAACGCTTCGCTTGCGAAGATAATGAATGGTCAATGAAGAGCCGAGAATCGGCTCCCAAGAAGGGGTGCTCCCATAGTGACCCAAATGCGGCTCACGTCAAGCTTCGAATTAATTATATTTCTGGAATAATCCAGATTCGCCGCCGATTAATTGTTTCTAATAACTGCTTTATTTGCGTTTTTAGCCGCTTCGTACTCTTGCTATCTGCGAATCGCCGGTCCAATCTTTAAGTCCCCTTCTTGTCTTTTTTCAACCTGCGTCACCTCCCTCTCGATCGCCGAGGAGCACCGCATGAAAGTCTATGCCACCGATTCACCGCCGCACATTGGAGCCATCCTTGAGGTTCTTTTGAAAATGCCGGAGGAGGTCACCGGCGAGCGGGCGACCGAGTGGCTATGCTCGGGGCACGTGGTACGCGTCGAGCCCATCAATTCTCCACGAGGAAGACTCGGCGTGGGCGTGCAGTTTGACTGTTACCAAATAACCCGGAACCTTGATCAAGAAACCGATCCCCTGCCTGCGGCGCGCGCGAGTTGCGGATGGCGCGTTTGGCCAGGTTGACTATTTACAAGACGAACGGAACAGCGACCGGCTGGAAGTGGAGGGCAACATGCAAAAACGAGGCCTTATCGTGGATGACGAACCGGCAGTCTGCGAAATGGTTGGGAGGGTTCTAACCTCCGCCGGCATGGAGGCGCTAACTCTCACAAAGAGTGCCGACGCTCCCGGCCTTCTCAGCGGAGGAAAATTCGATGTGGTCTTCCTGGACTTGCATATGGCCGCTCCCGACGGAATCGAGCTGGCCCGCCAGATGCGTGGTTCGCGATGGAACCGGGCAACACCCATCGTCCTGATCAGTGATGATCAGCGCCCCAGCGCCATGTCCGTGGGTTTTGAAGCCGGCGCAAGTTTTTTAGGATTGTCTGCGGAAGCTGATTCGGGCCACCCAGGGATGTGCGGAACAAGAAAAACGCCGCACCCGCCGCATTCCCATTCAATCCAAGGTGCGCCTGAGATACCGTTCGGATGAACTGGAAGCTGAAACGGTCGACGTCAGTTTGAGCGGCATGCTAGTCAAGGCTCACCGCACCTTCCCACCGGGTTCGCCCGTCAGCGTCGCTATGCACCTGTCCCCCCGCGCCAGGCCGATTGTCGGCGTGGGCTCGGTCGTTCGCGTTCTGGGTGGAAATCAGATGGGGATTCAGTTGGACCAGCTTACTGTTGGAGAAAGCGAGAGGCTGCAGGAGTTTCTGTTGCCTCTGATCCCCAGCGACTAGCGTGCCCGCGTTCGAGCACGTTTGATCCTGCACGGAGGGCACCATGGACCATATTCAAGCATTTCAAGTCGCGGCTCTCAAATGCGGTTTTGTTGACATGGACGAATGCGGTCGAGGAACCGTCTTGTGGTTCAAGAGAGCGGCCATCCGTGCGACTCCAGAGACCCTTCAGCGCCTATGCGTCGACACCATCACCGATAGCGCCACCGCTTATTGGACGAATGCTCAAGGCAAAATCGCTTCCAAGACCTTTCGCAGCGTGGCCGCTTTGCAGAGATGGATGAGTGGCAACTCCTCAGTCGAGCCGTTAAATACTGTCGTGCCGGACTCGTCGAGCCCGGAAGTTCTTCCATCCAGCTCACCGATCTCACTTGCCGCGGGTGCCGGAAAGCGCGCCTCCTGATCAATGAACTATCCCTTCCTCCCATTTCATGAACCAAGCCAACAAACACCTGAAGATCCTTGTTGTGGATGACTCGGCAGTTTCCCGCAAACTTGCCGAAATTACTCTCTCCCGTAAACCCTATGAACTCTCCATGGCCGATTCCGCCGAGCAAGCTCTCAAGCTGTTTGAAACCCACCACCCAGATGTCGTCATCACCGACTGGATGATGCCCGGTCTGTCCGGTCCGCAGCTCTGCCAGATCATTCGCAATAAACTAAATGCCCGGGACACCTACCTAATACTATTAACGAGCAATTCGCACACGGACTACATCGCCCAAGGCCTCGCCGCGGGCGCTGACGGCTACCTGCTGAAACCGCTCCGCACCAACGACCTGCTCGCCCAGCTCAGCGCCGCCCGCGCCGTCCTCAAACCACGCCGGCCGTCGGAACCCGCCAAGACTCTCGCCTTGTGACTTGAACCATCGTTTGGCCATTTCGGAAGCATCGGTTGGCCGAAATTGCAAGATCGGAACCGTCCAATGGAATGCAGCGTTCGGCGTTTACAGGCTGGCCGACCATGGTCTTGCTGCCTGCGGGCATCGGGCGATATAGTTGGCGCCTATGGAGTTCGCAATGGACTATCACAAGATCTGGCAAGAGGAGTGCGAGGCGAGCCGAACGATTCGTGAGCGTTTCGGTATCAAGAACGCGTTGGACTATCTTGTCGGCGAAAAGTTGTTAGACTTCGCCAAGGAAGCGGATCGGAGCCCGGAGTTCGCTTCCGAGCTGCCACGTTTTCAGGCCGAGGTGTGGGATCTCTTCAACCCCTACGAGCTGGCCGGCTATTTGGCCAGTCTTAAGCCTTCTGTCAGAAACGCGCTCCAGAAGCTCCTTTACGTTTCTTCTTAAGATCGAGACCCTTCCGCGGAGAGTGCTGACCACCAAATGAGCTCATCTGAAAAAAGGATTGCGCTTACTGCTTCCGGGCCAGCGCGGAGATTGGTGCGACCTGAAGGGTTCAAGATGGCCTCGATCTCAGTGGGATTCACCGGTGAAGTAATTCGCCTGCTTGTTGCAGAAGAATTGGCGGCAGGGCTAGTTGCGAGAATCGAACAACCCGGATGGGCCTCTTTTCCGAAAACTCATACGGATCGCGAATATTCGTCAATTCTTGTGGTGTCCCGTTCTTCAGGCTCGCGAGAGATTGGGTTGTCTGGTCTGACTGCAACGTTCGCCAAAATCGAGTTGCTTCCTGACGGTGAAATTCTCGTAGTGGCTTCGCGGTGTTTGCGACACCCTGACGGAAGCTTTGAATTAAATGCGAAAGTTTACGACCCGACGGGCAGGCCAAAACGAGAGTTTCTGTTGGGGGATGGAATAAATCATGTTCAAGCCGATGCTAAAGGAAATGTCTGGGTAGCCTACTTTGACGAAGGGGTCTACGGCAATTTCGGTTGGCAGCACGATGGTGGCCCGTTTGGAGCCGCCGGACTTTCGTGCTTCAATTGCGACGGCCACAAGATGTGGGACTTCCATCCTCCCGAGGGCTTCGACCACATATCCGACTGCTACGGGCTTAACGTGTCCAGCACTGGCGCTTGGGCGTATTACTATACGGATTTCCCTATAGCGCTCATCGATTCAGAATGGCGCGTCCGCTGTTGGCAAACAGGATTGGCCGGTGGAAAGACGTTCGCCGTCGATGGTGGGAGAGTTCTGCTATATGTTGGCTACGGTGATCAGCGCACTGCTTGCCAACTTCTTGAACTTCACAACCACGATGCAAAGCTCATTGCGAAGGTATCTCTAGTCCTGCCCAGTGAAGTAGATTTGTCGCAAGCGACGGTCATTGGTCGGGGGAAAGAGCTTCACGTGTTCTCGGGTGACGACTGGTTCGTTTTCTCGATTGACGCCCTCTAGGTCAGGTGACGGTGGGGAGGCTTCCGCGAGCACCAATGTTGGCCACGTGTGGCCTGCTGGCCCTTAGTTCTGCCGTTAGTTCTGGAAAACGCGAAGTTACTGGCCTTACGGTCGCAAATCCCAGTCGTTACGCTATTTCGGTCACAGTGGGGACAGGTTGTTCGTCGAACGCAGCTTGTAAGGCTGGCTCGATCGCTTGGACCGGATGTTTCCTGATTTCGGCATTCTTAGCGATGAGGGCGAGGCGAAGATCGCGGAAGTCTTTGTACAAGCGTCGCGTGCTGCTCAATCCTGCAGAAGCTGCCACGGTTCGAAGATCGGTGAGTCCATCCTTATTGAGCGCTTCAACAAGAGCCCTTTCAATGCGGTCGCGCGGCACTGGTATGACGTGTGATCGACGCCGGGAGACTTTCAACGTAGCTTGTCTTCTGGTTGCGATCTGACGGCGGAGTTCCGGGAATCGATGGCGTAGCGACGCATCTGCGCCATAACCCAACTGGTTGGCGAGCACTTGCAGCGATGCGGGAGTAGCTGCCTGAAGAGCAGTCAGCAACGCTTGTTCGA
>WNFI01265119.1_pt1 | contig 13908 bp, 15 predicted proteins | sample 5400471 | NCBI WGS metagenome assembly WNFI01 (sample SAMN13153348, study PRJNA577476) | soil metagenome | isolation source: 100 cm saprolite on Douglas fir-dominated hillslope | place: USA:California | collected 2013-09-17 | reverse complement strand
TTGCGGGTATACCGCGTCAGGTAGTTCGGTGGCGATGCGCTGGCCGGCTTTGGGCCGATGATGCCGGGTTGAGGATGGTTCCGGGGCCGGGGCCCCGGAGACGGCGGGCGATTGGCGCGCCGATGCCGTTTGATGGCCCCGTGGTGATGTCGGTGTTGCCGGTGAGGTCCGATGCCGCTTGCCTTCGGGTGGCCGAGTCCGCTCGGCGATCATGCCATCGGCGGCGGGTAAAGATTCTGCATGCCGGACGTGCCGGTTCTGGCAAGGGAGGGCATGTTCTGTGGCTGCGGCGCTTCTCGCGGGGGGCGCTTGGGTACCTGTTCGTCGGACGGTTAGCGCCTCGTCGAAGGGCGTGGGATCAAGGGATACGGGGTTCGCTGGTGGACAGACGAGACTTGCGTGCTGCGTACACGATTGGCTCGGCGGCGGTGATTGTCGGGGCGCTGGCCCTGGCGGCGGGATGCTCCGGTACGGCGACTAGCGCGGAGCGGGCGAAGGCTCGCGTGTTTATCACGCCCTCAAACGGGGCGCGTGAGGTCAGGCCGGGCGCCACCGTCGCAGTAGCGGCACGCGGCGCTCGCCTCCGGGGTGTCATGGTGAGTACCTCCGGTAATGCCCTGGTCGGCCACCTGGCCAGGGGCGGCACGACCTGGCGCAGCAGCGGCGCGCTGGCTCTGTCCCGGACTTACACGGTGATTGCCCTGGCCGTCGGGACCGACGGCAAGAAGTTCACGACGACGAGTTCGTTCCGTACCCTGACGCCGAGCCAGACCTTCCAGGCCACTTCCCTCGAGGGCGACAATCAGCAATATGGCGTCGGCATGCCGATCGTCCTCACCTTTAGCCGGGCGATTACGAATCGGGCCGCGGTAGAGCGGGCCCTCAGCATTACCTCGTCCCAGCCGATCGTCGGGGCCTGGTACTGGGACGGCAACAAGAGCGTGTCGTTCCGGCCGAAGCAGTACTGGTCTACCGGAACTCAGGTGCAGTTCACCGCGGCGCTGAACGGCGTCGAGGGGGCGAAAGGCGTCTACGGGACGCGAGACCTCCACGTCGCGTTCTCGATCGGGCCGTCGCTGATCGCCAAGCTCAGCACGAGCACGCACTATATGAAGGTGTATTACAAGGGCCGGCTGTTCGGCAACTGGCCGATCAGCACGGGCGCGCCGGGCGACGATACGGCGAACGGGAAGTACCTGACCATCGAGAAGGCCAACCCGGTGCTGATGAGCGGGCCGGGCTACACCGACTTCCCGGTGCCGTGGTCGGTGCGGTTCACCTGGAGCGGCAACTATATCCACGATGCCTACTGGTCGGTGGGGGAGCAGGGCTACGTCAACGTGAGCCATGGGTGCGTGAACATCTCTCCAGAGAACGCCCAGACGTACTACAACCTTGAGCTGCCAGGTGACCCTGTGATCGTCACCGGCAGCCCGGTGGCTGGCACGTGGGATGACGGCTGGACGCAGTGGTTCTTGTCGTGGCGCCAGCTGCTGGCTGGAAGCGCGCTGCATGCTGCCGTCCTCGCCGGGCCGGCTGGCAGCTCGTTCGTCGGCGCCAGCACCGTCCAGCCGCCCCCGATGGCCGGACCCCCCGGCCACGGCCCGGTGCAATAGGCCGCCCGCAGGTACCAGCGCGCTGGAGCATCCCGCCAGGCCCGCTATGCGCCGGGGTCCGCGTAGGGCCTGGCGGCGGTGGTGGTGGTGATGTTCCCGGGCCGGCCTGGCAGCATTGTCCGGGCCTGGCTGGTCGCGCCAGGCCGGCTTTCTTGCGCCTGGAGGCCTCGTGAAGATGCGAGCTGCCGTGCTCACTGGCGTAAACGCGGCCATTCGGGTCGCTGAGGTCGACCTGGCCTCGCCGCGAGCCGGTGAGGTGCTGGTCAGGGTCGCTGCTAGCGGCCTGTGCCGCAGTGACCTCAACGCCATCACCGGGAAGCGGACGCTGGTTCCCTTTCCTGCCGTCATCGGCCATGAGGCGTCCGGCGTGGTGGTGGAGTGCGGACCAGGCGTGCGGCGGCTGCGGGAGGGCGATGCCGTCGTGCTCTCGATCGTCCCCTCGTGCGGATCGTGCGGCGCGTGCGCGGCGCGCCGCCCGAACTACTGCTCGGTGGCCGAGGCCGCGATGGCCGCCGGGGCGCTGCTGGACGGCACACGCCGGCTCAGCTCCGGCGGCCGGGAGCTCCATCACTTTCTCACTGTGTCGTCCTTCGCGCAGTATGCGGTGGTTCCTGAGTCCGGGGCCGTCGTGCTCCCCAAGAACATGCCGTTGGACCAAGCGGCCCTGCTGAGCTGCGCCGTCTTGACCGGGTTCGGCGCCGTGCACAACACCGCTCGAGTCACGGCCGGTTCCCGTGTGGCGGTTTACGGTTGCGGCGGCGTCGGGCTAAACATTGTCCAGGGCGCGCGGCTCGCTAGCGCCGGGCGGATCATCGCCATCGACGTCAGCGACGATAAGCTCGAGCTGGCTCGGCGACTCGGGGCGACCGACGCGGTCGACGCCCGCGCGGATAATCCCGCGGCGGCGGTGCGCGACCTTGTCGGTGGCGCTGATTACGCGTTCGAGGCACTGGGCCGGGAGGAGACGGTGCAGCAGGCGTGGGCGAGCCTGGATGTGCGCGGGCAGATGGTGCTTGTCGGGTTGCTGCCCGGCGGCGCACGGATCACCCTCGACGCGGGCCCCTTCGTGAGCGAGCAGTCCGTTAAGGGGTGCTATTTCGGATCGGCGGATCTGCATCGCGACATCCCGGTTCTGGTCGGCCACTATCTGCGCGGCGATCTCGCATTGGATGAGCTGATCACGCGCCGGATGACGCTGGACCAGCTGGATGAGGCCTTCGATGATCTGCGTGCGGGTCGGGGCGCTCGCAGTGTGCTGGTCTTCGATCGGTGACCCGGGTGAGAGCGGGACTGGCCGAAACCGTGGAGCTGGGCCGGATCCGGTCGCTGGAAACCTTCCATGACCGGTACGTCTGCTTCGTGCGGCTGACGACCACCCTGGGCCAGGTGGGGTGGGGCCAGACGTCGACGTACAACGCCGACATCACGGCCCGGATCTTCCACCGGCAAGTCGCGCCGTGGGCCATCGGGGCCGACACGACTGACATCGGTGGCCTGATCGCGAGGATCGAGGAACGGGAACACAAATTCCCCGGTAGTTATCGCTGCCGGGCGCTGGCCGGACTGGACACGGCGCTGTGGGACCTGCACGGCAGGGTCACCGGGCGACCAGTGGTGGAACTGCTCGGTGGTCAGCCCGGCAACCTGCGCGCCTACGCCTCATCGATGCGGCGCGACGTCACCCCGCGCCAGGAGGCCCAACGCCTGTGCCGGCTCCGCGACGACTTCGGTTTCGACGCCTTCAAATGGCGGGTCGGAGCCGAGTGCGGGCATGACGTGGATCAGTGGCCCGGCCGGACCGAGGAGATCGTGCCCGCGGTGGCCCGCGCCCTCGGCGACGGTGTGGCCAGGCTGGTGGACGCCAACAGCGGCTTTTCGCCGGACCGCGCTATCGAGGTCGGCCGGCTCCTGGAGGCCGAGGGCGTCGGCCACTTCGAGGAACCGTGCCCGTACTGGCGCCTGGAGGAAACCAAACGCGTCGCGGACGCGCTCACCGTCGACGTCGCCGGCGGCGAGCAGGACTGGGATCTGGCGACCTGGCAGCGGATGATCGAGTTGCGGGCCGTCGATATCGTGCAGCCGGATGTCATGTACATGGGCGGCCTGTGGCGCACGCTGCAGGTGACCGAGGCTGCCGCGCGGGCCGGATTGCCGTGCACGCCACACAGTGCCAACACCTCGCTGGTCACGGTTGCCACCCTGCATCTGCTCGCCGCGATACCCAACGCCGGCCGGTACCTCGAACTGTCCATCGAAGGGGCCGACTACTACCCGTGGCAGGTCGGCCTCTTCCGGGGTGACCCGTTCGCCGTGACCGACGGGCACGTCCGCGTGCCGGACGAGCCAGGCTGGGGGGTCGAGATCGAACCCTGGTGGCTGGCCCGGGCCACCTACCTCGCCTCAAGCCTTGACGACCGCAGCTGACCGGTGCGGCCGGGCCGATCAGCGACCCTGCAGAAGTGCCGAAGGCATAAGGACGGCGCCGGCGAGCCGGGGCCGTCGGGCTGGCCCAGCTGGGCTGGCGTAACGCTCCCGCCGATGGTCACCTGGTCGAACCAGCCGCATCGCGGATCGCCGGGCGGGCAGTCGAACCGGCTGACGTAAGGCTTGATGTCGATGACCGGTGTGCCGTCGACGAGATCGACGCCCGCGAAGTCGATCCCCGCGCTAGTGAGGCCGAGGATCTGGACAAGGCTGAGCCCGATGGGATTGATCCGGCGTGGCCCCCGGGTGGCGAAGATGCCGACCCGCCGCTGCTGGCTTCGCAGCAGGAACGGAACCTGCCTGAGCGGCGGTGGGTCCGCAGCTCCGTCTATCTGATGCAGCCATGTCAGCAGCCAGGCGTACTCGAAGCCGACCAGGCCGTCGAGGCCGTCGCGGTAGGTGGCATCGATCTCGATGGTTCCGCGTTCGGCGCGGTTGAGTGCCGCCTGGATCGGGGTGGTTTCTATCCACGTATGCCCGGTGCGGACGACTCCGATGACATGCAGCGGGACGTTCAGTTCCATCCGGTCATGCTGTCACGGCCAGCTGGCTCTACCGGGCGTGCGACCTGGCGGTCAGGGCATCCAGGAAGCGGACAGTCGCCGAGACGGTCTCGTAGCGCCACAGCGCGAGCGTGCGCTCGAATCCCGCAGCGGCGTCCAGGCGATCATGGAGTCCGTCGACGACCGGAATGAGCTGCTCGCGCTGAGCCTGGAGTAGCGGCTGCGGATCCGCACCGGCGCGGTCCAGGAGCGCGAGCTTGACCAGCAGTTCCGACCGGACGTCCCGGTTGTGGGAAGCGGGCCTGGTCAGCCAGGCTGCCGCGGCGGTCCTGCCCGCCGGGGTGGCATCGACCAGCGACCTGACCGGACCTTGGCTGGATGCCTGCTGCTCGGCCGTCCTTACCAGGCCAAGCGTCTCGAGCCGCTGCAGCGCGCGGTAGACGACCGGTTTGGGAACGCGCCACACGCGGCCAAGGTCGCCCGCCGAACCGAGCAGCGTCGCGAGCGCGAACCCGTGCCTCGGCTTCTCGCACACCAGGCACAGCACCAGCCATTCGGCCAAGGACAGCGCGGGTTCCTCAGCTTCACCCATTGCTCAAGGCTATGGCCGGAGCGGGCGGCCGCGTGCAGCCTCGGCCGTGGCGGGCTCGCCGTCGCGGCCCGCCACCGCGTGCTGACAGAACTGGATGTCCGCTATTTGGCGATCATTACTTCGGTGGCCTTGATGACGACGGTGACACTGTCGCCTTCAGCGATGTTCAGGTGCTCGCGTGATGAGTCGGTGATGACGGCGGCGACCGTTCCCGCGTCAACGTTCACGACTACCTCGGCCATGACCGAGCCCGTCTTGATGCTCTGCACCGTGCCTGTCAGCTGATTGCGTGCGCTTATCTCCATGCCGCCTTCTTTCGTCTCACGATCTGCTGCGATGGGCCGGCTTCTCCTGCCCCGGTCGGTACCGGCACGGATTTGCTGCCCTTGGGCAGTAGTCTCCTCGCCCGATCGCGCGAAACGGGGGAGAGCGGGAATGACAACAGCCAGGCCGCTATGTAGTCTCACTGTGACTAGCTGGTGGGCGAGAGGCCTGTCATGTCCGTTGAAACAATCAGTCCGGCGGGAGAGCCAGGCCGGAAGGCGGCACGCAAGCACGGTCGGGCGCTCCGCACTGTCGTGGGGGTCCTGGCTGACGGCACGGCCTTCTACGCCCCGATCGGCGAGGTCATTACTGACGACACGAGGGTCATCTGTCATTTGTGCGGCAGGTCGCTGCGCTCGGTTACGGCCCACCTGCGAGCGCACGGCTGGACGAAGCTGGCTTACTGCGAGGCGTTCGGCTTGGAACGCGGCCAGTCGCTGGAAGGGCCTGAGACGCGCAAGCGCCGTTCGGCCGCGTTCACCGCCCGCCTCATCTTCGACTCGTCGGTCCGCGAGGGCAGCGCCGCCGGCCGGGAACTTGCCCGCGCCGGAGCCCTGACCCGCGCGGCCGCGACGGCAGCCACGGGTCGCCCATTCCCTGAGCAGCGGCGCAGGAAAGCCGCGGAAGCGCTCGCCGCGATCGCGCCCGACATCATCGCCAGGACGAACTCCGACGGGGCCGCCCGTCGCCGTGAACTGCTCGCAGAAGCTGTAGCCCAGCAAGCGGGATACCCGGACCTGGGCTCCTTGGTGCTGGCCCGAACCGCGGCGGGCGCCAGCCTGGCGGTTATTAGCCGTGAAGCGGGGCTGCACAAGGACTGGCTGTCACGCCACCTCGCCGACGTGGACCCAGCGGCCGCTGACGCCGCCCGGCGGCTGACGGCCAATCGCCTGGACGTTCGCTGGGTGCCGGTCCTGAGCGGCCTGGGATTCTCGGACGTAGCTGGCTACCTGCGCGAACGGCATCTCATGCGGCACTGGAGCGTCAATGCCATAGCGACCGAGACCGGTTTCTCGAACCACACCGTGAAAGCCGCGTTCCGTCGTCATGGGCTGGCGCCCGTCAGCCACGCCTCGAAGCGTCACGCAGCGAGGCAGCGAGCGGAGCAGGTAGCCGCCCGCCTCGGTTATGCGACCATCGCGGACTACATCACCCAGCGCAGGGCTCAAGGCTGGACCTGGAAGGCCATTTCCGCTGAATGCGGCCAGCCGCTGTCCTGGCTGCGCCGGCACACGGCAGGTCCGGCCAGAGCACGGGTTGCTGCGCAGGGTCGTCGAGATGGCTAGGTTCCTCGTCACGTATCACGCAGGTGACATGCCCTCCGATCCGGCGTCCGTTGCGGACGCCCGGGCGGCCTTCATGCGCTGGGCAGCCAAGACCGGGACCGCGCTCGCCGACATGGGTGAACCAGTCCGGTCCGCATTCACCGTGACCAGCGAGGGTGCCCGTGATCGGACTGTCCCCGGAGCCTTCATGGGCTGGTCGGTCATCGAGGCCGCCGATAGTACAGCGGCCGCTCGCCTGCTGCAGGACCACCCCTTCATCAGCCGCGGCGGCGTGCTGCGGATCAGCGAGCCAGTTTGATGATCTTGCGGTGTGTGCACGAAGAAGTGCGAAGACCGCGTGATCATCTTCATGTGGCTGCACGCGCCCAGCGGCCGAGAATTAGAACCTGTTCACATCGAGAAGTCCGGCGTAGAGTCTGCACCGGGTGCTGTCCAGCGGGCCGGAATAGAACGTGTTCCTGCTGGCCGCGTGCGCGCCGCCGTCCGCCACGAGGAGATCACGATGCGCAGTCATGACCGCTTCTACATCGGCGGCCAGTGGGTCGCACCAGCCGGTTCCGCCACGCTCGACGTCATCTCGCCGCACACCGAGGAGGTCGTCGGCCGCGTTCCCGACGGCACCACGGCTGACATGGACCGCGCCGTGGCGGCCGCTCGTGACGCATTCGACAATGGCCCGTGGCCGCGGATGGCCCCGGCGGACCGCGCCGCCGGGGTGGGCAGGCTCGCTGACCTCTATGCCGGCCGGCTGGGCGAGATCGCTGAGTTGATCACTGAGGAGATGGGCTCGCCCATCACGTTCTCGCAACTGGCGCAGGCGCCGCAGCCGCAGATGATGCTCAGTTATTTCGCGGACCTCGGGAAGACCTTCACCTGGGAAGATGATCGCCCGGGGCTGTTCGGGCCGGTTACCGTGCGCCGCGAGCCTGTCGGCGTCGTGGCCGCGATCGTGCCGTGGAACGTGCCGCAGTTCACCACGATGACCAAGGTTCCCGCCGCTCTGGTCGCCGGCTGCACGGTCGTCCTCAAGCCAGCTCCGGAGACACCCCTCGACGCGTACCTCCTCGCCGAACTGATCGAGCAAGCGGAACTGCCACCCGGCGTCGTCAACATCGTGCCCGCCGGGCGAGAGGCAGGCGAACACCTGGTTTCCCATCCCGGCGTCGACAAGGTCGCGTTCACCGGCTCCACCGCCGCCGGGCGGCGGATCGGGTCCATCTGCGGGCAGCAGCTCAAGCGCTGCAGCCTCGAACTCGGCGGCAAGTCCGCCGCGATCATCCTGGAGGACGCCGACCTCGCTGCCACTGTTGGCTGGCTGGAAATGGCCTCGCTGATGAACAACGGCCAGGCGTGCGTCGCCCAAACCCGGATTCTCGCTCCGCGCAGCCGTTATGACGAAACCGTCGACGCGCTGGTGGGGATGGTGAGCGGGCTCACCGTGGGCGATCCCGCGGACCCCGCCACCCAAATCGGCCCCCTGGTCGCCAAGCGGCAGCAGGACCGGGTGGAGGGCTACATCAAGGCAGGGCAAGACGAGGGCGCGAAGATCGTGACGGGCGGCTCCCAGGCCTCCGGCCGGCAGCGGGGCTGGTATGTCGCTCCTACCGTGTTCGCGGGCGTGGACCCTGCGATGCGCATCGCCCGCGAGGAAATCTTCGGCCCTGTCCTCGCCGTCATCCCCTACGAGGACGAGCCGGACGCGATCCGCATCGCCAACGATAGCGACTACGGCCTTGCCGGAACCGTCTGGACTGCGGACATCGAGCGCGGCATGGAAGTCGCCCGCCAGGTGCGCACCGGCACCTATGGCGTCAACATGTACATGATCGACACCTGCGCCCCCTTTGGCGGCTACAAGGCCAGCGGCATCGGCCGCGAACTCGGCCCGGAGGGTCTCATGGCATACCTCGAGTACAAGACCATCGCACGCCCAGCCAGCTGATGCCAGATCCTGGTTGCGACCCGCGGTCCGTGTATCGGTGTACCACCCACACACGGGCCCGGCATGGCGGGGCTTTGCACGGCCGCTTAGCCATGATCGCGGTGAGTCCGCCGGGAGCGGCTTTGTAGACTTTGAGCGAGCAGGTCGGGGGCGTCCTGGTGGCGGCCCGCTAGCCGAGCCGAGACCTTGGAGGCATCAAGATGGCTCATCACTGCGATCAGCAACCCGGGCCCGGTTACTGCCGTCCAGGTCCATGACCAGTCAGCGGACCGTGCTGGTAAGCCGCCGCGAGACGTTCAATGCCGCGCACCAGCTCCGCAATCCGCGCCTATCAGACGACGAGAACCGGCGCCTGTTCGGGAAATGCGTCAATCTGCATGGCCACAATTACGCGCTGGATGTCGTTGTTGCCGGAAAGATCAGTGCCGACAGTGGCTATGTCCTGGACTTGAAGCAGCTCTCGGACGTGATATACCAGCAGGTCATCCAGCACGTCGACCACCGTAATCTGAATACCGACGTTCCGTGGCTGCAAGGATGCGTCCCGACAGCGGAAAACCTCGCCGTGATCTTCTGGGAACGGCTCAGGCGCGAGCTTCCCGAAGGGGCGCTGCAGTCAGTCCGAGTCTGGGAGACCGACAAGAACTGGGCCGAGGTCGGTGATCACACCTGAGGACCCAGCCCGCGCTGGCAGGGAGCTGAGCTGCCGCTACACAGCTTCGGACCTCCAGGTATTCACCCCTGGCGAGGCGCGGCGCTTCGCCCCTGACGATGGCTGCGATCCGCAGGCCGACATAACGCTGGCCTGGGAATTGCTGTACCGGCTCGAGCCCGGGCTCTACGAGCGCCTGGTCCGCGCCGAGCCGCTCCATCCCGGGGTAATTCTGTGGCTGCCGCGCGGCGTGCGCCGGATTGTCGAGGTCGGCGCGGGCTCAGGGCGGCTGACGGTGGAGCTCATCGACCGGGGGCAGGAGGTAGTGGCTGTCGAGCCCGCCGTAGGCCTGCGCAGGATTCTCGAGCGGAAGCTCGCTAGAGCCGATCATGGCTGCCGCGCCCGTGTGATGAACGGGTTTCTCGACGAGTTGCCGGTGCCGAGCGGATTCGCTGATCTGGTCGTCGCGTGCTCTGTCCTCACCCCCGAATCCCGCCATGGCGGCGACGTTGGCCTGGCTGAAATGGAGCGGGTTTGCAGGCCCGGTGGCCGTGTCGCCATTATCTGGCCGAATAATGTTGGCTGGCTGACTGCCCGCGGCTATCAGTACGAAAGCTTCGCTGGACCGATGTCCATGGAATTCGATAGCCACGCCGAGGCGGTCGAGCTGGCGGAGATCTTCTATCCGCGCGCGGTGACAGACGTCCGTGACCGCGGCAGCCGGCGGGTACCTTATCCGGTGCTCGGCGTCAATCCGCCGCGCGACCTGGCCTTTAAGGACATCGCGCGATGAAACTCGGCATGGAAGGGCCGCTTAAGATCGCGATCGTGGCGCCGCTCGTATCAGCGATCCGCGAGCCGCAGGGCGGAGGCTCTCAGGCCTTCGTGTCCGATCTTGCGCGCGGCCTGGTCAGCAGAGGTCATACGGTCCACGTTTACGCGGCCACCGGATCGCAGATACCAGGAATCACGGTCATCGACACCGGAGTCGATCCGGGATCGCTGGCAGCTACCCTGTACCGAGCCGCCGGCCCATCGGGCCGTGATCCGGGCGCGGCCGCGCCGGCGTTTGCCACGGCGTACTCCGCCGTCCGGGAGACGCGGTACGACGTCATCCACAATCATGCCTTCGACGCCCCGGCTATCAGCCTCGCTGCAGGTCTGGGTGCGCCGGTCGTGCACACGCTCCACCTGCCCCCGGATACGGCGGTCGCTGCAGCGCTTGGTATCGCAACCCAGGGCAGCTGCCCTCCGGCCGTCGCCTGCGTGTCCGTGTTCCAGGCCAGCGCCTGGCGCACGGTCACCCACGTCGACGCGATTCTCCCGCCCTATGTTCCGACGCGTTCGGTCCCCTGGTCGGACGCGGCAGGGGACGGCGCCGTATTTGCCGGCAGGCTGAGTCCTGAGAAGGGAGCCGCCGAGGCGATCGGCATCGCTCGGGCGGCCGGAGTCCGGATCGACATCTACGGCGACGCCTACGACGCCGAGTACGCGCGCGAACAGATCGACCCGCGGCGCGGCGAGCCAGGCGTGACGGTGCACGATGGAGTGCCGCGAACCGTCATGTGGGCGGCAATGGCCCGGGCGGCTGTCGTCGTCTGCCCGGCGAGGTGGGACGAGCCCTTCGGCATGGCGGCCGCTGACGCTCTGGCGTGCGGGACTCCTGTCGTCGCGTTCAATCGCGGTGGGCTCGGGGAGATAATCGTGGATGGTGTGACTGGCTTCCTGGTCGCGCAAGGTGACATCCAAGGTGCCGCAGACGGGGTCCGGCGGATACCCCAGATCTCGCGCGCAGCATGCCGCGAGCGCGCCGAAAGGCATCTGGACCTGGAACGGAGTCTGGATGCCCACGAACAGCTCTACCGGCGCGTCATCGGCAAGGACGCGGGGGCCACAGCCCGTGCCTGATCCTGGGCACTGGCTGGCGGGACGTGTCGCGGTGGTCACTGGCGCCAGCCGGGGAATCGGGGCTGCTACCGCCCGGGCCCTTGCTGGCGCCGGAGCGCACGTCGTTCTCGCGGCGCGCGACCGCGATGCCCTCGCCGGGGTCGCCAGCATCATCCGGGCAGCAGGCGGTGACGCCACGCCTGTACCCGCCGACGTCAGCAAGCCCGGAGACGTCGAACGGCTGTTCGCCATCTGGGAAGAGACGCTTGGGGTCAACCTGACCGGCTCGTTCCTGTGCTGCCGCGCGGCATTCACCGCGATGCGCGCTGCGGGCGAAGGACGGATCGTCAACATCGCGTCGTTGTCCGGCATCTACGCCACCGAGAAGTTCGCTGGACTTGCCGCCTACAACGTCTCCAAGTACGGGGTCATCGGACTGACCGAGGCCATTGCGGTGGAAGGGAAGCAGTACGGCATCAGCGCCATCTGCGTGAGCCCGGGAGCGGTCGACACCCAGATGCTGCATCGGGCTAACCCAGCACTTCGGCCCGGCCTGACGCCCGATGATGTCGCGGAACTGATCCTTGCGCTGCTGGATAGCCCGCTGGCGCCGGCCAGCGGCGCGAACATCCCGCTGTTCTCAAATGCCTAGCCATTGGGCGCGAATAAGCGCGCAATAAGGCGACGTCTATATCTGCGTCCCCAGAGACCACAGATCCGCCCGCTCGCTGGCGAGCACTTCAGGAGCAAGCTGGGCTCGCGTGGCCACCAGGTGCGCCGCTGCTGCCATTTCCGAGTCTCGGTCCAGCTCGGGGTCACCGCCGCGGTCGAGGCCGGCCGCCGCACGCACTACTCCGCCGACGAGGTAGAAGCCGACGATTCTTCCTTCCTCCAGACTCCCGCGAACCACGAACTCATCCCACGTCGTAGCATGGCCGACATATTCGAGCTTGTGGTCATACTGATCTGACCAGAAACTGTGGATGTAACCATAGGGAGTATCCGAGCCCAGCATGGTTCTGGCTGCCGCGGCACCCTGTTTCTCGGAGTTGTTGTAGTGCTCGACCCGGACCCGGCCAAATAGCGGGTGAAGCTGGTTCGCCACATCGCCGGCCGCGTAGACGTCGGCGGCGCTGGCCCGGCAGCACTCGTCGACCAGAACGCCGTTATCCTGGGCGATCGATTCGCCGGCGACGGCCGGCACTACGGGTTCGATCCCGACACCAACCACGGCGAAGTCGCACGCCACCCGAACACCGCTGGCGGTCGTAACCGCCTCCAGCCGCTCTGTCCCTTCGAAACCGGCAACCTGATTGCCGGGGCGCATATCGACCCCGTTAGCGCGATGGATCGCATCGAAGAGCGCGCCGATTTCCTGGCCCAGCACCCGCTCGAGCGGGAATCTGCCGGGAAAGATGGTGGTCACGTGCACCCCGAGCTGCGTGAGCGACGCCGCGACCTCGGAGCCTATGAAGCTCATGCCCACGACGACCGCGTGCTGGCCGGCGATCGCTTCCCCCTTGATCGCCTCGCATTCAGCGATAGTGCGCAGGTAGTGGATGCCAGGCAGGTCAGCCCCGGGAACCTTCAGCCGCCGGTTCCGTCCGCCCGTGGCGATCAGTAGCTTCTGGTATCGCAGTTCCTGGCCCGAGCCGAGTGTTATCTGGCGCGCGGCGGTATCGATGACCGAAACGCTCGAGCCGAGGAGGAGCTCCACGTCGTGCTCCTCGTACCAGCTGGCCGGCCTGACATACCAGCCAGAAAGGTCCTCCTCCGACCGCAGGTACGTCTTAGAGAGCGGAGGCCTGCCGAAGGGGAGGCTTGCTTCATCGCTGACGATGGTAACGCGATCACGGAAACCGTCCTCCCGCAGAGTGACAGCGGCATTGCCGCCCGCCATTGCGCCGCCAACGATCACGATTCCGGCTCCGCCAGCACCCTGAGGCACGCGATGCATCTGCCCGCCTGCGGGCTGCGAGAAACCCGATGCCACGGCCCGGTCGCGTCGGGGTTGGACGAGAGCCGCCTTCGACGTACGTTGGCGTTATGACAGAGCCAGGTCAGGAACCTGGGCCGAAGTCGGGCCCGGGGGCCTTCATTTCAAACTGGATGACGTACGACGCCTCGTTCGCCGCCAAGTTGCGGATGGCCGCGTCCAACACTCTCATCAAGCTCCGCAACCATCAGGGTTGCTGCGGCCACCACGGCCAGCCCGGCTGTTGAATGCCGGCCGATCCGCCCCGTGAGGGCGGTCCCGACACCGGCGAGGATCCGCATCACCACGGTCACGGCCACGATCAGTCCCACTAAGACGGGCCAGAGACAGCCTCGAAGGCAGCGGCGGGCGGCCTGGGACTACTTGCCATAGTCATGAGTCAGAGTGCCATGAGGCAGCCATCCCAGTAGGCCTCGACGCGGGGTCTCCGCCTACCCCGCATGCCGATCTCCAGTACGTCAGGCACTCGGCCGGCAGGAGCGCGGAACCAGATGTCCACGTCCGCCTGCGACACCAGGCTGAACCCGGACAGGCCGGGCGGCCGCTCGGTGGCCGCGTGCATGTACGCGGGCGTCCCCCAGCAACACACCGGCGGCCGGGCCGCCCATACCCACAGCCGCCCGCCG
>WNFI01708817.1_pt1 | contig 13909 bp, 15 predicted proteins | sample 5400471 | NCBI WGS metagenome assembly WNFI01 (sample SAMN13153348, study PRJNA577476) | soil metagenome | isolation source: 100 cm saprolite on Douglas fir-dominated hillslope | place: USA:California | collected 2013-09-17 | reverse complement strand
AGGACCGACTCGGCGCGCGTCATCTGGCAATAGGCGAGCCGGATGGGGCGGAAATTGAAGAAATCGAAATCGATCCACCCGACGATGCCGGGAAAGCCATATTGACGAATCCCGATCCCGGTCGCCGCCAGCTTTTCCGGGATGAGGCCGGTCATGTGATCGAACCAAAAGTTTCGGATCATGAGCGCGCGGCCAAGATGGTCGAGATAGCCGGAGAGATTGCGTTTGCGCCAATCCGGACGAATCCACAGCCCGCCCGAATGGGCGACGCGTCCGGCAATGCCGCGCGCCGGTTCGAGGTCGATCGCCCGAAACACGCAGCGATCGGCCGGCGAGGGGCGATCGTGCCACAGCCGCAAGGCGCACATGTCGGTAAAGAGATCGCGGGTATCGAAGACGCGATGGGCGATCACGGCGACCGTCTCGCCACCGCTGTCGACGGCCCGGAGCCAGAAGGCGTTGCGCATCGAGATCACGACCCGGCTCGGATCGTAGGTCGGATTGACCGGTGTCTCGGGCGATGCACCCGACCGCAGCTTTACGAACTCCCTGAAATCCGTCTCCATCTGCACCGCGACGCCGGCGGCCTCCAGCTTCTGAGACATCAAATCGATGAAGGCCTCGGCGAGCTGAAAGTCGGCGGGTCGCAGCGGCTCTGGGGCGGGTGCCCGCGCCACTGTGACCTTCCAGGCCGGTTCGGGCGCGGTCTGCAGTCCCGGCGACAACCATTCCGCCGTGCCGGAGTCCCGCTCGCTCATCCCCGGTGCGGCGGCTTCGTGCAGAATCAAAGCGGAGTCTGTTGTTTCTTCAGCCACTTGTCCCCCCTCCCGTACGTGGACGGTCGGTCCGCAAATTTCACTTATTATCCTTAACCAGATTTTAGTATCCGCCTTTGGACGATGCACTTACAAGCGGCGTGTTCGCCATCTGCGCCAATAGGCGATATGCGATACCGCGCTGGAGCTCGCGGGCGCGAGATAGGTCGCGTCGCCGTCCGTTTCTCGATTGCACTTGGCGCTCGGCGTCACCACGCTGATGCAGGCGACCAGCGCATTCTTGTTGAGCGCCATGGCGGTGCTCGGCCCGACGCTGACCGAAGCCGCTGGGGTGCGAGCCGACCGCATCGGCGATCTCGCCGCCATCGGCGCGTTCGGAACCATGCTGTTCCTCGCCGGCGGCGGACCGCTCCTTGGCCGCTTTGGCGCGGTGCGTCTGCTGCAACTCGGCACGCTCCTTGCGGCCTGCGCCCTCGGCCTCGCCTTGACCGGATGGTGGCCGGCGATGCTCATCGCGTCACTGCTCGTCGGCATCGGTTACGGCCCCTCGCCACCCGCCGGCAGCGACATCCTTCATCGTTATGCGCCGGTCGGGCAGCGCAGCCTGATCTTTTCGATCAAGCAATCGGCGGTGCCGCTCGGCGGCGCGTTCGTTGGCCTTCTCGTGCCATCGCTGGCCGGGATTTATGGCTGGCGCCTCGGCCTGACCTTTGCCGCTATTCTCGCGGCCTCGACGATGCTCCTCGTCCAGCCGTTCCGCCTGCTGCTCGACGCCGATCGCGAGCGGCATCGCGCGCTGCCGCTCTCCGCCTTCCTTTCGCTCGCCGTATTGGCGCTGCCCTTCCGGGCAATGGCGTTGTCGCCCGCCCTGCCGCGCTTGACTTTCGTCGGCTTCGCGCTGGCGACGATGCAGGGTTGTCTCATGGGGTTTTACGTCACCTACCTGGTCACCGATATCGGCCTCACGCTGGCGAGCGCGGGCGTAACCTTCGCCGTCATGCAGGGGATGGGCATCGCGGGGCGGATCACGATCGGCTGGATCGCCGATCGCGTCGGATCGGCGATGCGCACGCTGACGGTGCTCACTCTGTCATCGATCGGTGCGGCGCTTCTGACGGCCGCGATCACGCCGGACTGGCCGTGGTGGGCGATACTGTCGGCCGCCGGGGCGACCGGCTTGGCGGCGACCAGCTGGAACGGCATCTGCCTCGCGGAGATCGCTCGCGTGGCGCCAGCGGGAAGGGTCGGCGACGCGACGTCCGGCGCCTCGATCCTGACGTTCATCGGCTACGTGCTCGGCCCGGCATGCCTCGGTTTGTTGGTCGCGTACACCGACAGCTATCGTCTCGCCTTCGTTGTGATGGCGATGCTTCCGGCCGCGTCGGTCGCGCTGTTGCAGCGACCGCGTTGGGCGCAAGTGCACTAGAACCTGACGGCCGTGAGCCGTATCCCCCGATCGCAAAAAATGATTTATAGTACAAACTTAAATCTTTTTGAGCGATAGGAAGGATGGGCTCGGGATGGACGCGGCGGATCTCAAGGTGTTCGAGGCGGTGGCGCGGCTCGGCGGGATGAACCGCGCAACAAGCGAGCTGCACACGGTGCAATCGAACGTGACTGCGCGCATCCGCCAGCTCGAGGACGAGCTGGGGACGGCGCTCTTCCATCGTCATAGTCGCGGCGTCACGCCGACCGCCGCCGGGCGTCGCCTGCTGCCCTACGCTGCCCGGGTCGGGCTCCTCTTGGCCGAGGCGCGCCGCGCCGTGGAGGATGATGGCACGCTGAAAGGGCCGCTCGGCCTGGGATCCCTCGAGACCACCGCGGGTCTACGCCTGCCGCCCATTCTCGCGGCCTTTGCCGCTGCTTGTCCCGCGGTCGATATCACCCTCAAGACCGGCACCACCTGCGAGCTTGTCGCGGAGGTCCTTGAGCATGGCCTCGAAGCCGCCTTCGTCTGCGGTCCGGTCGATCACCCGGAGCTCGACGAGCAGCCCGTGTTCCGCGAGGAGCTCGTGCTGGTGACCGCCCGCTCGGTGCCGAGCCTCGATGCGCTCGTCGCCAAGGGCGATCTCAAGATCATCGTCTTTCGCGCCGGCTGCTCCTAGCGCCAGCGGCTCGACAACATCCTGGCGGCACGTGGCATCGTCGGCGTGCGCCGGCTCGATTTCGGCTCATTGGAGGGTATTCTCGGTTGCGTCGCCGCCGGGGTCGGCGTGACCTTGTTGCCGAAGGGTGTGATCGGTCCGGCTTGGCGCGAGGGAAGAGTCGCGGTCCATGGATTGCCGCTCGCCGATTCCCGCGTCGACACCGTGATGGTTCGCCGCCGCGATGCGTTCGTATCCAGCGCGCTTGCCGCCTTTCTGCAATGTGCAGCGCCATCAGCCGACATGCGGCAGGGATCCGCGGCCGCGGCGGAATAGGCCCGCCGGTGCGCGTCGCTAGTGGCCTTGGGGGAATCCTTCCGCTATAGAAAGCCGGAGACTGCGCCGGCAGCGCGCCTACGGATTTGACCATCGGATGCGGAAACAACAAATGCTCAAGCAAATCTTCGTCGTTCTCGGTGCGGTGCTTGCCTTCGCTACGACCACCGCCGCACCGGTTGCCGCCCAGGATACGCTCGCCAAGATAAAACAGCGCGGCACGCTGATCGTCGGCATCAAGAATGACTACAAGCCCTGGGGTTTCGTCGATCCCAGCGGTCAGACCGTCGGCATGGAGATCGACCTCGCCAAGGACGTCGCCGACCGGCTCGGCGCCAAGCTCGAGCTGGTGCCCGTCACCGGCGCGAACCGCATGGAGTTTCTCCAGCAGGGCCGCATCGATCTGATCATCGCGACGATGGGCGACACGCCGCAGCGCCGCAATGTCGTCGGGATGATCGAGCCCAACTACTATGCCGGCGGCACCAATGTGCTGGCCAAGAAATCGGCGAAGCTGACGGATTGGAAGCAGCTCAAGGGCCAGAAGGTGTGCGCCGCCGAGGGTGCCTATTACAATCGACGGGTGGCGCAGCTCTACGGTCCCGAGCTGGTCGTCTTTCCGGCGGTTCCGGAGGCCTTCAGCGCGCTGCAGGGCGGTTCTTGCGTCGCCTTCCTGTTCGACAGCACGCTGTTCGAATCGACGCTGGCCGGCGGCGACGCCAAATGGGCGGACTACGAGATGCCGCTCAAGACCGAGGACGAGCACGCCTGGGCGATCGCCGTCCCGCTTGCCGAGCTCAAGGGGCCGTGGGGCGATTACATGCGCACCGTCTCGGTCGACTGGCACAAGAGCGGCAAGCTCCTCGTGCTCGAAAAGAAATGGGGCATCAAACCGAGCCCGTTCCTCACCGAGATGAACGAGAAATACAAGAAGAGCTGATCCCCGCATGGATGACGTGGCGGATTGGTTCCGGTGGCTGAACCAGGCCCACGGCATCAATCTCTCGCTGTTCTACGACGCCTATGACGGCTGGCGTTTCGTCGGCGGCCTGCTCACCACAATGTGGCTGTCGGCGATCGCCATCGCCGCATCGATCGCGCTCGGCATTTTCGGTGCCTGGCTGCAGGGCAGTCCGCGCGCCGGCATACGCCGGGGCGTCGCGGCCTATGTCCAGTTCTTCCGTAACACGCCGCCCCTGGTGCAGCTCTATTTCTTCTATTTCGCGGTCGGCGGCATGCTGCCGCGCGTGACCGATGCCCATGGCGCGCAGGTCCCGCCGATCGGCAGCTTCGCCTGGGCCGCCATTACCCTGTCGCTGTTCGCCGGCGCGATCAATGTCGAGGTCTTCCGCGCCGGTCTCGAGGCGGTGCCGCGGACGATGGTCGAGGCAGCCAAGGCTCTCGGGCTCTCGCGCTTTGGTATCTTCCGCCTCATCATCCTGCCGCTTGCGCTGCGCATCAGCCTGCCTTCGCTGACCAACAACCTGGTCAACCTCGTCAAGACGACGACGCTGGCCTACGCGATCGGCGTGCCCGAGCTGCTCTACGCCTCGGCGCAGATCTGGTCGGAAGAGTTCAACGTGCGCGAGACGATGACGGTGATGCTGATCGCCTATGTCGGCCTGGTCGGCCTCGTCGTCTGGGCGATGGCGAGGTGGGAGCGCGCGTGGCGCATCCCCGGCTACGCCCCGTGACGCCGCCAACCCTCGCCGCGTCGCCGTCGCTGATCTCGCCGCTCAAGCTCGGGGCTCTGCTGTTGCTCGCGGCGCCGGTGGTCTTGGGCCGGGCGGAGGCGGGGCCCGCCGCGATCAGCATCCTCGGCGCGCTCGTCCAATGGGCGCCGCTCATTTTCCGCGGCTTTCTCCTGAACCTGCTGGTGAGCGTCCTGGCGATGGCGATCGGCACCGCGCTGGGTACCGGGCTCGGCCTGTTGGCGAGCTCGCTGCTGGCGCCGGTGCGCGCCGCGGCCTGGCTGGTCACCCAGTTCTTCCGCAATGCGCCGTGGCTCGTCCTGCTGTTCTACTGCATGTTCCTGCTGCCTTTCGAGCTGCATTTCTTCGGATTGACGCTGCCGCTGCCGGACTGGAGCAAGGCGACGATCGGCCTCGCTCTGCCGGTCATGGCCAATGTCGCCGAGATTGTGCGCGGCGCCGTGCAATCGATCGATTACGGCCAGTGGGAGGCGGCAAAGGCGCTCAGCCTGACCAGGATGCAGACGTGGCGGCTGGTGATACTGCCGCAATGCGTGAAACGCATGCTGCCGCCCTGGATGAGCCTCTATGCCGTGCTCACCATGGCGACGCCGCTCATCTCGATCGTCGGCGTCCAGGATGCGATGGCGATGGTGCGGGCGGCGTTGACCTCCGATGGCAGGCCTGAGCTCCTGATCCCGATTTACGTGATGCTGCTCGGATGGTTCTTTCTCTACTGCTACCCGATCGCGCGCTGGACCCAGGCGCTCGAGCGGCGGTACGCGGTGCTCACCTAGCTGACGGCGACGCTCAGTCGAGGACTTCCTTGTTGACGACGTTCTCGCGGTTCGGCGCGCCGTCGAGCACGCTGAGAAGGTTGCGCACCGCGGTGATCGCCGAGCGATCGCCGGCTTCCCGCGTCCCGCCCGCCGAATGCGGCGTGAGCACGACGTTCGGCAGTTTGAACAAGGGGTTGTCGATCGGCGCCGGCTCACGGTCGAAGACGTCGAGACCCGCCCCGGCGAGCCTGCCGGCCGTGAGGGCCGCATGCAGGGCGGCCTCGTCGACGATGCCGCCGCGCGCCGTATTGACGAGATAGGCGGACGGCCTCATCAGCGCCAGCCGCCTGGCGCCGAACAACCCGGTCGTCTCCGCCGTCTTCGGGCAATGAAGTGTGACGAAATCGGCGCGCGCGATCGCCGCATCGAGATCCTCGACCGGTTCGCATGCCGCTGCACGTATGGTCGCGGCTGGGATATAGGGATCGTAGACCAGCACGGTCATCTCCATCCCGAGGCAGCGCTTGGCGATGCGTGTGCCGATGCGGCCGAACCCGACGATCAGCAAAGTCTTCTCATGGAGCTCGACCGCGCGGTCAGCGAATTTGTCGTCCCAGCGCCCTTCGCGCACCATCGCCGCCAGGGCGGCGCCTCGCTTGGCCAGGTTTATCATCATGAACATCGCATGCTCGGCGACTGTGACCGAGTTCGCGGTTCCGGTGATCATTAGCGGGATGCGGCGGCGGGTGAGGGCAGGGACGTCGACAGCGTCATAGCCGACGCCCAGCCGACCGACGACCTGAAGCTTCGGACCGGCAGCGAGCTCGGCCTCGCCGAACGGCGTCACCGAGAGCGCCACGCCGTCGACATCGCCAAGCAAAGCTTGGAATTCGGCGGTCGGCATGCCAGGCATGTAAGACACCCCGACGACATCGTCGCGGCTGGCGAGAAACTCCCATCCGGCGCGCGTCATAGTCGCCGGCAGCAGGACTTTCTTTTTGTTGGTCGCGACGCTCGCTGGCATCCGCTTCTCTCCCCTTGGTTGGCCGGCGGAAAATCTATAGAAGTCGGTTACGCGCGTCAGCGACCACATTGAGCCCGGGGAGGAATGGTTGGCAAAGTTCAAGATCGTCACCCCACACGGCCCGGTGGCGGGCGTCGGCTACGACTTCGAGATGGAGGCGCTCAAGCCGCTCGGGGCGGAGATCGTCGAGATCGCTGCCGCCTCGGAGGACGCGTTCGTCGATGCCGCGCATGATGCAGACGCGCTCTATGCCAAGGGACGTCCGATCACCAAGCGCATCATCGACGGTCTGGAGCGCTGCAAGGTCATCACGCTGGGCAGCGTCGGCGCGGATTCCGTCGACATCGCCGCGGCGACCGCGCGCGGCATCCCGGTGACCAATATCCCCGACACCTTCATCGAGGAGGTCGCCGATCACGCGATGACGCTGATCCTCGCGACCTATCGCCGGCTCGTCGTCCAGGACCGGCTGGTGCGCGACGGGCGCTGGAAAGAGGGTCGGCCGATGCTCTACGCCTTCCCGCGCCTGATGGGGCAGACGCTCGGGTTCATCGCCTTCGGCCATGTCGCCCGCGCGGTGGCGCTGCGCGCTCGGCCGTTCGGCGTGCACATGCTCGCCTACGACCCCTATGTCGAGGAGCTCGCGATGAGCCCCTATGGCGTCGAGCCGGTCGGCCTCGTCGAGCTCCTGCAGCGCTCCGACATTGTCTCGATGCATGCGCCGGCCACCGGGGACGCCTATCATATGCTGAAGGAGGAGCAGTTCCGCCTGATGAAGCCCGGCGCGCTCTTCATCAACACCGGGCGCGGCCCGACGGTCGACGAGCCGGCGCTGATAAGGGCCTTGCAGGAGAGCTGGATCGCCGGCGCCGGCCTCGACGTCCTCGAGACCGAGCCGCCCGGCGGCAACAACCCGCTGCTCGGCATGGACAACGTCATCCTGACCGCCCATGTCGCCTCGGCCTCGGCGCGCTTCGATCCCGCGCGCAAGCGGCGGGTCGGCCAGGAGCTGGCGCTGGTGCTGCGCGGCCGCTGGCCGATGAGCTGCGTCAATCCCTCGGTGCTCGAGAAGAGCGATCTGCGGCGCTGGCAGCCCTATGCGATGGATCGCGGCCCGAGCGCCTAGGCCGGCAAAAGGAGAAGGCGATGGAACAACGCACGCTCGGCAAGACCGGGGTCAAGCTCTCGGTGCTCGGTTTCGGCTGCGGCGCCGTCGGCGGGCTCATGGTCCGCGGCAACGCCGCCGATCAGGAGCGTGCGGTGGCGCGCGCACTGGCTCTCGGGATCAACTACTTCGATACGGCCGCGGCCTATGGAAATGGCGAATCGGAGAAGAACCTTGGACGCGTCCTGAAGACGCTGCGTCCCGATGTCTTCGTCAGCACCAAGTTCACCATTCTGCCGGAGGATCATGGCGGCATCGCTGCTGCGGTGACGCAATCGCTCGAAGCCAGCCTGAAGCGAATGGGGCGTGGCGAGGTCGATCTTCTGCAGCTCCACAACCGGGTGGCCAAGGACGGGCAGGATAGGGCGCTCGAGGCCGAAATCGTTATCGACCAGGTTGTCCCGGCCCTTGAGACCCTGCGGCGCCAGGGCAAGATCCGCTTCTTCGGGATCACCGGGCTCGGCGAGACGCCGGAGCTTCACCGCGTCGTCGATGCGCGAATCCTCGACACGGCGCAAATCTGTTACAACCTCCTCAATCCCAGCGCCGGGGGCGCGCTGCCACCGGGTCTTCCCGGCCAGGATTTCGCCTTGCTGCTCGAGCGGGCGCGCGCCGCCGCCATGGGTACGATCGGCATCCGCGTCCTCGCCGGCGGCGCGTTGAGCGGTGTCGAGACGCGCCATCCCCTCGGCGTGCAGACGTTGGACCCGATCGCCTCGGGCTCCGACTACCGGACCGACGTCGCGCATGCGAAGAAGTTCGAGGCGCTCGTCCGCAAGGGGCACGCGAAGAGCATCATCGAGGCGGCGCTGCGCTTCGCCATCAGCAACGAGGCGATGACGACCGTGCTGGTCGGCTACTCGACGATCGAGCAGCTCGAATACGCCGCCGCCTGCATCAACAAGGGCAAACTGACGCAAGCCGCGCTTGACCAGTTGGCCGAGCTGTGGCGCAGCTTCACGAAATAGGCGGCCTCAATAGGTCGAGCTGCCGGCGCCGGCGGCCGGCTTCGCGGCGCCGGTACGCATCTCCTGGACGACCTGCTGTCCCGCCATCGTCAGCAGGCGCGCGTCGCCGAGCAGCGTGACGAACTGGTAACCCATCTCGATCATCCGCTTTGCATAGGCTGTGCTGCCGGTATGGATCCCGGGGCGGACGCCGTGGCGCTTGCAGCCCGCGAGGATCTTCTTGTAGGCCGCGAGTACGTCCTCCTCGGTCCGGTCGAGGCCGGGGGAGTGCCCCATCGTGATCGACAGGTCCGACGGCCCGACATAGATGCCGTCGAGACCCGGTGTCGACAGGATCGCGTCGAGATTTTCCAGCGCCTGTGTCGTCTCGATCATCGCCATGGCGACAACCATGTCGTTCGCCTTGGCGTGGTAGTCGGGGCCGCCATAGAGGGTGGCCCGGATCGGGCCGGAGCTGCGGTAGCCGCGCGGCGCGTAGCGGCAGGCGCCGACAAAGGCTTCGCATTCGGCCCGGCTGTTGATCATCGGGCAGATGATGCCGTAGGCGCCGGCATCGAGCGCCTTCATGATGTCGCCGGGATTGTTCCACGGCACGCGCACCATCGGCGTCACCGCCGTCGTCGAGATGCCTTGCAGCATCGAGACCATCACCTGGTAGTCGACGACGCCGTGCTGGGTGTCGATGACCAGGGAATCCCAGCCCATATGGGCCATGACCTCCGCCGAAAACCCGCTCGGGATGCCGCACCATCCATTGATGACGGCACCGCCTGTCTGCCAGATCTCGCGCACCCGGTTCGCCCGCATCTCCCGATCCTCCCATTCATCTGCCGGCGATCCCGCCAGTTGCCTTGCCGGAAGTCAAGTGGCGATGCGGCCACCGACGCGCAAAGGCTTGCGGCGCTAGGGAAGATGGACGATGGTTGCGGGCATGAAAACGCACGCAGGCCCCTCGATGGCGGTTCTCATCACCCGCGTGACCCTGGGGACGGCCTTCGTCGTTGCCGCGATCGTGCTCCTCGTGCTCTGGCAAGGGCGAGGTCTGGCGCTGATCAACGCCTTCCTCGCCTCCATCATCACCTTCTTCTTCGCGGCGATCGCGGTGGGCGTCGTCCTGTCGGCGCTCTCGCCCATCCTGCTCAAGCGCCAAGACAGCCGGCGTTAGCGTCGCGCGGCGGCGGCGCCGATCATGGCCTGCTCTTTGCAGCAAGGCGCTGAGCGAGCCGCTGGCGATCGACGACCATTCTTTCATGCGTGCCGCTGCCGATCTCCTCGGTCTCGTCGCTCGCGGTGACAGTGAATTCGATGCGTCGCCCCTCGACCTTGGTGACCTCCGCCTCGGCCCGCACGCGATGTCCCACCGGCGTGGCGGCGAGGTGTCGGATGGTGATCACAGTGCCGACCGCGCTCTCGCTCGGATCAAGGAAAGGCCGCACCGCGTCGAGTGCCGCATTCTCCATGATCATGATCATGACCGGCGTCGCCAGCACGGGGGGCAGTATTGCGTCCTTGAATTGATTGGCGAGATGCTGTGGGGCAACGAGCAAGGTGACACCATGATCTACGAGCTTCGCGTCTATCACTGCGTTTCGGGAAGGCTTCCGGCGCTGCTCAAACGGTTCGAGACCGTCACGCTTAGTATTTGGGAACGGCACGGCATCCGCCAAGCCGGATTCTGGACCGTCCTGGTCGGCGAGTCGAGCCAGGACCTCTTCTATCTCGTGCAATGGGAATCGATGGCCGAGCGCGAAAAGAAATGGTCGGCCTTTCTCGCCGATCCCGAGTGGATCGCCAAGCGCGCCGAGAGCGAGCGCGACGGGCCGATCGTCGCCTCGGTGAGCAACTCCTTCCTCCAGCCGACCGCCTTCTCCTCGGTGAAGTAGGGCGAGACTCCGCGCGGCTCGACCGCGGAAAGGATTGCGGCCGCCGCGCGTTCCGCTCATCGGAGCCGGCGGTCAGCGCGGTCGATCCATCGCGAACAATTCGTCGACGACGCAATAGTCCATATAACCGAGCCGCGCGATCGGCCGGGCGCGCGCGATATCGACGCGGCCATCGACGATCAGCGTGTCGTCGATGTGAACGCCGACGACGCGGCCGACGACCATGAAGTTCGCCTGATCGGCAATCGTCGACGGCAGATCGACCGTCTTGAGATAGACGCATTCCAGATGCACCGGGGCGCCCTTCACTCGCGGCGCCTTGATCAGCCGCGACGGCAGCATCTCGAGCCCGGCGGCAGTGAACTCGTTCTCGCCGGCGGCGAGCGACGCCGAGCTCGTATTCATCGCTTCGCGCAATTCATAGGTCGCGAGATTGACGACGAAGTCGCCGCTGCGCTCGGCGTTGCTGTGACTGTCCTTGCGTTGGCGCTCGCGCGGGCGGAGCGAGGCGGCAAACATGACGCAAGGCGGGTCCGCGCTGACGCCGTTAAAGAAGCTGTACGGGGCCAGGTTCGGGCGACCCTCGGGATCGATGCTCGAGATCCAGCCGATCGGCCGCGGCACGACGAGCGCCTTGAAGGGATCGCGCGGCAGGCCGTGGTCGCGCTTGTCCGGTTCGTAGAACATCATTCCTCACAAGGTCTGGATGTGTTGTTCGCGATCTAGTCGTGAAAGGTGGCGAATGATTCGACCGCCTCGCGCTCGGGCTGGAACCGGTTGATGATTGCGGCGTCGTCGGCATAGCCGAGCGCCATGCCGCAAATGACGGTCTCGTCATCGGGCACGCCGAGCTGGGCACGGATGATCGCGGGGAATTCGGCGATCGAGGCCTCGGGGCAGGTATGGAGGCCGAAGCTTCGCGCCGCCACCATGATGCTCTGCAGGAACATGCCGTAGTCGAGCCACGAGCCAAGCTCGAGCTGGCGGTCGATGGTGAACACCATGCCGGCCGGCGCGCCGAAGAATTCGTAGTTGGTGGCGCGGTAGGCACGGCTCTTCTCGCGGTCGCCGCGGGCGATGCCGAGCAATCCATAGAGTCCCCAGCCGCAGGCGCGCTGGCGCGTGCGGAACGGCTCAAGCACGGGATCGGTATAGTATTTGTACTCGCGCTCATGCGGGTCGCCGGCAAGAAAGGACTGCCGCATCGCGCCGCGCAGCCGCTCCAGCGCCGCGCCGGTCAGCACATCGCCAGGTCAACCGTCATGGATGATGCCGATCCTTGCAAATGATGACTCCTTCAACCGCCAACCGCGCCTTGCGTGTTGACGTAGAGAGAATAGAGCGACTTGCTGGCGGCCATGAAGAGACGGTTTCGCTTCATGCCGCCGAAGCAGAGATTGGCGCAGCGTTCGGGCAGTGCGATGCGGCCGATCGGCTTCCCCGCCGGCGAGAAGATCATCACCCCGTCGAGACTGTCCTCGCCCATGCCCCAGCCGGCCCAGAGATTGCCGTCGACGTCGCAGCGGAAGCCGTCCGGCGTGCCCGGGCCGGCATCGATGAAAACCCGGCCCTTGGCGAGCTTCTTGCCGTCGGCGACGACGTCGTAGACGCGGATCAGGCGCGGTATCGAGCCGGACTCCACGATGTACATCTTCTTCTCGTCCGGCGAGAAGCACAGCCCGTTCGGCCGGTTGATGCCCTCGGCCACGACCGTCGCCCGCCCGCTCTTGCCGTCGACGCGATAGACGTTCGTCGGCAGTTCCGGCGTCGCCTTGTGGCCTTCGTAATGGCCGAGGATGCCGAAGGGCGGATCGGTGAACCAGATCGAATCGTCCGATTTGACGACGACGTCATTCGGCGAGTTGAGTGGCTTGCCGTCGAAGCGGTCGAGGATGACGGTGATGCTGCCGTCATATTCGGTGCGCGTCACCCGCCGCGCATCGTGCTCGCAGGTGACGAGACGGCCCTGGCGGTCGCGCGTGTTGCCGTTGGCGTTGTTCGACGGCTTGCGGAAGACGCTGACCGCGCCGGTCTCCTCCTCCCATTTCATCACCCGGTTGTTGGGGATGTCGCTCCACAGCAGGTAGCGGCCGTCGCCGAACCACACCGGTCCCTCGCACCAGCGGAAGCCGGTCGCCAGACGCTCGACGCTTGCCAGGGCGATGCGATATTTCGCGAAGCTGGGGTCCAGGATCTCGACCGCCGGATCCGGATAGCGCTGGCTCGGCTCCCACATGGTTTCGTTCCCCGATTCTTGGTTCGGTGCAATCCCCTCTCCCCTTGCGGGGAAGGGGTTAAGGGAAATTCGCACATGGCTGTCGCCTTGCGCCCTCACGTCGGATTGCTCGAGCGGCAGCCCCTCGATATAGGCGTTGCGCCGGCGGCCGAGATAGAGGCAGCGCCGTCCGGTTTCCGGATGGGTGCAGACCAGCGGATGCAGCATCCCCGGAGCGGCGCGCGGATCGTCGGTTGCGGTGACGCCGGCGCGCAGATAGCCGCCGCTGTTGTAGGTTCCGTCATGCTTGACGCGCAGCCCGGCGACGCGCCGCTTGAGGTCGTCCGGCAAAGACTCATAGGCGGCGTACATATTGGCGAAGCCGGTGTCGCCGCCGCTCGGCGGGATCTCGAGCGCGTAGAGCATGCTCGCCTTGGGCGGGTCGGCGAGATAGGACATGTCGGTGTGCCACACCGCTTCGCCGGCGCCGAGGCTGCCGATGGCGATGCCGTTCTCGACCACGTTCGAGACGACGTAGAGTTCGGGACGGCCGTCGACGAAGCGCCGCCCGGTCTCCTGCACCGGCGCCCAGTCGAGCTCGCCGAAGCGGCGGCTGAAGGCGATGAGATCGTCATCGCCGAGACGCTGATCGCGGAACAGCAGCACGAGATGGTCGAGCCAGGCGCGATGGATCGCGGCAAAGCCATCATCGTCGATGGTTCGCAGATCGACGCCGCTGATCTCGGCGCCCAGCGCCGCCCCGGTCGGGATGACGGTCAGGGCGCGCGCGGCTGCCTTGCCGCCGGTGGTGACGTTCATTTCCAGCTCCCGGCCGGCTCGATTGCTAGAGGTAGATGCCCTTCATCTGCGCTTCCGAATACCGCGTGCCCGCCACCGCTTCGGACGGGACGGCCGCCGCGATCTCGGCGGCTTCCGCCGCGGTCAGGTTAACCGAAAGGGCACCGAGATTCTCCATCAGCCGTTCCAT
>WNFI01141924.1_pt1 | contig 13910 bp, 7 predicted proteins | sample 5400471 | NCBI WGS metagenome assembly WNFI01 (sample SAMN13153348, study PRJNA577476) | soil metagenome | isolation source: 100 cm saprolite on Douglas fir-dominated hillslope | place: USA:California | collected 2013-09-17 | reverse complement strand
GAATCGCAAACTCGCTTGCCTCCAAGATGGGTGCGGTCAAGAACGCCATTGCCAACGGACAGATTCAGACCGCCATCAACATCCTGTCGGCCTTTATCACCGAGGTCCAGGCACAAGCAGGCAAGCACATCTCCACGACCTGCACGGCTGGCGGGCACACGTACCATCCGGTGCAGACCTTGCTTGGTGATGCCCAGTACCTGCTAGGCGTCCTGGGCGGGCAGTCAAAAGCTAACCCGATCATGGGTTCTGTAGTCAACATCAGCCTGGCTGGCATCTCCGGAGCGACGGTCAATTTGTTGAACTCGACGAAAGCCGTAGTCGCCACCGCCACCACGGATGTGGCCGGCTTCTACTATTTCGCCGCAACTGGCGGATTGAACATCGGAAAAACCTATACCGTCAAAGTAACGCCTCCGAGTGGTTACAAGAGTTCTGCGCCGTCCTCGCAAAGCTTCAACTGGTCGGCGAACGTGGTTACGCTGGCGAATTTCGGTCTGCGCTGACAGTGTCAGCTGCTAATGTTACGTGTCGGGGGCGTACAGGCCAGAAAACGGGACGTGCATCGAGGCGAGGTCAAGAGCGCTGCGCAGACGCGGCTGTGCGACGCACCAACTTTGCCTCATAACTGAAAAGCAAAACTGAAAAACAAAGAACTGACTACTGGTGCCGGGAGGGGGAGTCGAACCCCCAAGACCCGAAGGTCGGCGGATTTTGAGTTCCACAGCGGGTTCTGAACCATTAGGAAAATTCTCTACTTTACTATACTCCTCAATGGGTTACCAGGCGGTCCGGTTGTACCGATTTGACCCATAATGACCCGTTCTGAATATAGGACTACTACAGTTTTACTACAGTCCTCCGCTCGATAACGTTAACGAGACTCCCACAAGGACACTCCTTGGTATAAGATTGCGGTGCTTTTACTGGCACAGGCGGATGCTGAAACCACCCGAATTCACTAAGTGGCTATCAAGGCTGCGGCAGACCACCGATGAACGGATTCATCACTCAGCTGCACTAAAGCAAGCCACACGTGAAACACCCGGCCGATCAAAGAATATTCGCCTCGACGTTCCGCAATTTGCGATCTTCCTCGCTACTGCTGCAGCCGCTGTGTTCACCTTATACCAAGCGCGTGTCGCAGAGCATAGCAGACTTGATGCTAATGAAATCGCGGGGAAGCAATTCTTACTTTCACGCGCTTACGTAGCCATTGATAGAGTGTCCTTAGAGTCGGATGAACCCGGAATTTCAATGCGTGCTATCGGCGAAGCAGCCACGAATCACAGCGGCACTTTCCATATCTTGGTGAGGGTCTTCGGCTCTAGCCCAGCGACCGATCTAAGCTACGATGCTAGTTGCGAACTTGGACTACGCTCAGGTGAAACGACTCCGCTCCTCGGCCACGCTGGTCCCTCCGTTTATCTACCGGGAGCGACCATTGATATCTTGTGCCCGCTTACCGCTATTGCAATTCCTCATTTGAACGAAGAAGGCAATCACAATTCTTTGGGACCAATTGCTGTTGTAAAAGGTGTCGTAAGTTATAAAGATGTGTTCAAGAACATGCACCGAACGCGCTTCTGTTACAACAGCAGAGGCTCTTGGGAAGAGAAAAACCTAACTCCTTGCACCGAGGGAAATGTCTCGGACTAAGATCAGCGGCATCGAGACCGGCATTGGGCTTTGCTTCGAATCCAGGTTTGCGTGACGTGGAGAGCGGGTCGAGTATGACGCAGCGGCGAGTCGGCGCAACAAAGCCAGCCGTGTTCCGCTTTCTCTAACAGAGCGCAGATTTTCAGAACGATGGAAAAGACTTGTCCCTGATGATGCGGTAAATAGCAGCAGGCAAAAATGGCTCTTCTGAAGTTTTTGGCGATCCTGTTGGCACAGTGCGCATTTACCGATCATAGTCCCTGCTCAACCAAATAGAGTCCCATCTTCCTAGCATGGGACACTTCCCTACGCTAATACCACCCGATACGAAAAAACAGTCTGGCTGTTGATTTCAGATTGGACGAAGCATCCCCTCGACTATCTTGAGCAATAAAATGAATAACTTAGCTGAAAACCCGCCGCTAACGGTGTTTTGACGGGGCGCCGGATGGAACCCCCTCTCCCACTACCTGCCTCATCAGAGCAAAGCCGCCTGCGGCCGCCTAGCGGTGTTTCCGTCGGTTTTATAGAAACCTCAGACCTGTGTGATCGGGGGTTGGATTTTCTTGCCTCCCCAAAAAGATATCCCCACAACCCGCTGCTGGGCCGCTACTGAATTTGTTCCGAGACCCATCCTGTTTCGGTTGACGGTAACTGTCGAGAACAGGCGTGGGTGTTGAAAAAGGGTTGGTCGGAGGCGCTTGTTGGTGTCCTCCCTCTGGGCCTGGATCCCCAGAGCCTATCTGGCGGCCCGAGACCTTCTGGAAACCCGGTTCTTCCCTACCGCTTCATTCGATGCTTTGTAGCTTCGGTTGTCTGCTCGGATCGAAGTCAAGTATTGAGTCGACCATATCCCGTATTGTGCGGTTGCTCACCGCGCTAAGGAGATTGACTGTGTTCGGATTATGCCTTTGGGCAAGTTTGTAAATGCTCCGAATTTGATCGAATTTGCTGCCCGCTACAAGTTTCCTGAAAGCATCGAGTTGCTTTTCGTGCCGAGCAACCCACTCGAAGTTCACGAATAACTCAAAGATTTCAGGAATTTCTTTGCTTGCGTCCTTGCAAATGGTCTGAAGTTCCGAATCGCTAACAGCAGTGATGAGTTGTTGGGCCCCCGGATTGTGAGCCTGAGTCGCCAGGAAGCATTTTCGCAGTTCGTCTATCGGTCGAATTATGTCTGCGAGGGGGCCCTTGCCTTGCGGAACGTAGTACAGGTCGCAGCCCTCGTGGTAGATGCTCCAGGTAACGTGGGTCCGGACTTCTTGGTTACTGGTTCCAATCATCAATTGCGTGGGGCTCGAAGTAGCGGTTTGCAGTCCATCGGAAGCCTCAACACGAAACAACAAATGGCTGGCGGTGCCGACCATAGACGGATTAATATCCAAACGAGTGTCTTGCAAGGCAGTTGCGATCGTTGTCCAAGTCAAACCAGAATCCTTGCTGACCTGAACGTCGTAGAACAGTTTGTCACGGTCCGGATCTGATCCTTCCCACTGCACGCTGATTTTTGGTTGCTGCATCGCTGAAGGTCCAAGATTAAAATCGAGAGGGCCTTGGACGACACTTGCAGTGACATTGGCGACAACAGGCTGTGCCGTTCCGATTGTTTGTTTATCGACGACGCTGCCACCAATTAGTAAGTCGATCTCCGCTGTACCAGGATCGAACTTGAAGGTCTGGTTGATAATTCCTTTTCGGAGTTCGGATGGTGGGACGTCCAGCTGCACATCAACAGCCAATTCCCGAAGAACCTGTCCAGATCCGTTAAGCACTCGGATACTGGCCTCATGTGTTGTCGCGGCTGGCGTAATGACCCCTTGAGAGATCCTGTTAACGAACTTCAGCTCACCTGTTCCTGACGAGAGGTCAACAAGAGCTATTACGTTCAGCAGTTGCTGAGTCGTGATCTCAGGTTCAGTTGATTGCTGACCACCGGGCTGAGGCCCTGCAGAGGAAGGTTTGCGCTCGCTCTCCAATCGTGTGCTTATCGCGTTAAACGTGTAAGCGCTTTGCCAAACGTGGTCACAGTAATCCATTGTGTCCGACCAAATCGTTCCAGGAAGGGCGGCAAGAGGAATGTTCCTCGGTGGATACCCAACATCAACTCCCACAAGGTCACCGTCCGCACCAGAGATCCGGCCCGTCTCGAAAGGATAGCGTGTATCGTCAGGTGATGACCCGCACTTGCCTGGATGTAGGCGGCCCATCAAGTGGCCAATCTCATGCCCGGCGTACCAGTCACCGTACGATCCGTCATTGTCCCATTGAAAGTTCTGCCATCTTGATGGATCGCCGGTTGGACCCGATGCCACGGCGTTGTAATCAACTGCGTCTGGTATTTTGTTGGCACAACCGCGCATGAATCCTGCACCGTCGAAAACTACACCGTAATAGTGTGTCTTGGCCAATTCAGCCGCCGGTCGCGGAGCAATGCCACAGGCGTTCAACTGCGGGCCTTCGGTTGAACCTTGCCCAACGTAAGAGAGTTCTTTGGTGCGGAGATTGGCGACTACGGCATTCGCCGTTCTGCAGTCAAATGGCCATTTTTCGTCAGTGTCCAAGATGCACTTCGTGACCTCTATGTCACCTGCAGGGTACACGCGCTTTAACCACGAATCGATGAGTTCGAAATCGAGCATCCGTGCAACGTATGCCGCCGGGGGAGTGCCTGCTTTGTACCGGAGGCCGATCAATCTAACATTCAGGGGCGGTCGGTCAACGAGTTTTAATGCGCCCTTTTTCACAGCGCAGTTGTCGCAAGGTAGGTCTACTTCCGGGGCTGGGGCTGTCCTTCTGAGCTGGACAACCTTAACTTCAATATCGCCTGGCTGTATTGCTTCGACCGGTAAGCTAAAGTTAAGGCTCGATTCAATGCGCTCGCGAAGTGCTCGCAAGTCTGTATTCACCGCCGACACCGGAGTGATCGAAGACTCAGAGTTGAGAACTACATCGTGTCCACCCCTGGAAACTCTCAACGCTCCCGAAACCCGAAGGAGATCGTTTGTGACCGGTTGCGCCACGTAAACTCGAATGACGGTCGATTTGCCCGCTATCAGCGGCACAGATCCGCCCGAGTCTTGTACGACCTGTACAGCCTCGATTCGTAGAATTGACAGAGTGGGCACCGCTTGACCCAGGCAGTGAATTGCGAAGAGGCCGTGAGTCAAAACATAAAAGCTCAGGCGTCGCATATGCCCTCCGGGTAATAGAGTCGTACGCTGTGCCCTGGTTAAGCGAAGGGCGGCACAACGCCCTCCCACGGTCACGATGAAGGCTTCAAGTGTCGCCCCGACTAGAAATGACTGTCCGCGCTTCATTTCGGTGCGCCAAGCTTGCTCGCTATAGCACTGACCGACAGGTTGATGCCAATCGTGAATTGAGCGCAGTAGTGTGATTTGCCAGTCAACGAAGTGCCGCTTGGGTTGCTGCAAGAAGTATTTCCTGAAAGTGTTGGTTGTTTCACGAACATGGCTCCCATATAGAGTTCAGAGGCTTTTGGCCCCCACGCCCCGCCAATCAGGATTTTGCTAAGTGGTCGCTTGGCAAAGGCAACGCCTGCAATGGGATGAGGAATTGCGTTGAACGCACTGCCTTTTACGTCGACTGGGCGGAAGTAGCCATCTAGTACGGCGAACACGTTTTCGCTGTTGACTTTGGCGGGGGTCGCGGTACCCGAAGTTGTGTCCAGCTTTAGTTCACTGATTTTTCGGACGGGTATCGCAAAGCCAACATCCCAGTAGTAGGAGCCTTCGTTATCGAACGTGATGTCGTCTGCCAGCTTCTGATCTGGGTCGTCGATTTTGGCCTTAAAAGTGCTCTTGATCAAAATGTCAGACGGACGATACTGAAGGTTCAGTATGCCGCCGCCCCAGACGGCATCGGGCTTGGTCGCCTCAGCTCCCTTAACGGAAACGTTCGGGGCATTGGCTCCACCGGCATATGCCTGAAGTAGCGCATACAGGTGGGCCACATTAGCTGGCGTTTTCTTCATTATCGTGAAGTCATAGTCAGGAATGTACGTCGGCACAAAAACAGGAGGATCAAGTGACTTGCCGTCCGGGCCGGCCTGTTTGCCCTTGAAATGAACGTACAGCACGTAGGTTTTCTTCACCCCCTGGAGCCGCTTCTCGTTCGTGAGATCTTCCTGTGACCAATTCTTTGGAGCAGCATCTCGGTACAGGTACCAATGATCGGCCTGCACCTTTGGTTTGTCCGGTGTAGCGGAATCCGCCCAGCGTACCAAGTGGATCAAAACGTAGTTGTCCGGGTGCTTCCCATCTAGTTCAGGGAGACAGTGTGTGTCTCGTTTGTTCTTTTGACTAATTTCATCCGGGGTAAGGGGGCAAGAGTTCTCGCCCTGGGTTGTCCTCATCTGCCTGATTAGTTCCCTGGCAGCTGTTGGATTGTCCAGGGTCGCCTTGTCCTGTTGCAGGCCTTTTACGTCCTTCAAATCACTGCTGGAAAACGGCACTGCATTTGTAAACGCTTCGTGTTGCGAAGTGGCGGCAAGACAAGACGAGACAAGAACGAGGGACAGAACAAATCCCCAACCACTGTTGACATGCATGACTACACGGCGGTTCCTGTGACTGGCGCTCATAGTTGGCTCTCCTCGAAGCGGTGTGCAGTTATCGAAACCTACGAGGCTTACAACAGGCCTCTCCGGTGTGCTGCTTCCCACTAATGAGTCCACAGCAGAGAAGATGGCGAAGGTTGCTCGCTCACCTTATGGCCCGATTGCCTTCTTCTTTCAATACGACAACGCAGGAAGAAATCCTTTTTGAGGTCTGGCGGTCGGCTTTTTAGTGACCCCTCCGATCCCAATACTCTCGGGTCGGTGCGTCGCATACGACCCGGTCTTATTCGTGTAGAATTCGGGACACTGTGCTGCGGGGTTCTGGTGACACGCCATTCGTCCATGTCCGAGGAGGAGTTAATTCGTGCCTGCGCGGATTCGAATGACGGCGCGGTGTGGGAGGAGTTCGTTGCCCGTTTTCATCGCCCAATTAGTCTTTCCGTCCTTCGAACTGCTTACCAGTGGGGCGGCATTCCGCAGCAGGTTGTTGCCGACTTAGTTCAAGAAACCTACCTGAAGCTCTATGCCGACAAATGTCAGCTTCTACGAGATTTTGCCGTCGAGCACCCTGAGGCGGTTCCGGGATATATAAAGACAATCGCGGTCAACGTCGCTCACGACCACTTTAAGGCACTTCATTCTCAGAAGAGAGGTTCTGGGGAAACAGCTCAGTTGCTAGAGGACGTAGAACCGCATGCTCAGAGCGGCGACATGGGCGGCCAGGCCGCGATGGAACGTGAGGTCCTTCTAAAGCAAATCGACCACTGTCTCGAAACCTGCTCAGAAGGTCCCGACAAGGAACGGGACCGTCTGATCTTCTGGCTTTACTACCAACAAGGTATGAGCGCGAAGGCTATAGCTGCGCTACCCACGGTCGGCTTAACTGCTAAGGGAGTGGAAAGTGCTATTTTTCGCCTGACGCGCTTAATCCGCGAAGAGGTTGTAGGTGCGCGATCTCAAACCTCAGTATCACCGCAGCCGGGCGAAAAAGGATTTCGCCCCACAGAATCGTATTGATAGGAGAAGCTGGTTTTGACACGGCCATTCGATAGACATCTCGACAGCGACGAGCTTGATGGGCTCGTTTCGTCGCACGCGGCAAGTGTCACGGGTTCGCGACGACTCTCAGAGCAGGCTCTGGAGGAAGCCCAGCGCCACGTTGAGTCTTGCCAGGGCTGCAGCCGGAAGGTGCAGATGCACAAGTCTGTGCATAGCGAGATCTTGAACATGGGCGTACCCAGCAGTGTGGCACCGGGTCCTGATTGTATTGCGGATGTTGAGTGGCTCAACGTTGCAGCAGGCCTGCTACCAGAAGCAAAGACGAGAGAGCTAATGCAACACGCGGCCGAATGCGGACACTGTGGACCTCTGCTAAAGAATGCAGCGGAGACGCTCGCGGATGAAGTGACGCCCAGCGAAGAGACGTTGCTGGCATCGCTGAGCAGTGCGAGGCCCGAGTGGCAGAGAAACATGGCCTCAACGCTGCTTAGCAGCGTACAAGGGCGGCAACAGAAATCTTCGTGGTGGCGGGGAATGTTCGTTCGGCCAAGTCCGGTGTACGCATTCGCGGGGATCGCGGTCGTCGTTCTCATCGCTTGGATTGGGCTGCGGACCTTACGTCCTCCGTCCGCCGAACAGCTGCTGGCGCAGGCTTACACCGAACGGCGAACGCTGGAAGTCAGAATCTCAGGTGCGAAATACGCTCCCATGCGAGTGGAGCGCAGCGCCGGCGGATCAAACCTCGACAAGTCATCTTCTTTACTCAAGGCCGAGGCGCTAATCAGCGACAAGCTGAGCAAGAACCCAAGCGATCCTGAGTGGCTGCAAGCCCGTGCTCGCGCGGACTTGCTGGATGGCAACTACGAGTCGGCGATCAAGTCATTGCAACGCGCGTTGGAGAGGCAACCGGATTCTCCGTCGGTGCTGACGGATCTAGGATCTGCATATTTCCTCCGTGCTGAAACCGCGGATCGTGCCATCGACTATGGCTACGCTATCGAATCCTTGAGCAAGGCGCTGGCGCAGTCACCGGATGATCCGGTAGCGCTGTTCAATCGAGCCTTAGCATGCGAACGGATGTTCCTGTATAGCCAGGCAGTTGACGATTGGGAACATTACCTGCGCCTTGATCCGCAAGGGGGATGGGCGGACGAGGCGCGGAATCGGCTGGCGGCGTTGAAGGAGAAAGTGGGCCAGCATCAGAAGAGTTTGGCGCAACCGTTGCTGGGGCCGGAGGAAATCGCACGAGCAGGCATGAACGACTCTGACTTGCGTGCTAAGATCGACAACCGCATTGAAGAATATCTACATGTCGCAGTAGCGGAGTGGTTGCCGACGGCGTATCCTATACCGTCTTCTGGAACGCTGTTAACAGGAGAAACGCAGACCGCTCTCGCGGTTTTAGCGGCAATCGCGGAAAAGCGGCACAATGATTCCTGGCTAACAAAACTATTGAGCAGTTCCCGAGGAGCAAGATTTCCGTCTGCCGTTCAAGCCCTAGCTGCAGCTGTGCGGTCCGACGACAGCGGAGACTATTCGAGTGGGCGGAACTCGGCGCACCAAGCGGCTCGGCTCTTTCGATCAGCGGGTAATCCCGAAGGTGAAATGCGATCGCAGGCGGAGGAGGTCTATTCAGATCATCTGCTGTACGAGGGGCGACAATGCATGTCGCTCGTTCGCAGTCTGAACCAACGCCTTGGGCCTAGGGGTTACGCTTGGCTCCAAGCGGAAATGAGCTTGGAGGAGTCAAATTGTGCTGGACTCCTCGGTGATTTGGGAACAACGCAAGCAGCGGTGGGCAGGGGGACCAGCCAAGCAAAGATCCACAATTACCATAACCTCTTCCTTCGCGGCTTGGGGTTTGAAGCTGACGCAGCAGCGTCTATGGGTGACTCAAAGACTGGCTTTTCGCTTGCCTTAGAGGGTTTGCGATTCTTTTGGTCGAACCCAGTCGAAATAATGGAGGGCTACAATTTTTACACCGATCTAGATACCGCGGCCGACAACCTGCGCCTTTCTAATTTGCAGGTCGCTCTATGGCGGCAAGCCACCGCAGTGATTGACACGCATCCCGATGTGCTCCAGAGAGCCATGGCCCACCGCTGGTACGGGAATTCTGCCTACTTAGCAAATATGCCGACGTTAGCTGTGGAGGAATTCACTAAAGCTAGTGCTCTCTTCGGCGCTGCGCCCAAAACTGCAGCTACTACACGCGACCGGATGGACGCTGAGATTTGGCTCGCTCGCATCGAGACCAGGCAGGGAGATGTCGAGCAAGCCGCCGCCCGCCTCCAACAAATTCAACCTGTTCTTGAGGGGGTACCTAGCTTCGCGCCTGAGATTGGCTTCTACAGCACACAAGCTGAGATCAACATGCATCGGGCGGATCTCTCCGCAACTGAATCGTCATTCCGGTCCGCCATCTTCCTTGCCGAGTGGGCTCTGAATTCGTTCCGTTCACAAACTGAACGCCGTCAGTGGGCAGAACAATCTCGGAGTGCGTATCGAGATCTTGTGGAATGGAAGCTACGTCAGGGTGAAGGGAGCTTAGCTCTTGAACTCTGGGAGTGGTATAGGGGTGCCGAACTTCGGGCAAGCCAGCTACCAGCCGTTCTCCCACAGGGGAATATGGACATCAGCACTCCTCCCGATGCGCAAGCCGCGCCGCCCCTACCTGCACCTTCGGTAGTCGCAAATCGGCTACCCTATTTCAGTGACGAAACCGTCATCGCCTACGCGACGTTTCCCGACGGGATTGCTATTTGGTCATTCGATGATCGCGGTATTTTCTCGCGATGGATTTCCCTCCCCCTGCCTAAAGTGCAGGAGCTTGCTATCCAATTCCACAGACTTTGCTCCAGTCCTTATTCTGACCTGTTTGTGCTGCGCACAACTGCACGGTCCCTTTACGACCTGCTCATCGCACCGATTGAAGACCGACTAAGTGCTGGGCGAACTCTTGTGTTCGAACCGGATGAACTCCTTGCGGGCATTCCCTTCGCAGCATTAGTGAATCGTGAGGAACACTACCTTGCCGAGAGAAATATCGTAGAGCAGTCCCCAGGCCTGTATCAGGCAATGCATCTCCGCTCTCCTAGGACAATTGATCCCGAAACGCCGATCCTCGTTGTGAGCGTCCCGGTAGCTGCCGAGGAGGGCTTGGCACCACTCGCCGACGCCGAGAATGAGGCACAAACAGTGGCCGAAAGTTTTCGTTCGCCCCGTTGGCTCAAAGGCCCAGAGGCCAGCCTCTCCGCCATTCGGCAACAACTTCGCGGCGTCTCAGTATTTCACTTTGCCGGACACGCCGTTGCTTCGCCGGGGCGCAACGGCCTCGTTCTTGCCGAACGAGACGGTCGAACTCAGCGTGCGCGCTTATTCAGTACGGAAAGCCTCCGACCAAGGGACACTGCCGAATTGCAGTTGGCCGTACTCTCTGCCTGCCAGACACAAACCGTAGCCGACGCCGGAGCCTCTGGGAACGAAGGCTTGGCCCAAGCGCTTCTGAGCAGGGGAGTGCCGCACGTTCTTGCCAGCCGGTGGAACGTAGATTCGGAAGCCACAAGCCTTCTGATGGCCCAGTTCTACGCGCACCTGCTGTCCGGCCAAAATGTCGCTGCTGCCATGAGGGCGGCTCAACTTCAAGTTGCCGCCCTGCCGGGCTTCGCCCATCCGTACTATTGGGCAGCTTTTGGAGTTAACGGAATTTAGATTCTAAGGAGGAACCTTCGATGAATTCGCGCGCCCCTTCCACATTGGCATTCCTGGCACTGATTATCTGCGCTGCGACGGCATTGGCGCAGAACCGCTTCGATGTATCCATCGAAGGACCGTGGATCCTATACGAATTCAAGAACTTCGACGGCGCTCATTCGATGCTTGTCGCCATAGCCCCTGAGGTGCCGGGTCACTACCCGCCCGTCTTCACTACTGGGAGTGGTACAGCAGTAGGAGAGGGCATTTACTGCGTCGCATTTGTGGGAAACGCGTTTGATGGAAAATGCACGCCCAATGGAAACACCTGGCCTAGTTCTGGGACTGGGACCTATGACCCGACGCACTTTGTCCCTGTGGGAATCCGAGGGAGCATTCCGTGGGCCGCGTTGATATCCGAGCATGTTCGAGCCTTTATTCTTCCCGTGCCCGACAGCGTTAGCAATGACGGCATCGACAATGAGTTGACATTCCGCAATGATTTTCACGGGGCCGCCGGAGGTCCACAGCCATCCACCATCGGCGTCCAACTTCACTACGGCAAGGGCCCATTAAACTTCCACCTGCTCCGGTGCACGTCGGACCCGCCCAGTGTAGCCGGTTGCTCAACTGACAATGGAGCGAGCCAGCCTAACTCCGGGACGTTAAGAATCACAATGAAAGCCGAGGAACACACAGAAGCTGACGATCCTTGCGACTATCACGTACGGATGGCCCATCATAAAATGCTCGCGTTCCTGGATCCATCTGTTCTTTCGCTGGGCCATAACCAGAATCAGAAAATAGCCTACGTTGAACATGCGCAGGATACCGCTAGTTGCCGCGCTTGCGATCCCCAACAGGAATCCATAACGCCGGATTGCGCCTATGCACCAGGCTTCCACATGACCGATCTTGGTTCCGTGCCAGACATCGGCGCAAGCTTGAACGATTTCAACGGCCTTTTTATAGGCTTGGACCGCGATCCAGGTTCATGTCAACTCGCCGGTCTCGCAGACAAATTAAAGGGCAAGATTCCAACCCTGGAACAGTTGAGTGCTCTAGAGCACGCTTTGGATTGTTCCGCTCAGAAGCTCAATAAGGACCTTGATGCCGAGTCTCGCATACCGAAGCAAGGTTCGGCGAAGAGCACGGTTCTCGTGGAGCGCAAATTAGCCATCGAGGCAGCTCTGGCACAGAACCGTGAACTGCAACATCAAGTTGAGTACGCCCGGAGGGCGGCCACAAGTGGCAAGGATTGCAGAGTGGCAATCATGCTCGTGCAGTGAGCCGGGACGGGAATCCTTGGCGGGACGGCCGCAGTTGCCCGGACAGAAGGCACCGCCGCGACAACTCCGGCCACGAAGGGTGATTGAAGAGGCAGCAGCCGCGTTCCGGTTCTGTTTCAACTCGAGTTGCGATTCAACCTGTCCGATCAATCGCCCAAGTATCCATAACAATCTTCCAGTGCTCTTTGTCGAGCAGTACGACTCGTATACCAGCCGATCCGCTAAGAGAGAAGGGCCGCTCCGGTCGTGGAAGGGTTGGTGATTTTGGCTGAGATTTGCAGGTTCAGGGGATTTCGAAAAAACTGACAGGCTTTCGATAGATTTTCGCCAAATGCAGTAGTTCGACGAAGTCCACTCTCCGTTCCCCAGACTCCGATTTGGAAACGAACGATTGAGGACGGGAAAACTGTTTGGCGACCTCGGCCTGGGTCAGTCCCGCGTCTAGTCTGGCCTGTTTCAGCCGTTTCAGGAATAGCCGATATTCCCGGATGTAGTCTTTGCTTTTCAGTCGCTGCCTCGATGTCTCTGAAGCAGCTTGTACAATCCCGGGTTGGGATATCCCAAAATCGCATATTGCCAACCTGAGACGTGGGTCCTACAATTGACGCGATTTCCCTTCCCCTAAAGCTGAACCCCTCGAAGGAGACACCATGACATTTTTTCGGCTCGTTGTTGTTCTGATCTTGGCCTCGACTGCAGTAGCGCAGATCTGCAAATTCAGCACGTCAGGCACGACAACCACTCTGCAAAATGATTGCTTCACCAGCACATCCATCAGCGTTCCAAACGGTTTCACTCTCAACGGCAACCATCACTTGATTACGGTCGTCGATCCGGGTAACGGTCAGTTTTTTTCGGGACCGGTCATCACCAACGCAGGAGCAGTAGGAAGCGTCAAAAACCTGACCATCGATACGCCACAACTCGGATCTTGCTCTGCTGTAGAAGGAATTTCGTTTAATTCATCCACCGGGTCGATCACGGGAAGCACAATTTTACATATGGGTCGTACTACCCAGTCTTGCGCAACAGGAAGTACGGGCATAGAACTAATCAACCCCGTTAATGTTGTCGTTTCGGCCAATCGTGTCTTGTTTGGAAATGGTCCTGCACTGAGCGTTACCTGCCCGGAGTGGCCCAACTGTAGTGGTGGCGGGACCGTGACTGTGACCAACAACGAATTCAGTACCCAGCTGAATCAAACGCTTGTATACATCTCCGGAGTGGGAGGCGTGTTCACCGGTAACGTTCTCGATGCCAGCGTGATTTATAGCGACGCCGTGCATCTGACGAACACTCTTCCGGGTTTCAAGGTGACCTCCAACAATATTAATTCGGCGTCGGGCGCTGCCAGCGGCTCGGGGATTTACGTGGGTAGCGACAACGCAGTCGTTACCGGCAATCGAGTGTTCGACTGGGGCGTATATGAAAGTGGTGCTGTAGGAATTAACAATGTAGGTGTGACCAATCCCGCGACGAACAAGATCACAAAGAACGAGATCCGCTGTTACGGAACTCCTGTCGTCAATGGCACTGGCGAGAATGCAGTTCTGAATTGCCCTTTCTAATTCGAGGATGCTTTCGGCGATTTTGGGTTCTGCGCAGGGGGATTTCGAATCCACCCCAAGACTCTAAATACTATCCACACGAAAACACATGCTTAGGCTGAAGGCTTGAGGTTGAATGGTGGAAAT
>WNFI01376137.1_pt1 | contig 13911 bp, 11 predicted proteins | sample 5400471 | NCBI WGS metagenome assembly WNFI01 (sample SAMN13153348, study PRJNA577476) | soil metagenome | isolation source: 100 cm saprolite on Douglas fir-dominated hillslope | place: USA:California | collected 2013-09-17 | reverse complement strand
GGCTCAACGCCCCTCGACTGCATCAGCGCATAAGCGTCCTTGTACCAGCGGCTTTCGGGGAAGTTGTGGCCGAGCACGGCGGCCGAAGTCTGCGCCTCCTCGATGATACCGAGCGCCATATAGACCTCGGTGAGCCGCAAGAGGGCTTCCTCGACGTGACGCGTCCTCTGGTAGCGCGTCACCACCACCTTGAAGCGATTGATGGCGCCTACGTAATTGTTCGACTTTTGCAGTTGACGCCCAATATCCATTTCCTTGCCGGCCAACTGGTCGCGCGCAATTTCAATCTTGCGCTTGGCGGCGACGGCATATTCGGACTCGGGATATTTGCGGATCACCTCTTCGAGGGCTTGGACCGCCTTGTCGGTGCGCTCCTGGTCGCGCGAGATTTCGGGCATCTGATCGAAATAGGACGACCCGATCAGGAATTGCGCGTAGGCCGCATCCGGGCTTCCCGGATGCAGCGTGACGTAGCGGCGGGAAGTATTGATGCAGTCGTCATAGGCGCCGGCCTGGTAATAGGCGAAGGCCTGCATGATCAGCGACTTGCGCGCCCAGTCCGAATAGGGGTGTTGGCGGTCGACCTCTTCGAACTTCTTGGCCGCGGCCTTGGCGTCTTTCTTGGTGTTCAGAAGGTAGAGGCCCTCGTTGTAGAGCTTGTCGGCGGGCTCGTCCGAAACGACCGGGGCGTCCTTGTCGAACAGGCTGCAGGCGCCGAGCGCGACCGCCACCAGCGCAAGGGCAGCAAACCGCCCGGCCGCGCGCGCGCAGCTTTCAACGCTGATGATGACTGAAGCCCCAGCCATGGATCGGATGAATCCCGTCCCCGACGCGAAGTTCAACCGGTTCCCCTCATCTCCCCGGCGCCGCCAATAAATCCCTGTCCGCCTGAGGAAATAGGCCGCCATTCCGCCCGGAATGTGGCAGACGGAACGGCTTCAAAGGGCTTGATAGGGCTTGCGCTTAGGACATTTCCGGCCCGAAGGCCGGCGCCAGGCGGGAGGCCATCTCGGCGTGGCCGGGTACGGGCCGCGGCATCTCCCCCTCGACCCAGGTCCAGGCGCTCGCATCCGACATCAGCGCACAGACCAGCGCATGGTTGAGCTTGTGGCCGCCACGCACCGAACGGTAAGTGCCGAGCAAGGGCCCCCCCGCCAGCGCCAGATCGCCGACCGCGTCCAGCACTTTGTGGCGAACGAACTCGTCGGGAAAACGCGTGCCCTCGGGGTTGAGGATTCGGTTGTCGCTCACGACCAGCGTGTTCTCGAGCGAGGCGCCGAGCGCATATCCTGCGTTCCACAACGACGCCACATCGCGCATGAAGCCGAAGGTGCGGGCGCGGGCGATGTCGCGGCGGAATGTTTCAGGCTTTACGTCGATCGCCAACGCCTGACGACCGATCAGCGGGTGCTCGAATTCGATCGTCGCCTCGACGCGGAAGCCGCGCGGGTTGGGCCGTATCTCTCCGAACGCGTCTCCCCTTACCACCCGCACGGGCTTGAGGACCCTGATGTGGCGCCGCGGTTGATCAAGCGTCTCAAGACCGACCGCGTCGATCGCCGCGACAAACGGGGCCGCGCTGCCGTCCATGATCGGCGCCTCGGGACCATCGATTTCAATGACGGCGTTGTCGACGCCGAGTCCCGAGAGCGCGGCCAATACGTGCTCGGCGGTGGATACCAGCGGCCCGGAAGCGTCGCCCAGCACGGTGGCGAATTCGGTGGCGGTGACCGCGCTCATGTCGGCCGGGATCTCACGATCCTGCCAGCCGTCGACATGGGTGCGGATGAAGCGCAACCCGGTGTCGGCATCGGCCGGATGCAACGTCAGCGTGACCGGCAAACCGGAATGGATGCCGACACCGCACAACGCCGTGTGATCGCGAAGCGTCGTCTGCTTAGCGACTTTCATAGTCCCGTCCCAGCCACTCCCGCCGCCGTGCGCGTCAATGGGACGCGGCAGCCTCAATTAGACGGGCGACGTCGGTCGCATTCCTGCCATCGGTAAGGCTGTACGTGACCCGCGGGCAAGGATTCCGACCGCGTTTGTCCCCCGACGAAAACCCCTTTGACGGTGGAAGCTTAGCGATGGTCGGGCGGAAGGCCAACTCACGCTTTTTTACCGACTGTTACCACCGGGCCGCCGCAATCGAGCTGCCGCGTGCCGGCGGGTCGCGCAGGCGCGGTGTAATGGCGCTTCCTTGGGCAACCTGAAGCCATCGGCGGCACCCGCAATTATCGCCGCCTTGCCGAGGAATGGAGAATTATTCTTTGTATTCAAATATGTGGACCGGGCGTACCAGCGCCCGGCAGTCCCGGCGATTCGCGCCGGAACTGCCGGGGGAGCGGCACCATCAGTTGGCCTGCCGGCGCAAGAACGCGGGGATATCGAGCTGATCTTCCTCCACAGCCTTTGGCATGGGGGGCATGGGTGCCTGCCGAAGCAGGGGATCAGGGCCGGGCGGCGGCGGGCGCTTGGCGTATTCCGAGACCGGCGGCTCGGGGGCGCGCGGCATGGGAGGCGCCGGCATGGCCGGCCGCGGCGCCGGGGGAGCGCGATCCATCGGCCGGTCGAGCGGCCGATCGAGGGGCCGCGGAACCGCGGGACGAGCCGGCCGGACGGGCGCCGGCATTTTCTGTGCCTCCTCTTGCTCATCGCGGCGGCCAAGGCCCACGGCAGCAAGTCGCCGCAGCAGGCTCACCTTGCGCTTCTCCGGATGATCGAGCTCGCCCTCACCGAGCTTGGCCCGCAGCTCGGCCTGCGCCGGGCGCGGCAACTCATCGATGCCGGGCATGCGGCGCGGCCGATTGACCGTCCGCTCCGGCGCCGGCGGGATGAAGGCTCGCGGCGTCGGTGGCGGTTCGACCGGCGGCGCCATCTGTTCCGGAAACAGCGACGGTTTGGGCGGGATCGGCCGGATAGTCACGTCCTCGATCATGGGCAGGACCGCGGCTGCGACCGCCGCCTTGGCGGCGGCTTCGATCGCCTCGGGGGTCGGCGGCAAGGGCGCGCTCGGCCCCGTCGGCGTTGCCAGTGGGTGGGCGCGCGTCTCGATGCGCTCGGCGGGGCGTTGCGGCGGGTCGGCACGCAACTGATCGGCACGCAGCTTCTGGGTGAGCTCCGCAATCCGCGCTTCCGGCTCCATCGCGGACCGCTGCAAACCGGCATGATCGATGCCGGTGGCCACGACCGACACGCGGATGATGCCTTCCAGACTCTCGTCGAAGGTCGCTCCCACGATGATGTTGGCGTCTTGATCCACTTCCTCGCGGATGCGGGTCGCCGCCTCGTCGACCTCGTAAAGCGTGAGGTCCTTGCCGCCGGTGATCGAGATCAGCAGGCCCCGCGCCCCCTTCATCGAGGCGTCGTCGATCAGCGGATTGGAGATCGCGGCCTCGGCGGCGGAGAGCGCGCGCTTCTCGCCCGACGCCTCGCCGGTGCCCATCATCGCCTTGCCCATTTCGCGCATGACGGCGCGGACGTCGGCAAAGTCGAGATTGATCAGGCCCTCTTTCACCATCAGATCGGTGATGCAAGCGACCCCCGAGTAGAGCACCTGGTCGGCCATGGCGAAGGCGTCGGCAAAGGTCGTCTTCTCGTTCGCCACCCGGAACAGGTTCTGGTTGGGGATGATGAGCAGCGTGTCGACGACCTTGTGCAGTTCGGCGATGCCTTGTTCGGCCACGCGCATCCTGCGTATGCCTTCGAAGTGGAACGGCTTCGTGATCACGCCGACGGTGAGGATGCCGGCTTCTTTCGCGCAACGAGCCACCACCGGCGCCGCGCCGGTGCCGGTGCCGCCGCCCATGCCGGCGGTCACGAACACCATGTGCGCGCCCTGGAGATGATCGCGGATTTCGTCGATCGCTTCCTCGGCCGCGGCCCGTCCGACTTCCGGCTGGGAGCCGGCGCCGAGCCCCTCGGTGACGGCCACGCCCATCTGGATGATGCGCTCGGCCTTCGACATCGTGAGCGCCTGGGCGTCAGTGTTGGCGACCACGAAGTCGACCCCCTGCAGCCCGCTCGCGATCATGTTGTTGACGGCGTTGCCACCGGCACCGCCGGTCCCGAACACGGTGATCCGCGGCTTGAGCTCACGGACGTCGGGAATCTTCAGATTGATGCTCATGTTTGCCTCTTCATAGCGGACGTCACCGCCGCCGGGTCGGGCCGGTCCGCCGCCGGCCGATGGGAATGTGCGATCGAGTCATCAGAAGCTCTCGCGAAGCCATCGTCCGACCCGTGCGATATAGCCGCCCCCTGTCGCCGAGTGCCGCGTTCGCCGCGGTTCGAAATGCTCAAGATGCGCCGCCTGCGGGTAGACCAGCAGCCCCGTCGCGACGGTGAATGCAGGCCCCTTCGCTTCCTCCGGCAATCCGGCAATGCCGAGCGGTCGCCCGAGCCGCACCGGGCGGCGCAGAACTTGCGCGGCAAGCTCGGCCACGCCGGTGAGCTGGCTCGCCCCGCCGGTAAGCACCACGCGCCCGCGCGGCTCGGCTGCGAACGGCGAAGCCGCCAGGCGATCGCGGACCATTTCCAATATTTCTTCGATGCGTGGCTTGATGATGCGGGCGAGGCTTGCACGCGAAACGAAATGCGGCGCCTCGCGTTCGTCGTTGTCGACCGGAGGCACCGCGATCATGTCGCGTTCGTCCGAAGCGCCCGTGAGCACGCTGCCGTAGAGCGTTTTAATGCGCTCGGCGTCGACGACACGAGCATTGAGGCCGCGGGCGAGATCCATGGTCACGTGCCAGCCGCCGAGCGCGAAGCCGTCGGCATGCACGAAGCGGCTGCCGGTGAAGACCGCGATCGTCGTCGTGCCGGCACCCATCTCGATCACGGCGGCGCCGAGTTCGGCTTCGTCATCGGCGAGCGCGGAGAGGCCGGCCACATACGGACTCGTCACCATCGCCTCGACCGCGAGGTGGCAGCGCTCGACCGCGAGCATGAGATTGCGCGCAGCCGAACCGTCCGCGGTCACGACGTGCATGTCGATGCCGAATTCGCGCGCGAGCATGCCGCGCGGGTCGCGAACGCCGCGGGCGTGGTCGAGCACGTAGCCGATCGGAAGCGAATGCAGCACGGCGCGTCCAGCGCGCGCCGAATGGCGGCTTCCGGCGGTGAGCACGCGGGAAATGTCGCGCTCGCCGATGGCCGAACCCGCGACCTCGATGGACGCGGAGATGAGCTCGCTCGTCGGACGACCGGCGGAGACCGAGACGATGACCGAGTCGAGCTGCATTTTCGCCGTGCGCTCGGCGAGGTCGGCGCATTGCCGCACCGCGGCTTCCGCCTCGGCGAGATCGATCACCGTGCCGGCCTTCATGCCGCGGGCGAGCGTGTGACCGAACCCCACGACCTCGACGGAGTGGCTGCGCAGCCCCGGCGAGTCCTCGGGCGGGCTCGGCCTCAGCCGTCCAATCAGGCACGCGATCTTGCTGGTGCCGACGTCGAGCGCGGCCACCAGCACCGAGCGGTTGGGCGGCAGCGGCTTCATCTTCGGGGTGAGGCCGAACTGGAGGGCGCTCATGCGTTGCCGCCCTTCTTCTTCAGCTTGTCCTTGAGCGCCTCGATGCGCGCCTGCGCGGCCGCCTCCGAGAGGCGCACCGTCACCCGGTCCGGGAGCCTGAGATCGATCGCGACGATGTCGCGGGTGATCAGGTTCTTTTCATTGTCGAGCGCGACCAGCCGCTCGAGCGCGGGCGCCACGTCGGTCTCGGGCAGCCGCACGTCGATGCCGTTCTTGAGCCGCAGATTCCAGCGCCGTTCGCCGACCAGCACCGAGGCGCGGACGAAATCGCGCATGGTGGGATAGCGATCGAGCAGAGCGAGGAACTCCTTTGCTTTCGTTTGCGCCCCCTCGCCCACGACGAGGGGCAGTTGGATGAGACGCGGCGCGACATAAGGTTCGAGCACGGTGCCGTCGTCGGCGATGACCGACACGTGCCCGTCCTTTTGCCACAGCGCGAAGGCCTCGCGTTCCTTGACGCCGATCTGCAGCTCGCCGGGATAGAGCTTGAGCACCGTGGCGTCCGCGATCCACGGATTGGTCTTGAGGCGCTCGCGCGTCTGATCGACGTCGAGAAAGAGCAGCGAAGTGGTGGCTGTGACGCCGGCCGCGGCGAGCACCTCCTCGCGGCTGACGTGATGATTGCCGGCGAGCGCGATCGAGACGACGCGGAAGCCGGTTGCACCGGCGATGCCGTCGCGCGCACCTTTGATCCCGGCGATCATGCTCGGAACGTGATCGCCCCTGACGACGCCGTAGGCGAGGCTCGCGACAATGATGACGGCGGTAGCGGCGACGCCTACGCCGCGCGGCCACTTGCTGTCGAGGAGCGACGACCAGCGCTCGATGATGCGTGCGAGGCGGGCCCGCGGTCTTGTCGCCTTGCCGTCGCCGGGAGGCGCCGCACGCACAGCTGCATGATCAGCGAGGCGCAAGCGCCATCGCGCCGTCCCCTTCAGCGGTTGAGCGAGGCGTCCTCCATCATCCATTGCACGAGCTCATCGAACGTGATGCCCGCGTGCGCCGCGAGTTCGGGCACGAGCGACGTCTCGGTCATGCCGGGCTGCGTGTTGACTTCGAGACAAACGAGTCCCCCCGTACCCTCGACGCGATCGTCGTAGCGGAAATCCGCACGGCTCACGCCTCGGCAGCCCAGCGCGTGATGCGCCGCCAGTGCTAGTCTTCGGACTTGTTGGTAAACAATCGATGAAACCGGCGCAGGAAGCAGATGTTTGGATCCGCCGGGAACATATTTGGCCTCATAGTCGTAAAATCTTACCGTCGGCACGATTTCAATCACCCCGAGCGCCGCATCCCCCATGACCGCGCACGTCAACTCCTTGCCAGCAATGTATTTTTCGACGATGAGGCGCTCGCCATAGGGCCAGTCCTCGCGGGTGAGTTCCTGCGGCGGGTGGGCATGATCCTCGCGCACGATGAAAACCCCAACGCTCGAGCCCTCCGCGATCGGCTTGATGACGTAGGGCGGCGGCAGCACGTGGCCTTTGGCCACATCGAACCGCGACGCTACCAGCCCCTCGGGCACCGGAACGTCGGCGGCGCGGAACAGGTCCTTGGCGACGTCCTTCTGCATGGCGAGCGCCGACGCCATCACGCCGGAATGGCTGTAGGGGATGGCGAGAATTTCGAGCACGCCCTGCAGCGTGCCGTCCTCGCCCGGTCGCCCGTGCAGCATGTTGAGGGCAACATCCGGCTTGACCGTGGTGAGCACCGCGGCGATGTCGCGGCCGACGTCGATGCGGGTCACCCGATGGCCACGCCGCGCGAGCGCCTCGGCGCAGGCCTTGCCGGAGCGCAACGATATCTCGCGCTCGGCGGACCAGCCTCCCATCAGAACGGCGACATGCTTGCTCATTCTTCGGCCTCGCCGCGACGCTGATTCGCTTGTACCACCCAATAGAATTGAGATCGGCGCCTGCGTCGAGCGTTGCGATCCGGCACTCGCCGACCGCACTCGGCGGTCAACGTCGTTGCCGGAGCAAAGCAGCCGTTACGCCACTCCGATCCGCTTGATCTCCCACTCGAGCTCCACGCCGGAGTTTTCTTTGACGCGTCGGCGCACCGTCTCGCCCAGCGTCTCGATGTCGGCGGCGGTGGCGCTGCCGAGATTGATCAGGAAATTGCAGTGCATCTCCGACACCTGCGCGTCGCCGACTTTGAGCCCGCGGCAGCCGGCGGCATCGATGAGCTGCCACGCTTTATGACCGGGCGGGTTCTTGAAGGTCGAGCCGCCGGTGCGGCTCTTGATCGGCTGGGTTGCCTCGCGCGATTCGGTGATCTTCTCCATCTCTGCGGCGATCGCGGCCGGATCGCCGGGCGCGCCCTGGAACAGCGCTTGCGTGAAGACGATGTCGTCGGGCGCGCCGCAATGACGATAGCTGTAGTGCATGTCGCCGTTGTTGAAGACGCGCAGCCGGCCCCCTCGGTCGACCCCTCGCGCCTCGATCAGCGCGTCCTTGGTCTCGCGGCCGTAGGCGCCGCCGTTCATGCGCAGCGCCCCGCCCACCGCGCCGGGAATGCCGCGGAAGAAAGCGAGTCCCGCGATCGCCGCCTCTTGCGCAGCGCGGCTGACTTTCACATCCGGCGCAGCCGTGCCGGCGCGGATACGCCAACCATCTTCGACTTTGACCTCGCCGAAGCCGCGACCGAGACGAACGACGACGCCCGGCACGCCGCCGTCGCGCACGATCAGGTTCGAGCCGAGCCCAATGACGACGACGGGAATCGCCGTCGGCAGATGGGCAAGAAAATCGGCGAGGTCCGCCTCGTCCTCGGGCATGAACAGAACCTGTGCCGGCCCGCCGACGCGAAACCAGGTCAGCTCCGCAAGCGACTGGTTCGCCATCAACCGTCCACGCAGCGTCGGCATGCGCGCTTTGAGATCCGCAACGAGGTCCGGGAAGATCATGGCGATGCTGGCGCGGCGCGGATCGTGGCCCGGGTCATCACGCCACCGCCCCCAGCGCGGCGAGCTCGCCCGGCAGCGCATAGGCCCATTGGGTGATGTTGCCGGCGCCGAGACACACGACGATGTCGCCGGGTTGTGCCAACCGTTTGACCATGCGCGCAAGGTCCTGCGCGCCGTCGAGAGGAATGACCTGTCGGTGCCCGTGCGCGCGCAGACCCTGCACCAGGGAATCGCGGTCGGCACCCGCGATCGGCGCCTCGCCGGCCGCATAGACGTGCGCGACGATCACGGTGTCGGCGTCGTTGAAGCAGGTCGAGAACTGCTCGAACAGCGATGCCAAGCGGGTATAGCGGTGCGGCTGCACCACGGCGATCACCTGGCCCCTGCTCGACTCGCGCGCCGCGCGCAGCACGGCGGCGATCTCCACTGGATGGTGGCCGTAGTCGTCGATGATCGGCACGCCATTCCACTCGCCGGTGCGGGTGAAGCGGCGTCGCACGCCGCCAAAATTCCCAAGCGCCGTGCGGATCACGTCGTCGGACACACCGAGCTCGCGCACAACCGCGATTGCGGCGGTGGCATTGAGCGCGTTGTGGCGGCCGGGCATCGGCAGCGTCAGGCCGTTGATTTCGTGCATCGTCTCGCCGGCGCGGTCGCGGAACACGATCGAGAAGCGCGAGCGGCCCTCGGCATGGTCGAGATCTACGAGCCGCACGTCGGCCTGCGGATTCTCGCCGTAGGTGATCACGCGGCGGTCGGTGATTTGCCCGACCAGCACTTGCACCACCGGATGATCCGTGCACATCACGGCGAAGCCGTAGAACGGCACGTTTTCGACGAAGGCACGAAACGCCTCCTGCACCGCCTCGAAGGTCTTGAAATGATCGAGATGCTCGGGGTCCACATTGGTGACGATGGCGACGTCAGCCGGAAGCTTGAGGAAGGTGCCGTCGGACTCATCGGCCTCGACCACCATCCAGTCGCCGGCGCCGAGCCGCGCGTTGGTGCCGTAGGCGTTGATGATGCCGCCATTGATCACGGTCGGATCGAAGCCGCCGGCGTCGACCAGCGCGGCGACGAGCGAGGTCGTCGTAGTCTTGCCGTGAGTGCCCGCGATCGCGACGCAGCGCTTGAGCCGCATCAGCTCGGCCAGCATCTCGGCGCGGCGCACGACCGGCAGGCGGCGCGCGCGCGCGGCGGTGAGCTCGGGATTGTCGCGCTTGATCGCCGTCGATACCACCACGACCTCGGCATCGCCGAGCGCGCCGGCGGAATGGCCGATGGCAATCTTGGCGCCCTTGTCGCGCAGGCGTTTGACGTTGGCGCTGTCGGAAGCGTCCGAACCTTGCACGGTATAGCCGAGATTGATGAGCACCTCGGCGATACCGCTCATGCCGATGCCGCCGATGCCGACGAAATGGATCGGACCGATATCGCTCGGCAGTTTCATGCTCTCGTTTCCCGTCTATCTCCCGCGCATCACTCCGACGCGCCGGGCTGCGAATTCATGGCGTTGCTGCCACGCGCAACACCAGATCCGCCAGCCGCTCGGCGGCGTCGATGGCGCCCTGGGAGCGGGCGGCGGCGGCCATTGCTACGAGCTTTTGCGGCGTGCTGGCAAGCGTGCTGAGTTCGGCCGCCAGCCGATCGGGCGTGAAATCATCCTGCCGTAAGCGCATCGCCCCGCCCGCCTGCTCCAGCACGCCGGCATTGGCGGATTGATCCTGGTCGAGCGCGTGGGGCAACGGCACCAGGATGGCCGGCCGCCCGATGGCGGCGCACCGCGAGGCGCGCTTGCATATCACGCCCGAGTCTCTCGACTGCGAGCGGCACGATGTCGGCCATGATCCGCGCGCCCTGGCTGCCGCCGAAGACCAGCAGGCGTAGCGGCCCCGTCGCTTGCGGAACGGCATAGGGCGCGGCGGCCGCCGCGATCACCGCCGGCCGCACCGGGTTGCCGGTGCGCGTCGCCTTGGCGTCAAGCTCCCCCTCGCGATCGAGCACCCCGGCAAAGCTGGTCGCGATGGCGTTGACGCGCGACGCGAGAAAGCGGTTGGCGCGGCCCATCACTGCGTTCTGCTCGTGGATCACCGTGGGAATTTTGCGCAGCGTCGCGGCCAGCACCGGCGGGATGGTCGGATAGCCGCCGAAGCCGACGACCGCCGCCGGCCGTATGCGCGCGAGCAGGCGCAAGCCCTGCATGGTGCCGATGCCGAGCATGGCCGCCGTGCGCGCCAACGACAGCGGGTTGCGGCCGCGCACGGTCGCACTGGTGATGATGTGAATGTCCCGCGCCGGAAATGTCTTGCCGTAGCGCTCGGCGCGATGATCGGTCGCGAGCGCGACGGCGATGCCGCGCCGGCTGAGCGCCTCCGCGAGCGCTTCGGCGGGAAACAGGTGTCCGCCGGTCCCGCCGGCGGCCAACAGAACAAGCGGCACGCGGTGTGTCCCCTTCGGGAGATGAAAAATAGATCAGGCCGGGCTTTCGGCGGCCGCCAATGCTCCCTCCCTTGCGAGCAACTCAGCGCGTGGACGCTCACGCGTCAAGGCGAGCAGCATTCCCATGCCGTAGGCGAGCGAGATCATCGATGAGCCGCCGTAAGAAATGAACGGGAGCGTCATGCCCTTGGCCGGCATCAGGTGCAAGTTCACCGCCATGTTGATGGCCGATTGCAGCCCGAGCAGGACGGCAAGGCCGGCTGCGGCGAAGCGCGCGAAGGGGTCCTCGTTGTGGCTGGCGTGGCGCAGGGCGCGCACCACGATGAAGATGAATAGAGCGACCAGCAGCAGGCACAGCACGATGCCGAATTCCTCGGCGGCGACCGCGAACACGAAGTCAGTGTGGCTCTCGGGCAGGATGCGCTTGACGGTGCCCTCGCCCGGACCGCGTCCGAACCAGCCGCCGCGCTGGAACGACTCGAGCGCCTGGTCGATGTTGAAGGTGTCGCCGGAGGAGGGATCGCGGAATCGCTCGATGCGCCGCGCCACGTGCGGAATGAGCATGTACGCGGTGGCAAGCCCGAGCGCGGCGGCGCCGCCGAGCCCCACCACCCAGACGAGGCGCATGCCGGCGATAAAGAACAGCGCGCTCCAGACCAGCGCGACCAGCATGGTTTGACCGAAATCGGGCTGCAGCACGAGCCCGGCGACGGCCACCAGCAGCAGCGCGAGGGCGAAGGTGTTGGCCGGCATTTCCGGCCGCCGCGCGGATTCTCCGAACAGCCAAGCGATGAGGATCACGAAGGCGGGCTTGAGGAATTCCGAGGGCTGGATGTTGATCCCGAGCAGGACGATCCACCGCCGCGCGCCCTTGACCTCGGCGCCGTAGTGCAGCGTGGCGGCGACCAGCAGCAGGCTCACGATGAACACGATAACCGCGAGCCGGCGAATGTGGCGCGGCGGCAGGAACGAGGTTGCGAGCATCACGGCGAGCGCGGGAATCAAATAGAGCACGTGCCGGTTGACGAAGTAGAACGGGTCGAGACCGAGCCGGGAAGCAACCGGCGGCGACGCCGCCAGCGAAAGAATGATTCCCGCGAGCATCAGGGCGAGCAGCGCCGCCAGCAGCAAGCGGTCGACCGTCCACCACCAAGCGGCAAAGCGCGTGCGCTCAAGACGCGAGACCATCGAGACCCCCTCGCAGACTGATCAGTGGTGCCTGCCCTTGGTTGACAGAGGATTAACGGCTGCGACGTGACGCGTTTGTTTTAAGCCGAGGGCACCAGGCCCGGCAGCGTGCGGACCAGTTCGCGGAACTTATCGCCGCGCACCTCGAAATTGCGATACTGGTCGAAAGAGGCGCAGGCCGGCGACAGCAGCACGACCGGCTCGGCGACGTCGGCTGCCTCGGCGTCGGCGGCCGCCAGCTCGACCGCCCGCTCGAGCGTGCCGGCAATCACATGGGGCGCGCGTCCCTTAAGCTCGGCGGCGAAGTCGGTCGCGGCCTCACCGATCAGGTAGGCCTTGCGCATGCGCGGGAAAAAGCGCGCGAGCGACGCTATGCCCCCGGTCTTGGCCTTGCCGCCGGCGATCCAGAAAATGTCGGAGAAGCAGGCGAGCGCCTGGGCGGCGGAATCCGCGTTGGTTGCCTTGGAATCGTTGACGAATAGCACGCGGGCCTTGCGGCCGACCTGTTCCATGCGGTGGGCGAGGCCCGGAAACGAACGCAGACCCTGCTGGATCGCCTCAGCCGAAAGCCCGAGCGCGAGCGCCGCGCCGGCGGCGCAGGCGGCATTTTGCGCGTTGTGCACGCCACGCAGCGAGCCGATGCCGCCGATGCGGGCGATGGCGCGGATGGCACCGTCCGCGGCCTGCATGATCGTCTCGGCCTGCACGTAAAGCCCCGCCTGCAGCGGCCGGCGCACCGAGACGCGAGCGAGCTTTTTGCCCGCCCGCTCGACGCGGTCGGCCGCCGCCGCGCACCACTCATCGTCGACGCCGATAATCGCGATGCCGTCCGCCTGCACGCCGGCGACCAGCCGCTCCTTCACCGCGGCGTAGTGCGCGAGCGTTCCATGGCGGTCGAGATGGTCCTCGCTGACGTTGAGAAGAACACCGACCGACGGATCGAGCGTGGGCGCGAGGTCGATCTGGTAGGACGAGCACTCGACCACGTGCGCCCGCGCCTCCTCCGGCGGCGCCAGCGAGAGGATCGCGGTGCCGATATTGCCGCCGATCTGCGCGTCGCGACCGGCCGAGCGCAAGAGATGCGCAACCAGCGCCGTGGTGGTCGATTTGCCGTTGGTGCCAGTGATGGCGACGAACGGCGCGTTCGGTGCGCGCGCCCGCCGTTCGCGGCAGAACAGCTCGATGTCGCCGATCACCTCGACGGCGGCGGCGCGGGCGAGCGCCACGGTCCAATGGGGGGTGGGATGCGTGAGCGGCACGCCAGGCGCGAGCACGAGGGCGGAAATTCTCGACCAGTCCACCTGCCGCAGGTCGGCAGTCGGGATGCCGGCGCTCGTCGCCTTGAGCACGGCGTCTGCGTCATCGTCCCAGCCGATGACGTCGGCGCCGCCTGCGAGCAACGCGCTCGCACTCGTCAGTCCCGACCCGCCCAGGCCGAAGACGGCGACCTTCTTTCCGGCAAAGACGGTGACGGCGATCATCACCGCAGCTTAAGCGTGGACAGCCCCACCAGCGCAAGCACGACCGAGACGATCCAAAAGCGGATCACGATCTGCGGCTCGGTCCAGCCGAGCTGCTCGAAATGGTGGTGGATCGGCGCCATGCGGAACACGCGCTTGCCGGTGAGCTTGAACGATATGACCTGCACGATCACCGATACCGCCTCGAGCACGAACAGCCCGCCGACGATGCCAAGGACGATCTCCTGCTTGGTCGCCACCGCGATCGCCCCCAGCATGCCGCCGAGCGCGAGCGAGCCGGTGTCGCCCATGAAGACCGAGGCCGGCGGCGCGTTGAACCAGAGAAAGCCCAGTCCCGCCCCGATCACCGCGCCGCACACCACCGC
>WNFI01141813.1_pt1 | contig 13911 bp, 9 predicted proteins | sample 5400471 | NCBI WGS metagenome assembly WNFI01 (sample SAMN13153348, study PRJNA577476) | soil metagenome | isolation source: 100 cm saprolite on Douglas fir-dominated hillslope | place: USA:California | collected 2013-09-17 | reverse complement strand
CGCGCGCGACGCGCCGCCATCCACGCCGAACTTTCGGATAGGCAATCCACCTGGCGCACAGGAGAGCCCATCCAACCGCCGAAAGTTGCATGGCGAAAAGATAGTAGCCATGTCCCTGGATGACATCAAGGAAGGCCCCCCTCTGAAATCCAGTCAACAGTGCGAAAAGAGTGCCGCTCCAGCCGGTCTGCCGAATGAATCCCCACAGTCCAGCCACTCCCGCGGCAAGGAATAGGGTTGCGATTGCAGCATAGGGAGAATAGCGGGCGCAGCGCCTCAAATCGGGATCAGGAAGATGGCGGGAAAATCTCAGAGCAAATCGTCCACAATACAGATCTCCGATAATGAAACCAAGAAATCCAAAGAGAGCGAAAACCAGCACGCCAGGGAGAGCCGCCGCAAATGTCCCTGCTGGCTGCAGGTCTTTTTCATACCAAAGCCCAACTTCAGGGTAGAGCAGAAACAAAGTGGGACGAAAGCAATAGTTAATGAAATAACCTGCCAGGAACGCCCAAGCAGGATCAAGAAGATTGAATGGATGACCTTTCTTTCGAACAAGAGAGAATACGCCAACAGCGCAATAATTGAACCCAAGCAAGATTGCTGTGATCATGGCGCGCCGCCGAGCAGCGACAGTGACTTGCGCCACTTGGAAAGAAAACGGTTCCGTACAAGGCTGCGGATGCGGCTCCGTTCTTGGCCGTTATAGGCCATCATGGCGCAACAACCGAGGTAGACCAGATAACCCGTGCCAAGAGCCACCAGGACGGAGGTTAAGTTGTGTACAACGGGCACGGCGAAGATCCGCAGCGCAATTCCCACGGCTATCGCCGCTATCCAAGACCCCAAAAAGGAGCGCCGCAGAACATGAAGAACGCTCGTCCGAACAAGATTTTTGCTCACCCACCACAGCAAATAGCAGAAGACAAATAGATAAGCCGCCCCAACTGCGGCCGCCACGCCGAGGATGCCCCACGTTCGCAGCAGCAGGAGGCTCGCGCCTATGTGCAGGGCAAGGGCAATCGCGAAAACGCGAACGCAAACCCCCGGCTGGGATGCCGCCGCTATGATAAGTGTATAAAGGACTTGTACATAAGCAGAGAAAAGACAGGCAATCGCAAGCACCTCGAGAGAGGCCGAGCTATTCGCGCCAAATAAGGGCCCCACCCAGTAGGTAAGCAAGGGCCCGCCCAGAACCACTAGAAGCATGGCAAAGCCCGTGGTTCCGACGGCGACCGTTTTTGTGGCCTGCAAGTAACTTTGCTCGAGATCCCGAGCACTGGTTGCGCTATGGCCGCTGAAGACGGGAAAGAATGTAGCCGCAACGCTATTGGAAACGTAGGCCTGCCGTGTAGAGATGTCGAACGCCATTGTGTAATAGCCGGTAAGCGCCAATGGCAGGAACGCAGCAATGATGAACCTGTCGGCATACAGAAAAACGACGTTCGCCATGATAAAACTCAGAGTGGACACCAGACCGAGCGTCAGTAATTGCTTGGCTGTGGCCGCGTCCCATCCGAGAGTGAACTTGACATGGCCTGCGAAGTGCCGCCGTGCATACCACCATAGCCCAAAGGCATGGAGATAAGACATGACCACATTAATGATCAGGACGGTCAAGATCGAATAGCCTGTAAGAATTGCAGCGATGCTCAGCCCCACACGAAGCGTGTTGGCGATCAGGTTTCCGAAGTTGAGAACCACGATGCGATGATGGCCGGCCAAAACGCCGTCGAATAAAATCCGAAACAACACTGCGAGAAGCCCGGCTCCAGTGATCCAGAAAGCCAGCTTTGCCTCGCTTTGCATTCCTGGTGGAATTCGGAAAGCAGAGTCAACGAGAACGGGTGAAAGCAACGACAGAAACACGGTGCCGATGAGCCCCATCACTACGGTTACCGTCATCGCCGTGCTGACAAAACGTTGTGTGTGCACTGTTTCCTTGCGTTCGTAATCTTCCGCGAGATATTTGGAGGCTGCTCGCCCCACTCCGAGGTCCGCTATTCCAGCAACATTCATCAACGCGAGATTCAGCGCAAGCAAGCCGTAGCGGTCGGCGCCAAGCCCTCTGGCAAGCACCGGCAACGCCACGAACCCGAGGACCCCGATCCACGCTTGAGCGAGGAGTCCCGAGCCGACGTTCTTGATTATTCTGTTGCGCATGGATTAAGAAGCAGGTCCAACCACTGGCAAGGCCCAATGGTCAGGCGACCCGCACGGCATCGGAGTCTGGCAGTCGTTGGACCGGAACGTGCATCACCGTCGCCCGCCAAGGAGATAGTACTTAAATAGCTGAAGCCGGGCCGCATACTGAGGGTCTTCCTTGGCTTGCTGCAGCGACTCACTGAGAAATGCAACCAAGATCCCCACGAGAAGCGCCGACACAATCGTGATCGAGATGATGGCAGCACGAAGCGGGCCGCTTTTCCGCTCGGGCGGCGCCGCCTTGTCCAACTGTTGGACGATCAAAGCATCTCTCGCTTCATCGATCTTTGCCGCTTCATATTGTTTGGCTAACAGTTCGAAGAGCGTCTCGCGGTATCTCACCTCGCGCAACCTGCGGACGTATTCGAGCCCCGCCGTCGGCACGTTTTCTATCGGCACATCGCCAAAAGAGCGATTGCTCCGGCCACGCTCCAAACGATTGAGCTGGTCATTCAGGGCCGTGAGTTCTTGTTCTGCCCGAATCAAGTCAGGGTTCTCGGCGGTTGCAAATGTTCGCATCATTTGCACCTGGACCTCCTGCGCCGCCATTTTCGCGCGCAGCGAGGTAAGAGATTCAATGATGGCCCTGGATTGACTATCGAGCAGGATGAGCCCGGTCTTCTCCTGGGTTTGTTTGAGAGCCCCCTCGGCGTTCGCGAGTTCGTCACTCGCCATCCTTACCTCATGTTCGAAAAAAATCCTCCGCTTGCCTGCTTCCGTAACAGCCAATACCCTCGTTAGGTTTTCAAGTTCCTCTACATAGCCATTGGCAAGATCCGCAGCAAGCTGTGGGTTTCGATCTTCCACGGAGATGGATATGACGCCCTCTCTTGCAATCCTTATCTCGGTGAGTGTTTCGAGATGCCGGCGGGCATCCACGTGAAGTTTCTTGCCGTAAACCTTCATCAGCGAAAACTTGTCGACCAAACTGTTTGCCACGGTATCACTGTGCAGCATGGCGACGTAAACATCGCTGGGATTGCGCAGTCCTAGACCTTGCCCAGCCAAAGAGGCCAGAGGGCCGAGTTGGTTAAGCGCGGCCATTGCCGCCATCGATTGGTTTTGCTGTGGGGGCATGATTTTGGTGTTCGCCGTATATGTCTTTGGCAGCAGAAAAGAAATTCCTGTTGACAAGACAATGGCAGATCCAATGAACTTGAAGAGGAAAGACTTCCTTTTGGCGAGCACGATCAGAAGATCTGGAAAACGGATTTTTTCGAGATCCGCACTATCCTGTGCCCCGGGAACCTCATCGGTGAGCTTCAGGTTGACATCGGCTTTTTCACTTGGCGTCATGTTTCCGCAGGGCGTCCCTTAAGGAAATATCGCCCGGATCCCCCCAGCCGCAAGGCCGAGTTGCCCAAGGATGGTTGCCCAATCTCGCAGGGCGGCACGTGCTGCGGCGCCATGAGGAATCTTTTGCGGCACTACAATAGTATCCCCGGGCATGAGCCTGAGAGTACCAAAATTCCGTCCCGTGAAGGCATGATGTTGCTGTCGGCTCACTGTGGAACCATCCGCGCGGATCACAAATTCGCGGCCTTTGTCGCCGTCTCTCCTTGTGCCGCCAGCCAGCCGAAGATAGTCCGCCAGAGTTTTGCCTGGGCGAAATACGAAGGCGCTGCTGTTGTACACTGACCCAACGATGTTGACTGTGGCGGGGCGAAATGGAACGAGCAGGCGGTCCCCATCCTCGAGTACCAAGTCCGGCAACGCTTGCACCTCGCTTGCACTGGGCTTAAGTTCGAGAACGATGCGGCCTGTCGCCTTCTGACCACGCAATTTTTCTACCAGAGCCCGCTCACCCGCCCCCTGTGCTTTCGCAGCTGCGGCTGCTTCCGAATCCCCAGTGATGGCTGCTGCAGCAGTGGCATTCTGTAGTGATTTGTCCAAATCGTTTACGTATTGATCCAGGCGCTGTTGTTGATCGACGCGTGTGGATTCGCGGGTGAACTCGGTCCCGTATAGATAGGCTTGTGGAGTGAAGCCGCCTACTCGATTGACACGTTGACGCAGCGTCTCTCCCGGCTGAATCTGATACACCCCGGCTTCTCTCACCTCACCTTCCAGGTGCATGAATTTGCTTTGTTGCCCTATAGGGACCTGGATATCGGCCTGGGAAAAGATCGTGACGATATCGCCCGTTTGCAGCACGAGATTCTGGCCGGTATCGCCTTCAATCGCCTTGCCGAGATTGAACGGGAGAAGGCGGGAGGACAAGGTCTGCGGATCAAAGCGCTGTATGACCGCATATTCCCAGTTAATCTCGGCAGATAGGCGCTTTACGTCGTTCTTCAGTTCGCTCTGGTTTATGCGAAAATCGCCCGCTCGGGCGTCCACGGCCAGTTGGTTCTGCCGCTTCCAGTATTCATCCGTGACCAGGAAGTTGCGGTCGGGGATGAGGTCATGTACGCGCATGCCTTCGCGCCACGGATAACGGCCCGGCACAGCAATGTTCCCCCGCAAGGTCACCGCATTTTCGAACTTGGACGAGATCCGAAGGAAACGAACCACGTCCCCGTCGTGGAGTTCGCGCGCCAGGCCCTCCGGATTCAGAGGGAACTCTTCCGCTTTCCGTACGTGATGATCGTCAATTCGTTCCACCACGGCGCGCTCTCCGGCCGCCGTATTGGAAAGCCCCCCAGCAAATCCGAGCGCCTCGTTCAGCGTGCCGTGGTCCTTCAATTCGTAGATCGCTGGCGTATTTACGCTGCCTGCCAGGGCCACCAGTGGTCCGACCGCGGGGACATAAATCACGTCGCCGGACTGAAGCTTGGCATCCTTCGTCTTGTCTCCATTCACAAGCAGATCATAAAAATCAAACGTGGAGACAATCTTGCCGTCGCGCTTCAGTTGAATACGACGCATCGAGCCGCGCTTGGATGGTCCGGCCGAGGCAAAAAGGGCGTCGACCAGGGAGCTGAGCGAACTAATCGTGTACGTTCCGGGCCGTTTTACCTGACCGACAACGAAAACCTGGATTGAGCGCAATTGTCCCATGCTCACACTGAGCTGAAAATTCTTGAAAATGTGCCCAATCTGAGCCTGAAAGTAGTCATGCAGTTCCTCGTACTTAAGCCCTGCAACACTCACTGTTCCGACTTGTGGGATATAAACTGCCCCTGCCCGGTCCACAACGGCCATCCAATTCAGGTCCAGTTGGCCCCATGTCCGGATAATCAGGACATCGTCGGGCCCCACGGCATAGTCGGAGGGAACTTGCACGCGGTCTAGGGGCGCGAACGTAGAAGGGACATTCTCGAACAGATTCTGACCGAAGACGGGAAGCTTGCTTCCTAGGGAGTTAGCAACAAATTCCTGAAACTCGAGGTCCGGCTCGGGAGGAAGTGGTGGGGGAGGCTGAGGCGGAGGCCAATTCCTCTGCAAACTCTTGGCCTGCTCCGACAATTCCTGCCCCGGAGTAATGTTCGTGATATGCGGCGAGGTGATCGGGCGGTTTTGGGGAAATTGGATATTCGGCGATTGTCCTTGTGACTGTGGAATCGGAGCCTCTGTCCCCTGGGCCCACACGAGACCGCAAGAACAGAAAAGAAGAATGCTGATGATCGGTAGTCTTCGGTTGATATCCTTGTCCCCATGAAGAAGATAGCGAAAGAGATGCTGAAAACCAAGTGCTCTGAATCGCTTCTCCCATTTCGGATTGCTCTGGACCATTAAGTCTCCGGAAACATTGTTGGCGGCAATGGCGCTATGGCTCACAATCTTCATCCGACCTCTGAACCATTCCTTCTCTTTCCTGAGTTCCAACAGCAGATGACTGGGAATCCTATCTCATGAGGTTGCTCCTCCGCCAGATGAGGTCTAGAGAGGGCCAAGAGTGAACCTTGGCGATCTGATTCCGATTAAGTTGCCCGCACTCATAACCCAATCGGCTGCCCAAACTCTATCCCGCGCGACGAATGCGCCCACTGACGGCTGCGACATTTGCGGGCGAAGGTGACAACCTGACGGCTCTGGTCCAGAAAAGAGAGGTTGGAGTTCCTCGGGCGGTATCAGACACCCAATCTTTGGCTATCGGCGCGCCACAGCGATTCATAGAGGATACGCCGAAACCCTTTCAGAACAAACTCGCAATGCTAGTCCGCTTCTTCCAGAACCGTGAGACATTCTCTCTGTTCTGCGGCAGGCAGCGGCTTCCTTTCGTCCAAAACAGGCAGGTATTCTCTTATCAGGAAATCATTCTTCCCCTTTTGCGGATTGAAGACGCGGAATATGGTCTTGAGAATCATGTAAAAATCGCTCGAAAAGCTCGCACTCTCCAAGTACTCAAGGTTCATCTTCATCTTCACAGGCATGATCGCCTTCATATAGATTTCTTCAACTTGCTCTGAGGAAAATGGCGCCAACAATTCTTCTTCATTCCGAAACTTCACGGTCGCTTGGGATGTAATGCCTGGCCTCACGGAAAGCACGCAGGATGCCTCTTCCTGCATAAAAGGCTCCTCCCAGTGCTGTGTGGGCAACGGGCGAGGCCCGACAAAACTCATGTCGCCCCGAACTACATTAAAAAGTTGGGGCAATTCATCCAACTTCCATCTTCGCATGAATCTCCCAAACCAAGTAACCCTGGGGTCACAGGGCCTTGTCACCGCAGGACCAGGGTTACGCCTGCCGTCAACCATTGTCCGGAACTTCAAGATGGTAAACTCTCGCCCGCTCTTGCCTGGACGTCGCTGGCGAAACAGTACAAGTCCCCGCGAGGTCAGCTTCACGAGTACTGCAACCGCTATCATCAGTGGCGAAAGCGAGATCAGTAACAAAATAGCGCCAAAGAGATCAAAACCTCTTTTTAGGCTTGAGTTACACCATGAACTCACAGCGTGAAAAGGCTTTGGTTCAAAGCCAGACCCGCCCTCTAACTCTTCTATTCTCATCATTCCCTCAGATTCCCATTTGCTATCAGAGCTTTATACCTTGCCACAGGCGAAGGTTCCGCGCAACCTGATAGCGTCCACGAACATAATCCCACAGACTAACTGCAACCCTCAACTCTACAATCAACACTTTATGAACCTGCAATTCGCCAAAGCGAATACGTTTGTCCTATATAGTTATTGCACGGAGGTCGGTTATCGCACAAGTGGTGAGCGGCTGCGTAACATCGAGTTGATTAGGTAGGCCCCACCTGCCATCCTTCGACCTCGGTGCCACGTCACTCACATTGCTTTCTTCGCGTGTGGAGCTAAGCCTTCCGATTGCTTGTCAACTAGAGGCGTCACTTTGCGTTCTTCCGCAATCAGCTTCTGATAAAGTGAAGTGATTTCTTCAACCAGACGCTGCATGGAGAACCTTTCGAAGGCAATGGCGCGCCCAGTAGACGCCATCTCTTTCGCCGCTTGACGGTCCTTTGCGATCTGTTCGATGCCGTAAAGGAGCGCCTCAGCATTTCGCGAACTTAGGTATCCGTTGGCCGTCCTATACCCCATGCCGTTCGGCAACTCACGCAGAGTACCTGCCGCAAGGTCCTTTACACCGCCGACATTGGTGGCCACGAAGGGCACACCGGCAGCCATGGCTTCAATCAAAGCTGTCGGCGTACCTTCGTTGCGCGACGTCAAGAGCGCAACATCCGCCGCCGACCATATCTGCTCCATGTCGTGCCGCCAGCCGAGAAGGCGCACGTTTGTACAGCCTAGGATCTGAGTCTCCAATTCCCCTTTTTGTTCCCCTTCTCCTACTACAAGAAAACAAATCACACTTTTTTTCTCGGCCGCCCTCTTGATCACCTGCGCGAGAAGTTGCACATCTTTGACGGGAACCATTCTTCCTGCCCAGACTACAGCCAAGTCGCCTGTTTTGAGCCCAAGGCTCTTCCGCGCCTCTTCGCGGCGTCCTCGTGAAAAATGTTCAAGCTCAAATCCATTCTGTATGAGCGAAATCTTGCTCCGCGATACCACGCGGTACCGGGAAGAGATTTCCTCCAGTTGCGACTCCGAAATCGCAATCACCCGGGTCGAGAGCCGGCCGAGCAAGCGTTCAATGGCAAGGTATATCCTGGTCTTCACGGTGCCAAAGTAGCCCCTGAAGACATGACCGTGATACGTGTGCACGATGATTGGGACTCCCGCCAACCACGCTGCTAGTCTTCCAAGAGCGCCAGCCTTGGCGGTGTGCGTATGGACGATGTCTGGCCGCTCCTTGCGCAGAAATCGCAGGATTCTCCATAAAGCCACGGAATCAGACCAAAAAGATACCTCACGCGACATCTGCGGCAATTCATGTACGTTTTGGTCCGAGGATAACAGATAGCTCATGTCCTGTTCCCCTTCGGCCAAATCACCGATGATCAGGCGGGTATCAAAGAATGGCGCCAACTTCTCATGGAGAATGCAAACTTGCCGCGCAGGCCCTCCTACATTAAGACGGGCGATGATACGAACCACTTTCGGCTTTCGCGTTTCCGATTGGCCCATTCAACTGCCCTTTAGGCTATAACTGTTGCCAGTGTCTCAAGAAGGTCTTTCCGCGGAATTTGGTCGTGCGATGCCACTAACTGTCTGCCAGGACGAATACGTTAGGAAGCCTCTCAAAAGCCTCCAAGCTCCGTTATGCCAGAGATATAACCATATCATGCCCTTAGATGAGCTGATGTTCACGAGTGGTTGTGCGCATCCAGCCAAGGCAACACTCATGCCACGGTCCCCGTTGGACTCGGCAATATGGAAGCACCATGACCTGGAACGCGGCCATGGCCTGGGTGGCCTCCCTGACCTACCGTGGAATCGGCGGTTGGCGGTTTGCGCTGAACCCCGACGGCTCGGGCCCATGCACCGGCAATCATTGCGATCAGAGCGAGTTCGGACATCTCGTTTTCGGTCCCTGGACAACCGATCCGAATACTGTGAACTACTTGAACGCGGATCCGTACGCCACCTATTGGACTTCCACCGAAGCCTCGCAGTCTGAGGCATTCGCCTTCGAGTTTCCCAATGTGCGCCAGGGCGGGCTCCTGAAGGACCCCTTCGACATTCCCGATGGAACGGTTTTCGTCCCTCTCCCCGGTCCGGGCTGGCCTGGCCCGTTCATGACGGCGATGTCGCCGCCATGGTTTGGGAACGGAGGTTCAAATGGATCATCTGCATGCGCCCGCGCCCGGTCGTTCTCTAGCTTTCAGACTGGGCCATTGTGAAGCAGCGCATCCTTCGGCGTACGCGAATCACGCGTTCTCCAAATCCTTGAAAGCGCAGAGCTTATCAGAATTCAATTGCCAGCCATTATACTCGATGATATAATTACTGTTTAATAAATAACGAAAAGAGACAGCGCGCCCCGCCAAAGCCGACTGCTAGCCACTGACGCCTGCCCCTCAACCTCCATGCCCACCCTTGATTCTCACCTCTCATCAGCCACCGGCGATGTCTCGTCTGCCTTTTTCTGTGTTAATTCCTTTAGATTCAAACGGTTCCACAAAAACGCGCCTGCAAACTATTTAGTTTCACACGGTTCCAAAACAAAGGACTTAAAACCCCATCGAATCACAAGGTTGCAAAAAAAGGCGGGGGCGGGGTCCGGGTCACGGGCTCTGGGCTACAGATGCCGGGCTCAGGAGTACGTACCGGCCCAAGAAAGGTGCACGGCGAGAGCAAAAGGGGTACGAGTTCCGGGTCCGTGGAAGGAGGGGCCCAGAGCCACGCAACCTTGGCCGCACAAAGACGTCTCCGTTTGCGTTACACTCTCTATTCTGGGGTCCGCACTCTCGGGGATGCCCCGCAACAAAGCGGTTCGCTCGGGGATGAAAGGAACATGGACACGATTCAGGTCACTCTTCCGGACGGCTCTACCCGCGAGGTTCCTCGCGGCACCACTCCGGCGGAGATTGCCGCGAAGATTTCGCCGCGCCTCGCGGAAGAAGCGCTGGTCGCCCGCATCAGCTCGCCCGCGAACGGCGATGCCGCGCTCGTGGATCTGAAGCGCCCGCTCGAACAAGACGCCAGGCTCCAGATCCTCACCCAGAAAGATCCTGAGGCGCTGGAAGTTTTTCGTCATTCGGCTGCGCACTTGCTCGCCGCGGCCGTGCTGGAACTGTTTCCCAGCGTCAAGCTGGGCATCGGTCCACCGATTGACTATGGATTCTTCTACGAATTCCTCCGCGAGCAGCCGTTTACTCCCGATGACCTCGCCAAGATCGAAGCCAAGATGCGCGAGTTGGCCCAGCAGAACATTCCCAACGAGCGCAAGTTTCTTCCCAAGGCCGAAGCGCTCGAGCTCTACCGCAAGAGCGGCCAGACCTTCAAGTGCGAACTGATCGAAGAAAAAGCCGCTGAGCCGATGGTTTCGTTTTACACCACCGGCAAATTCATTGATTTCTGCCGCGGCCCGCACATTCCTTCCACTGGAAAGATCCGTGCCTTCAAGCTGATGAACGTCGCGGGCGCGTACTGGAAAGGACAGGAAGGCAACGCGCAGCTGCAGCGCATCTACGGCGCGTGCTTCTTCACACAGAAAGATCTGGACGAATATTTGCACCGCCTCGAAGAGGCCAAGCGGCGCGATCATCGCCGCCTCGGCGCGGAACTCGACCTCTTCAGTATCCAGGAAGCCGCCGGGCCGGGACTCATCTTCTGGCATCCCAAGGGCGGCTTGATCCGCAAGGTGATGGAAGACTGGTCGCGCGACGAGCATCTTCGCCGTGGCTACGACCTCGTCTTTACCCCGCACCTGATGCTGCTCGACTTGTGGAAGACGAGCGGGCACACCGATTTCTACCGTGAAAACATGTTTGGCGCTGTGGAGGTGGAAAAGGCCGAGTACCAGATCAAGCCCATGAACTGTCCCGGCCACATGCTCATCTACAAGTCGCACCTGCGCAGCTATCGCGAGCTGCCCATACGCCTCGCCGAACTTGGCACGCTCTACCGCTACGAGCGCAGCGGCGTTCTCCACGGTTTGCTGCGCGTCCGTGGGTTTACTCAGGATGACGCGCACATCTTTTGCACTCCCGCGCAATTGGAAAATGAAATCCAGTCCGCGGTGGACTTCGCATTTGCGGTCCTGCGCACCTTCGGCTTTGAAAAGTTTCAACTGGAGCTTTCCGCGCGCGACCCGCAGCATCCCGAACACTATGGCGGCACCGTTGAGGAATGGGATCGCGCCGAGGGCGCGCTCAAAAACACGCTTGACCGCATGGGGCTTTCGTACAAGTACATGCCCGGCGAAGCCGTTTTTTATGGCCCTAAGATTGACTTCAAATTGCTGGACGCCATCGGCCGCCCCTGGCAGCTTTCCACTGTGCAATTCGACTTCAACCTGCCCCGCCGATTCGGCCTCGAATACGTTGGCGAAGACGGTGCGCGCCATATGCCTTTTGTGGTGCATCGCGCGCTGTGGGGCTCGGTCGAACGCTTCTTCGGCGTCCTCATCGAGCACTATGCCGGTGCCTTTCCGGCGTGGCTTGCTCCGGTGCAGGCGGAAGTTCTGCCCATCAGCGAAAAAGTCCTGGACTACGCGAAGCACGTCACCCAAACGCTGAGTGGTCATGGACTGCGCGCGCATCTCGACGATCGCAACGAAAAGCTTCAGGCCAAGATCCGCGACGCGCAGATGCAGAAGGTTCCCTACATGCTCGTCGTTGGCGCGAAGGAGGCCGAAGCCGGCACCGTAGCGGTTCGCCATCGCACCAAGGGTGACCGCGGCCCGCAACCCCTTGTGGAATTCGTCGCCTCTCTCCAGTGCGAAGTCGAATCCCGCGCCGCGTCGTAATCTCGTCCGCGGAAAAACATCAAGAGGTGAATATGGCTGATGTTCTGACAGTCGTCGCGCGCATCCGAGCCAAACCCGGAATGGAAAATCGCGTCCGCGAAATTCTGGCCGGCCTGAGTGCGCCGACCCGCGCCGAGAAGGGCTGCATCAATTACGACCTCCATCAATCGCTCGACGACCCTTGCCGGTTTGTCTTCTACGAGAATTGGACCAGCCGCAAGGAACTCGACGAGCATGCCCGCTCGCAGCACATCAAGTCGTGCGGCGCGCAACTCGAAGGACTCCTAACGGAGCCGCTCGAAATCACCTTCTGGAAAGCCGTGAAATAGGATGGCCGCGCGTCCGCAGGTTGAAGTTTCACTCGCCGCAACCAGACTGTCTCTCGACGAGGCTTTGGTCGCCGAAGGAACGCGCTGGCTCGGTGACCGCGATCAGGATCTTGCGGGAATCGTAACGAACTTTGGCCTGCCGCCGTTTTGGCAGCGCGACCCTGGTTTTCCCACGCTTGTCTTGCTGGTTCTCGAACAGCAGGTTTCGCTCGCCTCCGCCAAGGTTGCTTACGAACGTCTCCTCGCCGCGACCGGTTCGCCGCTTCGCCCGGAACCTTTTCTGAAGCTCGACGGATGGCGCCTCAAGCGCGTCGGCTTCAGCCGCCAGAAAGCCGGTTACTGCCGCCTGCTGGCGCAATCCATTCTCGAACGGCGCTTGGATTTGGAAGCGATCGCCAAGCTCGACGACGAATCCGCGCGCGCCGAACTTACCCGCATCAAGGGGATCGGTCCGTGGACCGCTGATGTATATTTACTGATGGCGTTGTGCCGGCCCGACGTCTGGCCGGTAGGAGATCTCGCGCTGCAAAAATCCGTGCAGCGCGTCAAGCGCCTGCGAAAACATCCCACTCCTGCGCGCCTCGAGAAAATCGGCGAAGCTTGGCGTCCCTGGCGGGCGGTTGCCGCGCGCCTGCTCTGGCATGATTACCTGAGCCGAATTGCGGCGAAAAAAACTGCTGCCTCGAAGAATGGGAAGGAAAAAGGATGAGAGGGCTGTTTCAGCCGCGCCCTCCGGCGAGTTGGGCGGCCTCCGGAGAATTCTTCAGCCGCAGCATGGTGCCGACTCCAAGGATCGGCCCCAGCGCAAGAGTCGCGAGCGCCGCGTGCCAGCCCAGAGCATCGCGCAGCACCGGAACAAGCCAAATTGTAATGACCGTTAACGTAAAACCAATCGCAAGCTGCATGGTCAGCGCCGTTCCGACGTAGCTCTGGTTGCCGGTTTCGGTGACCATCGTTGAGAACTGCGCGGAATCCGCTACTACGGAAATTCCCCAGATGATGCCGATGAGCAGCACCACTAAAGCGGAAAGGCCGCGGAAACCGATCACCAGCGAACACGCCCCGGAAATCACCATCGCCAGCGCCGCAACTCGCGTTCGGCCCCAGCGATCAGCCCAGCGCCCCGCGCCCGCGCATCCAATCGCGCCCGCTCCAATGGTTGCGAAGGCACCGAAAGCCGCATACTGTTGCGCGTTTGCCGCTCCGCTTCGCCGCAACACATCGGCGAAGAACGCCGCGAACCACGTCCACATCGCATAGAGTTCCCACATGTGGCCGAAGTAGCCGAGCGTCGCAAGACGCACGCCGCGGTTGGCGAAGGACTTCACGATTTGCCGCGAGTCGAAAACGGCGGGCGGAAAAGGAAACGGTCCATCGTGACAGCCAAATCTAGCGAGCAATCCGCCAAGCACAGTGAGTCCGGAAGTCCCGAGGATGACGATTCGCCAGTCGAGTCCGCCAAGGCCATTCAATAGATGCGGAACCGCTGAGCCAAGAGTGAGTCCTCCCACAAGAACTCCGAGCGCGGTTCCTCGCTCGCGCCGAAACCATGTGGACATCGCTTTCAGGCTCGGCGGATAAACCAGTGAGAGGCACGCCCCAGTGAGAAATCGCACGGGAAGCGCTGAAGGCGCTCCGTGGCAAAGGACCAGCGCAG
>WNFI01198291.1_pt1 | contig 13912 bp, 15 predicted proteins | sample 5400471 | NCBI WGS metagenome assembly WNFI01 (sample SAMN13153348, study PRJNA577476) | soil metagenome | isolation source: 100 cm saprolite on Douglas fir-dominated hillslope | place: USA:California | collected 2013-09-17 | reverse complement strand
ATCAGTTGCTCGGCTCTGTCGAAGTTACCGATAAGAAACTCGCACTGCGCGCGTTCGAGCCACAGGCTGAAAGTCAACCCGTACTGGCCGCCCCAATCTCTTTCGTCCAACAGCGCCACGCCGGCCGAAAAATACGCTAGCCCCGACTCATAGGCCGCCGATGCCTTGGCTTTTCGTCCAGCGCGCAGATTGATCGTCGCCACCTGCGATTTCTCGTCTCGATCGATTAGCAGCGCTGCACCTCGATTGAGTTGGTTCGCGACATCGAACAGACGCTCGGCGAGTTGATCCGCCATCACGCTGGCTAGTAGCGCGCGGCCGATGCGCAGGTGGGTTTCCGCACGGTGCTCCTCGCGAATCAGTGAATAGGCGGCCTGTTGGATCCGGTCGTGCAGAAATCTGTAGCCGTTCTCCTGGCGTAAGACGAGCCCGGCGCGGACGGCTTCCCGAAGGGCGCCGTGGATCGCTTGCTCCGTTTCTCCGTGAACCAAGGCGAGAGTGGCGCTATCGGCGACATTACCCAGGCACGCCAGCTGTTTCACGGCTTCCTGCGTTTCCGTGGACAACCGCATCAGCTTCCCGGCCATGAGGTCCACGACATTGTCGGTGTAGCTCTTGGCGCGAATTCGATTCATGTCCCATTGCCAAACCCGCGAGACTGAGTCAAACCCGAGTAGCCCTTCCTCCGCCATCGCGGTGAAAAACTGGATCGCGAAGAATGGATTTCCGCCGGTCTTCTCCTGCACCAGCTGAGCGAAAGGCCGTGCACGCTCTGGCTCGCAATGCAGTGCATCACCGACGAGTCTGCTGACATCGTCGAGCCCGAGTGGCGCCAGCACGATTTCCCGAACCCGCACCCCAGCTCTGCGGATTGCTTCCAGCGTCCTTACGAGCGGGTGGGAAGGAGTGACCTCATTGTCCCGGTAGGCGCCGACTATCATGAGGTGCCGTACCTCTGGGTGTGTGACCAGACGCTCAATCAAGTCGAGCGTTGCTGCATCTAGCCATTGCAAATCATCAAGAAACAGCGCGAGTGGGTGCTCCGGCCGGGCGAACGCACACAGGAAACGCCGGAAAACCATCTGGAAACGGTTCTGCGCATCTCGCGGCGGCAGGTCTGAAACTGGTGGCTGCTTCCCGATGATGAACTCCACCTCGGGGATAAGGCTGACGATCAACTGCCCATTCGTCCCCACTGCTTCCAAGATGGTGTGCCGCCACTGTTCCACTTCCGCTTGGCTCTTCACGAGGATCTGACCCACCAACGTCTGGAAGGCCTGCGCCAGAGTCGCGTAAGGAATGTCGCGTTTGTACTGGTCGAACTTGCCCCCCGCGAAAAGCCCGCGAGGCGGAACAAACGCTTTGTGCAGCTCGTTTACCAGTGAGGATTTGCCGACGCCGGCATAACCGGATACGAGCACGATCTCTGGCGTACCCTGGACCACGACCCGGTCGAAGGCCGCGAGCAGGGTGTCGATCTCGCGCTCCCGCCCGTACAACTTTTCGGGGATCAGCAACCGGTCGGACGCGTCGTCTGCGCCCAGCGTGAATGGAGCGATGCAACCATGGGACTCCCATTCCGCCAGTGACCGCCGAAGATCGGCTTCAAGACCGGAGGCAGTCTGATAGCGCTCCTCGGCGTTTTTGGCGAGGACCTTCATAGTGATAGCAGACAGCGGCTCGGGGACTGTGGCGCGCTCACCTGGCGGTGTCGGCTGGCGTGCAATGTGGCAGTGGACCCACTCCAAGGGGTCGGGGGCGGCAAAGGGCAGCGCACCCGTAAGCATCTGGTACAAGGTGACGCCCAAAGAGTAGAGATCGCTGCGGCCATCCATCGAGCGATTCATGCGGCCGGTCTGTTCGGGCGCCATATAGGCGAGCGTGCCGGAAATAATTTCCGGCGGCACTGGTGACTGGCGCTCACGCGGCAGTTGGGACGCAATGCCGAATCCGGTGAGCCACACGTTCCCAGCGTCGTCCACGAGCACATTCGCAGGCTTGATATCTTTATGTATAAGGCCGCGCCGATGGACTTGGCCGACTGCTTTAGCCAAACTGATGGCGACGCGCAGAAAGCGCGTCAGTTCGAGCGGTTGCCCGTGGTCCCGCTCAAGAATCCCATCCAAGGGTTCACCGCCAGGGTCATTCAGTAAGAGGATCGTCCGCCCTTCGTGACGAGTAACGGCCAGAGGCTTAGCCGCCCAGGCGGGATCGAGTTCGGCTGCGAGCGAGTATTCATGCTCGAGCCGCCGGAGACTCTGAGGCGACGGCTGTTCTGCGGAAGGCGCGATCGCCAGAACCGTCGATGGGTTACCGTGCTGCCGCCCGCGGTAAAGCGTGAAGTCCGCGCCTTCACGGAGGGTCTCAAACACGTACCCAGAAGGCCCCGAGATGGAGGACATCCTCGTAGCCACGGCTGCACGACCAAAGGATATTGAGTTTGACGAGAGGCTAGGAGAACGTCAACAAAATATGCCAATTCCGAACCAACTCGGGCGTGGATGGTTTTCGAAAATCCTCCTGCAGGAGGTTGTTGATTTATGCCCTTGCGGGATTGTCTCAGGCCCGACTATCCAGTCCAACCGGGAAGGTCAAGCACAGACAGCTGAGTTCGCTCCTCAGCTGTGTTGACTGCAAGTATCGTATTCTTGCGGGGTTAACGGGTGGTTGGGTCCATATCTGGGCCCATTTCGCTCTCGAACAGTTTCAATCGCTGATCCGAACCCGGGGCCGCGAGCGGCTACTCCACGCGCTGAACAAAGATTCCGGCGAGATGCTGCTTGTTGCGCACGGCCAGGACCGCCCAAAGCAAGACGACTACAATCGCCAGAGGAAGCCCTGCTGGCGCCATTAGAGCGTGAACGAAAAAGATGTTCACGATCACCGGACCAAGAAGCACCAGCCCAAGCGGCACAAAACGGTTGGCCAAAAGCAGCAGACCGCCGAGGGTCTGAACGCCGAAAATAACGATCCAGTAGCGAGAGGCGAATATGGCGCCAAAGAATTGGCCGGCGAGACCTGTCGGAGGCGGCATGGGAATAAAGTGCAGAAAGCCGTTCAAACCGAAGACCAGGAAAATGAGGCCCAGGAGTATTCGTGCGATCAACGATGCGATTTTCATGTGATTTTCCTTTTGCGTGGATTGACGTGCTCAGAGACTTGCGTGGGTTTGAACTTTCTCAAGCAATGGCGCCAGGAAGGATTGCGGATCCACTTTGCCGCTCATCAACTGAGCGGTACCTTCCGCAGCGATGATGGTTAAGTCCGTGATACCAATAAAGCCAAACACCGCGCGCAGATAAGGGGTCACAAAGTTCAGAGAGGCCAGAGCAGTGCCCGGGTCGTATTTGCCGCCACTGGCGATAAGCAGCGTCGCCTTCTTGCCGGTCAGTAACCCGGCCGGGCCTGAGGACGTGTACGCGAAAGTCTTACCGGCACGGACCACTTGGTCGATCCAGAGCTTGAGGGTGGAAGGAATACTGAAGTTGTGCATGGGAACGCCGAGCACATATTCATCCGCCTGCTGCAGCTCGGCGATTAGCGCCTCGGACATAGACAGCACCTTGTTCTGTTCCGGAGTGCGAGCCTCCTCAGGTGTATGTGCTGCGCCAACCCACGAGCCGTCGACGACCGGAAGGGACAGCGCAGTCAAGTCTCGCGTAATAACTGTGCCGCCCGGATGCACCTTCAGCCAGGAATCGGCGAACCGAGTTGTCAGCTTTCGGGATATCGAGCGCTCGCCCATTGGGCTAGAGTCAAGTTTGAGAAGAATAGGCATTTGTAAGTCTCCTTAATCATCAGATGCTGTATAGACGACATACGTTGTATAAATTAACACAACATCTGTCGGGTAGTCAACACCCTGCGAAGACTGCTATAATCAAGGCTCTGGAGGGGGTAGATGCTTCAGCACGAGTGCGAGCGATTGGACCCGCGGATTCGCAGAACCCGCCAGCTCTTACAGGACGCCTTGCGGAGCCTCCTAGAGCAAAAAGAGTTCGACAAGATCACCATCCAAGACATCACGGAGGCGGCCACGCTGAACCGAGCCACCTTTTATGCCCACTATCCCGACAAATTCAAGCTCCTAGAAGAGCTTATTCGGGTAAGCTTCCTTCAGTTGTTGGCACAAAGAAATGTGCGCTTTGACGGCACGTGTTCGTCCGCATTTAAAGCCATCATCCTCGCTGTCTCCGACTATCTTGCCGAACTACAAAAGTCCTTCTCATCCAAACAGCACCAATTCGAGCCGTTTGTAGAGGCCACGGTTATCGACCAGATCCGGCAGATATTGCTATTCGGATTTCGTTCTCATCCGACGGAGCGCCGCATATCCGAGGAACTGGTTGCCGCCACCGCAAGCTGGGCGATTTACGGCGCGGTGAAACAATGGGTAGACACCCCGGACCACGTTTCTGCCGAGGAGTTTGTTTCTGTAGCAGTGGACCTCGTGAAGCCGATACTGATGGGTGGAGTCGACCCGGTCCCGAGTGTCTGACGCTGATATGGGAGAGACACTCGGACGCGAGCCAGGATTGCATTGCCCTAAAAGCATTTGGCGTAATTGATCGGGAAGTGGAATTGATTGTTCAGGAAAATTTGTGGGCGCTTGGCCGAAGATGGCCCGAAAATGGAGCCCTGCGGCTGTGGTGTGCCGGCGCGATTGAGGAAGCGGCGAGTGGACTGGAAGAGGGTAGCGAGGGGTTGTGCGATGGCGGCAGTGCTGTTGACCTTGTAGAGGGTCGTGCTCTCTCCAGGTAGGATTTCTGAATGCATACACTGAAAGTCATTTTCGGCGGCTTCTTGCTTCTGGGAGTATGCCTGCTTCTTGGGCGCTGGATTGGCGGCGCAGCAGCGACGGTGGTCGCCACTACGATCAAGTTTTTTCTCCTGTTCTGGTTATTCGCCACGCTCGTCAATATGTGGGTCGGGGTCAGTAAGGCAGGCTACTCCATCAAGGATGAGGCTCCAGTTGCTCTGCTCGTCTTTGCAGTCCCAGCGATCGTTGCGATTGTCATTTGGTGGAGATCCTCTACTTCCTAAGCGGAACAACCTGAATGTTGATCTTCACTTCCAGAAAAGTCTGGGCGTCGGAGCGGCCGATCGATAGCTCAGAAACTACGAAACCGGCAGCAGTTCTCGGGCAAGGGATACGGCCTTCTCGGCGTGCGACCCGTCAATCAATCGGCCGCGGGCGAAATCGCGCGTTCCTCCGCCCTTGCCTCCAACTTTTTCCACCACCTGTTTGAGAAGCTCGCTCATGTCCTTGCCGGAAGAAGGATGCTGTGCAAAGAGCAGGTGGCCACCCTCCGCCGCGGCCAAAATCGCAATCGCTTTTTCTGATTTTGCGAATGCGGTCGCAAAGAAACCTAGGTAATCAGCTGGAACACCTTCGAAGACACGGGAAACCACACGGAATCCGTTGGCACCGGGCGGCGCAGACTGCAGCGCAAGTGTAGCCTCGGCTTCCGCCAGCTGCTGCACCACAGCGCGAAAATTCTTGAAATTCGCGTCGCGTTCCGCAAGCGCGCGCGAAGCGGCGGAAACGACGTCTTCGGGAGCGCAGCTCAATTTTTCGGACGTCTGCCGCAGCACCTGGAAATCACCGCGCGCGGCACGTTCCGCCCTGCGTCCGCAGACAAATTCGACACGCCAATCCTGGCGGACTTTGGTGAAGCGGCGCACCAACACGAGGCCGATCTGCCCGGTGCGCTTGACGTGGGTTCCGCCGCAGGGCTGCAAATCGGCGCCTTCAATTTCGATCGCGCGAAGTATGCCTTCCCGTTCCACTTCTTTTCGCACGCCGAGTTGCGACAATTCGTCCGCGGTGCCGTACCGGACGGTGACCGGCCGATCCTCGAAGATAATTTCATTTGCGGCGCGCTCGGCGCCTTCAAGAATTTCCTCCGTCGGTTCCGGACCGCGCAAGTCAATCGTGCACATTTCGCTCCCGAGATGGAAAGAAACCGTGGGCAGGCCGAAGCGTTCCTGAAACATGGCGGACAGCAGATGCTGGCCGGTGTGCTGCTGCATATGGTCGAACCGCCGGGGCCAGTTGACGCAGCCGTTCACTTCCGGATCAGATGGCTTCCGATCGACAACGTGAATGATTTCTTCACCTTCATCGCGGACGTCGACGACATTTGCGTCGCCGATCTTGCCCAAATCGTTGGGCTGGCCCCCGGAGGTAGGGTAGAACGCCGTGCGATCAAGAATCAGTTTCCAGACGGTTCCTGTGATTCCAGACTTCACGTCCGGCGGGAGCACTTCGCAATACAACACCCGCGCCGTGAATTCCTTTTCAAATGCATCATCGTAATAGAGTCTGCGCGTGGCCATGCCATTACCCCAATGGCGCGGACTGGAGCGCGCGCTGCCAGGCTTCGGCGTATTTGTAGCCCGTGCCGGTATTAAAGAGCACGACGGTTTCTTCCGGCTGGATCCACCCGGAGGCGGCGAGCTTTCTTGTTGCGATCACCGTCGCGGCGCCTTCGGGAGCGGCGAATATGCCTTCGAGAGAGGCCAGTTCCCTCCCCGCCTGCAGCATCTCTTCGTCGGTGACGGTGAGTGCTGTTCCCTTCGTCTGCCGAAGCATGCTCAAGATCATCAGATCGCCCAGCGGTCCGGGAACACGCAAGCCGGACGCGACCGTCGCGGCGTTTTGGAAGAACTGCGCCGAATTCTGATGGGCGAGCCATGCTCGAACGATTGGCGCGCATCCTTCAGCCTGGACGGCAACCATGCGGGGCCGCTCTGCGCCGATCCAGCCCATCTCCTGCATCTCATCGAATGCTTTGCACATGCCGATCAACCCGACACCGCCTCCGGTGGGATAAAGAATAACATCCGGCAGTTTTCCTCCGAACTGCTCCCACAATTCGTAGCCCATGGTCTTCTTGCCTTCGATGCGGTACGGCTCCTTGAGGGTAGAGACGTCGTACCAGCCTTCGCGGTCCTTGTTCTCGGCAACGTATTTGCCGCAATCGGAGATCAAGCCATTCAACTTGACGACCTTGGCGCCAAACGCCTGGCACTCCATCACGTTGGCTACAGGAGTATCCGCGGGCATCACGATGACCGCAGGAATCCCGGCGGCCGCGGCGTACGCTGCGAGCGCTCCGCCGGCATTGCCGGCTGTCGGAGCCGCCAATGCCTTTGCCCCAAGCCGCTTGGCGCGAGAGACCGCGGTGGTCATCCCGCGGGCCTTGAAGGAACCGGTCGGATTCAATCCCTCGTCCTTAACGTAGAGGCGCTGCAAGCCCCCCTTTCCACAAACGATAGATGCGCCCAGTCGCTCCGCATGAACCAGGGCCGTCATGCCTTCGCCGAGCGAAACCGCCGGATCGTTCGGCAAGACTTCCGCGTAGCGCCAAAGAGTGCGCGGCCGCGTCTTCAGGCTCTCCAGGGTGAGTGTGGCGGCAGCGCGCCGCAGGTCGTATCGAGCCAGCAGTGGCTTCCCGCAGGTACAGAGGTGTTGTTCTATTGAAGCGTCGTATTTCTTGCCACAGGCGGAGCATTCCAGCTCGACTACATTTGCGGGTTTCGTCATCACCGTGAAAGTCTAGCACAGCCCTTTTTGGCCACCGCCCTGTCATCGCTCGACTCTTGCAGCCGCTGATGGTAGCTTACGTCGATTCGGGAAGTGATTTCCTCGTAGGCTTCCAATGCGCAAAGGCTCTCGTGGATATCATGAGGGGCCTTTTCGCTGAATTCCGGGAGAAAGTCAAATTCCAACCATTTGACAACTTTGAGAAGAAAATAGGGGCTCTTTCCGCAGGCTTAACTTTTGTCGGCCAAGCAAAGGCGCAGGTCGACAATCAAGCAATTAACGAGGCCGATGCTAGAGCGCTAACGCGCCACGTCCTGGCCGAAATGACGACTCTTGTGGGCATCGGGGCTTCCCTCCCGCAAGATGAAGTTGTTGAAACGGTTGACAATCGGAAACTACTCGCAGAAAAACGCGGCATTAAACTTCTCGGCGCGGGAACGACGATTCCAAGACAAACTCTTAGCGCGATATCCCGTGGGCGGGTGGCCGTGATTTTCCATAGAAGAATCTAGTTGCCCGTCCCCGAGGGACTTCTCAACTTCCAAGGTATTGGAAAACACTGCAACCTAGAAAAACACCGCTGGAGAAACCTTAAATCGTTTGCTCAATTTCTCGATGTGCGTTTTATTGAGGACACGTTTCTTATGCAAGACTTCGGACACGATACTTTCAGAACCAAAGATGGGGACCAGATCTTTCTGGCGGAGATCATTCGCATCCATCAACGTGCGAAGCACTTCGATCGGAGAAGCATCAGGAATGGAATGTTGCTCTTCTTCGTAAGCTTCGATTAGGGTCATCAAGACTTCGGCATACTTCTCTTCTTCCCTTGTCGGATGATCTTTACTCGCCAGTTTGTCCAGGACGGACAGGTATTGCTCATGTTGGCGCTCGGATTCGATCGGTGTCGGCGAGCTAACTTCGAGCGCGTATTTTTCAGGCACTCCAATCATCACCTTTGCCACTCCTTCTCGTCGTATTGAGCGTGACTCAGAATGCGTCGGATGTAAACCATCCCCCACCTGTACTTTATGCTGGCGATCAGCCTGCATCGATTATGGCTTATATCGAAAACTACAAAGCGCCCCACCACATCTGAGTTCCTCCAACTGCTCCGAACCTCGGCAAAGTTTTTCCAATCCGCGTTCTTCGCGATCTTGTACCAAGCGTTTAGTGACGCTCCCCATTCGCTGTGCTGGGCGGTCGCTTCCCGAATCGCCTTTCGGCTGACGATTCGCATAAATAATCTTCGCAATTTGCGAAGCCAGTGTCAATCGCAAAATTCGCGCATGACCGCCTCTCGATTCCCAAGTTAAACAGGGGAACGCTCCGCTATTGCCAGCAAGCCATCACCAGAGTTAGCACCGTGCCAATATGGCCCCAAAAGTTGCATAAGACCTATCCGACTCATGCGACGCAGAACAGATACAATCAGCATCTCTGGAAAATCGCTGTCCACGAAGTGAGGGGCACGATGGAACATAACTTGCACCACACAATATCGCTTCTCACTCGCACCCCCGCTGCTCTCAATGCCCTTCTGCGTGATCTACCGGAAGCGTGGACGTTCCGAAATGAAGGTGAAAATACTTGGAGCGCGTTCGATGTCGTTGGCCATCTGATTCACGGCGAATGCACGGATTGGATGCCGCGCGCGAGGATGGTGCTGCAATTTGGCGAGACCAAAGCTTTTGAGCCTTTTGATCGTTGGGGACAGGAACGAGACAGTCAACGTAAGTCCCTGGCGCAGTTATTGGATGAATTTGCCCGTTTGCGGTCAGAGAACCTGGGCGAACTGCGTGCCTTGAATTTGCGGCCAGAGGACCTCGAGCGGCGTGGACGGCATCCTGCCCTCGGAGTAGTTACTCTGTCAGAGCTGCTGGCGACCTGGGCAGTTCACGACTTAACTCACCTGCACCAAATCTCAAGAGTTATGGCACACCAATACCGCGAGGCCGTTGGTCCGTGGAGCGAATACCTCGGCGTGCTGCAGTGCGCCGGCCACAGCTCTCCTTAATGAACTTTCCAAATATGCGGCAAGTGACCGACCCTCGGTCCATAAAGACGTCTTTGAGCGGCCCATCTCGAACCATTGCACGGATACACAGCGAGCTCTACCTCTTTGTTTTCTTCTACTTGCAAAATCGTTCGAACAAATACTTCAACTCGCTAAATACTAGTACTATAAAATTACTTGACAAACATTATAATTCATGCTAGCATGGGTCGTGATTAATCGGCAGCATCCCCGCCCAAGCACCCCGTTTGCCCTGCCCTCCACTCCTTTATTTCCTTCACCTCATCTATCTCCTCTACTTCCAGCTCCTTACACACTCCTCTCCGCAACGGGCGCTCCTCAACTCCTTTGCAATCAATCCGTTACGTACTCTTTTTATCTCGACGGAGGGTGTGCCCCTCTCTCTCCAAAGAAAGGAACAAAAAATGACCCTCGCATCCGCTAAACCCAGCTCTACCAATCATCCACGCTGCCGCCATTTCACCGCCGACGGTCGCCGTTGCCGTCTTGCTGTTCTGGATACTCGCACCAACCTCTGTTTCCGCCACTCCTCGCTGATCGCCGCCGCGGCTCAGCCCCCGCAAAACGACTCGGAAGACTTCTCCGCCGACCTTCTCCCCGAGCTCTCCGAGTTCGACTCCGCCGTTGACATCAACAAGTTCCTCGCCCGCCTCCTCGTTCTCGTCACCAAAGGCCGCATCTCCCCCCGTCGCGCCTCCGTCTTGGCCTACATCACCAACCAGCTCCTCCACTCCCACCGCGTCATCATCCTCGAAACCAATGCCGCCGAGGAAGAGCCCATCCGAATCATCAACGATATGCCTCGCCCCCAGCGCGACTGGCCCGACCCCGTCCCTCCAAGTCACCCCGACACGTCATGGCTTCACCCAACCCTTGAGGTCCCAACCTCCAAGGAGCCCTCATGAACACAACCACCAGCTCGGCGAAAGTGCATCCTATTCCACGGTATAATTGAGGGATGGCTGTGCGACTGATTGCGCTGGATATTGACGGCACGCTGCTGGATAGTCGCTGGCAACTTCCCGAGGCCAACCGCGTGGCAATTGCGGAAGCGACGCGCCGTGGCATCGAAGTAGCGCTGGTCACCGGGCGGCGCTATGATTTTGCCATGCCCGTGGCGCGCAAGCTGGATTCTCCCCTGACCATGATCGTGAACAATGGCGCGCTAATCCGCTCGAAAGAAGGCCGGACGCATCTGCGGCATCTCCTGCCGCGCAGCACGGCGGAACAGGTTCTCGAGCTGACCAGGCCGTGGCGCGAAGGCGCAGCCGTGATTTTCGACCGGCAGCTCGAAAATCAGCTTATGCTGGAAGTGCTGGACCCGGACGATTCGATGCGTTACGCCTACTACTCGCGAAACTTGGACTTCATCGGGCTGGCGAACCCACTCGAAAGTTGCCTGACGGAAGATCCCATTCAAGTGATGCTCTCGGGCAAAGTCGAGCCGATGCGAAAGGCGGAGGCTGCTCTGCGCGGCGCGCCGTTCGCGGAAGAATTTGCACTGGCGGTGACGTGTTACGAGAGCAAAGACTTCGCCATGATTGATGTGATTAATTCCGTGTGCTCGAAAGGATCGTCGCTGGCGGAATGGGCAACACTGCGCGGATTCGCGCGGGAAGAAGTGATGGCCATCGGGGACAACCACAACGACCTGGAAATGCTTTCCTTCGCCGGCATTCCCGTGGTGATGGGAAACGGCGTACCGGCGCTGAAAACCTTCGGCTGGCATGAAACCGGCACGAACGACGAGAACGGTGTGGCTTTGGCGATCGAACAATTTGCATTGCGGGAGGCTGCGCCTTGCGTCTGAAGCGTGCCGCGCTTCTGCTCTCGTTTGCCGTGTTGGCAGCGCCCTCGCTGCGCGCGGAATACATCGTGCTTCGCAGCGGCCAGCGCTTGAGGGTAACGGGCTACCAGCTTCTAGGGGACAAGTACCGCCTGCAAATGGCCGGAGGCTCGGTGGAGGTGGCCGCCGAAGACGTTGTGGCGATCGAGCCGGAAGACGTTTTTACGCCTGTGCCTGCCAAGCCGATCATAAAGCCGCCCTTTCGTGAATTGGTCGAAGCAGCCGCGGCGCGCTATAGCGTGGATGCCGATCTCATCACCAGCGTAATTGCCGTGGAATCCAACTTCGATCCAAAAGCGTTGTCGCGCAAGAATGCGCGCGGGCTGATGCAATTGTTGCCGGAAACGGCGGCGCGGCTGGGAGTGCAAAACATTTACGACCCGCAGGAAAACATCGACGCGGGGACGCGTTACCTGCGCGAACTGCTGCAGAAGTACAACAACGACCTGGTGCTGACGCTGGCCGCCTATAATGCGGGGCCCGAGCGGGTTCAGCAATACGGCCGCGTACCGCCCTTTCCGGAGACGCTTTCGTACGTGCGCCGCGTCAAGCGTACCTACGACAAGAGCAAGTCGAAAGCTTCCACGAAAACGCCTGCTCCGCCTGGAGCCGGAGCTATAGCCGCGTCTTCCCTGCCCCGCGTGGGGCGGTCTCCATAGAAACTACTGTTGCGGCGGCTGTTGAGGATTCGGCTGCGGCGGGGTGGGATTCTGTCCGAGTGGCACGCCGGGACTCCCGCCCTGCCCCTGTCCGCCCTGCTGGCCCAATCCCGTTCCCGTCTGCAGGCCTGGTTGTCCCACTCCGAAAGTGTCCTTCGAGGGATCCCAGATGAACTCGAAAAGGTGATAGTTCGTGGCTTTATCGTAGACGATGATAGAAGACTTGCTGACCTTGCTGCCGACCCCGATGATATTGCCACCGATGATCGTGGGAGCATCGCCGGAAGGGATAGCCTGCGGATTGGATCCCGCGTCGCTCTGGCCGGTCCCCACGGGAGTTCCGGTAGTGGCCGGCGGATTTGTGCCGGATGTTGCCCCGGTCGCCGCTCCACCTGGCGGCGTCCCACCAAGGCCCTGCTGACCAATCGCGCCGGGCTGTGCCGGGGCGCCAAGTCCGTTCAATGCATTCCCGCGGTTGCCGATTCCGCCGGCCTGGAAAAGCTGAACATTTTGCCGGGGTTTGAGGCTTCCAATCAACTGACCGGCGGGCCCTACATAGATAAACCTCCAGGAACCATCTTCTTTGTTCATGGGGTCTTTGTAGGCCTGACGCATGAAGCGGAGTGAGCCCACCTTCGGTTTGGTGAGATCATCGAGGGAAGTCGGAAACCGCCCCAACTTGCGGTAGTAGAGCTTCACGCCGCGGGTGTATTGCTTCCCGCGCCAGATCATCTCTTTTTCTTTTTCACGCCGGCCCTCGGTCAGGATATTCGGCGCGACCACCATCGTGGAAATGAACAAGACGGAAACGAGAAAGATGACCACAAGCAAAGCATATCCACGCTCGCTGTGCTTTCTTGCCGTTTGTGGGCGTGCGGCGCTCATGCGGATGGCGGTGCCCCCTGTTCCTCGAGGATTGCCGTACCCCGGAGCCCGGAGGAAACCTCTTCGTATTCGAGATTCGCGTTGCCAATCTTGAGAATGCGAAAACGGTTCAGCAGGATCTCGCCTTCCGCCACGACGTAAACGTTCTCGCCATCGGTCAAGAAGGCCCGGCGTGACGTGCCGTTGGGAACGGTTCCGAAGCCGAAGAACTTCACGGGCAGCGGCGAAACCGTCGGAGTGACTATAACCGGTGGCGGCGGAACGACCGGCACCTTAGGACCCGGATCAATACGTATGGGCGGCGGAGGGGGAAGCTCTCGACTGAAGATGTTGCGCCTCCCGCTCTTGTATTCGGTGTTGCGAGCCTTCGCAACCCCATAGGTATGGAGCTGGGGGTTTTCGACGGAAAGCAACTGAGGGTTCTGGGCGGCGGCGCCGGCATCGACAGTCACAATGGGCTTATCAAAATCAAAATACAAGAACCATATAACGCCAGCGGTCAGCAAGAGTGCCGCGAGCACGGCGAGTTGTTTCTTTTGCTTCATGCTGCGGTCCTGAAGTAGGTCCTAAGGTGCAGCGCGACCCTGATAACATTTGCGGATCCTTGATTGGCGTTCTCAGAGGCTAGCGTTAACGAGTCCACTTCATAAAGATTGTCGGATCGCTGCAAGCCGTTCAGAAAGCCGATCACATTCTTATAGTCACCATTTACAGTTACATCAATTGATAGCTCAGTTATACCACGGTTCGCAATTTTCGTCTCTTTGAAAGAGAGGGCATCGAGCTGAATTCCGCTCTTTCCGGCAATGCCGCCGAGTTCAGCCCTGACGGCGGAGTAGCCTGAGCTTGCCGGAAGGAGCGATTGTTCGAAGTGATCGCAATCCTTCTGGATGGCGGGAATGTTATCGCGGATGGCCTGGGCGCGCTTGATATCG
>WNFI01452126.1_pt1 | contig 13913 bp, 16 predicted proteins | sample 5400471 | NCBI WGS metagenome assembly WNFI01 (sample SAMN13153348, study PRJNA577476) | soil metagenome | isolation source: 100 cm saprolite on Douglas fir-dominated hillslope | place: USA:California | collected 2013-09-17 | reverse complement strand
GAAGGATCTGAGGGAACGGCGATCGATTGCAGGCACGAGACTAACTGATGCTGAATTTCACCGATGCAATTCGTCTTTGGAACGAACTGGAAGATGCGAAATGTGGATCAACGCGAGGCGCGGCAGTACTTGATTACCTTAGCCAGCGGCCTCGGCGGATTCCTGGTTAACGGGCTACGTGTCTTTGTTCTGCCGCCGGCCACCCTGCTGCCAGGGATGGCTGAAGTCGCGAAAGGAACGGAGATCTGGTTAGGCGCCCAGAACTTCCACTGGGAAGAGGAAGGCGAGTTTACCGGTGAACTATCAACCGCTCTATTAAAAGACGCAGGAGCAACGGTTCTCATGGTCGGACATGCCGAGCGCCGAGTATTGTTTAATGAGAGCGATGAGGTAATTAACCGAAAGCTTCTCCGCGCTCTACAAGAGGGATTCCACGCCGTGTTGTGCATTGGAGAAGCCGATCAGGGAATGTCCGACGGGCATCTTAAGAAAGAGTTATCAGCTCAATTGGAAGGTGCACTTCGCGATGTGAAAAAGCTGGATCTGGATCGTCTGATCGTTGCTTATGAGCCTCATTGGGCGATTGGTCGTCGATCCGATGGTGCCGCCCCGGTGGCCCGAGTTCTGCAGTCGGTCGAAACCATTCGAGCTTCCTTAAAAGCGATCGTTGGAGAGAACAATCCGGTCCGGCTAATTTATGGAGGCAATGTTAATCTTGGCAATTGCCGGGAAATTGTCTCCGCCACCGGTATCGATGGTTTATTTGTAGGCGGAGCCGCTGCCGATTCGGCCGGTTTTATCTCTGTTATCGGACGCGCTTTGGATGGCGCCGGCGGTTAGGCTGACTTCGCACGCCCGGCTAAAGCGAGCTATATTAATTCAATTTAAAAAAAAAGAGAGAGAAACGAAAGAGGATGACATGAAGGCAATCGCGATCGGCGCAGACGACGCCGCAGTAGAACTAAAGGCGCAGATAGTCCAGCACTTAGAAAGCAAGGGAATCCCAGTTAAAGATTATGGAGTGTTCACCAGCGATCCCATGCTGTACCCGGACATCGCTCTGGAAGTAGCCCAAGCTGTTGCTGACGGGAAACACGAACGCGGGATCTTGATGTGTGGCACCGGAATCGGTGTTTGCATTACGGCCAACAAAGTTCCTGGGATTCGGGCGGCCGTCTGTCATGACATCTATTCGGCTGAGCGTTCCCGGATGAGTAACGATTGCCAGATCATGACTCTCGGTTCGCGAGTGATCGGGCCGGAGCTGGCAAAATCGTTGGTTGATGTCTGGTTGCGTTCGGAATTTCAAGCCGGCCGCTCCGGGCCGAAAGTCGAACGGATCAAGGAGATCGAAAAATCGTTAGCGAGCGTTAGGTAGAATTACCGCCGAGACCATGAATCGGTCTCTGCAGCTAGGTAATTTTGGAAGACCGAGATTCTGCTCAGTAGGAGCAAAATCTTTATCGCCGCCGGTGTCTAAATTGCCGTTGAATCGCGTCGCATGAATACCATCCCTTCGAAAGCCAATTGGATGATTTGCTTCGGAGTCAGCATCATTCTGCTATGCACCCGTCTATCCAACGCCGCGGAACCAGCGAACGGATCTGGCAAAGTTGATCCCGAACCGGAAAACTGGGTAGCCAGTTGGGGCTGCGCGCCCGGCTTTGCTATTGGACAAGAATTTGCCGATCAAACCCTTCGCCAGTTCGTTCGACTCAGTGTGGGTGGCAACCGAGTGCGCATTCGTCTGTCCAATGAAACTGGAACTCAGCCACTGATCATCGGATCAGCGCATGTGGCAGTGGCCGGCCGCGAGAAAGGAACGATCGATCCGTCTACCGACCACGTATTAACCTTTGCTGGGAGTCCTAAGACCTCGGTCTCTCCCGGCTCACCGGTGCTTAGCGATCCCGTAGACCTTCCAGTGCAGCCGCTCACCAAACTGGCGATTACCCTTTATCTCACTCGCGACACGGGTTCTTCCGTGATGCATCTGCTCGGCGAAGAAACCGGCTACTTATCTTCTTCTGGCGATGAGACCGGCGACGTCACGATAGCAGACGCTAGCACAGTGGCCGAACGTTACTTTCTTACCCGGGTCGAGGTGAGCTCGTCCACTAATGCCGGGACCATCGTTGCTTTAGGGGACTCAATAACTGACGGTCGAGGATCCACACCGGATGCAGATCGGCGTTGGCCAGATCGACTGGCCGAACGGTTGAATGAACAGGGATTGCGACTCGGCATAGTGAACGCCGGGATTGCTGGGAACCGGCTATTACACGATTTGCCGGAGATGGTTTGTGGACCCAGCGCTCTGTCACGTTTTGACCGAGATGTGTTGAGTGTGCCTGGAGTGAAGTTCCTGATTATCTTCGAGGGGTTCAATGATATTACTCACCCTATGATCGAAGCAAAACGCCAGGCCTTAAATCAATGGATCCGCACCGGTAAGGCTTACGATGCCGTGATTGATTTCGAGGCGGTGGTTCGCGATCCGAATCATCCCACGAGAGTGCGCCCTGATTATGATTCGGGAGATCATGGTCACTTGAACGATGCCGGCTATCGGGCCATGGCCGAGGCAGTTGATCTGAAGCTGCTTCAGGGTCTCGTAAACCGCACTCGATAACCGCCTGACTTTTCGTCGGCCTCTAACTTAAGCAGCCCGCGCCTCTGACCCTCCAAGAGTAGGTCATTAAAAGAACGGAACCCGAAGGCGCGTTCATTGAAACCAGGGTTTCGCCGTTTAATCGCCTGTTTGATCATCGAGCCCCAAATAATGTCATCTTCCTCGCGTTCCTCAGCCAGGGCTTCCAGCGTTTCTACCACGAGCGAGATCCCTTTTACGACGGTCAAACCTTTGCCCTCGGGCGTCTTATTCTGTGAGACCGCGGCTGCGCTCCGCGAGTTGACCTTCGACGGAGCCGCTCGTACTAAGTCATAGAGGCGAAAAATCGGAATCGCCGCTGATAATGACGAAAGTATCGACATGACCCTTGGTGTAACAAAGGTCTAGGGCATCAACCACCATACGAATATCGGCCGAATTTTTGCCGGACTGACGTAAATGGGGGATCTCGATGAGTTCGAAAGCGGCTTCGTGTAATCCACGCTTGAAATCTTTGTACCGATCGAAGTCGCAGTAAGCCTTCTTAACAACGATATGTCCTTTCAGCAGGAGGCGTTCGACTAGCTTTTTGATGTCGAATGCCGGGTAATGAGCTTCTTGAGCGCCGAGAGCGATGTTTTCCAGGTCTAGAAACACCGCCATGGTTGCGTTGGAATCGTCGGTACTCATCTGTTTATGAAAGCCAGGTGTGAACTAGAAATCAACCGTTGGTTTTTGGGACCCAGACCCGGAGGGCGCGCGTCCTCGGCGCGCCGTGAAAGCGTTCCCAACGTCCAGGCGCAATTTTAGGCGATTTCTCGCTTAGAGAAGTCAATGCTTTATTCGAAACTCACGAGTGCCTTGCGTCGCCTCGAGGTTCAGCTTGTGGTGCCGGTATTGTTTCTGGCTAGCTCGACTTTCGCCGACCAGCCTAAAAAGGAAGTGCATAGCCAGGCCGATCTCCCCAGGCTTTCTTATCCGGTTAAAGGATCCGTTAGCGACCTTCTTCAAGCTGACGAATCGACATTCGATTCTGCCACCAGCAAGGCGGCAACCGATATCGATTCCCTTTTGGCGGAGTACGATATCCAGGATAACGCGACGTTGATTGGGATACTAAACGCGAAACTCGCGTTACAAGAATTAAAGGGAGACGCCGCCGGCGGGCTGGAAACGGTGGCCAAGCTTCGTGAGCTCCAGACGAAGCCAGACCTGAAACTAACCATTGGCTTATTCGACGAAGCGGTTTTGAAAGCGCAGCAGAGTGTTCCTAGTAAAGAGGGCTCTGACTATCAGGCAAAGGTAGAATCGATTTATCAGGAAGCAGTCAACGCGCTCCCGTGGGAGACGGTTCAGGACGTTGCCAAGTCGGCCCGGAGCATGGCCGGACTAGATTCCGAGCAACTAATTTTAGGTCGTGCTCAACATGATCTCCAGCCCGAGATCGATCATACCGGCGCTCTTTCGCGGGATTCAATGTATGAAGTATTGCAAATGCGGGCTGAGCTGCGAACAAAACTCCCGCTCAACTCTTTGCGAGCACAGGTATTAAAGGCCTACGTAGCGGCTCACGACACGCAGAAACCAGATATCTGGGCGGCGCGCAATGTCACGCTAACCAACAGTGAACATCCGCAAAAGGTATTGGTTGGTGTCTGGGACAACGGCGTTGACACCTCGGTTTATCCCGGAGTGACCTATAGTTATACCAAGCCTGGTCCTTACCCGGCTCAAGGACTGGCCTTCACCGACGACGGCTATCCGTCCAATTCCCCACTGTATCCCCTGACCCCTGAACGGAAAAAGCAATACCCTGAGGTGTCAGAAAATCTCGAGGCCATAGCGGATCTCCAAGCCGGGATCGAAACTCCAGTGACCGACGAATTCAAACAGCGCATGGCGAAGATGTCGAAGGACGATGTGAATTCAATGTTTGAGCGGTTATCCTTCTTTGGCGGTGTTGTCCACGGTACCCATGTTGCCGGCATCGCGTTACGGGGAAACCCGGCGGCTCGACTGGTGGTATTTCGGTTCAACGACAACCTCAGCCGTGAACTCCATTTCCCACCATCGACCGAATGGGCTCAGCGGATGGCGGCGAATTTCAAATTGATCGGCGAATTCTGTGCTCAGCATAAGGTTCGGGTTGTGAACTTGAGTTGGGGCGATCAACCATCTGAATTCGAAGAATGGCTTTCCAGAACCAAAACGAATCAAACTGCTGACGAACGCAAGCAAGAGGCGCTGGCTCTTTTCAAAATCTGGAAACAAGCGATTATCGACGCGATGCAGGCGGCTCCCGGTACTCTATTTGTTACCGCGGCCGGGAATTCGGATAGTGATGCTGGATTTTTGGAAGATGTTCCGGCGTCGTTGGAGCTTCCTAATCTTATCACTGTCGGTGCGACCAATCAGGCAGGTGATTCCACCGGTTTTACTAGCTACGGTAAAACGGTCGCGGTCTACGCGAGCGGATATCATGTGGAGAGCTTTGTCCCCGGCGGCAAAAGGGTGAGGCTTTCCGGGACTTCAATGGCTGCTCCCCAGGTGACTAACCTGGCCGGTAAACTGTTTGCTGTTGATCCAGCGCTCACGCCGGAAAAGGCTAAAGAATTGATTCTCGACGGCGCCACCCTCAGTGACGATGGCAAACGGAAGCTGATCGACGAAAAGAAAACGTTGGAATTGGTTAAAGAAAAGAAGACGACGGCCAAAGTTGGAGCGGAAAAAGGCGGAGGTTAGCTGAGACCCCGGATGCGGTGGGGCGAAGATCTCGGCGCGCCGAGGATGTAGCTAACCCCTATTGGTTGTCGGCGCCGGATTTGAGCCGTTCCGTGGACGTGGCAGCGTCTCTGATGTGTCCGAGTCTCCCGCCCTGGTTCGCGAGAATTTTGGGTAGAGGGCGCGTCCACGAAGCGGCTCAAATCCGGCGCGGAATAACGATGCGAGCTAGCCGTAGTCCTCGGCGCGCCGAGATCTTCGCCCTACCGGCGCTGGGTTGTTCGCGCGTTGGCAATGGAATCACCCCTGTCTCGACACCCGTTTGCTATTTTCCAATTATTACCTGTCATTCTTTCGATGAGCGCGACGGGTAACGAGGAGGAAGCCTTCCGGGAAGCAATTCGGCGTTTTGACGAGGCTAACAGTGCTGACCCGAACACTGTAGTAATTGATGGCAAACCGGTGCCGTATGAGTTGTTCTATGCCCTACGCCTCACCGAGTGGGTGCAACGCCTGTCCCCAAATGCTTCTCCCGCTTTATTGTTAGCTGCCCGTTGCCAGCATATCTGTCGTTGGATGATTCCGCGGGGCTCCTACCCAATGACCCGCCCAGGTTATCTAAAGTGGCGCACTGATCTAAAACAGTTTCATGCGAAGAAGTCGGCGGAGATTCTGACCGAAAGCGGGTGTTCACCCGAATTGGTTACCCGGGTGCAAGAACTGAATTTGAAAAAGAATTTAGGCCAGGATGCAGAACTGCAAATTCTGGAAGACGCTCTCTGTTTGGTCACCCTGCAATATCAATTAACCGATTTGATGGGGAAAACAGACCCGGACAAGATGGTTGGCATTCTGCAAAAGACCTGGAAAAAGATGTCTTCCCGTGCCCGGGAAGAAGCGCTCCAATTACCATACCCGGAAGACCAGAAGGACCTACTGTCGCGAGCGTTATCGGACTCGTAAGCAAGTGGTCTATTTTAGATCAGGGGCGACTTTTCTCGGTGGCTGATCGTTCTCAATGAGATACAACCCCACTTCCTCCGATCCTTTCTCGGAGCCTCGATAAAAGAGTTTTTTCCCTGACCCGCTAATGCACAGGAAAGACTCCGAGCCGTTTTCAGCATAAATTTGGGCTGAAGCCAGTTCCGCCTTGTACAGCTCCAGCCGCTTGTCGAGGTCGAAATACAAGTGATCATCTTCCGCATTCTGATCGGCTGATACGATGGCCACTTTTGGGTTTGGAGCGATAACGCTCAAAATGGTTCCAAACCCGCTGCCGCCTAGTCGAAGGCTATGCAGAAAAATCCGTTCAGCCCCGGCGGCGGTCACTTGCACGCCTTGGGCGCTAGGCGTCGCTTCATCTGTCTCCAAAGTCGCAACTGGAGCGATCCGAATCGCGTTCAAATAGTAAATGTGTTCGGGTGGCTTGCCACCCGCGCCCTCGGGATCTGAAGCAATCGAGCCGCACCACAGGTCGCCGCGGTACCCGAAAAATAGCTGACCGCTCGGCGAGAAGCTCATTCCTTCTACAAAGTCCACCCGTCGCGCGAAGACCGGCTTTACATGTTTTTCATCCTTCGGTAGGTACCAAAGACCGGTATTCTCTCCAGCCGTCGTAAAGAAAAGGATCGAACCATCGACCGGATTGTAGACAAAATCTTCGAGACTCCATTTCTCGGGCTTGCCATCAGTGGATAGCTTTTTCTCGAAAGAAAAAACGGGTGCCACTTTATCGGCCGTTGGGTCATAGGCGAGAAGATCGTCCCCCTGAAGAATCAGGATGTTTCCGGTATTCGACCTGCCGAGCTCGCTGATCTGACCTTGTCGGATTTCTTTAGGGAATGCGGGTTTTCTCGACTTGCCGGATCCAAGATCGAGCTGAACGAGTTCCTTCTGATTATCTATTAGGTAGACTACCGTTTCGTCCTGGGAAAAAACGGCAGAGCCTGCTAGTGCTGTCCCCGCCGCGAGACCAGCTATTAAAAGCAAAACTGTAAGGAAACACCTCACAAACCCGAACCTCCTTGCTGCTGGGTCCGGTTCCTTTCTCAATCGAATACGGCTCAGCGTAAAACCTGTTGGGTTTCGGGATCGAACAAAGTAACTTTATCGGTGCTAAGGTGTACGGTGAGTTTCTGCCCCAACTCGTACAGATGCTCTCCATGGATCCGGGCAATTAAATAGCCGGTACCGGTTTTCAGGTAAACGATCGACTCCGCACCCATGGGTTCCGCGACGTCCACGGTTGAAGCTACCGGCGTGTTCGGCCCTGCCTTTGGCGCATCGCTAATGTTTTCCGGGCGAATCCCGAACACGATACCCTTGTCCAGATACCTACTGGCCACCGTCTCCAGAGCCCCTTTCAGAGGTACCACCACGCCGTCTTTCTCACCGTTTTCGACAAAATTAAGACCGTCCTCGCGTTTCTGAACCTTACCCTGGAGTAAATTCATTGGGGGGCTCCCAATAAAGCTAGCCACAAACATATTATCCGGCTTCATGTAGAGCGTCAGCGGATCTGCCACCTGCATAATGATCCCATCTCGCATGACGCAGATCCGGTCTCCCATAGTCATCGCTTCGACCTGATCATGGGTAACGTAAATCATGGTTGTGCCCAGTTCCCCATGTAACCGAGAAATCTCCGAGCGCATCTGAACCCGCATTTTTGCATCCAGGTTTGAGAGCGGCTCGTCAAAAAGGAAAACGCTGGGTTGCCGGACAATGGCACGCCCCAGAGCGACTCGTTGGCGCTGACCACCAGAAAGCGCCTGTGGTTTCCGATCCATCAAATGGTCGAGTTGCAGCGCCTTGCCGGTTTGAGTCACCGTCTGCGAAATCGCGTTCTTCGGCTTTTTCGCGACTTCCAGCGCATAAGCCATGTTTTTGAAGATGTTCATGTGGGGGTACAACGCATAACTCTGGAACACCATGGCGATCCCCCGGTCTTTTGGCTCCAAGTGGTTTACCACGTTTCCACCAATAGAAATGGTGCCGCTGGTAACTCTTTCGAGACCTGCGATCATGCGGAGCGTCGTGGACTTGCCACAGCCGGAAGGTCCGACCAGAACCATGAACTCCCCGTTCTGGATGTCTAAGTTGATGCCCTTAACGGCAGTGAATGTCGGCCGTCCCCGATCGTCTTCATAGGTCTTTACCAGATCCTTAATTTCTACCGAGGCTTCGCTCATTGAGATATTCTTTTTGGGGGTATGATTAGGTTTCCAGAGGACGGCAGAGCAAGCCACCCGAAGCGGAGAAGCCGGCTTAAGCCGTTATCCTGGAGGTAAGGGGGGATGAATTAGAAGCAAACTAACGCGAATCGGCCCTGAGCTCACGCAAAATTGTGCGAGACACTCAAGGGCCCGCGGTTTCCGAAGCAACGAGAACCCGGGCACTGGCTTGCCCGGCGCACCTTTAACCTTCAGATTTCCAAGAAACTTATTGCTTCCGCTCGCCGCCTGCTGGTGTCAGCCAGAACCTGGCGCTGAATATCCAGATGAGAGCGCACGCTAAGAAAATCAGGGCGCCCAGAGGCTGCACCGACATGGTTAAAGGAGTTTTTTTGAGTCGGAAAAACGCGTTGAGAATAAGACCCACCAACAACACAGCGTACGACGCGCAAAACAGACGTGGAATCCAGCCAGAGATTTTTTGGCCAAAGGTTTGCACCAGAGCCAAGGCCAGAGGCGGCGCGATCATCGCATAGGTAGCATCCTCCGTAGAGGGTCCGAAGAGCAGCATCCAGCAGGTTCCGAGGCTGAAGACGGCGATCAGCAGGCGATTTTCGGACCAATTTCGTATCCGACCATAAACGCACACCGCCGCCGCTCCGATGCCGGCAAGTAACTGGAAAATCAACCGTATCTGGCTGCTAAGATTGATGTGTAGAGCTTGCAGCAGCATAGCGAAATCGCGGGGAGCGATATCCATATTTGCTCGGCGATCGTCCGCGGCTCGTGTCGCGAACCATCTTCGATACTGTTCTAGAACATAGCCTGGTTCTTGCAGAACAAATGAAAGGGCGCCCAGCAAAAGCAACGTCACCAGCAGCCGCCATCCGAGTTGACGCGGATATAAGAGTACGAGCAGCAATCCGACAGCAAGTGGATAGATCTTGAGATACGCTGTTACTCCTAGGCAGAGCGCGGAGATTGTCCATCGGCGTCGATGCGCAGATACAATAGCGATCATCAACAGGCCGGTGACTAGGGGGTTGGCCTGTCCATTGTTAAAGTTTCCCAGCGACAAGGGCAGAATCAGCAGAAATACCAGCCAATATCGCGCTTTGGGAATTCCGGTGTGCAGTTCTTCCTTCAGCCACCAAAAAACGCCGGCCAACAGGACAGTGCATGTCAGCAGCCGCCAGAGAATACCTCCAAACGAGTGCGGAAACGACGAAAACGGCGCAAATAGTGCCGCGATCAGCGGACTATAAACAAATCCCCGGGTGTAGGTGTACAGCGGTTGCGAGTCGATCCATTTCCGCCCCGCGTCGGCGTAGGTCGCGAAAACGTCGTGATCTAGGGACAAAAGGCCGATGCGAATGCAGATCCCGATCAGAACTGCCGACCACAAAGCGGTTACTAAAGTGCCCCACCGATTGTCAGCCCGTCTTTGGTTTGCTGGCGATGCCAAGGAAAGAGTCATACCGATACGCGTGAAGGCTAACTGCTGAACCGTTTTTGCGTGGTCCCACTCCATGCCGGCCAGCAGGCGTCGTCAGGGAGCCAGATCAGGCAATAGACCAGAAATAGTAGCGCGGAAATCGGTAAGGCTGCCAGAATCCAGTAAGGCTTGAGGTGAGGCATGAAGCTAGCTCGACCGACCGCAAACAACTGCAGAGCTACCGAGGCCCATACCCAAAAGCGAACCGCCAACGCCTGTCTTAAATGCATTGACTGAAGCAACGCGAGCAGGGTGGGCGCAGCGAGAAGCATGTAGGTGTAGGATTCAGTCGCCGGCCCACACAGGGTCATCCAGACTGCGGACAAGCAGAATAGTCCGGTCAATACCCGTTGTGGACCCCAATTCTTCAAAGAGCCGAACCCGGCGATCTTCAGCCATTCTGGTTGCGAACCACGTGCTGTACTGGTGCGATACATACGACCAGTGCTGAAACAGAAAAGGCACAAGCGCTAGGAGAAGAAGGGCGCTGAATAGTCGCCACGTGAAACGGCGAGGAGCAATTACGCAGATCAATAAACCGACGGCGAGCGGATAGATTTTGAAAAAAGTGGCAAGACCGATGCAGAGAGCGGCGTAATTCCAGCGTTCGGTATAAACCGCAGCTATCGCCAGCATTATCAATCCAGCAACGAGGGGATTGGCTTGGCTAATGTCGATATTGCCAAGGGCGAGCGGCGCCAGAAGAAGGTAGGCGATACCGATCCGTTGCGATTTGATGCCTGGAAAAAGATTGGATCTGAAAAGAGCGGTGACACCTCCCAGTAATACTGCCGTATTGATCAGACGCCAAACCACGTTGGCGATCGCAGGAGGAAGAAATGCGAAAGGGGCGAAGACAGCCGCTACGAGCGGGCTATACACGAACCCCATCCAGTGCGCGTACAAATCCTCGCCGTGGAGCCAGTGCGATCCTGCGAGACCGTAGGTGTCAAAAGAGGTTCCCCTTTTGGAAACGAGCAGAGGCCGGGCAGCTAGGACGATCAAGGCAATCGTCCAGACGATTGAGGCGGCGACGTTCCAAAAGCTGTTTGGGATGTTCCGGGAGCTGGTGGTTTTCGAGACGTTGATTGACGCAGGCTGAGTAGTCACTGAATTCTGGTAATTGAAAGTTAATTACGCACCAGGCCTTATATTGTATACCAGGCTTGCGATCGACGGATGGAAGGAACGGGGCGCAAACTCGATGACGTCATAGTCCGCGATTCCTTCCTTGAAGAAGGGATCCTCGTGAATAAACGCATCAACTTCTTCGCGAGTATTGATCCGCGCTACGATAACACCACCCGTTCGCGGTACCTGGGGCCCAGAAACCAATAACCTGTCCGCTTCATACGCTCGACCCAAAAATTCGCGATGAGCCGGTGTCACGCGCTCAACGTGATCAATTGGGACCTTGTATTTGAGAATAATCAGGAACATATGCCGGAGAAATTAACTGAGGGTGTCGCTTTGTACCAGCTCTGGTAACGGTGAGCTCCCTGATAAACGAGCGGGAACGAGCGAGAACGAGCGTCAACGCAGTCCAGTGCAATCGATCACGCTCGTTGCCGGCGTTACCGGCGTTCCCGCTCGTTTGTCAGGGAGCTCTTCCCTACCGGACTCGCTACCATGAAATCAACCCACGGCCACTAGTTGGTTCCGGCTTAAAACTATCGGGAGACAGCTTGATTTTTTCGGAATCCCGATCAACGTGCTGGTAGATCGATTGGCCAACGCTGTGCGTCAACATGTAGAAATGGTATTGTTCGTCGGACGATTCGGCATCTTTGCCTTTGGCCAGCATCCAGGCTCGATAACGAATCAAGCCCACGTAATACCAAAAGGCCGCTTCGTCTTTCTGACCCTCGCGATAAAGCTCTGTCGCTAGGGCGAAATAGGTGGTGGGCGCCTTATCAACAATCCCGTCGGCTAGCTGCTGGATGGCTTGTGCGGCCTGGGGTTCACGGGCTGAAACGGCCACGGGTGAGATCAGAACAGCTGCTGCAGCGAATAAAATTCCTCGGATCATGAAATGGTTTCTCAATCTACGGCTCGACTTCAAACTTCGCTAACTGTGCGTTATCGTATTCGAGAATCCTTTGTGGCGTTGTATTCCACGCCGGCGGTTTCTCGATCCAGACGTGTGCGCCGGCCCGCAGATCGATTGCCAAGCTCGGATATCTGGGATGGCCGGTTGCGTCGACGTTCGTGACGATGAAGACCACCTCCAATGCTTCGCGCTCTAACATCTCGAGGTGATTCGAATAGTGGCGTTCTGCACCAAAGATTCTGGCGTAGGTTGCGGCTCGCTCGGCGTCGAGGTCGCACACCGCCACCAGGTTCACCGGACCATATTGAAATGTTGGGTAGATATTCCGATAAGCGTGTCCGCCGCAGCCAATAAAGCCAGTTCGCAACCGTTTGGGATATTCGTAGTTGTAGGTAACCGGCATGGCTTACGCCTATTCGCCAATGGCTTGGCGGTCCGCCGATGAGAAGGCGATGAACAGAATGGCATCAGTTTGACCAATATTGGTTGCGCAGTGCCGGACATTGGGCGGGATGACGACGGTATCGCCTTCGGCCAATTCCGTTTCCTTGTCGCCAGTGATCGTGTGCCGGATCCGGCCTTGAATCACGACTAGAGTCTCCGAGCAGTTCGGATGGTAATGACGGCCGTTCGTGTGCCCGGGCTTCAGAATGCATCGGCCAACGGTCATTTCGTTGCTGTTTCCTAGGGCCCGATTCGCGAACCAGGTGAGATTGCCCCAGCTGAACTCTTGATGATGCGCTTTGCTTTGGGGGAGGACTTGAATGTCGGTGCACATTGGAACGGAGTTTTCTAAACAGAAGCTAACGAAGGTAACGAAGGTAAGAAACAGGAAGTAGCAAGGTTCAGCGAACAGACGCAGAATTTTACCTCCGAGCCGTTGTAGAGACCGAGTTCAGGTTCTTATCATTCCCGTCGCCAGCATAGGCTCTATCGTGTTATACTCGGGCACTCGTGACGCGAAGGCTCCAGATCGGCTTTTCGATTTGCCTGTATTCTTTCTGTGCCTGGCAGGGTTTCGCCCAGTCGCAGTACCAGAGCAGCACTGACTTTGCTAAGTATGCCATCAAGCTCCGGGAAAGTGGTTTGCTCGTCATGCAGGGGAAACAAAAGCCACAACCCGCGGCAACAGCGGTTTCGAGCGGAGGCGCTCGGTCGGAAAACGCAAGTCTCAGCGCCCGGGTTGGTCCGCTTGATGGCGAACCTGGGCGGTATCCGTGGCGACTGAGCATTATGACGACCATCTTTTGGATCGGAGAACATCCCAGTACCAATAATCCTGTTCCTAATGACGCCAGCTCGTGGGACCCGAATTGGTTCGCCGACTATGGCGGTTACGACGATCCCGATTTGAATCTGCGTAAGAGATTTGTGCCGGCGAGCTTTTTCCCGCGACAGAATCCCTTTTATGTCGCTCTCCCTTACAACGATGTGCAAGCCGGCCACACCAAGCCCGAAGCTAAACAAGCGATCCCTTGGTTTAAGGACAGCTTTATCCGCGACGGTCTATCGGTCCTCAAAGGTCATTGGGTAGCAATCCGGCACAATAACCGTGTTTGTTACGCCCAATGGGAGGACTGCGGACCATTCACCACGGATCACTGGCAGTATGTTTTTGGCAACGAACGACCAAGACCGAATATGAACCAGGGTGCAGGACTGGACGTTTCTCCTGCGGTGCGCGACTACCTTGGACTTGGCAACCTGGATGCGTGCGATTGGAAATTTGTCGATTTCCGTGAAGTGCCGCCCGGACCGTGGGCAATGTATGGGGATAACAACAGTTTCGTTATTTTGCGCCGGCAAAGTAATTCACGGTTTACACCTCGGACGTTAGTGCCAGCTTCGATCACGAATTAGGGC
>WNFI01141702.1_pt1 | contig 13913 bp, 15 predicted proteins | sample 5400471 | NCBI WGS metagenome assembly WNFI01 (sample SAMN13153348, study PRJNA577476) | soil metagenome | isolation source: 100 cm saprolite on Douglas fir-dominated hillslope | place: USA:California | collected 2013-09-17 | reverse complement strand
AGGACATTTACGATCTTCCTCGCGTGGTGATTTCTTCGAGCTCCTCACTCGTCTCCGAAGCACTCTCATCGTGTTCAAACCGCGCCTCGGGAGTGAGCTTGACGACAATAGATCTTGGGGAATTCCCGCGACCACCATTTATTGAGGACAAATTAGTAACCAGCACGTCCACATCCCTGATCTCCGAGATCGAAGTTTCATTAGGACCAGTTATCAGTCGGGGGTTAGGCCTGTTAGGGTTGGCAGGGCGTAAAGCATCTTCGGCACCGCAGTTGACGGTCTGAGGATTGAGGTTGCAGGCAACACATCTCTCTGTTCAGGCTTGGTACTTAACGTGTCTTTTTTCTGCCTTGTAATGTGCATAAGGAAACACTCGAAGCATTCGAAAAGCGGCATTATCGTTCCTTTCGGATTCCACTGAAATGACCGTAGAAAAAAGAAGAAAAGACTCACAATAGCAGCCGGAAATAGCCGAGCTCGAGCTTATTGTGTTGCCTCGCATACCACACAATAAAACTGATGTCTACAAGGATGATGCTGCACCTACTTTTACCAGTGGTAGAACACCCTGGCCAAAGAAAATGTCCTCGTCCTCAAGCTTCCATACTTCCGTCTTCCACTGGCTCCAATCCCACCCTATTGTGGCGACATTCTGCGTTCTCATAATTCTGTACAAGGCCCACACATGGCTTTACCCCGATCCAATAACGAAGTTACCGATCGCCCCAGGAGGAAGTTTAATTGGCGGCCACGCACATGTGGTCACCGAGTGGGTATCACTGCTATTTTGAATGACTTCTTGTCTTTATAAGTGGTTCCAGCGCTGGTCGCTCCCCCGTCCTTCATGAGAAATATGTCAAACAGCTGGGTAGGAATGTATGTATACGAGGGTTTCATCCGGTGCGTAGATATCCTGGCCTATGCAGCTCGACAACCGACCTATCGTTCTTACAGTGGGAATCCCGGCTTCTTCCACTGGACCCCGTCACAATATCTCACATCTTGAAGTACCCGACCATCTACGAGAAGCCCTATATGTCCCGGAGACTGATTGAATGGCTTATTGGGTGTGGCATGCTTGCATCAGAGGGCAATGTGCATAAACGTCAACGCCGCGTCGCGACTCCGGCTTTTTCGATTCAGAACATGCGCGCATTAGTCCCACTTGTTTTCAACAAAGGGGAGGAACTGAAAGACAGGTGGATGGGACTTTTCCAAGAACATGCAATCAAAGATCCCCAGAAGGATCAGATGGGTTTACGGGTTGACGTCTGTCATTGGCTGAGCCGTGCGACATTCGATGTCATAGGACTGGCTGGTGCGTTTCTGCTGTCACTTTGCATCAGCCCATCGACTCACGGGGCCACCTTGTTTTATCTCCAGGATTCGACTATCACTTCAATGCCATCCAAAATGAAGATAACAAACTGTTCAAGGCATATAAAGATATGTTTGAGTATGCGATTTCCCAGCCTGGGAGCTTTAAGAGTTCAATCTACGCCTACGCCCCGATATTGAGGGATATATTCGTATGGTTTGTTCTCTGGCCAGCCGTACGTTGCTGACCCCCCATTAGCCGGACGAGGCGACAAATGTTGTGCGTAAGGGTCAAGAGACGATCAGTCGTGTAGCGAGCCAACTCATCCAGGAGAAGAGGCGGAAGATTGAGGAGGGCGAGATCAGCGGGAAAGCATATGAAGGCCGGGACCTGCTATCGCTCCTCCGTATGTTTCCCACACTGTCCTCCTTCTTATCATATTCATTTTGACTGTCGATAGTGATATCTAATGCTGCCACCGATCTCCCGCCCGAACAGCGTATTTCTGATGAAGACATTCTTCATAACATCAATACCTTCATGTTTGCTGGTTCCGACACAACCTCATTGGCCGTCACGTGGACGCTACTCCTGCTGGCCAAACACCCTTCGATTCAAGACCAGTTACGTGCGGAGCTGCGCGGTCTGCCTCGCCCAGAAAACCTTGGTGACGAGGCAATCTTAGCACACTATCAAGAACTTGCTGCGGCCCCATTGCTCGACAAGGTTTGTCGCGAGACGCTTCGCATTGTGCCCCCCGTGCATTCCTCGCTCCGTGTCGCGACGCAAGACGATGTCCTTCCAGAGTCGAAAGGCGGTGAAGGTTTCTACATACGTAAGGGCACAATTGTACACGTACCTATAGAGGCAATGAACTTGGACCGCGAGATATGGGGCCAAGATGCATGGAAATTCGTGTAAGGCAATCATCCTATCCTATTCCTGTGGGAAGTTGACGACTCGCTGCTGCTTAGTCCGGATCGGTGGGACAATCTTCCAGAGGCGGTCAAATCCCTACCAGGTCTCTACCCCAACACGCTGACGTTCTCCGCTGGACCCCGCGTATGATATTTTCCTGTCATTCTCGTACGAGCTCTTTGACAAACGCGCTGCCACGTAGTCCTGCGTAGGTCAGCGCTTCTCGCTGATTGAAATGAAGACGTTCCTCTATGTCCTGATCACGAATTTCGTATTCGCTGAGACGGATGAGAAGGTAGTGAAGTCGAACGTGTGCGTAAATATTGTTCTTAAAAAACTTTTTTCCCGTGCTGGGAGACGGCCTGGGCTGAATACGCATTGACAGGGTGCTCACGAGGCCTTATGTAAAAAACAAGTTCAAGGAAGGGAGTCAGTGTCCGATGATGGTGACTCCATATATCCCAACCGAATAGACTTGATGGATTATACGTGGTGGTTGTTCGTCACTTTTTCGGTTGTGTAAATTACTTTACTTTATGTTTCATCAGTGTGTCTGAGCAATATGAGACTGCGTGCGGTGAATTCCTTTGGATACTTTTTTTTGGTGAGGCACGCTGGCGCGCGCGAAATCGGAACCCTGTTGATGATAAGACTGCGGACGGCTGAGACAACTGTTGTCGTCACGGCGACTTTCATTTAGGTATGGTGCCACAAAACAGGTGCGCAGCTCCTGACTGGCTACCACTACTAGTAAGAGGATGGAAGAAAACTGGAATAACATCGGGTCCCTGAATGAAACCTATATAGCAATCCTACCCTGGCTGTGAGCAAGGGATATCAAGTATCAAGCCTCAATTTCCCCATGGGTGTTACCACCAGTGGGGAAGCCCAGATGAGCCATACACCCAGAGGGAACTGAAATCTCCACACTGTGTCATCCTGAAAAATATGGTACACTCTACAAATAAACGCTAAACACTAGAGAGAGAGGAGTTCATGCCCATGCATACACAGAAAAAAGATATCACAGTTGTCATACCGAAACAGAATGCTGGTCACCAAAGACAAGGATACGTAGTTGCATACTTTACATCACGATAGTCATCGTAGGTATATCAAAGGTTAGGACAAAGAAACCAAATGGGCTGAAAAATAGGAGGCGCACGACGATGCAAAATATCACATACTGTATTAATGACGGTGCTCCCGTGACATCCTCAGCAATTGGAAAGGTCGTGACAGCAGTAGGAATGAAAGCTGACGGCCGTGTAATTAGCAGTCTAGGCGATGAAAAAACAGTTCGCCACGCATCGCAGCTCTGTAATTCTGTCGAAAGGATGTTTCTACAAATGAATCACAGTTATAGGGCAGCCTGCTTTCCGACGGGCATCGACGAACGGGGTGAATCCGGGTAAAGAACGCACTGGAAAATATGAGAGCTCCTGCAGCTCAAGTAACAGCTCTGTGGGTGACTCTCCTTCGCTTGGCTTAAGGGCACGAGAGAGTTGCCCGACAAGCTCACCGTCCACGTGGAGAGAGTTCACTTTGTCAAATGGCCGTAGAAGTTCGCGCCACTGTGTGCGGTCCGCTTCATTGTTCCACTCCGAGGATATAGAGCGCCGACGATATTCAAGCGAAAGATGCTCCAGCACAGAAAATCTTGACCTGAGCGTGTGAAAAACTTGAGCTGCACATGCGACCTGCCCGTCGAGGTGTCCTCCGCCAAGCAACATTTCCAAAGCAAACATCCTTGCCCCCTTTTGGGGATACATTGTCACGATAAGACAATCCACAGCAAAAGTGAGCGTGGCGGTGTTGAGCCGGAGGTTTCCTGCAGCGCTCATAAACTGCTCGAGGTTTGGGATCGAATAGGTCAACTGACTAAAGAAATGAACTTGAAGCCTCTTGAGGAGAGGGACGGTGATTCGAGGAAGAAGCGCTTCCAAGTAAGCGCTGATACCTTGGAACCCAAACCAACGGAGACTAGGAAGTGCGACGTGCATCGTGATTGGCGTATGCAACAGTTGCCTCGCAGCGTTACCGTTGGTAAAACGGGAGTTAAAATGGATTCCGAGTGTCTCCAACTGAGGCATGAGTGAAAGCCGTTGGAGTAAAGCATTCGGGTGGAAGTAAGCGGACGATGGGGTCATGTCGAGCGTCAGAGTGACGAGGTTCTCCATAGTCGCGAGTAATGGAGACCCGGTTGGAATGGCAGAGTTTATCAGTATGAGATGACGTAGATTGGGTACCCGAAATATTTTTGGAAGGTTCGAATTTCTATTGTGGCCGTACATAGGCCGCACATATCGCTGATGCTGAATATACAGGTATTCCAGAATCGGAAATTCCCCATCCAGGTTGATAATGAGCTTTTCTAATATTGGAACAGGTTTCAAGAGACGTATGCGGCGCACTCTATCGCGTTGCCGCAATGCGTAGATTAACCCCTCCTCGTCTTTTGCGGTGACGTCATTATTTCCCTTCAAGTAATCGATGAGGGGAAGGGGAGGTGAACGCCAGTGGGCCAACATGTCGGTTACCGGTGTCCCAGGAGCGCAAACAAGGGAAAGACGTAGATGGGATGCAGACTCAAGAATGAGGTATCGCCATTTACGACAGACTTGTACAAGCCTGTACCACCATCGTTCTCGGCTCCATTCCCCCCCTCCTAAGATTTGCAACGAATTAACGGCCTCGCCTTCGTCCAAGATCACCGGCCGACAGAGAGAAACCATGTGAAGAAGGCAGTCATCGTTGAGGATGTGGATAAGTGTGCGAGGTGGTCTGTCGCAAGTCGGCCGTGTATTACTAAGAAGCTGATAAGACATCGAGAGCAGGGTTACCTCGGGTATTGGGAATCGCGAGTATGTCCTCCTTGGCTGAGTTCTCCGGTGCTTGAAAAATAGATTGAAGAAGTAGACGAGTGGTGGGTCATCGAGGGAAATGGGTATTAACGAGATGTGCTGAGTTATGCCCGGCAACTGCCGAAACATTTAACCTTACCTACAGCACGTATCACACTCGGAGGGACTCTAAGTCGGAAAGCCCAGCAACTGGCAGCAACAAACAAGTCCTGGGATATCATCTCATCGTTATCGACCTTACAACATGGGTGCACGCTAACCAAAGCTTGTAAAACGGTGCATCCACTGAGGGAAGGACATTTTGGGATTATTACTATCTTCGCTGACATCCTTGTCCATCTGAATGGTATCGCATCCACCGTCTCCCAAGCCGCCGCCCGACAAGAGGGATCCGTCGGACCGTCGCAATCACTTATAATCCAAAAAAAACAACTTGGGAAAAACCTGAGAGCTTTTCAGGGACTGGGCAGGGGAAAATGTCATGTCGTCGATGAGTGTCCAACCGATATCACTTTCTAAGGACGAAGGGATCTAAAAAAATCTATGGGTATCTATGGGTATCAAGAGACGTCTCGTCACCTTAACAACTACGAGCTTTTCCTGACAAAACCCCAATAAACCAAATAAATATTCACTTTGTCCTTTTTCTGTCGCGTGAAGCGATCGACGCAGGGCGGCGTGTTTGGGGCCGAAAACGGCCTAGATATCCAATTCGGCGTCTTCGTAACCGTAGAAACGGAGTCGGGAGTGAAGACCGGCTGCCTCTTTTCGACAGCTCGATGTCAGTATGGCCTCGTGCTGGTGGTAGAGCGAGCAATTCTTGAGGCATTTGTTCATAGTGTTACTAGGCTTTCTGTACCCCAGGATCGTCTGTTGGGAGAGTATGGGCAACAAGTATGCGGCGGGACCTTTCCTGCTCCATGCAAAGCCATGACATTTGGTACTACTACGGATCTTCCCTGCGGAGAAAAGGAGAATGTGGAAGGACGAACGAGAGAACGCTTTTTCCAGAGCTAACCGGGCTCAGGAAAAAGCGTTCTCTAGTTCGCAATCGGGGAGACGATCAATCGTGAAAAGGAAATATGTGGGCGCCGTATCATCACAGGGAGCCAACCTCGGACTGAGGGCAGTGTGTCGGATGGGGAGATCACGCACCGCAAACTTGGCCCACTCCAACCCTTCATCTTACTGTCAACAATGTGTCACCTTCGGAAGTTCGCCAGCGGCCATCAAAATCTTATCTAGTTGTCCAACCTCTTAAGCGCACTTTAAACCATTTCCCTTCCTTTGACACAATTTCTGAATAAAACAGCCAGAGGCAAGTTTTCGTTTCTGTGATCAACACGCACTTGTACGCCCTCGGTTAACTCTTTCGTCGTCATGGCGAGGATTGACTATGCCCCGGTCGTAGTCGGCAAGACCTCAATGGAAGTTACAAGTAGTCTAATTGAGGTTCGATAGAGCGAACGATATTGAGGATAGATGTTACAGATGGTTAGCAGACAGACACAACTCTCCGAGGGTCAGCGAAGAATGGATAGTATATAGAGCCTCATAATAGAGGACATGTATTCAGATCTTCGATGGTTTTCTGCTACGTGTTCACACCTCACTGGTTCATTTTCCCCTTCAAGTTTGCTTGTCCTGGACACCAATATGTTGGACAATACTCACTACCTTCGTATCCCGGCCTTTTCGCTCGATGACCGAGCTTTCATTTGCATTGCTTCGTACACACCTACTCTATATCTACCACTCGACACATGGAACACCGCAGATGTCACGTTTATACAACTGTAGTAACCGGGAGTGAGTCAATATACTGGATGCGATAGGCATTAGATTCGGTGTTTGAGCTGCGAACATAAGGGGTCCACTTTGGTTCCTCCTGATCAAGTCGGAAGGTTTAGGGCATAACGAACAACGAAATACTTTTCTTTACGGACCTTGAAGAGGCGCAATGCCTTTATCTGATTCAATTCGTCAAGCGTAAAGCGGTGATAGATGCCGGCTGGAATGACAAGAAGATCGCCCGGCAAGACGTGAATCCGAATCCACTTGTCTGAAGGATGATCTGCATACACACACATTCTGTCAGAGGGTTGCGAGTAGGGCATTTGAAGCTGTTTCAAAGTTTCAAACCACGCACCGCGTACGTCAAAGAAGCCCGATCCAGAAAGGATGTAACGGATCTCATCGTCTTCGTGCATGTGCCTAGCAATAGAAATTTTTGAATGTACACGTGTTCCCCAATTCCAACATGCGATCAAAAGTCAGCCAATATACAGGATCTCGTTTCTTCTCTTTCACACGTACTCCTCAAAGAACGTCTTTAATTTCGTTTCGTATTGGTCCCCCAGTCCCTCCTTCGTCACGTTCATCGTGTCGCGATTTTTATAACCTTGTTGTTCCGCAATCTTGTCGATCTCGGTTTCCCACCCTCCAGGACTGTTCTGGTCCACCGGGATGGTCCAGTGAAGGACCCCGAGCTTGCGAAGGTCAGCATTATCTACATATATTTCAGAATTGTGTGGAAGACGTTGGTCTCCAGGAAGATTGTCGAAATAATAAGCACGCATGATGGGTGTGGCAAAGAGGAGTTCCCTCGGCCCGGCGCCACGTCAATTCTTTTGTCTCAAAGTGACTGACCGTGACGCTGGTCTAAATTGTACGGTAAGTAAGGAGTACGATAAAACTTATCGGCGTTGAGCTCGCGCGCGTAAACTCTGCAATACCCGTACAACTAGGCTATAAGCGACGGCAAATTGCGACAGTGTGACTCGATTTTGAATCGGCCTGTTACGGACGATACGGTCTCTAGCAAGTGGCTAGGTTTCACCCCACTACATTCACGTTGCAGCATTGTCTTTTGAAGGGACGTTTCCGAGTCCGCATTCCATTGGCCAATCTTCGGCAACCGAAGTGTAATTCTGCCAGTGTATCACTGAGCTGACGAAAGAGCCACAACTACCCCGACACGCTAGACCCGCCTCGGGAGAAGAAGCAGATTCACTCTACGACCTCGGAGCTACTAGTAGGCAATCATATGAACATCGTGACATTGTAACAGGGCGCGGGGGGCGTGGCGCCATTTACATCATTAAATCGTGCCAAATCCCACATTTGTACTCGGTGTTATTCTGCTGGATGCCTCACGATTTTTTGTGGGAAGAGGTCGCTATCGTAGCAAACTATCCCACGAAGGTGTACCGCCCCAAAAGACATGGCATTAATGCTTGGTAAGCGACATCGATTGTGAACTGCGTGTCACTAGGGTATCGCAAGAACAATAATATTACCCAGGGGGATCATGATCTGCCAGCAGGTAGAACTCTGAAGCCTCGACTGGTCCATTAGGGTGAGGTAGCGATTCCAGTTCCAGTTCCCAGTAGCCAGTTGTCTAGTCTTCCAAGGCTGGGATACTCGTTCCAGCGCTTCCTGGCTGATTCAATGTTCTTCCTCTTCTCAAGGAAAAGACGTGGATAATGGGGTACGTGATTAAAAATGGAATGACGAAGACAATTGTGCGGGTGAGAAAAAAATTAAACAGAGGTGAGGAGGGAGGAAAGGAAGAGGCGAGGGGCAAGCAAAATTTGGGATGTGGAGGTAATAAGGCGGTGATGAGAGAAAGGATAGAGGAATCACGATACAGACACGAAGTAAGGGCGGAAGGCAGGGGGTAGAGGGCGAGAGTATTGTCGATTGGTGCCACAGGTAAATGATCTGCAAGGGTGAGCCACTGCAATTTCTTCTCCATCTTAAGCAGAGACGAGCGACGAGAGCAAGAATGAGTGGCAGGGCGAGCGAGGGTAAAAAAACGAGTGACGGGTCGGAAAGCAGATGGCGACACCGAGTGACCGAGCTGGGGAGTGATAACTTGAATTTTTTGATATGTCTGTAGAAATCGTTGGGAAACGTAAGGAAAAGGCACTTGGATGGGCACGTAACTGAATACAGCCAAGGAGTACCCGGGACTACTCCGTCACGGTGACTCTCGCACCGCGTCAATGTTAGTGGATTATCTTTTTCTAAGGGTGTCAGAGTGAGTCCCAAGATGTTGTGAACGCAGAAATGAACTAAAGCCGCGTCGTAGGGGCCGATTCCGGGGGGATCTTTGTCACGTTTGAGCTGAGAGCGAGGAGAAAGGCTCGTAAGTTAATTTAGGTTGAATCTGGACGGGCGCTCCGATGAACTGAGGTCCGATGTTCCGAGCATCGCGCGGCGCGCGACGCGTTCACTTGTCACTTGCCATCCTCAACTTACTCAACCACACCTTCTCTCTTCAACTTCAAATTTTCTTGACCTCTCCACGTTTTTCACTCTACCAAATGCGGCGTGTGGTTCTACCTCAGAACTTGAAGTTCCTGCGTAATGTCGTTGCCGAGGCGCCTTGAGTGAGCAAGTTGGTTCACGCGCATGGGTTTGGGGCGCACACCGTCTCGTGTGTGCATTCAATGATTCATGAAAACCCCGAAAATGACGAGTGTCCACGTCCACGTCCACGAGTATACGGATCTAATATTTTTGCCACAAGTCGGCTGCTTGTCCTTTAGGGATTCCTGTTCCCACGTGAGTTTTTCTGTATATTTAGAGGCTCTGTATTACATCTCAATATCAGTATCAACTTTTGCATTCTCTCCTCGTCTTGCGTACCATCGCTCTCTTAGGCCTTCACATTTCCCCTTCACCCTCACATTGTCTTCATGGTTGTCAAGCTCGTCTTGCTCGACCCATCATCGGCCTTGTCCATCGCACTAATTACAGGGAAGAAAAGTGACCGACCGAATCTCAGGGTTTGAACTTTATTCGGCCAAGATACAACTAATAGCAGAGAACTCACTCCACATCTGGTTCGCGTGGGATCCAAGTCATTGCAAAGGCAGTAAAGATCATGTAGCACGCAGATTTAATCAGACCGTTCTATCCATGACCGCGGCGTAGCGTGGATTTACTGTTCTTCTCTTCCGCGGGGTAATTGGTGGAGCCGACAATGCTGTTCCTAATGCCTCGGAATACCCACGGCCATAAGATCTACCCTTCTGATGCAAAGAATTACGAAGCAGAGAGGCGAATAAGGTACTGTAGATAACACGAGATGTGAGCACGAGGCCCGCGAGGATCCAAAAGTTGACCCGAGGCCGCGGGACGTGGGACCTCGAGGCGTGGCAGTGCGGCGGAGCATATAACTCGATGGGCAGAAAATCCCGTGACTTTGCACGGCCTGCGACTCCGCCCATCTCGATATCAAGCGATTTTCTCGGTCGTGCTATTATTATAAAAGCCGACCCTTATCGGCCTGACTATTGGTTTCACAAATCTGTTTTGTCAGGGTCTCATGAGTCATGACTGGATTTGGCTGATCTTAATCCGCGGTAGCTGAACTGTGGGCTTATGTACTCTCTCAGGCTCTGACAATGTCCTTCTGTTGGGAATAGAAGGTGTGGACTACGGCAATATCAAGCCGCAATGTGCACAGTGGACATCTATTCCGAGCTCAGGCGAGACATGGTATGGTATGGTAATACACGGTACTTGTATCAGTATTTGCGTAAGAAAAACGAACACGCGAGGAGCGCTTGCTATATCCTTGCCGAAAACTAATAAAGGCTTATCTGGTAGATAAGTATCGATAAGTCCTTTTTGGGTTCTGTGTGGAGACTGACACCACTTCGCGTTTCTGACCGTTCTCGTCTATCGCCACGTCTTGTCCAATTGCTCGCTCCCTCGTTGCCATGTTTCTAGGAAAATGCGCACTCCTGGGGCTATTCTAAATGCGGGACTCTACACAACTTAAACTAGACTTTTCCGACGTTTCCCTTGGTTGCCTAGGGCTTAGTACTCCTTTGTTTCGGGTTCTTGATGCTCATAGCTTCATCAAAGCTTCATCGCCTCGTCCTTACGAATTACGTCTTCTCTGCAATCGAAAACGACTTGTGTACGTCACCCGCCTCGGCTAGTCCTGCAAATTCATCCACAAAGGCATTGGGAAGCGGAAAACTATATATTTCCTAGACAGTAGGGCGAGGAAACATGACCCGTGAGAAGCTTGTTCCAACTAAACGGAGGCAAGGAAGGAGAAAATCTATCATACCGCCTTTAATGTGCCTTCACGTGCACGTCACTTATTCAGTATTGCCCGAAAGGTTATTACCCCCGCTCGTTATTGCACCCGCTCGACCAAACTTTTCTGTTAGTCAAGCTAAACGTTTGTTATTTGGAGCCTCGGTGCTTGGTTGAGCCTCGGACCTTCGTTCAGGCCAGGCTGTTGGAGACTTCATGCAGCATCACAACATCCACTGCGAGCCAGAGTGCTATAAAGCTGCTCGTGTGTCTGCACAACCAGGACATCCTATCCCCCCTCCTCTCGTTCAGTTACTCCTTTACTGCCTTTGTGAACACACCATGCGCGCATACTACTTTGATAACGTCCCCGGGGACCAGCGTCATCATCATGATTCAGGAAGACCTGTAGATCTCGAATATCTGGACAAGCTCGGTCTCAAATTACTGACTATCCCTCTGGACACCCCAGGCGGATGGGAAGCCGAGATAAATAGACTTGCTGAGCAAAGGGGTGCTCCAATCGTGACATCATGGATGTCACGAAGGAGGGACTAGGCGACCAATTCGAGTACATGCTCGGGAGGCTTTTCGGGGAGTGAGTAATGATTATTATGGATAGCCATTAATAATTATGACTGAGGCAAATGACCCTTAGGCATATGGACGACGATGAGGAGATCCGGTACATTACATCTGGTGCGGGCTTCTGGGACATACGCGGTATGTTAAATGTTTTCAAAAGGACTTTAGTATGTTTCGACCGCTGATGAATTCGGGTACGCAGACCATCCCACGGACGATTGGATCCGCATTCAAGTTCTTCCCAGTGACGTTATGATCATCCCGCCTGGCATTTATCACCGCTCCACGCTTGATGAATCTAATGAGATTAAAGCTGTGCGTCTCACTACGGTCCGTGACTAATTTTCACACTTGCACCCATCGCGTTCTAATATCCTCCGCAGCCTGAGAAGCCAAGTACGAGTCTCAGGCCCGCGGTTCTGAGACCGACGACAGCGCTTCCCGTTGCAGATACCTTGATTCTCGCGTCGTGGATGAAGCCGCATTGAAGCGCTTCCAGACTTCACTTGATTAGATATGGGAAGAAATCCAGGTTGTGCATTGTGTACTCTACCTCTGTCGGACTCTTCTTTAGGCTTACCGTGACATCATTGTTCCTTCCTGATTCATTAACTTTGGGCGGTATATAATGTGTGTTACGCGGCTGAGACCCCAAGCCGAGCGCCTTCAAAGTTAGAGCAATATGTTCTCTGGGAGATAGGCCAAAAGTAGATGAATGGGCCCTGGAGTACGTCGGATGCAAGGCAGGCATATGATCAGGGACGTGTCCCTGACGACTCGGACGAAGGACTCTGGGAGTGACTTTGTGGTTGCCTTCTGCTGTCAATTCCATGACACCACTCTGTACCTGGCAGGTGCCGACGACCATCATCTGGACGTCTCTGCACCCTCCATTAAGCCGCGGCACATTGCGCCCCTTCACCCATCAATGCATCAACACTTGCACTGAACAATTGTCATCGCCTCACGTTGCATACTATATATCATCATTGGGCACTGAGAGTCAGATCCGAGTGTCGAATCCCCGGCCGTCTCCGACTCTCCTCCGCATCTCAGAACCGCGGCCGCTCCCCGCCGCGCATCCACTAGACCTTCCATCTGGGTTGATTTTGGATCACCATCAGGCCTAACGTGGCCTTAATCCAAAAAAAGCTCCTAATTATAATCATCGTAGGGTGTCCATAAAGGCGAGCGGATTGCGCGGAGACAGGTGATCCAGCCATCAAACGACGCGACGTGGGCTCAGCCGCACAGCCTTGATGCCTGCAAGCACAAAAGCATGTCAACTCTCGACATCGCCTCTAGTTCCTTCACTTTGCTCATCTGGGTGCTGGATAGTGCGTCATTTCCTTTACTTTTAACCAGTAAATTAATTATCCTCTCCAATCTTAAGCCCATTTCCGTTCGTTTTGGAATTGTGTCTCTCCTTTTCAATTTGGCAGCTGAACGTCGAACGCTCACCTTGACCACTCAAGAACTCAACAAGACGACTTTATAAGGCCATCTAATCCACTGACACGTGAATACATCTCACAAGAATGCGGTACAAAATAGTCGCTCGCATCGTTCTTATACTCTCCTTCTTCAACTTCGTGCTCGCGGCTCCAGTAACTGTGCATGAGGTACGCGAATCGTCCACCGATGCGATGAGCGGAGACGAGGACACGATAATCGTGTCGGGAAAGCGAGCTCGAGAGGATGAAATCCCGAATCAGCTCGAATATTGGCCCTCGGGGCCGGAGCTTGACCAGTCGTTGGAAGTGTCGCAGCACTTAGAGTCGTCAAGATCCAATATCAATTATAGGTCCGTCAGGGAGTATGAACCTCCGCCGCCACGCGACGAGACCAAACCGGATCAGTTGGGGACCTCAATCGAGATTCAATCTGCGTCGTCCTCCCAGACTGAAAAAGGGCCCGTCACCGATTTTCAAGGTCTTTATCCTCTGTCGCTGCCGCCGGGGCGGGATGAATACTTGGCCAAGATCGCTAAACTGGACCAACCGGGGACTTCGACCGAGACTCAACCGGCGTCGTCCTCCCAGACTATAAAGGGAAAGGGGCCCATCACTGAACCTGAGCCTGAACATCCTCTGTTGCCGCCGCCGGGCGAGGCCAAACCGGATAAACTAGGGACTTCGACCGAGACTCAACCGGCGTCGTCCTTCCAG
>WNFI01165559.1_pt1 | contig 13917 bp, 16 predicted proteins | sample 5400471 | NCBI WGS metagenome assembly WNFI01 (sample SAMN13153348, study PRJNA577476) | soil metagenome | isolation source: 100 cm saprolite on Douglas fir-dominated hillslope | place: USA:California | collected 2013-09-17 | reverse complement strand
ATTCCAGGTCGCCGGGCCGCCGCGGACGCACCACGCCGCTATATTCGCAAACTTGGCATACGGCGCCACGTCTCCGTTTAGAAGGGAGACGGACCAGGCATCGCCGGAAAGATCCGCGCCGCCGCGAGTGGTTGCAGACCAGTAATAGCTTGCCAAGGCGTTGGGGTCAAAAGGATGACCGGCGGGAAGGGTGGGACCAGGATAGGGCACCGAAGGATCGATGAGGGTGGCAAGCTCCTGGACGGCGGGAAGTCGCCAGCCCTTTCGATTGCCCACCGTCTTCTTGTTACAAGAATATTGCGCCGTGGACCAGACGCCGGTGGCCAACGAAGGCGACTGCTCCCAGACGAGTCCCGTCTCCCGGTCATGGACAGCCTCGTTGTTGTACGAAGCGAGCAGGACGAACCGATCGAGCGTGCTGATCGGTTCGCCCCACGCGGGAGACGCGATCTGGGCGCTCGCCGGGCTGGCGGTGAGCAACGCGACGGCGACGACCGACATCAAAGCAGCGAAAAAGCCCCTTCTCATGCATCTTCTCCTGTTCACGGATGACGTCCATCCGATGCGACTGGCTACTATAGGCCGATATGCCACGGCTGCAGTCCGCGCCGCGACGCTCAATCGCTCGGGCACTCTCGTCGCGTCCGATCTGATGAAGTTCTACCAGCAGTATGGGGTTCTGGTGCGGGATGGTCACGGGGCTGCTCGAGACGGGAACGTATGTCGTGCCGGTGCCATCAACCTTCACGAGTGACCGCGCCGATCGGCGGGCGTTCAGGCTTAGCCGGCGGAAGGGCGGCGGGCTCCAGACGCGGCAGGTCGCTGGCTCGGCACGACTTGACGCCATCCGTCGTCCAGCATGCGGCGCCTCCACTCGTCCGCAAGTGCGAAGGCCTCACTGCCGCGTTCGCACCGTTCGGCCAGGAGTGTGTCGCCATCGACGATGACGCGGAGTTCCCAGTCGCTCGGCCGCGCCATCAAGGCACAGCGCGCGACATGAGTCACCTGCCGCATCGTCCAAAGAGTACCAACGTCACTTAAAGAATCTGGTCGGGTCGTTCCCAGAAAAGTCATGGATCTCCTTACCCAGGGGGACGCACCCCCAGATTACCCATGAGGTACGTCAAAGCGGTTACGGGAAAGTCACAACGGGGTAACGAATGGCCGAGATCCGGGGACAGCGCAGTCGGGCGCAGATCGCCGCTGACGATTCCGTGTTTCTCAGCGCGTTTCTCACTGTGGACGGATGACTTCTCGAACATCCTGAGCGTGCTGCGCTGACGGTCCATCGGCGGCATCAGCCGAACCGCCCGTCTTCGAGGACGCGCAGCGTGTGGAGCTCGTCGAAGCCCTCCGCCGGCGCCGGCGGCACGAGCCGCTTGGCGCACGTGAAGATCGCCACCTTGGGTACCTTCGCGCGGCCGGTGCGCCGTTCGTTCCGCGCCACCGCTTCGCGCGGCGTCGCCTCGATGTAGTACCCGACGATCCGCGCGTCGAATTCGTGCGCGACGGCGATCACGGAGGCGCGCTCCCCTGGGGACGCATTCGTGTTGTCCACGATCACCGACCGCCCTGCCGCGAAGGCGCGCCGCAGCGCGGCCTCCTGCCGGGCCTGTTGGTTGGCGCTTTTCGGCAAGGTGTCCTTGCTGACGTGTTCGTAGGACGGGTAGCGCTCGCGATAGAAGGTCGTCTTGCCCGCGCCGGGAAGGCCGACGAGAATCACGCATTCGGGCCTGGCCATCGCCACCAGTCCGAATGGTACTAGCTTCCGGACCCGCCGAGGCGATAGCGGCCGAGGCGGGCAAGGATCGTCCCCTTGAGGTCAGCCTCGGAGGTCGCCGACGTCAGATCGATGTCGGCGTCGGCGACGGCGTCGAGCAACGCGCGAATCAGCTGCGCGCGGCTGATCGCGGCGCCGCTCTGCGCGCGGATATTCGCGGCGAGTCGATCGAGGAACACGATCTGGCGGTTGAAGAGGACGACGGTGACCTTGGTCCACGCTTCGTCATGAACGGGCGGCCGACCCGGCCGGCGTCCCTGCAGCGGGCGGCCGCCAGGGCGCGTCGGCGTGAAAATATCCTGGCTGGTCTTGCCGGTCTTTCGCTTCCGCGCACGCGCCATTGATTCTCCAGGCAATCAGTCTGATTCACGCCGTCATTAAATACCGTTTGCGCCGCTGGTTGAGGTTGCCCCGTATTCAACTCGAAATGGGGCAGTTAGTTCAAGCTCAACGTTAAATCGTCAATCCAATTACGTAATTCTTCCACCCCTAATGGCGGGCGGCGAATCTAATGACGGATGGCCGGCAGACGCTGCAGAATTTCTCCCGCCAGGCGGCGAAAGGCATCCGCCGAAGCGGACTTCGGCGCGGCGGCGGCGATGGTCTTGCGGGCGCCTGGCGCCTCGGACAGCGCCGTCGTCTGGCGGATTTCGGTGTGAAACACCTTGTCGCGGTGCTCGGCGCGCAGGCGCTCGGCGATTTCCCGGGTGTGCTTCCGCTGCGGGTCGATGACGTTCAGGAGGATCCCGACGATGCGCGCCCGCGATGTCATCCGGGCGCGAACGCGCTCGACCGTGGCCAGCAGCGTGTCCAGCGCTTCGGCGGCAAGCGGCTCGGGTACGACGGGAATGATCAGGCCGTCGGCCGCGACGATGGCGTTGATATTGAGCAGCGAGAGGCTCGGCGGGCAGTCCAGGATGATCAGATCGTAGTGCGCGGTCACGCGATCGAGCATTCGCCGCAGCATCGCTTCGCGGCCGCGGACGCCGCAGAGCGCGATGTCGGCGTTGGCGAGCTCGATCGATCCGGTCAGGACGTCAAGATTCGCCGTCTCGGTGTGGCGGACGGCCTTGAGGATCGGGTACTTTTCGAGCAGGCAGGAGGCGGTGGAGGGCTTCAACTGGTGGCGGGGCACGCCAAGCCACAGCGACGCGGAGGCGTGGCTGTCCAGATCGACGAGCAGGATCCGTCGCTTCGGCGAGGCGAGGGCGGCGGCAAGGTTGACGGCGGCGGTTGTCTTGCCGACGCCCCCCTTGCTATTAAGCACGGCGATGACCACGGGCAATCTTTCCGGCATTCTATCCAGAACCGGCCAATGCGGGCCTCAATGAAATTGCCCGGACGATTCTCAGGTCTTGCAATGCGAGCGCCAGCCGTCCCCGCGCCGGCGCGCGAGAAGAGCGACTTCGCTCCTTACTCAGCTAGGCTTGGCGAGTCGGGAAACCGGACAGCTCACGGCGGCGGTTGCGCGACGGCGACTATAATCGGCGGATGTCCGTTCGCCTTGGCCTCGAACGTCTGCTCGACGGTCCGGACCGCAAGCTCATCGCCGGCCAGCGCATCGGCCTCGTGTGCAATCCCGCCTCGATTGACAGCCGCATCGTGCACGCGTCGGACCGGCTCGCGTCCGGCGACTGGACGCTGACCGCGCTGTTCGGGCCCCAGCACGGCTTTCGCTCCGACCTTCAGGAAAACATGATCGAGTCGCCGCACGCGCAGGACGTGAAGCGGCGCGTGCCCGTCCATTCCCTCTACAGCGAAACCCGCGAGCCGACCGCCACGATGCTGGCGGATGTCGACGTCCTCGTCGTCGATCTGCAGGACGTGGGCACGCGCATCTACACCTACATCTACACGATGGCCAACTGCCTGCGCGCGGCGCGGCAGCACGGCGTCCGGGTCGTTGTCTGCGACCGCCCGAATCCGATCAATGGCGACGACGTCGAGGGGGCCGCGCTCGATCCCGCGTATGCGTCGTTCGTCGGGCAGTTCCCCATCCCGATGCGGCACGGCCTGACGATGGGTGAGGCCGCGCGCCTCTTCAACGATCACTTCGGCTTGAACGCCGCCGTCGACGTCGTGCCCATGGACGGCTGGAAGCGGTCCATGTATTTCGACGAGACCGGTCTGCCGTGGGTGCTGCCGTCACCCAACATCCCGACCCTCGACTCGGCAATCGTCTATCCGGGCGGCGTGCTGTTCGAGGGCACGCTTCTGTCTGAAGGCCGCGGCACGACCCGGCCGTTCGAGATCATCGGCGCCCCGTGGATCGACGGCGAGCGCTTCGCCGAGGCGATGAACCGCCGGAACCTGCCGGGGGTGCACTTCAGGCCGGTCTTCTTCGAGCCGACGTTCCACAAGCACTTGCAGCAACTCTGCGGCGGCTGCCAGCTGCATGTGACCGACCGCTCGAAGTACCGGTCGATGCGGGTCGCGGTCGAGATGCTCGAGGAATTCAGGAAGGAAGCGCCCGACAAAGGGCTCTGGCGGGATCCGCCGTACGAGTACGAAACGGTCAAACCGCCGATCGACATCCTCTCCGGATCCGACCGGCTGCGGCGCGGCATCGACGCGGGAGAGGCGGCCGCGTCGATCACCGCCGACTGGCCTCGCAACGAAGCCGCCTTCCGGGAGCTACGCCGGAAATACCTACTCTATTAGCCTATGTTTTGGCCCGCCCGCTGCATGACTCGCTACCCTCTCGTCTTGGCGATGCCGGGCGCGCGATCTTCCTGCGCAGTCTCCGGGACCAGGTGGTACGCCATCAGGTGGGTGCGCAGTTTCTCGAACGCCTCGTCCGGGGAATTGACCCAGTTCAAGAGGTCGAGATCGGCGGGATTGATGGCGCCCCATTCCTCCATCGGTTTCAGGTTGATGATCTCTTCCCAATACTCCCGCCCGTAGATGAACACGCCGAGCTGCTTCGACAGTTTCTGGGTCTGCGCCAGCGTCAGGATCTCGAACATTTCATCGAGCGTGCCAAATCCCCCCGGAAAAATCACCAGCGCTTTCGCCAGATACGCGAACCAGAACTTCCGCATGAAGAAGTAGTGGAACTCGAAGTGCAGCCCTTCCGTGATGTAGCGGTTGGCGCCCTGCTCGAAGGGCAGGCGGATGTTGAACCCGATGCTCTTGCCGCCGGCCTCGTCGGCGCCGCGGTTGGCCGCCTCCATGATCCCTGGCCCGCCGCCTGAGCAGACGACGAAGCGGTGCCGCGGGGATTCGAGCGACAGGCTCCATATCGTCAACCTGTGCGCGAGTTCGCGTGCGTCCTCATAGAAGCGCGACCATTCGACCGCCTTCCGGCTGCGCTTGATGGCCGCCACCTGCGTTTTCGATCGGGCGTCGTTCCGCTTGGTCAGCCGCTCGAGCGCGCGCGTCGCATGAGCACGGCTGTGCACGCGGGCCGACCCGAAGAATACGACCGTGTCCTGGATGTTCTGCATCTTCAGGCGGCGCAGGGGCTCGAGGTACTCGGCGAGGATACGCAGCGGCCGCGCATCGTCGCTCTCGAGAAACTCGGGATCCATGTACGCGAGCGGCTGGTCGTGCATACGCCAAAAACTGTATCATTGGCGCATGGGCAAACGTTCGGGTGTCTTCGCCGTGACGGGTGTGATCTTCGTGGGAACCTTTTCGGTGAGCGCGCGGCAAACGGCGACCACGACCGAGGCACCGCGACCCCGTCCGGGAGGATGGACGCTTCCCGCGACGGCCGACGAGGAAAAGAACCCATTCGCGGGAGACGAGAAGGCGGTCGCCGCCGGCAAAGAGCTGTTCAAGAAAACCTGCCAGCGCTGTCACGGCCCGGGCGGCAAAGGGGACGGTCCGGACGCCGATCCCGACTCGATGCAGGACATGGATCTGACGAACCCGAAGCGCGCCGCGCGCAATTCGGACGGCATCGTGTTCTATAAGATCTGGAACGGCCGCGCCAAGCCGAAGATGCCCGCCCAAAAGGACGAGCTGACGAAAGACCAGGTCTGGCAGATCGTCTCGTACGCGCAGACGCTTCGACAGAAAAGTTAGCAGTTTGCAGTTCGCAGTTTGCAGTTCGCAGTTCGCAGTTTGCAGTTCGCAGTTAACGGTCAGCCAACTGTGAACTGCAAACTGTGAACTGCAAACTACAGATAGCGCGGTAAGAATTCGCCGATCAGATAGCCCACGGCGGCGACGCCGAAGCCCACGACGAACATATCGCGGCCGCTGACCCAGATGCCGCGGCCGGTGAACAGGCTGCGCGCGGCGCCGATGCCGAAGTGCGCGGCCATACTGATGACCAGCGACACCCACACCGCGGGAGCTTGCGCCATCAGCAGGAACGGCAAAATTGGGATGAACGCGCCGACGGCCGTGGCGGTGCCGGTGACCAGCCCGTCTTTGAGCGGCGCCAGCTCGGCTGGGTGGATATTGAGCTCCTCGCGGACCTGCGTATCGAGGGCGCGGACCGGATCCAGCATCATCGTCCGGGCGAACTCGCGCGAGGCCTCCTTCGGCAGCCCCTTCGCCTGGTAGATCAGGGCCAGCTCCTCTTCCTCGAGCTCGGGCATGAGACGCATCTCCTGCCGCTCCAGCTCGATCTGGTGCGCCTGGACCTCCGCCTCACTCGCCGCGGCCAGGTACCCGCTCGATCCCATCGACAGCGCGTCGGCGATCGCACCGGCGATCCCAGTCACGAGGACGACGTGCGGGGTCATGCTGGCGCCGACGACTCCCGCGACAAGGCCGAAGTTCGCCGTCAGACCGTCGTTGAAGCCGTAGACGATGCTGCGCAGCATCCCGCCGGCGCCGCCGACATGCCAGGGCTCCCCTTCGCGCCCCATGACCTCCGACAGCTCCCGGGCGTGCACCGCAGAGTCCGCGGCGATATCGACGGCCGCCTTGTGCGTCTGCGCGTGCGTCGACTGCCGCGCCAGCCCGAGGTACGACTGCACTTCTCGTCCTTCCTCCGCCAGAATGAGCGGCAGAACGGACGCGGGTCCGAACGTCTTCGCCACCCAGGCCAACAGACGGGTGCGGCGCGCCACGGCATATTTCGGCAAGGGACGCCCGGCATCACGAAAGAGCTCTTCCCACCTCGCGGTGTGACGATCCTCGACTTCGGCGAGACGTGCGAACAGATCGGCCCGCTCGCGGTTGGTGTCGGCAGCGGCGAGCCGGCGATAGAGCCACGACGCGTCCCTCTCGTCTGCGTAATGCTCGTCCCAGCTCTCGTCCGCCTGGTGCCCCTGGCTTCCAGTCGTTGCCATTCGACTTCCAGTGTACTGGAGTAGCATGGCCGGCGCATGACCAGCCCGGCGCAAGACGACGCATCCCCAGAATTCGAGCACTCCGTACTGGTCAACGCCGCGCCGACCCGGGTGCTGGCGACGTTTTTCGATCCGCACGCACTCGCGGCGTGGTGGCAGGTCTCTCGCTCCGTCACGACCCCGCGCCCGATGGGTGTCTTTGCCGTCGAATGGCCGCCGACTCCGGATGCCGACGACGTACTCGGCCGCCTCGGTGGGGTGTTCCACGGGACCGTGATGGAGTACCTGCCCGGCCGCGAGCTGTTCATCGCCGATGCGTGGTGGCTGCCGCCGGACGGCGAGCCCATCGGTCCCATGGTGCTCGAGGTCAGCTGCCGGATGTCAGGTCCGGTGTGCCGGCTGCACGTGAAGCAGACCGGCTTCGAGGACAGTCCTCGCTGGCGGCGTTACTACGCGGTGATTGCCAGCGGGTGGCGCTCGTCGCTGGCCGCGCTCAAGGAATACGTGGAAAACGCGCCGTGACGACGGGCTCGCAAACATTGAAGATTGGCGACTGGCGATTGCAGATTGAAGATTCACGGAATGACGATTGACGATTGTCGAGTGGGAATTGGGGAGTGAAGATTTACGGATTCACGAGGTTCGATTGTCGAGTGGTCATCCGATGCCGCGTGTCAGTCTCAATCGAGAATCGTCAAATCTCCATTCCGTAACTCTTCAATCTACAGTCTCCAGTCCTCAGTGCAACATCCTCCGCTGGTCCGCTTAGGCCGCGCGTCAGATCCCAATCGACAATCGTCAATCGTCATTCCGTGAATCTTCAATCTGCAATCGCCAATCGACAATGCCCTAAGCGCCCAGCCTCTGGACGTTGAGGAAGTTGGCGTCGACCCGGCTCAGATCCGGGTTGATATTGATGAAGACGACGACGGCGCGCGGTGGCAGGGCGATCGCCGACCGGATCGGCGGTTCGAGCGCGCGCAGGTCCTCGAGATCGGACACGACCGGCCGCACCCCCCAATACAGCTTCAGCCGCCGCGCGATGACGTCGTACGGGGTCACGGCGACGATGCTGGCACGGGGTCGCAGCGACGAGAGGAGCTGTGCGGTCTTGCCGTGGAGCGTGACGGCGACGATCGCGTCGGCCTGCCCGGTCGAGGCCAGCGTGACCGCCGCTTCGCACATCGCGCGGCCGTGGACGGAGCGGAACGCATCGAAGCCGTCGGCTGGAGGCTCAGGACCGTGCGGCCCGAACAGCGAGACGTTGGCCTCGAGCCGGGCGGCCGAGGTCGCCATCGTTTCCGCGTCGCAGATGATCGCCGAGAGGACCTCGACCGATTCCACCGGATACTCGCCCGCCGCCGTTTCGCCCGCGAGCATGATCGCGTCGACTCCCTGATCGACGGCGGTCGCGGCGTCGCTGACTTCCGCGCGTGTCGGACGGGGCTGGGTCCGCATCGATTCGAGAACCTGTGTCGCCACGATCACCGGGCGCCCGAGCGCCCGCGCGTGGGCGATGATGGTTTTCTGGATGCGGGGAATCTGCTCGAGGGGACATTCCAGGCCGAGATCCCCGCGCGCCACCATGACGCCATCCGCCGCCCGCAGGATCGCGTCGAGGTGATCGAGCGCCTGCGGCCGCTCAATCTTGGCGATGAGCGGGAGATCGGCGTTTGCCGCGCGCATGATCCGCCGCGCGGTGTCGCAGTCGGCCGGTGTCTGCACGAAGCTCAACGCGACCATGTCCACGCCGAGCTCGAGGCCGAACTTCAGATCCGCTTCGTCCTTCTTCGTCACCGCCGCGGCAGGCAGTTTCACGCCCGGGGCGTTGATTCCCTTGTGCTCGCCGAGCTTGCCGCCGTTGACGACCACGGTGACGAGCTCGCCGCCGGATTGCTCGCGCACGCGGAGCTCGATCTTGCCGTCGTCCAGGAGAAGCCGGGCCCCTGGTGCCGCGGATGCGATCAGCTCGACGTAGGGAGTGAAGACCCGGCCGGGTCCCCCCTCGTCGTCACCTGCCGCCAACCGCAGCTCGTCCCCCTTGCGCAGCTCGATCGGCTGACCGCCGCGAAGGCGTCCGGTGCGAATCTTCGGGCCGCTGAGATCCTGGAGGATGGCCACGTGCCGCGCGGCACGGGCGGCGGCGTCCCGCACCGCGTGGAAAGTCCGCGCGTGCGATTCATGGGTGCCATGCGAGAAGTTGAGCCGGAAGACGTCGACGCCGCCAGTCACGAGCGCGTCGAGCACCGCGGACATCGTACTGGCCGGACCGAGCGTGGCGATGATCTTGGTGTGCCGCGTCACTGCCACGGATCGACCAGCGCTTTCGGAATCCGCATTGCCTCGGCGTCCGCGAGCGCGTTATTCAGCTGATGCAGCCCGTAGCGGCGGGCGCCGATCCTGCGAAAGGGAATCGACGGATGGCGCTCCAGGATGGACAGCGCGCGAAGAAAGTGGCGGGCCTCGCTGCCCCAGCACCCCCGGATCTCCAGGTGGTTGCGGTTGATCTGATGGTGCGCGTTGATCGAGCTGTCGCCGACGTCGGTGTAGTGGCCCGCGATGACGTAGCGGCCGCCGGCCCTCGCGAGATCCAGCCCTTCGGAGATCGCGGCGGCCGATCCGGCGGCCTCGATCACGACGTCCGCGCCGTCGCCGTAGGTCGCGTCGAGCACCGCCTGACGCCTGGCCTCGATGGTCGTCGCGTTGAGATCCAGCGCGGCGTCGGCGCCCATCTCGAGCGCGAGCGCGAGCCGGCTCTCCGGCGCGCCGACGGCGATGATGCGGGACGCCCCCGCGATTCGCGCCATGGCGACGGCACTCAGGCCGACGGCGCCCGTGCCCTGCACGACAACCGAGTCGCCGGGGCGGATCTCGGCCCGTTCCGCGATGTGCACCGCGGTGACCAGGCCGCAGCCGCCGCCGATGTAGTCGTCGATCGAAACAGCCTCCGGCAGACGCGCCATGCCGACTCCTGGCTCCAGATAGATTGATTGCGCCCAGCCGCCGAAAAGGCCCTCGTTCGCCGGGTCGGTGATGCCGTATACGCGGCGCGACGCGCAGCGGGTCGGTGTGCGATGGACGGTGCAGGCACGACAGCGGCCGCACGTGCGATGAACGTCGAAGAACACGACGCGGTCCCCCTCACGAACGGGCAGCCCGTCGAGCCCCGTGACGGGCCCGCGCACCGCATCGGCCTTGCCGGCCGAGACATGTCCGGGAATGATGGGATAGGGCACGCCACCGAGGCGCCCATGCCAGAGGTGCACGTCGGTGCCGCAGACCTCCGAGAGGGTCGTCCTGAGCAGCACGGCGCCCGCCGGCAGCTCGGGACGAGCGAACTCCCGGAGCTCGATCGGCTGCCGCGGGGCGGTCATGACCGCGGCGAGAATGCGGGCGCTCACTCGCTTTAAGTTATCCTTGAAAGGATGTTGTTACAAACCGTGTCCGCAGTGTGGCTCGTCGCCGCGTTGGCAGCGCCGGAACGTCCACAGCCGCGGGCCTATCAAGCACCGAAGGCCCGGCGCCACTTCGTCAGCGTCTGGGTCGCCAGGGAGTTCGTCGAGCCCTACTCCTTCCACACGCATCCGCTGTCGGATCTACTGGGCCAGCCGGTGCACGAGGTCCACCTGGAGTCGTTCCAGTACCGCACGCAGGATAACCGGACGGTCGTCAACGTACTCGAGTACGGAAAGCGCGCGAGTGAAATCGGGGCGACCGTCTACCCGTTCGGATCGAGTACCGGCCCCACGCTTGCGGTGCACGGCAGCATTGAGACCATCCCGTCGATTCGTGTGTCGTTCACCGGCCCGGCGCCGTCAGCCACATACGAGCTGACCAACGGCCGGGCCACGGATGTCGGTGTCGGCCTCGACATGAGCGATCGCTCCGCCGGCTGGGGCCTCGGCGCGCATGCGTTTCTCATCGGCGGCGTCGGCCGGATTCAAACCGACCAGCGGAACGGGACCCGGTATTTCGCGGAAGGTGGCGGCGGCGTCACGTCCGGCCCCTTCGGCGTCGACATCTCGCTGAAGTTCACCGTCAACCGTTTCACCGCGCCGGTGCCGCACCGCGTCTACATGATTCCGATCAGCGTGCGCGGCACGCTGACCTTCTGATCACATGGACATAGCTGCCTGGCTGGCGCATGCGAGCGCGGACGCGGACGCGCGCGGCCTCCCCGAGTTGAAGCCACTGCTCGAGACGCTGGCGCGCTCGACGCAGGCCCTCCGGGACTCGGCCGCGCCGCACGCGGAACCCGGATCCCATACCGCCGCGGACGACGCGGAACACGCGGAAGCGGGAGATGACCGAGCTTCCCAGTAGCCTGCGCGAAGCGGCGAGCCTCGTCGAGCGGCGCGAGATCTCTCCTGTGGATCTGACACGTGCCTGCCTGGATCGCATCGCCGCCGACAACGACGACCTTTGCGCGTTCATCACGGTCACCGCCGGGCGGGCGATGGCCGACGCCGCACGCGCGGAGCGGGACATCGCGGCCGGACACTACCGTGGACCGCTGCACGGGATCCCCGTGTCGGTGAAGGACCTGGTCGACGTCGCTGGAACTCCAACGACGTCGGCATCGCGCGTCCCGCCGCGCATGCCGCGTCATGACGCGCCGGTCGTCGCCAACCTCGCGCGCGCAGGCGCGGTGATGATCGGAAAGACCAACCTGCACGAGTTCGCCTTCGGCACGACCAGCGACGAAACCGCTTTCGGGGCGGTGCGCAATCCGCACGACCGAACGCGGTCCGCCGGCGGCTCGAGCGCGGGCGCGGCCGTCGCGCTCGTGGAGGGCATGTGCTACGGGTCGGTCGGCACGGACACGGGTGGCTCGATCCGGATCCCCGCCGCAGCCTGCGGCATCACCGGTCTGAAACCGACCCTCGGTGAGATTTCCGCCGACGCGGTCGTGCCGCTCAGCACGACCCTCGATCATGTCGGACCCATGGCACGCACCGTGGAGGACACGGCGCTGCTGTTCCACGCCATGCGGTACGGCGACGCGCGAATCGATCGGCTTCCACGAAATACGGACGCACCGTTGCGGCTGGGCGTCCCTGTCCCGTACTTCTTCGACAAGCTCGATGACGACGTCGTCCGGCTGTTTTCGGAGACACGCGAGCAGCTCGGGCGCGCGGGACACGCCGTGTCGAACGTCGCGGTGGCGCACGCAGAGTGGACGGCGGATGTATACCTGCACATCGTCCTGCCGGAAGCGGCGCAGTATCACGCGCCGCTGCTCGATCGCTACGCCGGCAGCTATTCACCCGGCGTGCGCCTGCGGCTGGAAATGGGACGCTACATCCTGGCGGAAGACTACCTGCGCGCGATGCACTTGCGGATGGCGCTGCGGGAGGCGGTGGATCGGGCTCTCGAGGGGCTGGACGCCCTCATGCTGCCGGCGCTGGCGATCGGGGCGCCGCCGTTGGGAGCCGCGGCGGTCACCGTAGGCGGCCTGACGGAGCCGGTGCGCGCGATGATGCTGCGGTTGACGCAGCTCTTCAACATAACCGGGCACCCGGCGATCGCGCTGCCGTGCGGCAAAGGGCGTGACGGATTACCGCGCGCGGTCCAGCTCGTCGGGCATCGCGGCGGGACCGAGCGATTGCTGGGAGTGGCCGCGGCGGTCGAAGGTCAGATAATCGGGGGCGCGGGATCCGTCGGCGGGGGAACCGGATGAATGTCCGGCTTGTCGTCCCCTTCCGGTTTCCCCGGTGGCATCGGGCCGTTGAGCTCGCCAGGAATACCGATGACCTCAGGAGCCCGCGGTGTGTCGGGCTTCGGCGGTTGTTCAATCATGTAAAAACAGATAAGCAAGAATGATGACGATCAAGGACACCACGGTTCAACCGGCTCATCAGCAGCACGTGCTCGGCGGCTGGGGCGGCGCGCCGCAAATGGGACACACAGGCTGGGCCGCTGACGCGTGATCGCGCGATTCTTCCACAGGTGGGAGCGCCGCCTGGCGTCGGTCTCCACCAACCGCGTCGCCCGTCCGTTCGAGTGGGGCGTCGACTGGCTCGCGGACCAGCATCTTCCGGACGGCGATCCGCGGCGGGTGCTCGCAAGCGCGCGGTGCTCGTCCTGGCCCAGTGGAATTCCGACGCCGAAGGGCACGTCGGGCTGTGCCGTCTGCTCAACCGCTTCGGCATCAGCGCGCTGCGCCTGAGCCTTCCCTACCATGACGCACGCATGCCGCCCGAGCTCACGCGCGCCGACTACATCGTCAGCGCCAACGTTGGCCGGACGGCGCAGGTGTGCCGCCAGGCCGTGCTCGACGCCAGGCGCGCCATCGCCTGGCTGCACGCACAAGGCTACGAGTCGATCGGGATTCTTGGCACCAGCCTCGGCTCGTGTCTCGCCATGCTGACCACGGCGCATGAGCCACTCATCAAGGCGGCGGCGCTGAATCACATCTCGCCGTACTTCGCGGACGTGGTGTGGAACGGACTCTCGACGATGCACGTGCGGGAGACGCTGGAAGGCAACCTCACGCTCGACGAGCTGCGGCACATGTGGCTGCCGATCAGCCCGCTGCCGATTCTCGAGCGCGTGCGCGGCCGCGGGATACTGCTCGTATACGCGCGCTACGATCTCACCTTTCCGGTCGGACTCTCACGGATGCTGGTTGACCGTTTCCGCCAGGCTGGGATCGAGCACGAGCTGCTCGTCCTGCCGTGCGGCCACTACAGCACGGGCGTCATGCCGTTCAAGTGGATGGATGGGATCACCCTGGGCAGGTTCCTGAACCGAGCCCTGGTTACAGGTACTTCATGATGCCCTGCAGCGCGTCGTAGAGAGCGCCGGCCAGGGCCTTGACAATCGGGGAGACATCGCCTTGCGTAGCGGCGTCGACGGCCGTGGCGGTGCTGACCGGATCCGACACGG
>WNFI01249355.1_pt1 | contig 13919 bp, 14 predicted proteins | sample 5400471 | NCBI WGS metagenome assembly WNFI01 (sample SAMN13153348, study PRJNA577476) | soil metagenome | isolation source: 100 cm saprolite on Douglas fir-dominated hillslope | place: USA:California | collected 2013-09-17 | reverse complement strand
CACGACCAGCAATCGCTTTCCATCCCCTAACGAGGGGGTGTTGAGTGTCTACGTTCAGGGGCGCAGTTCAGGGGATAGGATTGAAGCAGACGGACAAGCAGTCACGCGGGTGTGCTTGGAGATGGCTCGAATCCCGTCGGGTCCGCCGAAACAACACCTACGTGACAAGCGCGACGTACCTGCGTCGCGCTTGTCTTTTTGCTGGATTCTAGGTCTCTTCTCCTTCTTCTCGCTGCAGCTGCGGCTGCAGCTGCACCGTCTGCATGTGCATTACGCGCCAGATGGCCATGTAGGAGACCCCGAACTGTGCTGCGACTTGCCGCAGCGTCATGCCGCCTTCGACCATTACACGTGCTTGCTCGCACTGTTCTGGGCTGAGCTTGCGCTGCGGCGTCGGCGGCTGATGCTCGAGCGGACGATTTCGTCTGGGCGGCCAGTGATCTTCGCGCAACCACAATTCGTCGTCGCACTGCTCCCAGCACGCTGCGGCTAGGCCCAGCGCGAGCGCGGGCAACATATTCGTCCGTGGCCGGATACCCACCAGTGCCCAGCGCTCTAGATCGTACATGAGCCCTTCGGTGCTCACGAGCGCCCATAGGATGTCGCGCCGCTCCTCCGCCGCCGCCACGCGCCAGTTTGTTGCCATACCGATGAGCGACTCGCCGTCTTCGCTGGCCAGCCACTCGATCCCGACTTCGCCTGACCTGCTACGGCATCTCTTGGTATTGAGCAAACGAGCAAATTCGCTCATCTCTTCTCTCATTTCATCCAGTCTCTCGCGGCTGAGCGACATGCCCTGGGCCAGTGCAACACTATCGGATGATGTTTGCTTACCACATGATCACATTCCGCAGCGCTTCACCCCGCTCCACCGCCTCGATGGCTTCATTGATCTGCTCAGGTGCATAGCGCTTCGTGATTAGTTCATCCAGTTTCAGACGCCCCTGCTGGTACAAGTCGACATAACGAGGCACATCTACGCTCAGGTTGGTGGAGCCAAAGTAGGTGGTCAGAATACGGAGGCCGCTCAGCGCCACGGGAGTGGGTGAGAATGACAGCCGGGCATCCGCCCGAGGCAGACCTACGATCACCAGCGCGCCGCCGGGACGGAGTAGAGTCAACCCCTGAGCAGCAGCTGCTGTGCTGCCGACCGTGACGAGCACATAGTCGGCTCCCAGCCCTTCGGTCAAACCAAAGACAGCATCACGCAGGTCTTCTCTGCCGGCATTGAAGGCATCCGTCGCGCCGAACCTAGCAGCCGCCTCCAGTTTCATGTCAACAACGTCCAGCGCGATGATTCTCCGGGCTCCGGCTAACGCTGCTCCCTGTATAGCGCTGAGTCCCACACCACCGGTACCAATGACCACGATGCTCTCTCCAGGCCTCACCTGCGCGGTATTGGCGACCGCTCCCAGGCCGGTGATGACACCACACGCCAGTAGAGCAGCGCTGTCGAGCGGCATCGAATCAGGGATACGGACAAGCTGAGACTGGTCTACAACGGCATATTCGGCAAACGCAGCTGTATGCAAGCCCTGAGTCACCACACCACCGTCTTTGGTGCGCAGATGTGTATGTTCCGGCAAAGCGGGAAAGCCTTTACACAGATATGGCTTGCCGCTTGTGCAGTAGAAACACTGCCGGCAGGAACGCAGCATGGAGACAACGACACGGTCGCCGGGCTTGACGAGGGTGACGCCTTCCCCTGCCTCCTCGACGATGCCGGCCCCTTCGTGGCCGCCAACAACGGGGCACGGCACCGGCCCCCACTCTCCTTTGAGATAGCTGATATCGCTATGACAGATGCCGGTGGCGACCAGGCGCACTTTCACTTCACCGCCTCGGGGTGAGTCTATCGCTATCTCATCAATAAGCAGAGATTTACCCAGTTCGTAACAGACGGCGCTCTTCATGAAACGTCCTTTCTAAGCTTGTTGCATCTCATTCTGTTCTTGCGCTTTCCAGAACCGTACGTATACCTGTGAATTTGCCGGTAGGGCTCCTAGGAATGGCGGAGATGCATTTGATCTCGCACACATTCTCGTAGGGAGCGAGTTTCCCATGAGCCTACACGAGCTGGTCGTCCGCGCGCAGGTTTTCGTGGCCCGCGCTTTTCGTCCCACGGAGGTTGTCGGGACTTCTCCTGCCTCCTCATCTGGCCTCCAGTGATGCGTCAACTGGCAGCCTCGTGCTACGCTGATGGACGGCTACACCATCTTGAACCTGCCTGCTGATCTGCTGCCGCTTCACGAGATAATCCAGGTGCGCACAGGTTTCATCGAGAGCCGAGCTGCGCTCGAAGAGCGAAAGTCGCTGCCAGCCGTCCTGCGCGTGTTTCCAGGAGATATGACTCGCGACGTCATAGGCCGTCTGCTCATCTCTTGTCAGCACAAGGAGCACCGCCTTCAGACGGCGCAGATGGTGTTCCTCAAGCTCATCGACGCGCGGAGCAAGGTTCGCAATGGGCTTGCCGTGTCCTGGGAGCACAAAGCTTGTCGGGAGATCGCGCACAACCTGCAACGAGCGCAGATAATCGCCGAGTGGGTCACCGTCCGGCTCATCACTGTGCCCGATATGCGGGCTGCTGTGCTCAAGGACATGATCACAGGAGATCAACACCGCAAACTGTGGGTCGTAGAGACAGACGAGTCCGGCGGTGTGCCCCGGCGTCCAGATCACCTCGAAGCGGAACGGGCTCCAATCCAACCGCTCGCCTCCCTCAAGCACCACGTCAGGCCGGAAGGTTGGCACGGGTATGCCCATGCGCGCCGCCTGATTGATGATAGCCTCCAGTTCGTCCGCGGGCATGCCGCTACTGTGCAGCCATGCAAACCAGGCGGCGCGGGTGCTGTCCAGCGCCTACTGACTGCGTCCGAGATAACGGGCATCAAGATGGTGCATCAGCAGGCGGGCACCGGATTCTCGCACCAGGCGTTCAGCCAACCCAATGTGATCCGGGTGGTTATGCGTCAAAACGATCTCTCGGATGTCGTCGACCTGCGCGCCGAACTCTTGCAGCTCATTCACGAGCACCGTATAGGCTTGCGGTGTATTCCACGCGCAATCGATGAGCCTGACGCCTGCTAGGCCACGCACGGCGTAGACATTGACACGTTTCAGTGGCGAGTGCGGATGGGCTACAGCGATGCGGTACAGACCAGGTATGATTTCTTCTGTCATAAGAACGTTCGTATCCTTCCAGGACTCTGGGGCCGAACTCGCTCGGACCTAGAGCGCATGGGAAGCGTGTCTACAGAAAGACCACAGTTTTTCCGCCGAATCCTCCCCTCAGAGAGCCGCTGGACTTACTCTAAGCGCCGTGCGTTCTGGCCCGTCCGATGCGCGTTACGCGCTTACGTGAAGCAACAGTTTCAGAAGCGCATACAGCCTCTGACCAGCATGAGAGCGTTACCGCCTACCCAGCACGGGTTCTTTCTGCGTTACGCTGCTGCAACGCTGCAACGAAACTGCCGCTGACTTTGACATCGCCGTTCTGATCGATGGCCTGGACGGTACCGACGATGCGCGCCTCACCACCGACCTCATATTTTTCGCTGATCACGCCTGAGCAGGTGATGACATCACCGATGCGTGTCATGCCTTTGAAGCGCACGTTGAATTTGCGTAGCGCCTCCGGGCCTACATAATCGCTCAGCATGCGACCCACGAAGCCCATAATCAACATCCCATGGGCGATGATGCCGCCGGTGCCGATCAGCTCGCCGATCTTTGGATCGGTATGCAGGGGATTGAAGTCGCCCGAAGCGCCCGCGTAGCGCACCAGCTGCAGGTGCGTCACCGGCGCAGTGGTCAGAGGAGGAATGGCATCGCCAACGTTGACATCTTCGTAGGAGGGGCGGCCCAGCTGCGTTTCTCTTGTCATACGTGTTGTCATACGTGTCGCTCCTTTCTACTGGCGCACCACGATCGTGCTGCGCCTGATCAGCACGGGCTCCTGGCGCTGGTTGACGTAGCGCGTCTCCGTCGTCAGAATATCCATCAAGCGGTCACCACTGCCCTGGCGCGTCTTGCCATCGACGAGCGTTGTCGTCCCGGTGAGCATATCGCCAGGATAGATAGGGGCCAGATACTCATACTCTTCCTCGCCGTGCAGGATGCGCCACACGTCGATGCCTATGTCGGCCAGGCTGGTGCCCTGCTGCCGGGTGCCCCAGGAGCTGAACAGCGTCGGCGTCGTGGGCGAGATGGGCACGTCGGGATAGCCTGCCGCCTGCGCCGCTTCGCGGTCGTGGTAGATTGGGTTGTCGTCGCCGATGGCCATGGTCAACTCGTGGATCTTGTTCCGCTGCACCTCGTAGGTGAAGGGGGCGAAGCTCTGGCCGATCTTACTCGTATCAAACACCGCCGCTGCTCCTTCCCGGTCAGACGCGGGGTCCGCCTGCAACATAGATAATCTGCCCGTTCACATAGCCCGCCTCCTCCGAGGCCAGGAAACAGATCACGTTGGCGACGTCACGCGGCTGCCCCACCCGCCTGACCGGTATCCTCTTAGAAGCCGCCTCGATGACCTGATCAGGATCAAGGCCCTGGCGGCGTGCGGTCGAGCGCGTCATCTCGGTATCGATGAAACCTGGCGCCACCGCGTTCGCGGTAATTCCGAAGGGTCCAAGCTCGGTGGCAAGGGTGCGTGTGAAGCCCTGCAGGCCCGCTTTGGCCGTGGAGTAGTTGGCTTGGCCGCGATTGCCCAGCGCCGCGGTGGACGAAAGCGAGATGATGCGCCCATACTTGTGCTCTACCATGTGCTTTTGCGCGGCGCGACTACACAAAAATGCGCCTTTGAGATGGACATTCATAACTGTGTCCCACTCGTCGTCGCTCATCTTAAAGAGCAGATTATCCCGCAGCACGCCCGCGTTATTGACGAGGATATCCAGTCGGCCAAAGCGGTCAACGCCCTGCGCAATTGCGTTCTCAACCGCATCATGGTCCGCAACATCGCAGGACACGGCCAATGCGTGCGAACCAGCCTGCTCTATCTCGGCGGCAACTTGCTTGCAACCCTCCGGATCGACATCAGCGAGAATCACCTGCGCGCCATCTTCGGCCAGGCGCAGGGCGGTAGCGGCGCCGATGCCCCTGCCGGCTCCGGTGACAAAGGCCACGCGGCCATCAAGTTTACCCATACATGCTGTCTCCCTCTGTCTGGAATACAGGTTTTTTTGCGATCCAGCCGAGAAGCGATGCTCCGACTCTACGTAGAGGAGCCAGGTGGAGACGTTTCAGGTCTTCCCTCGGCGTCTATCAGTGCTTCGTATCACTTTCTTGCACCCTGTCCGAATGTGTTGGAAGAGGTGCCTTTGCGTCCGGCACGAGTGTCGCTGCTTCGCCGAGCTAGCGCGCGACTACCGCTCATTCTTGCCAGCTTACCAGGACATCGAGCGCCTCGACGCGCGCGCTACTCACCAGCAGCGGATTGATTTCCAGTGCGCGGAGCTTTGGACCGAGTGCGAGGGCCAAGGTGCTGACGCGATAGATAACCTCGCTGACTGCCTGCAAGTCCACGCCCTCCTGACCACGCGTCCCACAGAGCAGGGCTGCGCCACGTAATTCCCCGAGCATCCGCTCAACTTCGCCCTGCTCAACAGGCAGTACACGCACAGCGGTGTCCTTGAGCACTTCGGTCCAGACACCGCCGAGACCCACCGTGAGCACCGGTCCCCACAAGTCGTCGTGCACCACGCCGACCAGCAACTCAATGCCGGCTGGGCGCATGGGGCTGACCAGGATGCCCTCGATTGGAGCATCTGGTAGCTTGCTTTGCACACGTGTCAGCAGAGTGGAGAACTCCTCGCGTACTGCTTCCTCAGTGGCCAGGTTGAGGGTGACGCCTCCTACATCGCTCTTGTGGGGCAGATCCGGCGATTGAATCTTGAGTGCCACCGGTAGGCCGACCGCACGTGCGGCCAGAGCGGCTTCTTCGGCGGTCGTGGCCAGCCTGGCCGGAACCGTAGGAATGCGAGCCTGTTCGAGTAGACCACGGGCCTTTGCCTCGGACCAGGTTCCCTTGGAAGGCTGAGCTTGTGCAATGGGTGGCGGCGTTTCCGTCTCCACTGTGGTAGGCGCGGCAGTGATCCATTCGGACCACCAGCGGAAACGGCCTATCGCGCGCATGCCGTGCTCTATCCCAGGTGTCCAGTGCAGACCCGTGCGTTCCACGACCAGATTTGCCATAGGCGAGAGGTCCATACACGTATTGGACGTCAAGAGGACCGGGCGCGGAGCCTTGCGAATGATAGCGTTGAGTTCATCGTACTCAGGCAGCCTCACCGCCAATATCTCCGGAGTCGGTTCGCTCCTGCCCTCGGTCGCCACCAGATTCAGCACAAAATCGAAATGTGGATCGCCAGCGACCACGTCCAGCGAGCGCCGCTGGATTGAGGAGTCCACTACCACATAGCCGGTCACATCCAGCGGATTATGGCAGGTCGAGAAGGCTGGTAGAATGGCTTGCAATCGCTCCACCGTCTCCGGTGCGAACTCTGGCAGCTCCAGGCCGACCTCGTCCGCCAGATCCGAAATGAGATCACACGCGCCGCCTGACGGAGTCACCACACCCATGCGGGGACCAGGCAGAGGATCGGTGTAGCCGGCCAGACCAGCGGTGGAGAGCAGATCTTCCAGAGAAGATACACGGATAATGCCCAACTGGCGCAGCGCGGCATCGTTCACCATGTTATTGCCTACCAACGCGCCCGTGTGGGCCAGCGCCGTGCGCGAGCTGGCCTCGCTGCTGCCAATCTTGAGCGCCACAAGCGCTTTGCGCAGCGCACGTGCCTTTTCCGCTACACGGCGCAGCTCATTGGGATCGCGAATGCTCTCCAGGAACAGCGCGACCGAGCGCGTGGCATCACTTTCCAGCAAATAATCCACGACATCCGTTACCGAGATCATCGTCTCATTGCCCACAGCGACCATCAGACTCAAGCCGATGCCGTGACCCTGCGCATAGGTGAGCACCGCGCTAGCCAGGGCGCCGCTTTGCAGCACCACACCCACGGGACCAGGCTTGAGCGGCGGCGTAATCAGCAAGCCATAGGGTGTAATCTGGTCGGTGCCATTCACAAAGCCATTGCCGTTCGGACCAAGCAGAGTGAGCTCGCTCTTGGTCGCGAAGGCGAGAATCTCGCGCTCAAGCGTGGCACCCTCCTCGCCCATCTCGCTAAAGCCGGAGGTCAGAACCACCACCTGCTTTGTTCCCAGCAGAGCAATTTCCTGTAGAATCGGCAGGACACGCGGCGTCGGAACCATGACAAAGGCCAGATCAACCACCTCGGGGAGATCGCCGAGCGTCTTGTACGCCTGCTCGCCATGGACCACCGCGCGGTTGGGGTTGACCAGGTAGATTGCGCCGGGGAAACGGTAGTTTTTTAAATTCTGATAGGTATAGAGTGACCAGCGGGAATTGTCAGTTGCTCCTACCAGGGCGATGCTGCGCGGGCGAAAAAATTGCCGAAGCCGCTCTGTTGATACATGCTGGGCCTGCGCCATGGTTTCATACCTCGCATATACCTCGTCTCAAACACCATCGTACAAGACGCCAGTTTCGAGCGTTTCACTCGACCAGGCGGAAATAGGGCAAGGTCAGCTCTTCGCCCGTGCCTCGAAACGTCACCATTACCGGCGCGCCAATTCTCACGCGCTCGCGAGGTGCGTCTATAATGCGCGACATCATGCGCGCACCCTCTTCAAGCTCGACCAAGGCGACAACAAACGGCACATCCTCCGCGAATGGACCGAATGCCTGGTGAGTGACTGTATACGTGTAGATCGTGCCCTTGCCGCTGGCTACCATCCACTCCAGCTCATCAGCGTGGCAATGGGGGCACATCGCGCGTGGATAAAACACCGCTTTCGCACAATTCTTGCAGCGCTGGATACGCAGCTCGCCTTGTGCCAGACCTTCCCAGTAAGGACGGGAATCGCTATCCTGCTGGAGCATGGACGAGAGGATATTTTGTCCCGGCATAGCGCATCAATCCTTTCCCAGAATAACCGTGGCGCCAGAGGAGAGCACACCACCGGTGCCGTGCGCGAGAGCGACGCGCGCGCCTTCCACCTGACGCGGACCGCACTCGCCCCGGAGCTGCCGTGTTGCCTCGATGAGCAGGAAAATGCCGTACATGCCCGGATGGCAGTAAGAGAGTCCACCGCCGCTGGTATTCATGGGAAATAGGCCACCGGGAGCGGTACGCTGTCCACTCACGAACGCACCGCCTTCGCCTCGGCCACAAAAGCCTAGCGCCTCCAGGGTCATCACCACCGTAATTGTAAATGAGTCGTAAATCTCGGCCACATCGATGTCGGCGGGCGTCAGGCCGGCCATGGCGAAGGCATCGCGTCCCGAAAATACAGCCGCCTGGTGCGTAGCCAGGTCTGGCATGTTGGCGATGGTATTGTGAGTATGCGCCTCTCCGTGACCAAGTACCCAGACTGGCGCGTTGCTCGTATCCCGGGCACGCTCCGCGCTTGTCACCACTACCGCGCCCCCGCCATCGGTGACCAGACAGCAGTCCAGCAAGTGCAGCGGCTCGGCCACCCAGCGCGAATGCAGCACATCCTCGATGGAAATTGGGTCGCGCATCATCGCCTTCTCATTCATCGCGGCCCACTTTCGCGTGGCTACCGCGACCTCCGCCAGTTGTTCACTCGTTGTGCCGTAGTCATGCATGTGACGCATGGCCGCCAGCGCGTAGGCGCCCACCGGCGTTGGCAGGCCAAAGGGTAGCTCGAACTGCTCGGTGAGCTTAAAGGTAGAGCTACCACGTCCCCGCGAACGGTCAGAGCGCTGGGTGCTGCCGTACGTGATCAACGCGACCTCGAACAGTCCCGCCTCTATGCCTGCCACTGCGTGTCCTAGGTGCGCTTCAAAGGACGAGCCGCCAATGTTGGTGGAGTCGGTATACCTGGGCCTGATACCCAGGTACTCGGCCAGCATCAAAGTCGGCGCCCAACCCCAGCTACCAGCAGTAAAAAGCGCATCCACATCGTCGAAACCGAGGCCAGCATCAGCGAGGGCCGCGCTGGCCGCCTGGTGTTGCAGTTGGAGCACCGTTTTGTCGGGGGTGTGGCCAAGATCGGACTCGGCCACGCCCACTATGGCTGCCTGGGGATGCCCCATTTAAAACGCCTCTCCCTGCTTGACGTTGCCTTTGATGAGATTGCGCGAAATGATATAGCGTTGAATCTCATCGGTACCCTCGAAGATGCGATACAGGCGCACCAGGCGATACCAGCGCTCAATGGGGAGTTCTTTGGTGTACCCCATCCCGCCGTGGATCTGCATCACGCGATCGATAACATGATTGACCATCGTCGCGCCATGCAGTTTGGCCACCGAAGCGGCGTGGCGCGCATCCTTGCCGTTCTCAGCCAGCCAGGCTGCATAGAGGACCAGCCAGCGCGTCGACTCGATCTCCACGTGCGAATCGGCGATCATCCACTGGATGGCCTCATACTCGGCGATGGGATGACCCATTGAGACGCGCTGCTTGGCGTAGTCAATTGCCATTTGCAACGCGCGCTCAGCCGTGCCTACCGCGCTGGCAGGAATGCGCCAGCGGCCGGCGCCTATCCATTGCATGCCGAGATCGAAGCCCTTGCCTGGCTCGCCAAGCATATTTGTCGCCGGCACACGTACGTTCTCGAAAGAGAGGGACGCCGGTCCCCAGTCACCCATCGTGGGGATATAGCTGGACTTCCAGCCCATCTCCCGGTCCACCAGGAAACAGGTGACGCCTCCATGCCCGCCCTTCTCGGGGTCGGTCACGGCAAAGACCATCGCGAAGTCTGCCTCGTTGCCACCCGTGATAAAGACTTTCTCACCGTTCAGCACATAATGATCGCCGTCTTTCACGGCGCGCATCTGAATGTTCGCCGCGTCCGAACCGGCACCTGGCTCAGTCAGCGCGAAGCACGAGCGTCGCTCCCCATTGATCGTCGGAATCAGATAGCGCTCTTTCTGCTGGTCATTGCAATGGTAGAGAATATTGTCGGCATTGCCGCCGAAAGTGAATGGCACAAATGTGCGACCTATCTCCATGGCGGTGATCGCGACCATGATGGGGCCGAGATTCGCGCCGCCGTATTCCTCCGGGGTATTGATGCCCCAGAAGCCCATCTGTTTGGCCTTCTGTTGCAATTCTCGAATTCTCTCCCGTTCCAGAGCGGGGCGTCCTTCGCGCTCATTCAACAGAACCTGACCTTCCAACGGGATCAGTTCCCGGCTGACAAAATTGCGTACCGTCTGCTGCACCATTTTCTGTTCGTCATTCAGGCTAAAATCCATGATTTTGCTCCTTTGCACCGCTATTCGTGCCATGTGTCCACACTCCATGCTCCGCGTCGCTTCGTGTAGCGCCGGACGAAGCACGAGGGGCGCATGATGCGCCCCTGCAAACGAAGCAACGGGGTATCTTCAGCCCCGCAACGCATTCACGAAGATCCCTGGTAGACGGAAAGCGCTCGGGTGCGCTTCGAAGTGCACCAGCTGGCGCCCCAGTACGCGCGCCTTGCGATTGGTGACAAACCACGGCGGCTTGGGCAACAGGGTAAACATCCCATGGGCATAGCTGCGCGGATAGGGATAGAAGGGCGCGCGAACGACACTCTTTTGCGGCTTGTCGAAAAACTTGCTGTTATGCACCACGCCGATGCCGCTCTGGATGTTATCGGGGGAATGGCCCGGATAGGCGCCCCAGGTCGTTTGCGTCAACAAGAAGCCCACACCCGTCCAGGCATTAATGGCGACACACCCATATTTCAGATCCGCCACGGCTTGCTTGAAGGCAGGACCCAGCTGGCGCATTGTCTGGGGATGAATGATGATGTTCGCCCCCAGCGTCCCCCACAGCGTGTTGTTACAAAAATCCACTGCAGCGTTCAGGAAGGCCGCCGGATCGCTCCCAGGCAATCGCGTTTCTGCAAGCACGCTGCCAAAGGCTTCCACGCGAAAGCAGAAATCATCGGTCGCTGTCGCTGGCACATGGGGGACGAGCGTACGCGGCACCACGGTATCGGTCGCCTGATCCAGCACCTCGGCGTTGGGATGGGCGCTGAGCGCATTTGCCTGGCGCTTGTCGGCGCCGGGATAATAGGCCACACGCGGCGGTGTCGCGCGGATTACCTTGCGCAACGCCTCCAGGAGCGACTCCGTTTGCTTCCAGCCATCAGGCAGCACCAACACCTGGGAGGCGATACAGTTGAACCCGGCATTGTGCATCTTCTGCGTCAGGATGTTTTCGGCCTGGAAGCGCAGATCGGCCTTGGTCCACGGCCCGGGGACAACGATGGTAGGGCTGATATTGCCCAGTTCGCTGGTGATGTAACGCGGATTCGCGGGCGTGTTGGTTGCCTTACGTTCGGCGCCCTCCGCTCCGGTGCCAAAGACGATAGCGTCATGTGTGGCCGCGCTGCCGGTGATGTGGATCTCGCTGATGTCGGGGTGATTGCAGAGATACTCGCCCGCCGCCACACCACCGTATGCCAACTGCACGAAACCATCCTTGACCAGATCGCCGAAGGCCTCCTCCAGGAATGGCCCCAGGTAGTCGTTGACGGGATTCATCTTCAACACCACCACCTGGCCCTCAGCCAGCAACTTATACAGTACATCCAGGGGAGCGATGCTAGCGATGTTGCCCGCCCCCAGCACCAGCGCCACCGTACCGGTCGTGTGCGGCTGGCGATACCAGGCGGCCATCGTGTCGCGCAGGTTGTCTTTGGTCACGCCGGGCTGCATCCAAACCTCGCCCGTCACGCCGCTCAGCAGTAGTTTCTGATAGACGGTTTCGGGGAAGACCTCCGCCGCCGCTACCCAACGGTCGGCCACAGCTTCGGTGCGGCGCTGCATCTGCCGCAGATAGGCGATCTTCTTCGCCAGGGGCAACGTCACCCAGGGATCTTTGCGCTCCTTCAAGCGCGCGATGGCACGATCCATCGTCTCGTGGTCTTGTTCTGCTGTAGATACCAGGGGATTGGCACGCGGGGCCGTTGTTGTCATGCCGGTCGCTCCTTTGGCTCTGCCGGGCAACAGTACCCGGCGCGGAATGAAATGGGTCAACGGGTGAGCATACGGGGGACGATTTCTTCGTTTTTGAGGCGATAATCGCCCACTTCATTGCCCAGATAGATTCCATTTTATGCCGTGATGCACATCTCTTCTCCAGATGAACGATGAGCCTCGTTCACAGCGTTTCGGTTTCGGCTGCCTCTTCGTTCTCAGCTATCTGGTCGATCTGCTCCAGGCTCTGCCCACGTGCTTTCGCGATACGCGAGAGGCGCTTCTCAAACTCCTGTTTGGCATACTCGCGGACGGCTTCAGGGGTCCCGTTCTCCTCCTGGTTGCGTGCGATCGCGCTGAAGTAGCCTTGCATCCGCTCTTCAACGAGAGGCCAGAGAGACGGATTATGTGCGACCAGGCGGGAGATCAGGAAGACGCCGTAGGCAATATGCCGGGACTCATCGCGTTTGATCAACTGAATGCCCCGCAATAAGCCCGGCATCATTCCGGTCGCGCTGAGCACTTGTGAGAAGCTGTAATAGCCCGTCTCCGCGAGGACCCCTTCCACAATCATGTTGAAGATGATGGAAGCCTGTACCTGGTTCTGTGGCGACGGATCGGTGAGCAGGCGATTCATGGTGGACGGAAGGTCGTTGGCAAACAGCTCACGCGTGGTATTCCTCACGCGGATCTCGTTCAGGTCGTTCTGAACCTGCACGACATCGTCCAACACCCGGCGGAAAAACTCGGTGTGCTTGGCCTCTTCCCAGAGGAACGTGGTCAGGAACATCTCCTCTTCCAGGCGTCCCTCGCGAGCGATGGTCATGATGAGAGGCAGCAAGTCAACGGTGACAGCCTCTTCGCCGGCCTGAAAGCTCAGGATCAGTCCGCCCAGACGCTCTTTCGACTCATCCGGCAGGCCCTGCCAGACCTGGCGATCCTTGGTCAGGTCAATGTCCCGAGGGTCCCAGATGCCCAGCTTTTTGGCTTTGTGGTAGAGCCGCATCGGTAGAGACTGATGACGCAGACCCCGGCTGGTCAGCGTGGCATAGGTTCGCAGAGGTGTCGTTGCCATAGGAGTCGCTCCTCACCTTTCTTCGTGCTGGTCCACTTCTCTGGGGGAACCAGCGTACTCTTCGGTCGTACCCGAAGTGTTCCGTACCGCCTGGGCGAACATGTCGATAAAAGCGCACGCTTGCTCGACGAGGGAGATGGTGGTGCCACGGAGCATTCTCAGGGTCAGCAGACCACTGATCTGGGAGCGAAGCAGCACACAGAGTTTGGCATCAGCAAAGCCAATATACTGCTGGATGGCCTGGTCATAGCGGTCTGCGCCCGCCCGGAGAATCGCTTGCGCATTACTGCCATAGAGATCACGATGTTGATAAAAATCCACCGAGATCAGGAATTGTTTCTGGAGATCCCTCTCGTGCTCAGCCAGAAAGCGAAAGAGGTACAGGAGGCGTTCGTCAAAGGAGGTATGCTCGGGTGCCTGAGACATGGCTTCAGTGATCGTTTGTTGGGTAATCTCTTCGGCCAGTTGCCCGAACAGGGCTTCTTTGGTGGGAAAGTAATGGTAGAGCGTTCCGGTAGACACGTTGAGGGCTTCAGCAATCTGGCGCATGGTCAGGGCCCTATATCCCCGCTCTGCAAACAGATCAAAACACTGCCTCATCAGGTGCTTGCGATAACGCTCATGGTCAACGACTTTCGGCATACTGCCCTCAGGTTTTTATATCGATCGTGTGATATAAATAAATTCATAATCTCTCAAGGGAGACATGTCAAGGGGCAGCGGTGCTTTTGCAGGGCCAGATCTGTCAATCTCAGCATGAAAGGGGGCAGGCACCGCTTTGGCGATTTGAACTCATCAGCAGATTCCGGCAGCAAACGTTAACTG
>WNFI01331730.1_pt1 | contig 13922 bp, 5 predicted proteins | sample 5400471 | NCBI WGS metagenome assembly WNFI01 (sample SAMN13153348, study PRJNA577476) | soil metagenome | isolation source: 100 cm saprolite on Douglas fir-dominated hillslope | place: USA:California | collected 2013-09-17 | reverse complement strand
GCAACCGCGGAACCCGATCATTCTGAACGACTTTGGCGGAGGTGTGGGCGGGAAAATCATTAGAGACAAGCTGTTCTTTTTCGCTTCGTTCGCCATGGCCAAGCAACCAGGAGGCTACGAAAACGGCGTTCCAGGCTCTCCCAACGCCAACATTTACGTTCTGAGCCCTCTAGCTCAGCAGGGAATCTTTACATACCAGTCCGGACAAACGGTGAATCTGTTCACCCAGGTAGCGCAGCCGAATGGTTTGCCGTATACGGTGAATGGAAGCTCGAACGGCGCGCTTCCTCAGGTGGCTCAGGAACTGGCGCTTATCAACAAAAACATCAGCTCGGGAACCTTGACCTCGGTGTCGAGTGAGCCGAATCTACAAAAAGTATCATGGGCAGTTAGTTCCCCAATCAAGACCTACTACCCCGCGGCGCGTGTAGACTACGACATCAACTCGAAGCTGCGGCTGGACTGGTCGCTGGAAATGACGAAAATCAACCACCCGAACGCATCGCCTCCGATACTGCCTGGTGCGGATTTTGCAAACCAGACGGGAAATAACAAGTCAAACAACTACATCACCTCCGTGGGGCTGAACTGGACAGTGACGCCGAACCTGATTAACCAATTCCGCGGAGGCTATTACTATAACGCGTATTGGTACGGATTCGGAACCAAGCCGCTTTGGGATACGTTGCCGCAGGTAAGCTGGGCGGGTTTCGCTTCGTTGCCGGGAATCGGAATCACGTCGGGCCAATCGTTCACGCTGCCAGTTTCAACCTACTACCCGATCGTCAACTTCTCGGACAACGCGACCTGGCAACATGGTGCGCACACGGTTGGATTCGGCGTGAATTTTTATCGGGAACAAGATCACTACTGGAATGCCCCAGATGGAATTCCGAACCTGGCTTTGGGGCTAGCGGCCGGAGACCCTGCGCTGAATGTCTTCGATAACTATTTTGCAGGCGCGAGTTCGTCAGACCGTGGTGACGCGGAGGCTTTGTACGCCACGCTGGTAGGACGAATTTCTGGCATCTCCCCGGTCGGGAGTGGATACCCGTACAACGTCAAGACAAAACAGTACGCAACGAAGGCAGGATCCGCCTATAACTTAGATGAGCTGCAAAAGGGCTGGGGATGGTATCTGCATGATTCGTTCCGCGTGAAGCCGCGTCTGACGGTCAACTACGGCTTGCGGTGGGACTTCACGGGCGACGATTACGATTTGACGGCCGCTTATCATGGCGCGAACGCTTCGGCGATGTACGGCCCCTCTGGAGTAGGAAATCTATTCAAGCCTGGGACGCTAACCGGCAACGCGAATCCGGCATATAATGCGAGCGCACATCAGTATGCGCCGTGGAACGTCAGCCCGCAGCCGACGATCGGAGTTGCCTGGAATCCCAGCTACTCGGAGGGTTTCCTGAGCAAACTCCTCGGCGGAAGCAGCACGGTGATCCGGGCGGGATTCGACATCAAACGGTTCACGGAGCCCTACCAGTATTTCTGGAACAACGCTTCCAACCATGGGTTGGGTTTTTTCCAAACATTCAGCGACAACGCATCGAGCACGACTGGCCCTGGGTTGTTCAAGGCGGGCAGTCTGGCCCTGGGTGATACGATTGATCCAACCCAGTTCCAGTATTCGCCGACGGCCTACGCCGCAAGCATCCCGGAATCGACCTACACTTGGAATTACTATTGGGGTGGCGCAGGAATTGATCCCCATATTCATCAGCCGTACGTGCAGGAATGGAATTTGGGGATTCAGCGGCAGCTTGGGAAGAGCAATGTTCTGGAGGTGCGGTACGTAGGGCACCGCAGCGTTCACCAGTGGATTCAGGAAGACACGAACGAAGTCAATATTTTCGAGAATGGTTTCCTGAAACAGTTCCAGGCGGCGCAAGGGAATCTTGCCGCCTGCATGGCGAACGCAAGCTGTGCGTCGAATCCAAGCTTTGGGAACAAAGGCTTGCCGGGACAAGTGGGACTGCCGATCTTTGATGCGGCGTTCGCTTGCCCGCCGGGAGCATCGGGGTGCACTCCCGGTGCGGACTATACGAAGCCCGGGTTTGTTCTAGACTTGCAACAGGGCGCGGCCGGAGCGCTGGCCGACCAACTGGCCTATCCGTTCGGAACCGTGCCGTACATTTGCAATCTGGTGGGTTCGTCGCTGGCGCCTTGCGCAACGCAGTATGGGTATACCTCGCCGGGCGCATATCCGCTCAACTTCTTTCAGGCGAATCCGCTGGCAGCATCCTACCCTGGTGTGACCCAGAGCTATCAGGTCGCCGGAGGTTACGGAAACTACCACGCATTACAGGTGGACTTCCGGCAAAAGCAGTGGCACGGGATGCAGTTCGACGCGAACTATACGTGGAGCCACACCCTGGGCCTGCAACCGGAAAATTACCAGGGAGCCGGAGCGGCGTGGCTGGGCACGGTGAATGAGTTCACCCTCCGCCATTTGAGGACCAACTACGGGCCGACAACCTTCGATTTGCGGCACATCGTCCACTTCAGCGGTACGTTTGAGCTGCCGTTCGGCAAGGGCAAGGCGCTGCTGAATGAAGGTGGCGTGCTGGACAAGGTGGTCGGCGGTTGGGCGGTTGGGAACATTCTGACTTACGAGACCGGATTCCCCTTCCAACTACTTGGCGGGTACAACACATTCAACGACTATGGAGACGGCGGTTTGGTGCTAAACGGTGTGAGTGTGTCCAAGCTCCAGAGCGCGGTTGGTGTTTACCACACTGGCGGATCCTATGTGAATATCATCAACCCGGCAGTGCTTACTACGCCGGTACCGGGGACGACTTGCAATTCGTACCTGAGGGGCGTGTGCCAGAACACAACACCGGGGACGTTGGGTTATAACCCTTGGCTCTACGGGCCGCACATGTGGAACGACGATATGGCGCTCTCCAAGGCGGTCAGCATCAACGAGAAGATCAAGTTCACCTTTCAGGCGGAAGCACTGAACGTCTTCAACCACGTTAACTGTCTAGGCTGATTTTTCACCCCCCGCCCAGCGGACACTGGGCACCCCGAAACATCCACTGAAGGCGAAAATGCCTTCAGTGGATGTTTGTTTTTGGGGAGAACAGGGGTCGGAGAGCGGGAAAGATAAGAGGTATACTGCGACTGTTTTTGGGGAGAAAAGGGAATTGCCACAGAGTGACAGAACGGACAGAAATACAGAGGGTAAGGGCGGTTGTTTCATAAATGGCGAGAAAGGTAGGCGCGTGGATCACGGAACGAGTGACCGAATCCAAATGAATAACGCAGCTTCCATTTGGGCATTGTTGCTGATATGCGCTGCTGCGGCGGCGGGATCGCCCGCACGGGCTCAGACGGCCGGGGGGCAAGCTTCTACGAGGCCCACGACCAACGACGCAGCACCTGCGCGTGGAAACGTGATCGCGACGGCGCAACGGGGCGTGGAGCTGGCCACGAGCGGGCACTGTAACGAAGCGCTACCGCTACTGAAGAAAACGATGCGGGCGGTGGCTGACAAGGAATTGAAATATCGCGCGGCGATGGCTGCGGCACGCTGTGCGATGAGCATGGATCAGAGAGAAACGGCAACGGAAGCGCTGTTTCTTCTCAACAGGGAGTTCCCGCGCGATCCGCAAACGCTTTATTTGCAAACACACTATTTGTCGGAGCTGGCGTCACGCGCTTCGCAGGAACTTGGAGAGACTGCGCCTGAGTCGGCGCAAGCGCACCAGTTGCAGGCGGAGGCTTTGGAGTCACAAAGGAAATGGGAAGAGGCAGCAGCGGAGTACGCGGGAATTCTGGAAAAGGACCCGAAAGTGCCGGGCGTGCACTATCGACTTGGCCGCGTATATCTTTCCATGGCAGACCGAGCGACGCCAGAAACTGCTGGTAACATGGAGAAGGCCAAGGAACAATTTGACGAAGAACTGAAAATTGATCCCGGGAACGCCGCCGCGGAATTCCTGCTGGGGGAAATGGCGCGCCGGACCGGAGAGTGGGACGGGGCCATCGAGCATTTTGGCGCGGCGTCAAAGAAAGATGCAGGCTTTGCGGAGGCATTTCTGGCGCTGGGGATGTCATTGAATTCGGCGCAGCGTTTTGGGGAAGCGGTTGCGCCATTGGAGAGCTACACAAGAATGGTGCCGGGCGATGCGGCGGGACATTACCAGCTTTCGATTGCGTATTCGCGAACGGGACGGAAGAACGAAGCGGCACGGGAAATGGCGACACAACAGGAGCTGGTACGGAAGAATCCGAATGGCCTAAGGTCGCCTGAGTGAAAAAGAAGTAGGAAATTGCCGCGGAGAGCAGAGCGCACACAGGAAAAGAACGCTAGCGGCGGTGTGTGGCGGAAGCCTTGGATGCTGTGGCAAGCGTCCAAGCGGAGATCTTCGGGCCGCTTCGGATCTTTCAGGACACAATATCGTGCAGCGGTCGTGAGTAAGGGCGAGGTCGGGCAGGCTACCGCACTGTAAATGAAGAGAAGAACAACGTCGCGAAGGGAGATGCTGCGGGCGCTGGGCGGCGCCGCAGCGAGAGTAGCGCTGCCGCAAGTGTTGCGCGCGAGTTCGGAGACTCCGGCCGCAAAGCCGGCGTTCGGGGCATCCACGACGAGCGGCGGGGACGCGTTTGAAGAAGTTCCGCCTAGCGCGAGTGGAATTGCCTGGGTACACGTAAGCGGGCAATCGCCGGAGATGTATTTACCAGAAACGGTCGGCGCGGGCTGCGCTTTTTTGGATTACGACAACGACGGGTGGATGGACATCTACCTGGTGAACAGCGGCTCGTGCGATTTTTATACGCCGAACGCGCCGCTGCGGCATGCACTCTACCGAAACAATCGCGATGGAACGTTCACTGACGTGACGATGAAGGCGGGAGTGCCGGGTAATGCCTACGGCATGGGAGTCGCGGTTGGCGACTACGACGGCGACGGCTTGCCGGACTTGTACGTGACGCAGTATCCGCACAGCATTTTGTACCATAATCGGGGAGATGGCACGTTTGAGGACGTGACCGCCAAGGCGGGCGTTGCTTCGCCGGGATGGAATACCAGCGCGGTATGGTTTGACTACGACAACGACGGGCGACTGGATTTGTTCGTATGCCGGTTTTGCGAATTCGACAAAAGCAAAAATATTTTCTGCGGCTACGGGCCGACCCACAGCCGGTGGTATTGCAAGCCCACGCCGTTTACGCCGATTTCGTGCCGGCTATTTCACAACAACGGAGATGGAACGTTTCGCGACGTCAGCAAGGAGACCGGGATTGCGAATGTTTTGGGGAAAGCGTGGGGCGTGGTTGCGGCAGATATTAATAACGATGGCTGGATGGACTTGTTTGTTGGGAACGACACGGTGGCGAATTTCTTGTTTGTGAGCCGGCACGGGCGGTTTGAAGAAATCGGCGGGCTGGCGGGAGTGGCATACAGCAACTTCGGGCTAGCGCGATCGGGGATGGGAGTGGATGCGGGCGACTACGACCAGGATGGCTGGGTGGATCTTTTTGTTTCGAACGTAGATCACGAGTCGTTTTCGCTCTATCACAATGAGAAAGACGAAACCTTCAACGATGCCGCGCCGTTGACAGGGATCGCGGGCGCTACGCGATTGCTGAGCGGCTGGGGAATGAAATTTATTGATTACGACAACGACGGAAACCTGGATTTGATTTTGGCGAATGGGCATCCAGACTTGATGGTGGAGCGGCGGATGCAGGATGTGAAGTATGAAGAGCCTATGATGCTTTTTAGGAGGGAAGGGAAAGGCTTTCAGGATGTGAGCGCAACCAGTGGGAAGATTTTTTCGCGAAGTCTTTCCGCGCGTGGGCTGGCGCTAGGCGATTTTGACAACGATGGCGCGGTGGATGTGCTGGTGAGCACGAATAATGCTGCGCCAGTGCTTTTACGGAACCGTGCGGGGCGAGAAAATCATTGGCTGGGGCTGCGACTGGTGGGGCGGCGGGCGAATATTGATGCCGTGGGCGCGAAAGTGACTTATCAGGCGGGGGAGCTGCGGCGGAGTGTCGTGAAAGTGGGAGGGGGAAGTTATCTGTCGGCACACGATCCGCGATTGGTGCTGGGGCTGGGCAAACACGAGAAGATCGACTGGCTGGAGATTAAGTGGCCGGCGCCGAGCGAAAAAGTGGAGCGTTTAACGGATCTTCCGATGGACCGGTATGTAACGATTGTTGAAGGAGAAGGAAAGTGGAAGGTCGAGGCGTGAAGTGGGTAGGAGTTGTTTGCGCGACGCTGGTAGCGGCGGTATGGCTGTGTTGTTCGGCAATGCCCGGGCACGGTGCGCCGGCACAAGGCGCGACGCAAGCTGGGGAGACCGAAGTGGAAGAGGGGATTCAACTGACGAAGACGGGGAGGTTCGCGGAGGCAATCCCACATTTTCTGGCGGCGCGCGGAAACACAGCGAATGAATTTGTCGTGGAGTTCAACCTGGCGCTCTGCTACGCGGGAGCGAGGCGGTTTGCGGAAGCGATTGTGGTGCTGAAACCGCTGGAAGAAAAAAATAAAGAAAACGCGAGCGTGGAAAATTTGCTGGCGCAGGCACTGATTGGAAACAGTGAGAAGGAAGAGGGGTGGAAAGCGTTCGAACGAGCAGCCAGGCTAGCTCCACAGAATGAAAAATTGTACGCGCTTGTGGCGGACGCTTGTGCCGATCAACGGGAATTTGCGCTAGGGCTGCGCGTGGCAGATGTTGGTTTGAAAAATTTGCCGAATTCGGCGAGGCTGCGGTACGAACGGGGATATTTGCTGGCGCTGCTGGATCGAGTGGACGAGGCCAAGGTGGAATTCGAACGAACGAGCGAACTGGCGCCCGGCAGCGAGATCGCGGCGGTGGCAGCGGCGCAAGAAAGCTATTTCGCGGGAGATCCAGCGGGAGTAGCGCGCGTCGGCCGCAAAGCTGTGCAGGAAGGAAAAGCAAACTATATTGTGCTGGCGGCGTTGGGCGATGCGCTGCTGCGCTTAGGAGCGGTTCCAGGGCAGCCGGAGTTCGCGGAGGCGGAGGGCGCGCTGCGGCGAGCGATCGAGGAAAAACCGACTTACGCGAGCGCGCAAATTGTGCTGGGGACGCTGTACGCGGCGGACAAGCAAGTAGAGGAGGCGATCGCGCACTTGGAAAAAGCGCGCGATTTGGATCCGCGTAATCCACGAGTGTATGCGCCGCTGGGGAGGGCGTACCGCAGACGAGGCGAGGCTAAGAAGGCCAATGAAATGTTTGCGATTTTGGCCAGGCTAAATGCGGAAGAAGCGGCGCGGATTAGCAGTTCGCCCGGAGAGCGGATTCCTTAACTCGACGTCAAGCAATTCAGCGAGAAATGACGAGAGGGAACGGCCGTTCGATGATTCCTTTTCCTTCCTGAACCGAGATGATCTGGTTGGCTTTTGTGCGGCCGAGTTTCGTTGTATCGCCGCTCGGCCAGATGATTTCGATGGAGTCCACGGCTGGGCGCTGACCCAGACCAAAATGTAGGCGGGGATCCTGCGCGGACTGGTAGCTCATGCCGCCTTTCCGCTGATCGTAGAGAGTCAGATCGCCGGCGACAACCTTGACGCGAGTGCCGACCGCGTCACGATTGGACCGGGTGCCGACCAAAAAGATCTGAAGCCAGTTGTTCTGATTACCTCCGTCATTGCGAAGGAGTTGAGGAGGCTGTCCGTTGTTGCTGACAAGGATGTCGAGGTCGCCGTCGTTGTCAAAGTCGGCCACGGCAGCACCGCGACTGACGAAAGGCACTTGGAAATCCGGGCCCAGAGAATCGCTGACATTTTCGAAGATACCGTTTCCGTTGTTGCGGAACATCAACTTGGGTTCGGCGTAGCGGGTTTCTGGATGGTATTTCTGGATGTTGTCGAGGACGTGACCGTTTGCCATGAAGAGGTCGCGAGCGCCGTCATTGTCGTAGTCGAGAAAGCGGGTGCCAAAACCACTGACCCGGAAGGTGGCGTAGGAAAGTTTTGAACGGAACGTGGCATCCTCGAAGGACGAATCGCCTTGATTCTGGTAGAGGCGCGCGATCTGTTGGTCCAGGTGAGTGACGATTAGATCCATACGGCCCCTGCCAGTAGTGTCTGCGGCGTCGGTTCCCATGCCCGCTTCGAACTGGCCATCCACGCCGACGGCGACGCCTGCGGCGTAGCCAACCTCTTCAAAAGTGCCGTCGCGATTGTTGTGGAACAAATAGTTCGGCATGTGATCGTTGGCGATGAAAATATCCTGCCATCCGTCGTTGTCGTAGTCGAAGGTGACCACGCCCAGGCCGTTGCCTCCCTTCAAGCCGATTTTGGAGCGGAGGCTGATGTCGGTGAAAGTTCCGTCGCCGTTGTTGTGGAACAAAGTCGGAGGCTGCCCGTGATAGACGTCGGGGTGGCAATAGCTGCGCATGCCGGGGCCGCGATCGCCACACCAGAAATTGCGTTCGGGTGACCAATCGACATAATTCGCGATGACAACGTCGAGTTTGCCGTCATTGTCATAGTCAAACCAAGAGGCGCTGGAAGCCCACCGGCCGAGATTGGAGACGCCGGCTTTGGCGGTGACGTCAGTGAAGGTTCCGTCGCCGTTGTTGCGATAAAGAATGCACGAGCCATAGCCGAGCACGAAGAGATCGGGCAATCCGTCATTGTTATAATCGCCGACGGCGACGCCCATTCCAAACAGGCCTTCAGCAGCGACACCGGCTTTGATCGTGACATCGGTAAAAGTTCCGTCGCCGTTGTTGCGATAGAGGGCGCTACGCAGAGACTGGGCTGGGCGATAGAGACGAGTCGCTCCACCATTTACCAGATAAAGATCCAGCAGGCCATCCTGGTTGTAGTCGATCCACCCGCAACCTGAACCCATAGTTTCGATGAGAAATTTTTCGGAGGAAGCAGCATTGTCGTGCTGGAAAGAGATTCCAGTCTTACGAGTGACATCGACATATTGGACAGCCGTCGCGGAAGGCGGTGACGCAAACTCTGCGGGGACAACGATGATGCAGCCAAGGCCGGCGAGTACTTGGCGGCGGGACATGGCGGATGGGCTCAACGTGGCCTCATGTTGGGGAGATTTAGGAACGAAGATAGCAGGTAAGTCTTTGGAAAAGAAAGGAATAGCGTGCGGGTCGAGGCCATGTATACAATATGCACTTCCGAATTGTACGACGCCAGCTTCCTTCTTTGTCTCTTACAAATGGCCGTTCAGTTCGGGCAAATCGCCAACGAGAAACAACGAGATGAACTTCAAAGTCCTCGAAAGTGTATTGCTGTTTGTGCTGGCGTTCGGAATTCTGACGCCGCTCAGTTTGCACGCGCAAGGGACAACCGAGGACTACCAACGAGCGTCCCTGTTTCAAACCGGCAGACACCGACAGCTGGTTAAATTTGCGGAAGTTCGCCCGCATTGGATCGAAAAGACGAATCGCTTTTGGTACAAGGCTACGGATTCCAAGGGAAGCCAATTCGTCCTTGTGGACGCGGCTCAGAATACCAGCGCGCCCGGGTTCGATCACGAACGGATGGCCGCGGCATTGACGCGTTCGTCGAAACACTTGTACGAAGAGACCAAGCTGCCCTTTGAAGAATTTGAATTATTGGGCGACGGAAAAACGATTACGTTTCACATTGACGACACCAATTGGAGTTGCACACTCCGCGATTACGAATGCAAAACTACTGGTGAACGCAAGAAAGTCGATCGCTATGAGCAGCCTTCTCCGAACGGGCAATGGGCTGCCTTTGTAAAGGATCACAATCTGTTTCTACGCTACGTTTCCAGCGGCGAACTGGTGCAACTGACGTCGGACGGAGTAGCAAGCTGGGACTACGCCACCGAGCTGCCGTCGCTCGGGCAGATGGTTGAGCAAGGGACCGAAAACGTGAAACAGCACGCGGCAGTTTTCTGGTCGCCGGATTCTTCGAAGCTCGTGACCTACCGGCTGGATTCGCGAAACGCGGGAAGGTTCACCAGCTTGCAATTTGTCCCGCCGGACCAACTCCGGCCGCGGGCGTTCACATACGTCTACCCGCTGCCCGGAGAGGTGCTCGCGAGAGCGCAGCCGATTATATTTGACGTCATTTCCGGCAAACGAACGGAGGTAAAAACCGAACCGCTGGAGCTTCCGTTCCAGCAGGGGCCAGGCTTCGATTGGTTCCCAGACAGCAAAGGTTTTTTCTATGACTACGATAGCCGTGGCGTGAAGAGCATCGAACTGCGTGCCGTCAACGCGGAAACTGGCGAGGAAAGAGTTTTGGTGCGCGAGGAATCTGAGAAGTATGTCGATCCTGGGGAGACGTCTTTCCGGTTCGTTCACGCGACGGGCGAAATTTTATGGACCTCTGAACGCGATGGTTGGAACCATCTTTACCTTTACAACGGGAAGAGCGGCGCCGCCGGGGTTCAACTCACCAAAGGTCCTTGGGTGGTTCACCACATCGAGTACGTAGACGAGAAGAACCGGCGTGTGTATTTCCTCGCAGGCGGAAGAGAAAAGGACGAGGATCCTTATGAAACGCACCTTTACGGTGTGGGGTTGGATGGAAAAGGCCAGACACTACTGACGCCCGAAAACGCCAATCATACAGTCAGCGTTTCTCCGGACGGTTCGTTTTTCGTGGACAACTATTCGCGGCCAGACCTGCCTGGAGCCGCGGTTCTGCGGCGAATGAAAGACGGATCGGAAGTCCGCATGCTCGAGAAGGGCGACGCGAGCGCGCTGCTGGCAACGGGATGGAAATATCCGGAAGCGTTTCAAGGCAAGAGCGCGGACGGAAAGGAAGAGTTGTACGGACTGATGTGGCGACCCGCCAACTTCGATCCCTCGAAGAAATATCCCGTGGTCGAACACGTGTACGCGGGTCCGCAGGCCTTTTTCGTTCCGAAGTCTTTTGCCGGTGCGATAGAGAGAGGCGGATTACAGGCTGTGGCCGAACTTGGGTTCATCGTGGTGATGGTCGACGGACGGGGGACGGCGGGACGGTCGCGCTCTTTCCACGAATATTCGTATCGCAACCTTGGGGGCGCTTTTGAAGACCACGTGGCTATGATCAGGCAGCTTACCGCGAAATGTTCCTTCGCCGATGCCGAGCGGGCCGGGATTTACGGAACGTCTGCGGGCGGATATGGTGCGGCGCACGCCATGCTAGCGCATCCGGAGTTTTACAAAGTGGGCGTCACGATTTCCGGCGACCAGGATGCGCGGCTAGACAAAGCCTGGTGGAACGAGCTGTACCAGGGCTATCCAGTACAGAACGATTACATGGAGCAATCCAACGTAACGATGGCGGGCCGATTGGATGGGCATCTATTGATCGTGCATGGCGATGTTGATGACAACGTGCATCCAGCGGGAACGATGCGCTTCGTGGATGCCTTGATCAAGGCAAACAAAAGTTTCGACATGCTGTTGGTGCCCAACATGCCGCACGGAGAGCGAATCGACTACCTTGCGCGGCGGCGCTGGGACTATTTCGTCGAGCATCTTTTGAATGTGACACCGCCGCACAACTTCGAGATCAAAGTGCAGGAACCTGCAAAGTAGCCGCCTCGCCAGAGCTACACCAGACGGGCGATCACCTCGAACACGCGTTCGTCGCCGGTTGCAACGGCGACGGTGTCATCATGGGTTCCAGCCAGCTGTACATGTCTTCCGTTTACGGTCACTGACGCAATCCTTTTATCAAGTGGAAGCCGGAGCTTGACGTAAATTTCCTTCGGCGCGTTTCCCTTGCTTAAATTCACCATGGCAACAACGCTGTTCTGTGCGGCGTCCAACTTCAATGAGAAATTGACTTTCCCCCAGCTTGTGGATGCTTCAGACAAGCGAATCTCTTTTCCTGAAGCAAGCCACTCGCGCGGAATTCCCTTGGCGAAGTAGAGGCGGTCTTCATCGGAGTCTTCGAGCAGAAGCATCCAGCGGACTAGTAGAGGAATCGTTTGTTGCGCGGGTATGCAGAAGAGCGCCGTGCCGCCGTCAATACCAGAAACTTCGCCCGCGGTCCAACTACCGCGCGTGTGGTTATGAAAGCGGTGGGAGTATAGAAACAACAGATATTCCTCGATGCGATCCAACCGCAGCAGCATCTGCGCGTATCCATACGAGATGAACCCGAGAATTGCGCGTTCGCCTTTGCGGGCTGGACCGACGTTGGCGACGACGCCCAGAGTTGTTGCTCCATAGGCACGCATGCAATTGATGACCAGGTGCGCGAGTTCGGCAGGCAACACATCTGCTTGGAGCAGTTCGGCGTAGGGGCGATGAGGCCAGCCTTGCGGACTGGGATGCTCTTTTTCCAGGGATTCTCGGAAGAGCATCTGCGCGCCGGGATAGGTGCCGATGTAAGGAGGCTGGATGTCGCGGCGAACATTCTTCTCGATGGAGCGGACCACAGCCGCTTGGAGGGCCTCCGCGTGCTTCTTCCACAAGGATGCGGTCGCATAAGCCTGCGACGAATCGTGCGAAGAAAGAGCCGGCCATTCGCGTGCAATGTCGCGCAATCCGCGCGCCGCAAAGGCGCTGTTTGCGTAATAAGGCAGCCACCAGATGTTGGGATTGGGCATGAGACAGGAGTCCGATTCACTCCAGCCGTGAATCAAGCCATAGCCTGGATCGTTTTCGGGCAGTTTCAGGGCAGCTTCGTGCAACTCAACAAGAAGTTCCGCGGTAGCGGCAATTTTCTTGCGATGCTTCCGCAGTGTTGTGACATCGCGCGTGTAACGGAAATAGCGGGCCAGCAAGGACAGAGTCAGCCCGAATTGAGCTGTCTCCGGGCCGCGCATGTTGATCATGCCCAGATCGTCCACGAAATCGGAAAAGTAATTGTCCAGAATTTGGCGAGCTTCCGTGAAGCGGCCCCATTCCAGATTGGCATAAAGCGCCATCGTGAAAATGTCTTGAAAGCCGTCGTACTCCGAGCCGTAGTAATCGCGATCGACCGCGCCATACTTTGGATAGACGCCGCCGGGGCGGACCATCAGCTCCTTTGCGAAGGCGTGTTTGGAGAGATCGACCCATTCCTGTTTTGGCAAAGAAACGTTGGCCATGGTTGAGAGCTGCTTGTTCCAGTAGTCAGCGAAGACCAGCAGTGCTCGATAGAAGTCCGCCGCAGCAGGATCTTTGCGACGCGGAGGAAAAGCCGGGTAGCCATATCCATAAACGACTCTGCTGATTTTTCCGTTTTCGATCTTTGAAGTGCGATGCCACGTTTGCACGATGAACTTGTCGCGAGCCTGCACGTCGCCGAAGACAACCACTTCCAGGTAGCTTTCAGGATTGCCTTCGACTGGAATCACTTTTCTGACGGCGGGCATCCAGGCGCCGATCAGCCCTTCCCAACGTTTTTCCGCAGCCTTTCGAGTGAGTTCTGGAAAATATTGGACTGGATGATAAGTGCGCGTGGCACCGTTCGGAAAAACCGGCATGGTGTCAAAACATTCCTTTGTTCCGACGAAGGTGTTCCAGGGGAGGCGCCACCGCTCGTTCTCCGCGTTGGCGGAACCTTGCGGCGGCGCCGCGGATTTCACGCGCTCCAGATTGGGATCGGCGGCGCCATCGAGCAGCTGGTCTGCGAGCAGGTCCGCGCCAGCCAGGCCGATATCGTCGAGACTCAAACCTAGGTAGGCAGGCGACGCTTCGGCGAAGACTGCTTCGACGCTTTTTGGCAGAATGCGAGCGTGGCCTTGCGACGAGAGAAAGGTGATCGCTCCGTCGCGCGTGCGCAAGTCTTCGTAGACCTTCCAGTCGAGCGAGCGCAGTGTGAATTCTCCGACGAGTGTGAGCCCTTGAATGTCGAACGCTCGCGCCGCGGGTTCATCATCGGGGGGAACATGCGAAGAAAGCGTTTCGCTGCCACTTGTTCCGGTTTCCGAGAGATATGAAATTCCCGCCGTTGTTGCGGCCAAATTGTGCAGGAACTGCCTGCGATCCATGAATCCTCC
>WNFI01042368.1_pt2 | contig 13923 bp, 13 predicted proteins | sample 5400471 | NCBI WGS metagenome assembly WNFI01 (sample SAMN13153348, study PRJNA577476) | soil metagenome | isolation source: 100 cm saprolite on Douglas fir-dominated hillslope | place: USA:California | collected 2013-09-17 | reverse complement strand
GACGCGACGGCCTGCTGCGGCGAGGAACCCGGCCCCGGCTCGCCGATGCCCGGCGTCACCGGTCCGGGCGGCGGGCGCGTCGGCGCCGTGCTGATCTCGCCCCACATCGCCGCCGGCACGGTCGTCACGACCGAATACAACCACTACTCCTCGCTGGCCAGCTGGGAGCAGCTCTTCGGGCTCCCCGCCCTCGCCGATGCCGCCGGGGCTCCCCGCTTCGGCGCCGACGTGTTCACGGCGACGAAATAGGGCACGCAAACTCATCCTGCGCGATCGCGCTTGCACCCGCGCGCCGAGACTCTCCCTCTTCTTCTTCCTCCTCCTCCTCCTACACGGCCCTCTTTCTTCTTCTTCTCCCCCTCTCCTCGACACCCGCTTCTTCTTCTTCTTCCTCTCCCCCCTCTCCTCGACATCACTTCTTCTTCTTCTCCCCCTCTCCTCGACACCCGCTTCTTCTTCTTCCTCTCCCCTCCTCTCCTCGACCCGTATGGGCGATCCTCAGCGCGTGATGCGGCCGGCGCGCAGGCCGGTGCGCAGGCCGAAGCGGGCCAACGCGGCGGGATAGCGCTCGGCGGCGGCGATCGTCTCGCGCAGGGCGGCGGCGAAGCGGCGGATCTCCTGCTCTGAGACGGTCAGGGCGGGGAGCGCCTTGATGACGTTCATATGGTGGCCGGCGACCTGGCAGAGGATGCGGTGCTCGTGGAACAGCGGCACGGTGATCAGCTGCGAGAAGAGGCCGGGCTGGCGGCGCTCGACGGTGTCCCACAGGCGGCGACCGATTGCGCCCGCGGGCGGCCCGAACTCGATCGCCCAGATCAGGCCGAGGCCGCGCACGTCACGGACGACCTCGAACTCCTCGACGAGCGGCGCGGTCTCCTCGAGCAGCAGCCGCCCCAGTGTCTCGGCGCGCTCCACGAGGTGCTCCTCGTCGAGCACTTTCAAGGTCGCGAGCGCGGCCGCGGCGGCGAGGTCGTTGCCACCGAAGGTCGAGCCGTGGCGGACGGCCCGCTCCATGCCGTCGAAGACCTTGTCGAAGGCCGCGCGGGAGACGAGCAGCGCGCCGATCGGCACGAGGCCTCCCGAGAGGGCCTTGGCCATGCAGATCATGTCGGGCTCGAGATCCCAGTGCTCCAGCGCGAGGAAGCGCCCGGTGCGGCCGACGCCCGTCTGGACCTCGTCGCAGACGAACAGCGCGCCGGCATCGCGGCACAGGCGCTGCGCCTCTGGCAGGTAGCCGTCGGGGGGCAGGTTCACGCCCTTGCCCTGGACCGGCTCCAGCACGAGTGCGGCGACGTCGCCACGTTCAAGTTGCGCCGCCAGCGCCTCGGCGTCGCCGAACGGAACCGGCTCGCAGCCCGGGAGCAGCGGCCCGAACCCGTCTCGGAACTCGGCGTTGCCGTTGAGCGAAAGCGAGCCGAGGGTGAGCCCGTGGAAGGCGTTCTCGGCGTAGAGCACACGGGGCCGGCCGGTGGCCGCCCGGGCGACCTTGATCGCGGCCTCGACGGCCTCGGTGCCGGTGTTGGCGGGGACCATCGCAGCGATATTCTTGGCGCCCGCCCGCCCTGCCCGTGCGATCAGCTGCTCGGCGAGGACGCCGCTCAGCAGGGTCACGCCGAGCTGCGGCATATTCGCTGTGGCGGCCTCCATCGTCTCGCGCACGGCGGCGAGCGCGGCGGGATGGTTGCGGCCGATCGCGAACACGCCGTAGCCGCCGAAGAGATCGAGGTAGCGCTCCCCCCGCTCGTCGATCAGGTGCGCGCCCTCCCCCCCGGTCCAGACCTTGTCGAACCCGAGCGTGCGCAGGATGCGGCCCATCTGGGGGTTCAGGTAGCGATCGTTGAGCGCCATCTCCTCGCCGGTGCGCTGGGCGATGATCGCGGCGATCGAGTCGGGCGGCCGGGGGGCCATGTGGCTGAGCCTAGCTCCCCTCCGGCGCGGGAGTGCGCGACCGCCTGGAGAGCGGCGATCTCGGTGAAACCCCGGCGTAAGCGCGGTTTACATCCAGGCGTGCGTTTGAACCCTTACTGGACAGGGCTGGCAAACCTCGACAGAATCCGTACAATGGAGTCGACCGGCGCGGGGAAGCCGCCGGCGGCGGAATGTCAGGGAGCCGACGAAGGGAGCTGAGGATGCCGACCACGGCCATCACCCCATCCATCGGATCACCAGCGGGCACCGGGACGGGCGCCGAGGGCGACGTCGCACGGCTGTTCCAGCGCTGGCAGAAGCACGAGGACGAGTGCGCTCGCGAAGAGCTGGTGCGCCGCTTCATGCCCCTTGCGCGTAGCCTCGCGCGGCGCTATGGCCGCTCCTCCGAGCCCTTCGAGGACCTGCTGCAGGTCGCCTCGCTCGGTCTGCTGAAGGCGATCGACCGCTACGACGGCGAGCGAGGCCACCCCTTCCAGTCCTACGCAGTGCCTACGATCCTCGGTGAGATGCGCCGTTACTTCCGCGACTCGGGATGGGCGATCCACGTACCCAGAGGCGCACAGGAGCGAGCCCTGAAGGTACGCGACGCCCAGGAGCGCATCTCCAACCAGTCCGGTCGCGCCGCGACCGTGAACCAGCTTGCCGAGTACCTCGAGATCGACGTCGAGGAAGTGATCGATGCGCTGCAGGCGATCCGGGCTTACGAGACGGTCTCGCTGGACGCCCCTCGTGGGGGCGGCGAGGACGACGTGGTCCCCTACGGCGACACGATCGGTCGTGACGACGAGCGCTACGAGCTCGTCGAGCTCGACGCGACCGTCAGCACCGCCCTCGGCCACCTCCCTGCCCGTGACCGCCTCGTGCTGCAGCTTCGCTTCGTCGAGGATCTCACTCAGACCGAGATCGCGGAAAGGGTGGGGATCTCGCAGATGCAGGTCTCGCGCCTTCTGCGCCGGTCCCTCGACCAATTGCGGGCACTGACCGACGCGCCTAGCAAGGCGCGCTGAACGACAGGCGACGATGCGGCTGAGAACGCTTCAGGGTGCCGGCCTGAAGCTGAGACGGCGCCACCGAGAATCCCGGCCGGAGGGCTCATGGCCGGGACCCCCAACGTTCGACTGAAGCTCTCCAACAGGGCCGAGAACGTGCTGCTCGTGCGGCAGGCCCTGAGCGGACTCGCGGAGGCCGTCGGCCTCGATCCGATCGCCCTGAACGACGTCTCGACAGCCGTCACGGAGGCGTGCAACAACGTCGTGCTGCACGCATACAACGGCGGCGAGGGTGCGCTGGAGGTCGACCTCTCGACGACGTCGACGGGCCTCGACGCGACCGTTCGCGACCACGGCTCGGGGATCAAGCCGGGCGTGCAGGCCGCCGAGGAGGTCTCGGGGGGGATCGGGCTGCCGGTCATCCAGGCACTCAGCGACAGCGTCGAGTTCCGGGACGTGCCGGGGGGCGGGACCGAGGTCGCCATGCACTTCGAGGCCGCCTCAACGGAACCGCTGGAGGAGACGGAGGGAGAGGATGGCGCAGCGCTCGAGGCGATCGACCACGGCCCCCCCGGCGACGTGATGCTGATGACGGTCGGGCCGACGTCGGTCGCCCGCGGCGTGGTGCCCCGCGTGCTCTCGACGCTCGCCGCCCGCGCTTACTTCTCCACCGATCGCATCTCCGACACGCAGCTGCTGGCCGACGCACTGGTCGCCCACACCGATGGCTCCACGAGCGCGGGCCTGCTCAGCGTCGGCGTGAGCGTCGCTCCCCGCCATCTGGAGATCCGCATCGGTCCGCTGGAGGCCGGCCGCGCCGACGCGCTGTTCGGGTCCACGGCGCTCGACGGCCTCGGATCGGTCCTCGAGCGGCTCACCGACGGCCACGAGGTCTCCGCGGCGGGCTCCGCGGAGATGCTCGACCTGACGCTCGCGCAGCGCGGCTGAGAGTCCCGGGCACGCCTCGCGTACGGCGCGCCAAGCAGAGCCCCCGATAGCGGTGGTATCTACGTGAATACCATTGCTATCAGGGGAGCTGGCGTTGGCGCGCCTCGCGTACGGCGCGCCTCACGTAAATACCATCGTGATCGCACGGCGCGTGACGCGCGAAGAGCGGGCGCGCCTTAACGACCTCTGGAGGCGGCGACGCGCCGCCCCATCCTGGGGCCACGCGGCACATGACTCAGCGAGGACAACGCGGCATGCCGGCCGGTCCGCGTCGGGGCAGGCCGACCGACATGCCACTCACTGCCACCCCCGATGAGACGTCGACCGCAGGGGGCGCGCGGCCTTCCGTCCGCAGGGCGACACTGATAATTGCTTCTTGCCCCCAAATCCGCGCTCTAAACAGCGAACGGCGCAACTCGACAATTCGTCCAACTGGGGCCATGAAGGATGGCCGCCAAGGCGCCCCTATTTGGTTTGGCGAATGTCCCTTTCGGGCATTCCTGTGATGCGCGACCTCCCGCATCCGGCGTCGAGGGAGCATGAAAGCAAGGCGGTGGCATGGGCGCTCGCAGCCCCGACATCCTGAAGCAGGGCTTGGTGCCGGACGACCTCTTGGAATGCGAGCTCGCCAGGCCGCGGGGCGACCTCTGGGAGGTCCCCTTCAGCGTCGAGGATCTGTTCGAGCTGCGTCAGCTGGTGGCGGGCTGGGCGGCTCGCGAGGCGATGAGCATAGAGCCGGCCGACGAGCTGGTGCTGGCCGTCCACGAGATCGCCACCAACAGCATCCGCCACGGCGGCGGCGTCGGCATGCTGCGACTATGGCGCACGAGCGATTCGCTCGTGTGCGAGGTGCAGGACGCTGGTCACATCACCGATCCGACACTGGGGCGCGTGCAGCCCGGCGCCTCGCCACCGGAAAGTCGCGGGCTCTGGATCGCCAATCAGCTATGCGACCTCGTGCAGATCCGCTCGAGCGCCGAGGGCACACAGGTGCGGATGCACAAGCGATTGGTTTGAAGTCGGACAAATACCGCGGACCGTCCCATGGGGGAGTTGCATCGTGATGCGATCCTGTGGCTAGAATTCGGCTCATGGGGGGCACAGAGCAGCTCAGCATCGATGTGCGACAGGAGAGCGACCGGGTCGTCGTAAAGCTCGAGGGCGAATTGGACATGGCCAATGCGCCGCTCCTGCAGAGCTCGATCGAGAACCCCGAGATGACGGCGACGAAGACCGTCGTGCTCGACCTGCAGGGCCTCACGTTCCTCGACTCGACCGGACTTCGGATCATCCTGGCGGCACGCGAGCAGTGCTGGCGGCGGGGTCAGGAGTTCGCGGTCACGCCGGGCTCAGAGCAGGTTCAGCGGCTGCTGAGCGTGACGGGTGTGGGCGAGCACCTGCGTACGCTCGCCTCCGCAGACGAAATGTTCGTGTGAGCCTCTCCTGATCGGACTTCAGAGCTCCGCGAGGCGACGCTCCAGGAAGCGCCGCTCCGTATCGGAGCGGACGAGCTCGAGCGCTCGCCGATAGGCACAACGGGCCTCCTCGGCGCGGCCCAGCCTGCGCAGCAGGTCGGCGCGGGCGGCATGGAGATAGTGGTAGCCGTCGAGATCGAGCCCCTCGATCGCGCTCAGCCCCGCCTCGGGTCCCCGCGCCTCGGCAATCGCCACAGCGCGATTGAGGGCGACGACGGGCGAGCCGGTGATCGCCTCCAGCTCCCCGTAGCGCGCGGAGATCAGTTCCCAGTCTCGCGCCGGAGCCGCGTGCAGCGCCGCGATCTCCGCCTGGATCGCATAGGGCCCGCCGGAGGGCTGTGTGGCCGGGCCGGCCGGACCGCGCAGCGCCCGTGCCCGCCCGAGAGCCGCACGGCCGGCCTCGATTCGGGAGTCGTCCCACAGCGAGCGGTCCTGGTCGGCGAGCAGCACGAGCTCGCCTTGGCGCAGCCGGGCGGCGCGACGTGACTCGGTCAGCAACATCAATGCCAGCAGCCCCTGCACCTCGGCCTCGTCGGGCATCATCTCGGCGAGGCTGGCGCCCAGCCGGATCGCCTCCGCGGCGAGCTCCGGGCGGCTTCCGTAGCCCTCGTTGAAGATCAGGTAGACGACCGCGAGGACGGCGGCGAGGCGGTCGGGCAGGAGGTGTGCGGGGGGCACCCGGAAGGGGATCCCCGCGGTCGAGATCTTGCGCTTCGCGCGCACGAGCCGCTGCGCCATGGTCGCCTCGGAGACGAGGAAGGCACGAGCGATCTCAGCCGTGCTGAGCCCGCCGAGGGCGCGCAGGATGAGGGCGACCTGAGCGTCGAGGCCCAGCGCCGGGTGGGCGCAGGTGAAGATCAGCTCGAGGCGTTCGTCGGGGAACGCTTGGCTCTCCTCAGGTTCGTCGTACACGGCCTCGGGCACCTCCAGCATGCTCCTCCGCGCGGCGAGGGTGCGCTCGCGACGGATCCTGTCGCACCCTGCCCCACTGTTCGCGGAACAGCTCCTCGCTCAGCGTGGCACCAGCGGCCGGACCTCGACAGCCCCGCCCATCCGCGCCGCAGGTATCCGCGCCGCCAACTCGATTGCCGCGTCGAGGTCATCGGCCTCGAGCATGTAGTAGCCGCCGAGCGCCTCCTTGGTCTCGGCGAAGGGACCGTCGGTGGCGAGTGTGCGGCCATCCTGAACGCGTACCGTCGTGGCCGTCTCGGGCGGCTGCAGCTGCGCGCCGCCGCTCACCCCCGGTGCCCCGGAGATCGCGAAGTACTCCTGCGTGATCGACTCCTGCTCGGGCTCGGACAGGCGCTGCCAGGCTTCCATCGATTCGCCGGTGAAGATCTGGACGAGGTATTGCATGTGACCTCCTTTTGCAGAGTATGGACACCTCGGAAACGAACAGCGCGCGCCTCTATCGACAGCCGGCCGAATGCATACGTTAACGCTTATATAATTTTATGATTATATATAGGGATGGCCGTCAGCGCGTTCGATGTCGTCGCCGAGCCGGCCCGCCGCCGGCTGCTGGACCAGCTGATCGACGGCCCTCGGGCGGTCGGCGAGCTGGCGCGGGACGCGGGCCTCAGCCAGCCGAACACCTCCCGTCACCTGCGCATCCTGCGGGAGGCGGGGCTGGTCGAGTCGAGCGCCTCGGGCCGGCGCCGCCTGTACGGCCTGCGCGCCGACGGCTTCGCGGAGCTGGCGCGCTGGCTGACGCCCTACGTGCTGCTCTGGCAGCGGGGCCTGGCGGCGCTGGAGAGCCACCTCGACGAGCAGGGAGATAGCGATGCCTGACGATCACGCAGTGCTGGTTGAACGAGACGGACGGTCCGTGCTGCGCTTCGAGCGCCTGCTGGGACATCCCCGCGAGCGGGTTTGGAGGGCCCTGACAGAGCGCGATCAGCTCGAGGCATGGCATCCGACGCCGTTCCTGTTCGAGCCGCGCCCGGGCGGCGCCGTCAGCTTCCTGCCCTCCCCCGGCGTGCCGGAGATGGGGATTGGCAGCGTACTGGCCTGCGATCAGCCCTCGCTGCTGGTCCATACGTGGGGCGAGGACGAGTTGCGCTGGACGCTCGAGGAGAGCGGCAGCGACTGCCTGCTGACGCTCGAACACACCTTCGGCGATCGCCTCAAGGCAGCGCGGGACGGCGCCGGCTGGCATATCTGCGCCGAGGTAGCCTGGCGGCGTGGCGGACACCAGCACGATCGCCTCGCTCGCGACCGCCGGCGGCACGCTGGTGCTGGCGCTCGCGACGTTCGGCTCGACGCGCTCGGCCAATCGCGCCGCGCGGGCCTCCGAAGAGGCACTGATGATCGGCCTGCGTCCCGTGCTGTTCAACGCACGGCAGGACGATCCGCCGCAGAAGGTCGGCTACATCGACAACCACTGGGTGCGCCTGCACGACGGCCTAGCGGTCGTGCAGATCCACGACGACGTCATCTATCTCGCGATGCCGCTGCGCAACGTCGCGCGCGGGCTCGCCGTCGTGCACGGCTGGTACCTCACCCCCGAACGCGTCGTCAGCGACCAGCCTCCTCCGCCGGCCGAGGAGTTCCGGCGCAACATCCGCGACATGTACGTGCCGGCCGGCGACGTGAGCTTCTGGCAGGCGGCGATCCGCGACCGCGAGGATCCCCTCTACGCGCCCCTCGCAGCGGCGATCGCGAGCGGACCGGGCGTCACCGTCGACCTGCTCTACGGCGATCACGAGGGCGGCCAGCGCACGATCACCCGCTTCTTCCTGCAGCCCCGGCCGCACGTCTCCGAGGAGGAACCCTGGATGTGGATGTGCTCTGTCGCCCGCCACTGGAATCTCGACCGCGAGGATCCGCGGTAGTGCTCGGGGCAGGGGCCGGCGGCGGCTCAGAGCGCGCGCAGCGAGGGCAGCAGGTCGCGCTCGGCCCAAGCGATGAACTCGCCCTGGCTGTCGGCGCCGACCTGCACGAGTGCGACCTCCTGGAAGCCCGCGTCGATGAACTTCGCGACTGCGTCGACGTACTCGCCGAGGTCGGGCCCGCACGGGATCTGCTCGCTGACCTGCTGGGAGGTGACGGAGGCGCTGGCGGCTTCGAAGGCATCCGGGTTGGGCAGGTCGGCGTTGACCTTCCAGCCGAGGCCGAACCAGCGGAACTGGTCGTGGGCGCGACGCACGGCCGCCTCGCGGTCGGTGTCGTAGCAGACGGCGATCTGGCCGACGCGGGTCTTGCCGGCGCCGCCGGCCGCGTCGAACATCTCGCCCAGCTCGAGCTTCGGCTCGGTGGCGATCATCAGGTCGGCGGTGGTGCCGGCGAGGCGGCATGACTCGCGTCCGGAGACCGCGATACCGATCGGCACGGGCTGCTCCGGGACGTCCCACAAACGTGCCTGGTCGGCGTCGAAGTGGCGGCCGTGGTGATTGACCGTCTCGCCGGCCAGCAGCCTGCCGATGATCTCGAGCGCCTCGGCGAGCATCTGGTGACGGATGCCCACCGACGGCCAGGGAACGCCGATCACGTGCTCGTTGAGCCGCTCGCCGCCGCCCAGTCCGAGGCGGAAGCGACCGCCGCACAGTGCCTGGACGGTGGCCGCCTTCTGCGCGACGACGACCGGGTGGTAGCGCAGGATCGGACAGGTCACGTAGGTCATCAACGGAATGCGCTCGGTCGCTTGGGCGGCGGCGCCGAGCACGGACCAGGCGTAAGGCGAGTGGCCCTGGGAGGCGAGCCAGGGCTGATAGTGATCGGAGATGACCGAGAAGTCGAAGCCGGCCTGCTCTGCCTGCTGCAGGTCGCGGACGAGCGCGCCGGCGGGCGACTGCTCGCACATCATCGTGTAGCCGAAGGAGGCGATGGGACGGTTACCCGCCCGCCGGCGAGGTGACGCGGGGCGTTCGCTCGCTGCCGCCCGTCGCCTCGGCGCCCGGCGGCACGGCGCTCAGCGGCGCGGCGCGCGGCGGCACCGGCGGTGAGGTCGGGGAGGCGTGGACGGTCCCCGTCCTCTCGCCGTACAGCCGGTTGGCCGCCTCTTCCTCGATCGCGGCGGGGCTCGGTTCGAAGCGGGGGACATGCTGCTCCCGGGCGCCGAGCACGGCGCGCAGCTCATCTGCGAGACGGGTCACGTGTTGCTCCGCGGTTTCCTCACGTCTGGAGGTTTCCCCGCGGGGCGCTCGGCAAACCCGCTCGTTGCGCGTTCTTCACACGCGAGGCGAAGGCGGGGGGCACGCAAGCCCACGATGCGCCCGCCCCCCGCATGCCGTCGGGGGACGGGCGCCCGTCGTGTTCGGTCCCCCCGTCAGCCGGCGCCGAGGAGCCCGCTTTCGATGTCACCGGCGTTGCACTCGTAGGGCTTGTAGAACGAGCTCCCGAGCACGCAGCGCCACATGCTCTGGTTCGTCTCGCTCGGGGCCCCGGTGAACGTCGGGTTCCCTTCGGACTGCTGGTATGCCGGGCCCGTCTGTCGAGCTTTCGTGCCCTGTTCGAAGGCATAGCCCTCCGCCAGGAGCTCGGGCTCGGTGTATGCGGCGCCGATGAAGTCGACACCGACCGGGTCACCGCCGGTCGAGCTGTTCTGGACGGCGTATCCGGCTGGCACCGACAGCACGGGATACCCGGCGCGGTCCGCGACGCCCACCAGGGGACTGCCGCTGGGGACCATCAGCGCCGAGTAGTCGTCCGCCGGTTCAGCCGGGGTGCCGTTGTTCAGAATGCCGTCGATCACAGCCTTGCTGTCGGACTGGCCTTTGGTGAGGTTTTCCTGGTAGGTGGCCGTCGTGGTCGGATTCGACGTTTCGAGAGCGGCGGCCGCCAGCAGTCCGGACTCGCCGAACTTCAGGCCCTCAACCGGGTTGGCTTTGTTGTATTCGATCACTTCCTGCAGCGATTTCGGCCCGCTCGTCGATGCCAGGTAGGAGTCGAGGTCGCGGTGGAACTCGTACGGGATCACGCTCGGCGCGGTCGTGGCCGGACCCGGCGTGACGGTCGTGGCACTCGCGCCGAGGGTGCCGAGCTCAGCGACAGCCGTCGGGTAGGGCACCGCTGTGCTCGACACGACCGCGATCTTCTTGCCGCTCAGCGCGGTCGGCGACAGCGCGGCTGTGTAGCTCGGCAGCGGGTTCGGCTGGCCCGCGGTGGCCGGGTCGGTGGGGTCAGGTCCGGCGAGCGCTTCGAGCGCGGTGGCCACGTCGGCCACGGTCTGCCCGATCGGTCCCGGCGAGTCCTGCGATCTGGCCACGGGCAGGACACCGGTGCGGCTGACGAGTCCGACGGTCGGCTTCAGCCCGACGACGCCGGCGTTGCCCGCCGGAGCGATCAGCTGGGCACTGTCCGTCGATGTCTCCGAGCCGATCGCCAGCGGTGCGATGCCGATCGAGACCGCCGCGGCCGACCCTCCGGAGGAGCCGCCCACCGTTTTGTTCGTGTCGGACGGAAGCAGCACCTGGCCGCCGAGCGAGGAGTATCCCTGCGGCATGTTCGGGCCGAACGCGCCGCCGAGCTCGGTGACGTTCGTGTCGCCGATCACGATCGCGCCCGCCGCCTCGAGCTTGCCGACGATCTTCGAACTCGCGGCCGGCAGGTTGTCCTGCAGTGCGATCGATCCGGCGCTGGTCGCGAGCCCGGCGTCGTCGATCGAATCGTTGACGAGGACCGGGATGCCTGCCAGCGGGCCGCTCGCCAGGCCCTTGTGGCGCAGCTTGTCGCTGGCCGTCGCTTGGTCGATCGCATGCGGATTCAGCGCCCTGATCGCCTGGATCGAGGGACCCTGTGCGTTGGTGATCGCGATCCGGTAGAGCTCCGCCTTGACTAGGTCTTTCGAGGTCAGCGTGCCTGCTCTGAGCATTTCCTCGAGGCTGGCCGCCGATGCCGTTTCGAGCGAGAAGGGCAGCGTCGGTCGGTTGTCGAGCAGCTTCTTGGTCGATCGGTAGTCGGGGTTGCAGTGACCGCGTGAGGCGAACGGCTCGGCCGGTTCGGTGCGCGCGCAGCGGTAGGCCGCAGGGTTGATCATCGCCGGCGGTTGACGGAGTTTCGTGGACTGTTCCATCACGTAGCCGATGCCGAGCAGGTTGTACTGGTCATAGGCGCTGCCGATCACGTTGACGTTCACCGAACGCCGCTGCGTCGGGTTGTAGCCCATCGGGATCGTGATCTCCGGTTCGCCGGCCTGCGGGACGCTCGGGGCCGAGCCGACAATCGCGATCACGGGTCCGCCGCCACCGCTCGGTTCATTGATCATCTTCGCGATCGCTTCGTGGAACGCTTTCTTGCGAACCGGCAGGTTGGTGTCGTATTCCTGCTGGTTTTTGCCGCCGGGTGTGTCTTCCGCGGCCGCCTCGGATGCGTGCGCGGAGTTTCCGAACTTCAGTGCCTCCTGCGGGTTGGTGAGGTCGACTTCGACCTCCTGGACAAGGCTTTTGACGGGGACCGCCGGACCGAGGTGTTTGTAGTACTCGTCGATCGTGGCGTGCTGCTCGTAGCCGGCCGGCAGCGCCGGGATCGTGGCGACCGTCGTCGGAGCGTCGGGAACCATGATCGCCCCGGCCGCTTCGAGCGCGGTGACCGCTTTCTGTACGGCTTCCTGGGTCGGCGTCGGCGTGCACGGCGTCGGGCTGCAGGTGTTGGCGTTGTAGCCGATGCGCTTGCCTTTGACGAATTCGAGGTTCAGCGCCGAGGTGTAGTTGGGAAGCGTCGTGAAGGGAGCCTGCAGGACGTCGCCGTTGGTGTTCCATTCCGGACCCATGATGTCCGCGTACTCTTTTTCAGCTTCCGGATCGGTCCCGGGCGCCTCGGCGATCGACTGCAGCGTGATCGCCGCGTCTTCGACCGTTTTGACCATCGGCCCGGCGGTGTCCTGCGAGGCGTCGATCGGCGAGATGCCGTAGCCGGGGACGAGCCCGACCGTCGGTTTGAGGCCGACGATGTTCTCAGCCGTTGACGGGCTGATGATCGAGCCGGACGTTTCCGTGCCGATCGTCAGCGTCGCCAGCCCGCTTGCCGCCGCGGCGCCCGAGCCCGAGGACGAGCCGCTCGGGCCCTGAGAGGTGTCGAGAGCGTTGAGAACCTGGCCTGTCAGGTTGCTGAACCCTGAGGGCTGACTGCCGAAGCTGTTGGCCCACTCCGAGAGGCCGGCCTTGCCGAGGATCACGAGGCCGTGCGCGCGCAGCTCCTTGGCGACGCCGGAGTCGACGGCAGGAAACGATTCACGCAATGCCCAATCGCCCGCGGAGGTGTACATCGGCGTAGCGTCGACGATGTCCTTGACCAGGATCGGGAGGCCCATCGCGGGGCCGAAGTTCTTGTGCTTGGCCCGTTCTTTGTCCATCAACTTGGCTTCCGCCATCACGTTGGGGTTGATCTGCGTGACGGCGTTGAGCCCCGGGCCGGACTTGTTGAGAGCCTGGATGCGGTTCTCGTAGGCCTTGACCAGGTCGACCGATGTCACCTGGCCTTCCTGCAGCATTTTCTCGGCCTGGCCGCCCGTGAGGTTTTCGACATCGAGCGTGGCGGCGAGAGCCGAGGAGCCGCCGCCGAGCGACGCCGTGAGTGCCAGGAGGGTCACGAGAAGACCGCCGACCCGAAGCCGGAGGCGGAGAGATGCAATCACTTGGAATCCTTCCTTGGGGAGCAGGGGGGCACTACTCGAAGGCGGACAAAATCACCAAGTGGAACTCGCTAGATCCGACCCGGGTCCAGAATCGAGCACGGCCGCCTTGTGCACTTGTCCAGGCATCACCTCGGGTCTCCAGAGGTCAACTGGGACGCGAAAGCCGCGGGCGAGATCGGCGGGCACAGGAGCCCGTCGCGCAAGCGGCGTCTGCTCACGCGACGGGCACGATCAAGAAGATGCCCCGACCGCGCGGCCTCTCTCGTCAGAAAGCCTGCAGGCGGTCGGGGCGCACAGCGGCGAGATTCTGGCCGCCTGAAGGGGGCGTCGGCGACCGGGCCACCGCTGCGCTCCATTCACGTTAGGGGCATCCGGCCCGTTATCCAATACTCCATTTGGAGGAAGGCAAACGAACGTCTTACGGCCTGGCGAAACGCGCCCTGGCGGCCTCGACCGCCGGCTTGGCGTGGCAGCCGTCGAGGTGGTCATCGACAAGTCCCATCGCCTGCATGAAGGCGTAAACGGTGGTCGGGCCGACGAAGCGCCAGCCCCGCCGCTTGAGGTCCTTGGCGAGGGCGTGCGAGGCAGGCGTCGTGGCGAGTTCGGTCAGCGCGGCGCGGTCGAAGCGACCGCGCCGGGGCGCGGGCTCGAAGCGCCAGACGTAACTGCCGAGCGAGCCCTCCGCCTCGACCAGCTCGAGGGCTCGCTCGGCGTTGTTGATGACCGCCTCGATCTTCTTGCGGTTGCGCACGATCGCGGCGTCGGCGAGCAGGCGCTCGACGTCGCGGTCGCCGAACCGGGCTACGCGGACGAAGTCGAAGCCCGCGAAGGCGGCGCGGAAGGCCTCTCGCTTGCGCAGGATGGTGAGCCACGAGAGCCCGGCCTGGAAGCCCTCGAGGGAGAGCTTCTCGAACAGCCGGATCTGATCGGCAACCGGGAAGCCCCACTCCGTGTCGTGATAGTCCAGGAGCTCCGGTGCGGAGGCGGCCCACCAGCAGCGCGTGAGGCC
>WNFI01060933.1_pt1 | contig 13924 bp, 17 predicted proteins | sample 5400471 | NCBI WGS metagenome assembly WNFI01 (sample SAMN13153348, study PRJNA577476) | soil metagenome | isolation source: 100 cm saprolite on Douglas fir-dominated hillslope | place: USA:California | collected 2013-09-17 | reverse complement strand
GGCAACCGCCGGAGCGGCCGCGATTTCCGGTGCGGCTGCGCCCGCTACCCGGGCACCACCAGCGCGAATTCCCATCATCTGTCCGACGCGGCCAAAAAAGCCGGCGCCGGCCGCATCGGCGGCTACGGGTGCCCCTGCTGCGTCGAGAGCAAGCGCGCCGCCGCCAAGCGCTGCGGCGTCAGCGGCGGCAGGAGCGGCCATGACGGCGCCGCCGGCGTTCGCCACCGCGGCGGTCCCGGCAATGGCGTACCACGCGGCCGCGCCCACGGCGGCGGCAACGATGACCAGCGCCACGATTTGTCCGCCGCTCAATCCGGTCTGCGGCGCCGGCTCGACCACCTGGGCGCGGCTAAGCGTCGGGAACGTTGCCATCAGCGCGACAACCAAGATGCACAGCAGCTTACGCATCGTTAGGCCCCTTATCCCGATATCTTGACCTTGAAGCCGAACCTTACCGTATCCCTCAAGATCCAGCCAACGGCATATTCGCTGTCAAATTGCGAAGCTTATGCGTCAGTCCGATTGCTTTGCCCGCCACTCGCGCGCACGGCGCTGCGCCTCTTCGATCTGCTCGCGGCTCATCAATTTGGCGACGATGTCGCGGTTCTTGATGGCGGTGTCGCGGTCCTCGCCGGGCGGCAATTGGCCGGCGGCGAGATTGGCGTACATATGCGCGCCGACATAGTCCTGCGCAATGCCGTCGCCATTGGCCAGCATCACGCTCAAGTTGAGCTGCGCCGTGGAAATGTTCGCGTCGGCCGCTAGGCGCCACCATTTCACCGCCTCGACGAAGTCCTGTGGCGCGCCGCGTCCGTAAAAGTAGATATCGCCGAGGGTGCTTTGCGCCATGGCGTTGCCCTTGGTCGCGGCCTTGCGGTACATCCGCACCGCCTCGCCATAGTCGCGCGAGACGCCGTGACCGTAGTAATAGGCGTCGCCGATCAGCGCCTCGACAGTGCCGAAGCCGCGCTCAACCTTCGGCGTTGCCGAGTCGATGACAGTCGTGAGACTCGCCTCGATCGTGACCGCAAGCGCCTTGACCGCGCCCAGATAGTCGCCATTCTGCGCCGCCGTGACACTGTCATTCAAACCTGCGGCCGCGGCATCGGTCAAAAGCAACATGATCGCCACCGCCGCGGCCCATGCCTTCACCCGGCGCATCCAAATTAGGCCGTATCGGGTGCCGAACAATCGGACGGCACTGCTCATGCCGCGACCTCTAATCCACCGACAAGAATGCGGCGTGGGCTAAAACGACTGCCCAACCGGCTCGCAGCGGAATGCAATGGTCATCGCGGCGGGCCTGATCGCCATGCGCGTCAGCGGATCGCCGCCATTGTCGTACCACCAAGCACCGATGAGGCCGCCGGCGACGCCACCGACCAGCACCATGGCATCGCCCACCGCGAGCGTCTCGAGCACGACCGCACCGATGACGACGCCAGCTCCGATCGCCAATACCTTGTTGACATTGACGCTGTCCATCATCTGGCCCTGAGCCTGCGGAGCCGGTGTCGGTGTCGGGGCACGCTGTTGCGCCGATGCAGCAAACGGCAACAGCCCGAACAGGGCCAACATGGCAAGGATGGCGACTTTCCGCATTTTAGACCTCCTCAGAGTGAGGGGCGGCCCCGCCCCTTCCGGCTGTTACCCGCGCGTCTTTGACGGGATCGCCGAGAACATTTTCAGCATAGCACGGCGCCCGGGGTTGGCCACAACCGGCCGGGAGGACGCCGGCGGCCTCGAGCAAGGATGCTATCAATGGCCGCGCATGTGCGCGTGCGCGGTCGGCACGGCGACTGCTTTGCTGCGGACCGCCCGCACATGATCTAGCAAGGCTGTGCTGCCGCCGGCGGCCAGCTCTGCCGAGGCCCAGCGGTCGCGCAGATCGCTCAGCCAGAGCGCCCCATCCTGCGGACAGGCGATGTTCAGGTCGGGGGCTTGGATCGGCCGGGCGCTCTAGGGTTGGATGCCCGTGGCATGGGCATGCACGAAGTCGATCAGCCTCCACCGGCCCTCTTCGTCGATCGCCTCGGTGAAGCCCGACATCACGCCCTTGGCTCGACTGTCTGTTGTGCGCAAGGGTTGATCAGGGGAGATGTGGTTTAGCCGTTTGCAAAGGAAGCTGCGGAGCCGGCGGAGCGGTAGCGTGCAATCGCTCCGAGTCGATGCGTGGCGGCGGCTCTGCTTCAGCATCGGCGTCAGCCGACGAGTTCGACAGAAGATAGGCGCCGGTCCCGGCCCCGGCTCCATAGACGACACCTTCCACAACCACGTGGCCGAGATAGACGGCCAACAGCGCACCGCCGATCGAGCGCCCGAACAAGGTTCCGCCGGTAATGACGACGAAGGCCACTCGGGCCGTGGTGACGACCACGGCGACGGCGATGGCGAGCTGGCCATTGGTCAGGCCGAGCACCCGATCTTCGGTTTCCTCGGCGACGCAGGACTGAGGCAAGCCGAAAACGATCGTCGCCGTCAAGAAGGCCGCGAGGAGCCGCCGCCGCATGGATCCGGTCACGCCGTAGTGCTCAGCAGTATGGAACTCAGCGTACTGTACCGGCCAACTGATCGAGCGTCGCGCAGTATCGGCATGCCGGCGCCGCAAGCGGCCTACGGCCGAGCCTTTCTGGAAATCAATGGACGTGGCCCTCGGGCGCCGGCGGTCTTGGCGGTTCCTGGTTGAGAGCTTCAACTCGGCGCAAAAGGTTCGCCGTCTCCTCCCAACCGGCCCCGTCGTCCGGGTTCCATCGAAACCGCAAATAGCCCTGGCGATCGACGAGGAATTCCAAATGCTCAGGCATCGGCGGCACCCCTTCCACGGATGGTGTCCGGCGAAACTGGCGATATGTGGCAACCGTCTCAGGACCCGCGGCCGCGCCGATTTCGGATAGGGCACTCGCCAGCGCTGCATTCGACGCACCGCCAAGCGCGGGGTCGAGCGGGATCGCGACCGTGCGGAGACCGGCGCGCGCCAACAGCGGCTGCACCTCCTGGATTTGTCGAAGCCGCTGCAGCGAGCCCGGCAGGCTATAGAGGACGATCAACACCATGGATCGTCCACGCTGCGCTTTCAGCGTCTCCTGCCCGTGCTCGCCGATTTGGAAGGCGAAATCCGGGGCCACGACCGGGTGCCAGGCCTCGACATCGGGCGCCATCACGCTCGCTTGCTCGGCGTCGGCCTGAGCGTGGAGGAAATTGAGCAGGTCCCATCGCTGCGCCTCGCTCAGGGAATTGGCGAAGCCCGGCATCGGCGTGCCCTCGATGCCGTTGCTCAGCCACCAGAAGAGCGTGCCCTCGCTATGATGAAACAGGTGCTCGCCGGTGAGATTGGCGGGTTTGATCCCGAGCTGGGCGGCGAGCGGCCCGTCGCCATAGCCATAGGGACCGTGGCAGCCGCTGCAATATTCGCCATAGAGCGGCTCGCCACGGGCGATGGACAAGGCTCCGTAGCGGGCGGGCGAATGAAAATAGGTCGTTGGATAGGCCGGAACGGCCAGGAGCCAAACCGGCGCCAACACCGCAACGCCGAGGACGGCCAAACCGAACGGCGCCACCAAGGGCCGGCGCTTGTGCATGCCGTAGACGACCAACACGCCGCCTGCCGAGGCGCCGATGCCGGCGATCCTCACGGCCCAGCGGACGAGGGTGCTCTGGGTCGCGGCATCCCAGCTCAGATCGAATGGGAACGGCCAAACCGCCTGAGAATGCAGTCCTGGCGTCGACGTGCTGATCATCCCCAGCACCAGGAGCAGGATTATCCCCAGGGCGGTCTCCAGCATCGCGTTTCGCCGGAGCCATCGCCACGACGCGGGCAGGCCTGCGGCGCTGGCCGCCACAGCGTGCAGGCGCGGCGTCAGCCTCGATCGATTGATCGCCGCCAGGCTCAGCATCGATGCAAACAGGGCGAGCTTCACCAGGAGCAGACGGCCATAGGGCGTGCCGACGAGCCCCGGCACATCACCCACCAGGAACCAGCTATTGATGAGGCCGGTTGCGACCAGGGCCCCGACGCTGACGATGCCCAGGGAGGAGAAGCGCTGGGTCGCGGCCTGAGCCAGTGTCAAGGAGTTCGCCCCCATCGATGCCGCGGGCGGCGTCAGCAGATGCGCCAGCAGCGGCAGCGCGCCAAGCCACGCGCCGGACGCAAGCAGGTGCACGAGATCGGCCGATAGGTGCACCACACCCTCGATCCCGTTTCGCGACATGGCGTGGCCGGCGAAGGCCAAGCTGCCGAGAAGAGACGCTGCGAGGACGCCCCAAGCCCAATCGAGAGACGGAATTCGATGTAGCCGTTCGCGCGAGCCCATGAAAAACAGCAGCGCCCCCAGCAGCACGGCGAGCGCGAAGCGAAGCTCCCACAGTCGACCGAACGCGGTCTGCCCGAGGACCGCGAGCAGAATGCTTGGCCGTAGAGCTTGCTGCGGCGGCAGACCGCTCACCGTGATTGCTTGCCCGCACAGCCAGAGCGCCCCGGTCAGGACCGAGCCGGCGAGACCCCAGGATGCGAGCCGTAAAGCGAAGGCGAAGATGCGACGAGCCTCGCTGTCAGGCAGCCCCGAGGAGGCAACGAGAGCCGGTCGGGCGACGGCATGCAGAAAACCCACGGCGCCGAACACCAGGATCGTCGCCGCGTAATGCGCTCCGTGCACAAAATCGATCAAAGATCGCATGCGTATCCTCGCGCCCCAGGGCGCCTATCTGCCCACTCCAATCGCAGGTACCACAGGTTCTAGGGTGCGACCCCGAACTTGAAATCGCCCTCGGTGACGTGCCCATCGACGGAGAGTACCCGCCAGATCACTTGGTACGAGCCGTTCTGCAGGCTCGGCACCGATACCTTCAGCAGCGTCTTATCCGATGGATCAACCTGCTTGTCGTCGCGATCGACCCGGGTTCCCGACGGATCGACGACTTTGACACTACTGAATGCGACCTCAAGGTCCTCGGTGAACCACAGCCGCACCTCGCTCGGCGGGGTCTTGAGCGTGCTGCCAACGGCTGGCACGGCATGATCGAGAAACGCATGTGCGTCAGCCGGCAGGCTGCCATAACCGACAAGCGGCATGGCTGCGAGTGTCGCCAGAATGAAACGTCTTGGCATCATGTCAGTCTCCGAACAGCGGCCGCCCCAGACTCTTGGGAAAGATGTCGTCGAAAAAGAAGTGCGCCTGCACGATGAGGCCAACATTGGTTCCGCTCGCTCGGGTCGCGGGAATGAGCGCCTCGACACCGATCTGATAGCTGTTGGCCGAATAGATGAATCCCGGCGCGATCGTCCCTATGGTGTTCTGCCCGCTCCCCGCCGTCGCCGGTGTCGTGTAGGCGAACTCGACCAGCGGAGTCAGACGGCGGAAGAAGTCCGGCAAACCGATATCGCGAATGTTCGCCTGCAAGTAGGAGAGGCTGTATTGGACCGACAGCCCCATGACGAGCTGGTTCGGATTTTTGGCGAACATGAGCCCGGCGATGCCCGTATCCGGATCGGTCACCGTAGTCGATTGGGTGCGCACGTCGGCGAACTGATAGCCGAATGTGCCGGTGATTGCGAGCGGCTTCAGCCAATTCAGCCCGTCGGGAAGATCACCGAGTCCCTTGCCGAAGTAAAGCGTCGGCGTGGTCGAACCGGTGGTGCTGGCTCCGACCTGCTGCGCACCGGTGCCACCCCAGGCGCGGATGACGCCCGCCGACATCAAGATTTCGTGCGGCGCATTCTGAAGAAATTCATATTTGAGCGTCGTATTGAGATTGCTGAAGCCATTGGCGCTGCTTTGGCCGACGCGATCGATGGTGGTGTAGCCATAGTTGATCGCTGTGCCGAAATGCTCGGTAATGCGCTTGTCGAATTCTCCGTTTATATCGGTCTCACGGTTTGCCGGCGCGTCGTTGGTGGCGCCGTGGCGCACATGGATGACGGTAGGCAACGAGGCTTCATCGGAAACCGCCGGATCGTCGATTGTGAGAGTCGTCGGAAAGACGCGCTTTCCCGCAATACCGTGTGCAGAAGCAGCCGTAGCCGCAGCCATCAATACAAGCGCCGCGCCCGCGGCGAGGGTCCGTTGTCCCATGAGATCTCCAATTCGAATTTGCAGGAGGACCGCGACGGCGCGCCGAACCGGAACCGGCGGGTTACCGCGAGCCTAGCTTCGCTGAGATCAGATGGCTGAGGGCGGAGCGCGCCGGCGCAGATCAGGCAGTCGTGCTTGCCGCCATCGGGCTCATGGTGGTGATGGCCGTGCGGCGCGGCGCCAAGGTCCTCGACCGAGCCGGGCGCCCGCGCGGCGGCATGATGGCGAACCATCAATTCATCAGCGACACCGGCACAGTCCCGGGCAAAATGAACCGGCAGGTAGGCTTGGACGAGAAGCCCGAGGACACCAAGCCAACTCGCGATGTGGCGTGCTCTTAGACCCATAGCCTCATATCACGCAGCCCCTAGCCATGGGTTGCCTCTGCCCCCTAGCATGTGAACTATAATCCCAAGCCAATGATGAACCAAGCAATCGCTCCACCGATTACCGCGACCGGCACGGGCCTCCGGCACAACGTCGATCCCAGAGGTCCGTGTCATCTCATCCTGGCGTTCGCCGTTGCCGCTCTGCTCGCAGCCGTGCCGGCCCGGGCGGACGGACTATTTCGCCCGGCCGAGATGGACCGTGCGCCACAACCTTGGTTCGGCAGCACGGTGGACGGCGTCTACGAGCCCGCCCGTGAGCGTGTCCTACAGCCCGCCGCGGAGGCGGCGACGCGCGTGCTGAGAGACCCCGTCGTTCAGGGGTGGATCGAGCAGACCCAGGGCGTTGCCCGCGACGTTGCCGAAGGGATCCTCGGCAAGGCGATCACGGTGACGACCAAGGCCGAGGAGACCGCGGCGCGTTCGAGGAGAGCGATCCGCTCGAGCCGCTGAACCGCATGATGTTCGGCCTCAACAACGCGTTGCGTAGGGGGGTCTTCGACCCCGCCAGTGACCTTTATCGCCGTTGGGCGACGCCCGACGTGCAAAGCGGCGTGCACAACTTCTTTGCCAATCTGCGCGAGCCGGTCACCATCACCAGCAATCTGCTCGAAGGCCGGTTGCCGGAGGCCGGAAACGCCACCGCGCGGCTCGGCATCAACACGGTGCTGGGCGTGGCCGGTATTCTCGATCCGGCGACCAAATACGGATTCCCATCGCAGCCGCGCAATCTCGAGCAGACGTTGTGCACCTACCGCCTGCCCGCCGGGCCCTATCTGGTGCTTCCGGTGCTTGGACCGGCAACCCTGCGCGACTCCGTCGGACGGCTGGCCACGGCCGTCGCCTATTACGAGGTCATGGGGCTCGGGGTTTACGTGCCCTATCGCTTGACCGACATCGCCCTGCAATATTCCGATGTTCGCGATAGGATCCGGTTCGTGGACAGCCTGTCAGTTGATCCCTATCTCGCGCAAAGAGCCGCCTATCTCAGCACGCGCACACTCACCTGCGGCGGCCAGGCGCTCGCCGACCAGGAATTCTTTACGAAATAGGAAGACCGCCATCAGCGCACGCCGATCGCGCGCGGGGTAATGGGGATGGGCAGGTCAGGCCCTAAGGTCAGATCCTCCGGAACCAGCGCCTGGAGCCGATCAGCCAGTGGGTCTTGCGCGCGCCCCAGCCGCGGTCGAGGACCATCTGCTTGACGCGCTTGCGTATCTCAGCGTCCGGAATACGGCCTTTGGTCAAGCGCTTATAGATCGCCACCGCGTCGGCGAAGCCCTTCTGATTGATGCGGTTTTTCTTCGCCACATGCTCGAGCAGGGTCGCTACCTGCTGCTCGGCGCTGCTCACCAAGGCGATATCATGGTCGGCCGCGACTCCGAGCAATATGCCCCGCGCCTCGTTCAGCTCGAGCCCAAATTGCGTAATCCCCTCTTTGAGGACCTTGGTTTCGTCCTCGCGCGTGATGAGTTCGCCCTCAATCGCATGGATGCGGACGAAATCTCCGAACTTCTTCTTGTCATGGGGCGAGGCGGACATACTCGTTTCCACGGATTCGCTTTCTACACTGCTCGACATCTCAGAGGATTACATTGCAAGGAGGTATAGGCCGCTAGTCTCAAGCAATTAATGTCTCAAAATAACTTATCAGTCCAGGCCGGCGCAAATCTTCGTCATCCAGGCCTCGGCTGTGCTCAAGCATGAGGTCCAGCTCCAGGGGGTGCCTAACTTCCACTTGAGCGCAGCGTGACCGTCGATTTGGCCGCGGGGTCTTGCCGGCGGAAATCCAAGGTTTGCGCCGGCCCATCCGATGCCTTGGCGCCATCTTGCCGCCCCAGCACGAGCGCCATCGCCATCCGGGTGAGATCCGACGCCCACCGGACGACGTACGTCACCATGCCGGAAACCGCGTCCTGTAGCGCACCCAGGCCTGGCTCGCGACCGGTTTCGCCGCCGGTAACCAGCATCGCTTGAGCCACGGCCTCCGACAAGCGGATATCCGCCTTCTCATTGACCACGACGCCGAGGATGCTGCACGTCGTGCGATAGCGGTGCCGGGACCGAAACCAGCCTCCGGTTCCGAGCTCGATCTCGCGAACCGCATAGGGCGCGCCCTGCTGCAGGGCGGCGGCCATCACCCGCTTCGAAACCAACGGTAAGAGATCGACGGCATCCTCGTCGATCAGCGTGTCCATTTCGGGCCAATGGAAGGGCGCGTAGGAAATGATGAGGGCCGCATCGGTATCGCCCGAGGCGATGCGGCTGAGCGCCCGCGCGCCGCCGCGATGCTCGAGCTCGAGATGGCTGAGGTCGGGATCCATGCTGCTCAGCAACTCGAAGCTAGTGGCGGTACGGCCACTGGCCGGTCCGATATCGAGGGTAAGCCGGCGATCCGGCCGGACCGCCACCAGCTGCTCGTAGGTCTGCGCCGGCGCGCCCTTGCGCGTGACCAGCACCAGGCAAGCTCCGCTCTCGCCATAGAATTCCAGGCGATCAAATTCCTGCGGGTTTTGGTGCAAGCGGGCAACGAAAAGATCCCGCTGCACGAACCCGACGCTGCGCGGATCGGCACGCACCAGGCGCAAGACATCGACGTCGCTATCGGCGCGACCGAGGCCATTGGCGAATTGGCCAGTCAGCTGCTCGCGCAATGTGCTGGCGAATCCATCGAAACGGCTCGTCTGCCAGTCGCTCGCGTAGATCAGCCCCTCGGCCCGCCTGGTGCAGCCGCGACATCCGCGCGGCCGGCTTGCCGGGCATGATCGGCCGGCGCTCCTAGCGTGGAGCGCATGAGGTTCTCGCCGCTCGATCTTGGTGTTGCTATAGTTTATTTTAGTCGTGAGGTCAGCCGGTGTCCGCCGGCCGGGATCTGAGGCGGCGGCTGGGCGGAGCGATGAGGGGGACATACGACCATGGCTGTTCGCAGGGGTGCGCTGACGTACCGGAGCCGAGTTCTCGGCTCGGCATTTGCTTCGATCCTATCCGCATGCCTCCTCGCGGGTTCAGCGGCGGCGCAGCAGAAGCTTGTGCCGCCAAGCGACGCCGGCGCCTCGGCCCAGACTCCTAAACTCGCAATCACCGCACGCCCGGAGCTGGTGATCGTGGGCAGCAGCACCATGAAAGGCTACATCGACGCCACTACCGCGGTCTTGCAGAGAGACTACGAGGTCCCGCCGCCGAATGTGACTCTCAAAGGCTCGAAGGTGGGAATAGCCCAATTCTGCGAGGGTGTCGGAGCGGAGTTCCCAGATATCGTCGCCGCGTCCCGGGGCATGCACAAGGACGAGTTCGATCGCTGCGTTGAGAACGGCGTTCTCGACATCATCGAGATCAAGATCGGGCTCAGTGCCCTCTATGTCGTCGCCAAGAAGGGAAACGAGGTCTTCAACGTGACGCCGCGACTGCTATTCCGTGCGCTGGCGGCACAGCTACCCAAGCGAGGCGAGTTCGAGGACAACGAGAGCAAGACGTGGCGCGAGGTCGACAAGGAAGCCCCGAACCTGCCGATCAGAGTCATTCTGCCGGAGACGAATGCCGGCACCCGGGGCACCTTCGACGCCCTGTTCCTGCAGGCGGGCTGCCGCCGGATCAAGGAATCCTCTCCCGGGACCATCGCGATCATGGCCGGGGAGGTTTTCACAGCCTTCCGCGACGTGCTCGACCCGCTGCCCGTCAATGGTGTCATGCCAAGCGATACGGAGGTCGAGCGGTACAACTACGAGGTCGCGACGCCGAATTTCTTCTATTTCAAGCGCGGGCACATGCGCAACAACGCCGGCCAGGGCGTGGTCCGCGGCATCCGCGAGTTCATGGCGGAGCTGACCAGCGAGGCGCTGATCAGCCATGGCGGCGCTTTCACCAAGCTCGGCTTGGTGGCGTTGAACGAACGGGACATGGAATATGAGCGCAGCAAGGTGCGGACGCTCAAGCGGTTTGCCCGTTAATGCGCCGCGTCGGAAGGGGAGCGGAATTCATGTCGAGCACCAGAACGATACCGACGGCCGCGCTCGCCCTGAGCCTCCTGCTGTCGGGGCCGGCGATGGCCCAGCAGGGAGTGTTCGCTCCGATCAAGGACGCCATCGTCTCGTTTTGGGACCTGGTCCGCAGCCCGTTCGGGGGAGAAGCAGCCTCGGCGGTGACCCCGCCTTCTCCCGCGGGCGTCATCCGCGGCGTCCAAGGCGGCTCCGAGTTCTGGGACGGTCTCCGAGACGCTGGCTACGAGGTCAAGGAAGTCACGACCGGCATCGGTATCATTCCGGATGTGAAGATGTCATTCCAGCTCGTGCGCGAGCTGTCGGATGCCGACCGCGACTCGCTCGAGCGCAGGATTGAAATCGACGAGATCCGCAGGGGCGGCCTCACTGCGGTCATCCAGCGCCAGATCCTGCGCACCCTGCTCGCAGCTTCCAACCTCGAGGACATGCGGATCACGAAGCTCGACATCACCCTCCTGCCGCTGCCGGCGGCCGAGTTCGTGATGGAGCCGAAGGAGACGGCGCTCAGCGAAGAGCACGATGCCATCTTCCGTGCCGTGCAAGGACATGCGCAGGAGCGGCGCGGCACGAAGAAGCCCGATGCGGAGGACAAGGCCCCCGCTCCAGCCATCGATTAGTCCTGCGGTGAGTCGGCCGGCTAGACATACTCGACCGACGTCATCATTCCCGCTTCCTGGTGATAGGAATTGTGGCAGTGAAATGCCCAGCGGCCGGCATTCGTGGCATCGAAGGCCACGGTGACGCGGGCGTCCGCCGGAACCATGACGGTGTCGCGGCGGGCACCATTCAGCCGCTTTCCGTCGATCTCGACCACTTGGAAGCTGGTCCCGTGCAGGTGCATCGGATGCGCCATCGCGGTGGTGTTGCGGATGACCAGCTCTACCCGCTCGCCGAGCGAGACCGGCAATGGCTTGTCCGCCCCGTAGACGGCACCGTTAATGGTCCAGACATAGCGTTCCATGACGCCGCCGAGCAGGACTTCGTGACTGCGGTCGACGGGGCGAAGCTTCAACGGGTCCGCCGCCCGTAGCCGCTGCTCGAGCTCCAGGCCGACGATGCCGGCCTTGTTCGCGGCGCGTTCGGCGATGCGCTCGATGCCGGATTTCCTGCTGGCCAGCACGATACCGGTCCTGACCGTGTCGTCCTCGCGCTGCGCCAGGATCGGAAAGACGCCTCCGCCCTTCGGCAGCTGCAGGCGGAGATCGAAGCGCTGCGCCATCGCCATCGGAAATTGCCGCGCCCGCAGCGGCATGACGGCGTGGCCGTCGACGGCGATCAGCTCGCCTTCGAGCTCGCCTAGGTCGAGGATAAAATTGGTCGAGGCGGTGCCGACGATGATTTTGAGGCACACCCGCCCGCCGGGCTCGACCTGAACGACTTCCGGATCGTCGAGGGTGCGGTCATTGGCGAGATAGGCGTCGAACTCGATGTCGTTCACGTCCATCTTCATGCCGGCCATCGCGGAGCCCGTGGCCGCGCCGGCGTCCGGGGCGGCCGTCGGCGGCGGAGCCGCCGGGCTCGGCATCGCCGACATGCCCGGCATCCCGGCCATAGGCGGCGTCCTAGTCATACCCGGCATGGCGGCCATTCCGCCGGCTCCCGATGCCGCCGGGGCCGGCGGCTGGCCCGCGCCAGCCATTCCCGGCATAGCCGTCATCCCCGGCATTCCGGCCATGCCTGGCATACCGGCAGGTGCCGCTGCTCCCGGCGCCGAGCCGGGGCTCGTGCCGGGCATTCCCGCCATCCCGGGCATTGCCGGCATGGCGGCGGCCGGCGCTTGAGCGCCGGCCGCGGGCGAGGTCTTCTTGAGCCGCGCCAGGATTGCCTCCGGGTCCTCAAAGGAGAAGTCGTTCAACATCAGCACGACTTCCTGCTCGTCGAGCCGACGTTCCTCCGCGCTGCGGACGATGAGCGGGGATGCCATCAGCCGTTGAAACTGCGTCAGGTTGAAATGGCTGTGCATCCAATGCGTGCCCGGCTCGGTCAGCCGGAAATCGTAGAGCTGCGAGCCGCCAGGGGCGACCGGATCGTGCGACAGCACCGGCACTCCGTCCTGATGCGACGGCGGCGTCAGGCCATGCCAGTGAATCAGCGTCGGCTCAGCCAGCTTGTTGTTGAGCCGGACGTAGAAGGACTCTCCCGCGGTGAACGAGAGGCCCCGCTTGCCGTCGCCGCCGATGAGGCCATAGACCGTGGCGGCCTTGCCCTTCACCTCGATCGTCCGGCTCACCACGTCGACCACGCGGGGACCCGCATCGCCGGCCGCCCAAGCGGGCGCCCTCGGCAAGCCGGCCGCGGCGACCGTCATCGAGACCCCGGACAGGAATTGGCGCCGCGATGCAAGCGACTTGGTCATTTGCCTACCTCCTACTGCTACTGCGGCGACGGCACCTCATCATGCCGTCGACGGCGCGCCGGCCAAGAGCCCTTTGGCCTCGACTAGCCTGACGAAGAGCGCGCGAAATCGATATAGGCCGAGGGAGGAATGCCATACTCCCCGCTGAAGGGATAGCTCAGCTTCAGGATCACCAGGAAGACCGACATGGTGACCAACCCGACCAGCGCCGACATCAGCACCGGCGCATATATGTTCGGGCTGCCGAAGAACCAAGGGAAGATCATGGAGACGGTGGTTCCCACGATGGCCACCCACCAGAGCAGCGGCGTCAGCGCGCCGAAGCTGAGCCGGATCCGATGCCCGCGATTGTCGCGCACGACCTGAAGCAGCTGCAGCGAGTATTGGAACGCGGCCAGTTCCTTTTCCGTCTGCGGCTCGATTGCGAGATAAGTGTAATAAATGGTGTCGAGCGTGGGAGAGGCGACGAAGCCGAGGGTTTGCCGGCCCATCTGCGGCCATTCGACGTCCGCCACCTGCCGTGCGTATTCCCGCAGCTCCTTGCGCACCTCATCCCGCGTCGCTTGCGGAAACGCCGCCGAAACGCGATCCAGCGACGTCAAGGCATTCACCTCCATGATGATGTCGGAACGGACATCGTCATATTTCTGATACACGCCAAACAGCAGCAGCCCGATATATCCGGCATAGACCGAGGAGAGAAACGCGTATTTGAATCCGCCGATGATGTTGTTGACGATGAGCTGGCCGGGCGTGAAGTAGTAGTTGACGATCAGGACCCCAAGCGTGGCGATCAGAATGCCGCCGCCGACGGTCACCAAGATTCCGGTGCCGACGGGCAGACCGTTGATCCACTGAATCACGTCCATGCGCTAAGATCCTCCCTGCCCCGCTACGCGATCCAGCCAGCGTATCTTAGTGTTCGACCCGTTCCCTGCGAGGTTCCGTGATCCACCCCGAGCTCCGCTGCCCCGATTGCGATCAATGCGGGTTCGTGCTGCCAAGCGAGCCCGCCGCGATCAAGGAAGAGTTTGGCGCCATCTGTCACTGCTGCGGCCATTTCATGGACAAGGACGAGCTCACGAGGATGTTGGGCAAAGGAACCGGCACGGCCCG
>WNFI01667980.1_pt1 | contig 13926 bp, 10 predicted proteins | sample 5400471 | NCBI WGS metagenome assembly WNFI01 (sample SAMN13153348, study PRJNA577476) | soil metagenome | isolation source: 100 cm saprolite on Douglas fir-dominated hillslope | place: USA:California | collected 2013-09-17 | reverse complement strand
AATAGTGTAATTATGCGAGAAGGCTTTTCGCCGAGAGTTGCCAGAATTCTGGTGCGCCTGGTACCACAATTAACGATGGACCAGGAGTTGGAGCCTTCATTCAACTGGTGGCGCTAAACATAGAGAATGTTTGTCATGACAAATCTCGATGCTCAGCTACCGAACAATCCTTATGCCGCTCAACAATACATGCTTGTTGAGCGGCTGGAGTTTTTTTTGGCTACATTACCTTCTGTACTTCGCCATGATGTAGAGCTTGCTTTGAAAGAAGAAGGGAAACTACTTTCCGCGCATCGGGATGTAGCTTCTCTTGATCGGCCCAGGCTTCCTATCGGTTCATGGCCTCTCCTGACCTTACTAGTAGCGGAATATGTTTCTCCAGATATTGATTCTTGTTGTGCAAGCTCTGTAGCCATAGCTATTGAGTGTTTTATATGTGCGCTTGATCTTCTCGATGATGTTGAAGATAATGATCAGACGCCAATTGTACAGATCCTCGGCATGGCACGTGCGTTGAATGTCTCGACAGCGCTTTTGGCACTTGCTCAGAGATCTATTCTATCTTTATCTCAAGCAGGTAAGGCAGGATCACTCATGAGCCTTGCCTTTCGCTTTGGAGCAGCATATGCGGGTGCAGATGATAACCTATATAAACAACTTGCGGAATTAGGAGAACTGCTGGGCATCGCTCAGCAACTTGACAACGATTGCCATGACTTGTATCATTTACTACAAGATTATATCTCTGCTACAGAGTCAGTATCAACTATGAAAAGCGGTAAAACAGATCTAGTGCGCAAAAAGAAGACATTACCTATTGTGCTTGCCGCAGGCAGAGATGCCATTCTTCATGAAGATGCAAGGACTGCTGATAAAGAGATTGAAGAGCACCGTAAAGCACTTCAAGAAGGAATTATTACAGCCTGGGGTATTTGTCAGCTGTACCGCGAGCGCGCCCGCGACCGTTTGCAGGAAATAGATACACAACAGCCTATTACTCCATTACTTAGGGAGCTGTTGGGATTGTAGAAGTATCCATTCTTAATTGTATGTGGCGGGATTTTCGGGAAGATGCATTATGAGATATACCTATTGGATACGTTCCCGTACCGGTCGCCTGCTCATTATTTTGTTGGCTATACTCGCATATTTCTTCTTTTTGACGCTTGATGCCTTGCATTACTTCCCTCATTGTATTCCAGGCAATGGTTCTTATTGGCTAGCCTGGGTACATTTTGGTTTTTCCGCTTATATATCACTCATGTTCCTTGCTGTTGGAGCACTGGTCTGGCTCTATGCACGTCGTCGCCGTGTGGCGATTCTGCTTTTTCTTCTCTGTTTGACTATGATGATAACCTTCGCTCTAGAAACAGATTCTGCCTCGAAAGATGCTCTTCCTCTCCTATCAACTATTGGAAACATAGCTAGTTCCCTGGCTACATATTTCTTTGCGATTCTTGTCTTGTTGTTTCCTAAAAATACTCTTGCATCTGCTATCTCATCAAATGCGGCAGTGGAAAATCCTGAAAAGAAATCACAAGCGGGTCTTAGACGCTATTCAAATTTTATTCTACGAGGCTGCATAGTAGTGTTATCTTTCCTAGCTATTACTAGTAGTATCATCTATCTTCTTCTCACCGTGAACGTCAGCAACTGCGACTTTTTGTAAGTGGTGTCATACTTGCAGTTGCTCCTCTGCTATTTTTGACAGTATTACCCCAGGCCTTAAATTTCTCACCACAATATGTTGTTGACGCACAATTAAGTACTATTACGTTGGCTTTACTACCCCTGGTTTTGGGTTACAGCATTCTACGATACCAGTTTCTTGTATTTGATATACATATTCGTCGAGCGGTGGCCTGGATTGTTGGCGTAGTAGGTCTAGTAGTTCTGGGGTATATTGTAGTTACACTGAGCAGTCTACTTTTCTCTAAAAACGCATTGGCATATACCTTCTGTCTGGTTGTTTTGATGGGATTATTAGCTCCATGTGTTTGGTGGTTTGCCAAAGTGGTGACGGAGCGGCTTTTCTTCAGTGAAATACGTCATTATCGACGCCTGATTGAGCATCCAGATACTGATATATTGGCGAGTGAAACGCTTGATCTCAATGAAGCTTCACGCTTACTTATGTTGGCTGTGGTCAATGCTTTTGAGACGCAGGAAGTGTGTTTATACGTCCTGGATGAGGATACCGGTTACTACCGCCTGTGCCCGGCCTTACGGGACGAAGAGCCTGATGATATTCCGCGTCGTGCGCTTGCACGGCGTTTGTTAAGCAATGTAAGCGAGGCAGACCACACTAATACCGATTGGATGAATGTGGGTGCAACTATTATTCAGCGTTTGGCTAAAGCCAAACGCCCGCTGTTACTTAGCGAGGCGACCAGTGGTGATGAGGAGTTGCCAACTGGTCTGGCACGTTATTTTACGACAATGTCGACTTCCTTAAGGAGTATCGAGCCTATCCTGGCTCCTGTGCGTGCGCAAGGCAAGTTGATAGGTCTGTTGTTATTGGGTGAACGGGGAGATCACCAGCAGTACGCAGGTCCGGATTTTGAAGCTATCTACCTGCTGTTCTCGAGGTTTTCTCCGGTGCTAGAAACTGCTCGCTTATACGAGAAAGCAAACCGGCATGCGGCGATTCTGAATACACTGTATACCGGTAGTACGATAGATCTCTCAGCATTTGCGAGTGTCGAGGAGGTTGCCACTGCTTATACCAACGTTGCGGCTGAGGCGATAACGGCGAGCGCCGAAATCTGGTTGTATCGCGAGAAAGATAAGCGGCTGCATTGTGTTGCTCGTCAGGGGGCAGGACCACACGTGACTCAGGAGGAAACTCTTTTGCCTGCCCAGGTTCGCGATTGGACTTACTGCTTTTACGAAGGGGAGAGCCTCCACACCAGGCAAGAAGTGACGGCAGATGTCCCTCCGTGCCTGGCACAAACACCTGGTTATCCTTTTGCCTGGCTACCTTTGCAGAAAGGTCTGCACCAGATTGGTATATTGGCACTCACCTATGCACGTCCTCATCTTTTTTCACATGAAGAGAAGCGCATCCTGGCGATGTTTGCGGTTCAGTGTGCAGATGCCCTGGAGAATACACGTATGACGATCGAGTTACGCGCTGCTTATAAGCGACAACAAGAGTTAGACCTCCTGAAAGATCAATTTATTGCTACAGCCTCACACGAGCTACGCACACCGTTAACGGCCGTGCAGGGCTATATCGAACTTCTTGCTACCTACGATGGGAGTCTTACTCCAGAGACCCGAGCCGATTTTGTTGCCAAGGCAAATCGTGGCTGTGATGAATTGAATCTGATGGTTGGCAATATTATGGATGCTAGCCATGTGCAGATTGATGCTCAGAACGTCCAACTCAGCAGAATACCTCTTGCTGAGCCGGTTCAGCATGTGCTGGAAATTCTTGAGGCAATGACCAGGCATGAAAATCGTGTGATCGAAGTCGACGTTGCTCCTGATTTGTATGTCATGGCGGATCATATGCGTTTACGCCAGGTGCTGTTGAATCTGGTAAGCAATGCACTCAAATATTCGCCTGATGGTAGTAGTATTGAAATCAGTGCGACTGGCAACGACAAGGAGATCACTTTACGGATACGGGACTATGGCGCGGGCGTGCCTCTTGAAGATCAGAAACGACTCTTTGAACGTTTTGTGCGCCTTGAACGCGATATGAACAGTACAATACGTGGAGCTGGCCTGGGGCTCTATATCAGTAAACAGCTGGTCGAGGCTATGGGTGGGTGTATCTGGCTTAGGAGTACTGGTATACCTCGTGAGGGAAGTACTTTTGCTTTCACGCTCCGACGCGCTAGCATAACTCCAGAATTGCTTGGATCTATTCCTGGGCAAGAGAAGCCCGTAGAAATATAAGCTTTCGTCTATTTTCTGTCTTCGCTCTAACTTCCTCAAGTATTGGTGAGCTCCTCTTGGTTACGTTCTCGTCTAATATATTAGAATTATCATATCGAGTACCAGTGATTCAGAGCACTGCAATCGTTGCCCATACCAGGCCATAGGCGATAATCACATAACTGGTAAAAATATATGAAGCGTTAGGATTAGGTAGTAAGATACCCGTACTGATGATGAGCAGGAAAAACGCTCCTGCGCTGGCTGCAAAGATCCATAAAATGCGCTGCCACCAGCGCAGTAAGGTGTAACGTTGGCGTAGGCGCATAAAGAAGAACATCATCCCAGCAACGACCAGGGCTATAGCTGCGAGCAAGGCGATACTGCTGATGTGCGTGCTTGTGCCAAAGGCCGCAATAGCTTCCATTACGCCAAGGGAGGCGATAATCAGGCCGATGAAATAGAGGATACTGCTGAATATATTGACAGCGCGATGAGGGGTAATTTTCTGCTCGGTCAATATTTGAGATTGCATATTCCTTGCAGTATCCTCTACTTCGAGGTTGGGTGAAGGTTGTTTAAGCATATCGTGTCCATTAAGAGGTGGTGGCGGTGTGGGTTTATATTCTGTTTGAACTGAGACATACTGTGATACGTCTTGTATCGCTCCACATTGTTCACAATAGATGCTTGTGTCAGGATTTTCAAAAGCACAACGTGAGCAGCGCATGACACGGTCCTCTCATTAAACGCTTGTACAAAGTGTTGGCTTCTGTTCGCGCAACATTTTAGCACTTTGAATAGGATATCCAGGGAATAACCCCCTGTTATTGTACTCTATGTAGGATTAATAGTCGAGATCTACTTCTAATATCGAGATACAATGCCTATTCCCGGTGTATGTATGAATTCCTTCTGTAAAACTCATGATACAGTAGGCTTCTTCTGTTAAGAATGTTAATAAGGCTTTAACCAAATAAGCCAGGTGTTGTTACCATAGGATCTCTTCTGCGTGGAGAGCCATCGCGATGGAAAAGAAAGGGATTTAAAATGCCATCTTCATCGCCTGGGCTAAGTCCTGCTTCCTGGATGAAGCGCGAGGCTACCGCATCACTGCCGCGATAGCGCAAAATACACGAGAGAAAGAGTAGCTTCTGGGCACGCGTGTAGGCCACATAGGCCAATCGACGTTCCTCAGCAATACCTGATAGGGCAATAGGGCCATCCTCGGCCAGGGTGTAGGAGCGGCGGTGAGGAAAAATGCCCTCGGTCAGGCCCATAACGAATACAACAGGAGCTTCCAGGCCTTTGGCTTTATGCACGGTCATCAGGCTAACGCAGTCACGTTTGTGCTTGCTCGTATCTTCTGCCTGCTCTTTCAGTTTCGCCATGCCATCCAAAAAATGGCTGATGTTGCGATAGCGTTTGGCAATCTGTGTGAGCTCTTCTAGCTCATCATAACGGCTCTCTAGCTTGACTTCTTCATGATGGGTAGGTGACTCCTGCTCCTCATCCTGATCTGCATGATGTTTGCCGTCGCTATGGCGCAAATAGGCATCGTAGGCAAGCTGGCGAATGAGTCTTATCGCTTCAGCGGGATTATGGTTACATTGAGCCTGCACTTGCTTGATCAAAGCCAGGAAATCCTTGATCGCTAGCTGGTGTTCGGCGGGTATCATATAGGATTGCTCTTCACAAAATTGGAGCAAAGGACGGCCGCTGGCATGGGCAGCTAAGGTGCTAAAGAAGGTTGGTGTAAAGCGGTGCGATGATTTGGTTGTACGTGCGAAATAGTCTTTTGAGGGAATGTTTGCCACGGCTCTAAAGGCCGCATGTTGTTCACCATAATGAATGGGCGTGAATACTTCGTCCCACTTTCGTGCCTGGGGACCATTGCGTGAAGCAAGGTACTCTTGATAGATGTGCACACCGTTAACCAACGCCAGGTATGCTAGCATGTCACGTGTCGTTTTGCGCTTGAAAAAAGAGGAGCCGCCCACAGTGCGGTAGGGCACGTTATTGCGTGCAAGGGCAATTTCTAATGAGGCCAGGTGGTGGTTAGTGCGCGAAAGTACAAAAATATCGTGGTATGATAGCGTTTCCTGCTGTTCGCGCCAGGAACGTACCTGCGTATCGATGCGTGTAGCGATGCCATTCGCTTCGCTCTCCTGGTCTTCATAGGCTGTAACTTGAATGGGTGCGCCGTCAGGATGAGTTGGGAGGAGAACTTTTTCAAAGCCAGGTGTTGTGTCGTTGTGGCTGATCAGACGGTTAGCCGCTTCAAGTATCTGAGGTGTTGAGCGATAATTGTGCTCAATACGATAAATAGTACCCTTGGGATACATACTGCGAAACGATAAGATGGACGCTTCGGGGCTGGCTCCCCGAAACTGATAGATGGCCTGATCCGGGTCACCAACTACCACTACATTATGTTCTGGTGCCGCAAGGTATTGCATAAGCTGGTACTGGGATGGGTTGGTGTCCTGTGTCTCGTCAACCTGTAAGTACTGATAGCGGCCCTGCCAAATTTTGCGAAATTTGGGGCTGGTCTGGAGTAAATTGAGAGGCACATAGATCAGATCAGAGAGATCATAGAGCTTTTCCTTTTGCTTTGACTGTTCGTAATGTTGGTAGAACTCCGCGTAGCGCTCGGCTAGTTCTCCATCAATTCCTACTGCAGACGCGAAAAAGGTTCTTGAATGTTCTGGCCCTATCATAGCTTCTTTGGCCCGGTCAATTGCGCTCAAGACATCAAGAATCTCGACATCCCAATTCATGCCGCGCGTGCGATTGCTGCGCCAGGGGCGGAGAATATCCTCTGCTAACCATTGGCGAGGTTCACCACTTACCAGGCGCTGATTCAGTTCCTGGGGTGTCCATTGCAACTTCTCGCGTAGTATTTGGTGACCAAGACCATGAAAGGTCACAACACGTAGCGCTTTGACATCTTTAGCGACCATACCTCTGGCTTTTAATGCCTTCAGCGCGCGTTTCTCCATTTCATTGGCCGCGGCGCGGGTAAAGGTGATACAGAGTATCGATTCAGGTGCAATACCTTCGTCCGCAATAAGACGCACGAGGCGTTGTACAAGGATCGAAGTCTTGCCTGTACCTGCTGCGGCAATGAATGCGGCTGGTCCGTTGGTATGTGCGATAGCTGCGGCTTGTTGTGGATTGGCTGTAAAGAGGGTTGGTTGACTTTTGCTGGTGTGTTTTGTTTCCTTAGATGGCATCCTGTTAAGCTCTTCCTTGCTGTCCCTGATTTTCCGAACCGTAATATAGCATGCTATAGCGAGGATTGGCAACAGCGATAGGACCGGGTGGGTAGGCTTTTTATGCTGGCAGATGTGAATTATTGCTGGGACAGAAGGATTGCTGCTACTGATGATACAGGTTTATTAGGCAATCCTCTCTGATCAGTATGGCTTATCACTGTTTCTCAGCAATAATTCACTGGTGAAGACAAAGAAAGTAATCTAATCGTGCCGGTACATTTTCTTACAGCCTGATAACCATCTTACCTTGTCCTGCCTGCACTTTCTTTTGCAGTGTCCTTCCCCCGGTATGCACGATGACCTCGTATTCCTCGCGTGAGGGACGGTAGTTGTCAAAGTGTTCTTCAATTTCTACGGTGACAAAGTCCTTTAACACACGACAACTGATGTCTGTGCGAGCGGAAGCACCTTGTTGATAGGCCAGAGAGTTCCCATCATCTTCGTAGAGCGTATAGGTAGCCAGGCCATCAGTTGCCATGTGACAGGTCAAGGTGAGGGGCTCGGTTGGATACTGATCAACAAATTGCATCACCGGACCAGAAGGAAGGATGCTATTGGCGCGTATGAACAGCGGCCAACGCTCAAGCGGAGCTGTGAAAGTATTCCAACCGCCTCCAGGATACTCGTCACCTGTCCAGTAGTCGAACCATATCCCTGCAGGTAGATAGACGCTACGACTCGTTGCCCCTTGCTCGTAGATTGGTGCTGAAAGTAGACTCTCGCCTACCAGGAAGGCATCCTCTACGCCACCAGCTTGTTCATCCTGAGGGTAGTGGTAATAGAGTGGGCGCATAATGGGGGCACCACTGCTAGCTGCTTCATGGAAGAGTGTGTATAAGTAGGGCATCAAGCGATAACGTGTCTCGATAGCGCTACGATAGGCGCTTTCAAAAGGTTCGCCAAAGGACCACGGTTCCTGATCGGGATTGCCCATGGCATTGTGATTGCGGCAAAAAGGCATCAATGCTCCTAGTTGGGCAAAACGTACGAGGAGTTCGCCATTGCTAGCCCCCCAGAACCCTCCAATATCCACGCCAACAAAAGCCACACCGCTCATGCCGATATTCATGCACATGGGCATGGCCATGAGAATATCGGCCCATTGGCTGGTATTGTCGCCTGTCCACAGCGCTGCGTAGCGTTGCACCCCGGCTGTGCCTGAACGTGTCAAGACGAATGGGCGCGAGTCAGGACGCAAATGGAGTAATCCTTCGTATGTTGCACGAGCCATTTCCATACCATAAGCGTTATGGTAAAACTTGTGCAGAGTTGGCGGACCATCTATGCCAGTGGGTTGCTCTCTGCCTGCCTGGTGTAGAACATCATCGGACATTGTGTTGGTTTTAGTCTCTGCTGTCGGCTCATCATGCACCAGCAAATTCGTCACTGCGGGCTCGTTCATATCGTTCCACATGGCATCGACACCCTGCTGAAGCAAGGGCTGATATAGATTACCCCACCAGTCGCGTACCCTGCTCTGTGAATAATCCGGAAAGACACACGCCCCCGGCCAGACGGTGCCGGTGAAGAGCTCTCCATTCTGAAAACGACAGAAGTAGTCGTGTTCAATGCCTTGCTGATAGACGGCATAATGCTTGTCAATTTTAGTACCTGGATCAATGATCGTAACCAGATGCATACCCTGAGCATGGAGTTCGCTTATCATCTGCTCTGGATCAGGGAATGTCGAGGTATTCCAGGTAAAGTTGCGGTACTCATCTGTGTAATCGATATCCAGCCAGATAGCATCACAGGGATGGTTGCGTTCGCGCATGCGTGTAGCAATCTGATGGATCTGCTTTTGTGAGAGATAGCTCCAACGGCATTGATGGTGTCCCATACTCCAACGAGGGGGCATCGGCATACGTCCGGTAAGTTCTGTATACTGTTTGAGTACATCTGCCGGGGTAGGACCTGTGAAGAAATAGGCAATCAAGCTATCTCCCTGGACAGTCATGCTGGCTGCTGAGCCATTGCTATTGCCCATATCTACGTCTACGCGTCCGGTGTGGTCAAGCAATACTCCATGGGCGCGTCCATCGTTGAGGGTCAGGCCAAGGTAGAATGGAATGGAAGTGTACATGGTGACGGTACGAGGACCGTGACCCTTGTGGGGATCGATGTTCCAGATGGGAAAAGCCTGGCCACGTTTATTCATGGTACCTGTTCGTTCGCCTAAGCCAAATACTCGTTCCTCACTTGCCAGTGGCCTTGTCAAGCGCAAGGCATCAGGTGCGATTGCCCATCCTTGGAGGTATGGTTCCAGGATTGAGCGTACTATGGCCTCCTCGAGCTGGCCTGTTTCGTGCCATTGTTCATCCCCCTTCGCTACAATCCAGGAGTGATATGGGAGCGTACCTGCTCCTCCGTCTGCCAGTTGGTACCTCGTGTTGTCCAGTCTGGAACTGCGTAGAAGACGTACACGTAGCACCTGACTGCCCAATATAGTGCCTGCAAGTAGGCAGTTGGGTTTCTTTGCTGTTTGCCAAACATATTCACGGCCAAATGTTCCTTGGAAAGACAGTTTTGAGAGCTCTGTAAACACCTCTATTACCTTTCTGTGCTAGAAAAAATGTTTTCTTAACCCAATATAGCCATATTTCAATGAATCTCCATAACATCTTAACAGATTTTCAACCGCACCATCACCCCATTATATTATTATCCTTGTGGGGGGATAAATGTTCCATGGGGGATGTCCTGGGGGGGATATCTAAAAGCCGTATATCTATCCTTTCTAAGTATACGGCAGAGAGAACAGTGTTTCTTGTGACTCAGCACACGGATTTTTCTCTGGGAGGAATAACAAGGGAGAGTAAAACACTCTCCCTTGTTGTGTTATGCACACCTTAGCAACAGCTACAACTCATGAACCCCCATTTGTTCAAGGGTGCGTTTGAGATGAAGCAGACCAAGGCGCATACGTTCCTTGACTGTGCCGAGAGGTATCTGGCAGCCAGCGGCGATTTCTGTGTGTGTCCAACCCTGGAAATAAGCCAGTTCGATTACCATACGCTGTTCGGTAGGAATATTCATCAATGCTGCTCGCACCTGAGAGCTTTGCACGGAACGCCAGGCTTTGTCCCATACATCAGGAAAAGCTGTGCGTTCGTCTAATTCCACCTCTTGCCACCTGGCCTCTTTTAAGGAGGCGCGACGCCGCACTCCACGTAAATAATCAATTGTGCGATGATGTGCAATGGATATAATATAGCTTTAATAAGTGCTTCATCGCTTAGCTCTTGAGGAGGATTATTAGGGTTATCCATCCATATGCACCTTCTTGATTGTTATCTTCTCATGAGACTACGTCTCTGCAGACGAATTAGATCAATTCTGAAACTAAGAGTGATTAACGCCCTTTTTCGGATACCTTTTTATGAGTAAGGTCCAGACAGAGGCGAATATGAGCCGGGTTATGCACAGTTGTGTCAAATTAACCTTTAATGCTAATATGTAATATGACTTCATCATATAAGGTAGGTGATAATCTTGAGTGATACATTTTCAATTTGGTTCCCACTGCAGATTCGTTTTCGAGATCTTGATCCCCTGGCGCATGTAAATAATACCGTGTATTTTACCTATTTTGAGGAAGCACGCAGCTATTATTTTGAACAACTAAAACCCTGGTTGCAGCAGTGGCCTTCAGAGGAACAGGATCAAGATGAAGTACCGCATAACCCACGCATTCAGACAGGCGCCCGTAGTCACCGCTTCGGCTCACTGGTTAAAGAAATTACGTGTACATACAACCTCCCTTTAGTGCGATCTGACCTTGCCGAAGTAGGCGTGTGCGTTTCCAAAATCGGGCGAACAAGCTTTGTGATGGAGCACCAGATACGCGATCGACACGATCATGAGCGCATTTTTGCTACTGGTCGGTCGGTTCTAGTCTGGTGTAACTATCATACTGGACGTCCACACCCAGTTCCTCCCTCCTTGCGCTTCGCCTTTGCACAGTTAGAGGAACGTGAATCTCCTGGTCCACCAAGTGAGGAACTGACTGGTATGTAAGATCATGTATAATGTATAGGGTGGAAGCTACATGCAAAGCCTTGTTGTATAATATATATGACTTTTTAGTGTAATAGTTGTAAATAGATAGAAACCCCGTTAGGCTTTTGTCCGTGTACCGTAAGGAGATAGTACATTAACGAATTAGATCATTGAGATGTGATAGATCCCTGGAGAGTGAGGCATGGGCCATGAAGATAGCACATATAGCACCGCCATGGATTGCTATTCCCCCTAAGAATTATGGTGGAACTGAGATTGTAGTGTACAATCTTGTTGAAGAGCAGGTAGCGCAGGGTCATGATGTAACTTTATTTGCGCCAGCAGATGCCAAAACCTCTGCGAAACTGGTTTCATTTTTTGAGAAGTCTTTGCAAGGTGAAGGTATTCCCTGGTCTGCTCACCTCAAGCCATACTATCATTTGTACAAGTCTATCGAGTACATCAAAGAGCATGATTTTGACATTATACATACTCATCTTTCCTCCAGCTCAGATATGTACATTTTTCCTTTGACGGCTCATCTCGCAACTCCACATGTAACGACTCTCCACAGTCGTTTCCCTTTTGATCGCGTACAGTCCTGGTTGGGTACGGCAGATGCTAACTACATGGAATGGGCGCCATACGTTCCCATGATTGCTATCAGTGAAAGTGCACGATCAGAAGTACCATATCCTCTTAATTTTGTTGGTGTGGTGCATCACGGGCTTCCCATGGAGCAATTTGTGCCTTCAAAAAGGGGAGTGAGTGACTATTTTGTTTGGCTGGGGCGCTTTGTTAGTGATAAGGGAACTCATCATGCTATCAGGGTAGCCAAAGAAGCTGGCGTAAAACTGGTATTGGCTGGCACGATTGATCGGCACCAACCTGATGCTGTGAACTACTTTCATACTATGGTAAAACCTCTTGTTGATGATGATCAGATCAAATATATTGGTCCGGTCAATATGAAAGGGAAAATACGTTTGCTAAGCCGCGCACGAGGTTTTCTCAACCCGATTGAGTGGGAAGAGCCATTTGGCATGGTTATGATTGAAGCCATGGCGCTTGGCTGCCCAGTAATTTCATTTGCACGGGGAGCGGCCCCTGAGATCATTGTTCATCGTAAAACAGGCTTTCTTGTACATAATGTCGAAGAAATGGTGCGCTTTGTACCACGCATTGGCGAGATTGATCGCGGACTGACGCGCCAATATGTAGAGCGTAATTTCTCTGTATGCGTGATGGCCGAGAAATGCATGAAGATCTATAAGCGAGTCATTGCTGCGGCTAAGGGTGAGACGGTACGAAAATTCCCTACTCGTACTTTAGACGAGACATTGTTAACCCCCAGATCTTCAGTCATTAAAAAAGTCGTGCCTGCTCAGGTTGGTCAGCCTGTCCAGATAGTGGTGGAAGCGGAGAAAAAGAACTGACCTGTTGATAGAGGGCGTGGCAAATCTCCGGTGAGTGGACTCTATAAGGACGGTGGCAGAAGATATACAAGGTGATACCTTGCAACTGTATCTCTTTGCAACACAGTCAGAATAGCTCCCTTGCTGGAGGTGAGCGTAGAGAGGGCGGATTTGCTCAGCCAAATGAGAGCAAACATGTTCAGCGTAAAGATGGCAGGCCATAGCCCAGCGAATCATATTTGAGAGACGTTGAACTCCAATGAACTTTCCTGTTCTCAGTTCTGACGCTTCCATAGCGAAAGCAAACGGAGACCCAGCAGATCACTCCTTCACGGTTCTCTTCGTGTCACCCGCCACAGCGCTGTTGCTGAGTCCATAGATCCGTCGATACAGTACCTGCGTTTGTAACCTCTTGCGAATTTATTAGCAGCACGTCGGTGCTCTGTGGAGGTACCCCACAGATTATATTCATCCGTTGTTCACGGAGCACGCGGGGGCCTGGGACGCTGTGCCTCTAGATGGGCTCAACTACGATCAGAAGAAGATCATGGAACATAACGCGCAGCAGGCGCAGAAAGATAAGATCATGGAACACAACGCGCAACAGTCGAAATATTCTACCAGCCGCCGTTCCCTTTTGCGCAAAGGACTCGTGGTAGCAGGAGCAGGAGTCATCGGCGCCGGAGTAGGAGCCGTCGGCACCGAGCTGCTGACCAATGGGTTACCGGCCTCCGCCGCAGCAGGAAGTGGCAGCCTCACACGGGGAGACGTGGCCATTCTCAGTTTCGCGGCTGCGATCGAAATCCTCGAAACCGATCTGTGGCAACAATACAACGAACTGGGAGGCATCCAGGACAGCGAAGTCCCAGGGGGGAGCGGGAGTGCAGCCTACATCAAGGCCCTGCAAGTGCTGGATGGGGACATGTCTCAGTATATCCACGATAATACCGAGGATGAGATCAGCCACTTCACCTTCCTCAACGCATACCTGGCTTCGCAGGGCGCGGAGCCCGTCAATCTGGATCGCTTTCGCACGTTGCCGAGCAGTCGAGCGACAGGCGCCCAGCAGATCGGACGGCTCACCAACCTCATGCAGCTCACCGTGGACACCAGTTGGTGGACGCGCTACCGCAGCCGCGCGAAGAACCCCGATTTCAGTGACACGTTCGCTCAAGCCATCCCGGGTTTGAGTAAAGGGAAGTTTCCGGCGATTCCCAGAAACGATGGCGACCTCACCCCCGCTAACCACATCCAGGCGATCGCCAACACGGCGGGCTTCCATTTTGGGTTTATCGAGCAAGGTGGCACCAGCCTCTACCCAACACTGGCTCAGGGGGTCACCAATCTGG
>WNFI01664806.1_pt2 | contig 13930 bp, 16 predicted proteins | sample 5400471 | NCBI WGS metagenome assembly WNFI01 (sample SAMN13153348, study PRJNA577476) | soil metagenome | isolation source: 100 cm saprolite on Douglas fir-dominated hillslope | place: USA:California | collected 2013-09-17 | reverse complement strand
CTCGGGCTCGACACCTCCCTTCTCGACATCGGATGTCACAACGGCTTTTTGGGTGCGGTCGTCAGGGATGGACGCCGTATCCTCCCGTTCCTCCTCTTTCTCGTTGGGTACCGGGGTACCGCGACGTGTAGTTTGGCCAGAACCTGAACTAGAAGTAGAGAGATATCTCTGAGGAATGACATATTCTGGTCTTTGATCGGCGAATGCGAGTATGCGACCCCCACTGAAGGCATTAAGCAAGGTACCGAAGGTAGAATCTCGGATCAGATCGAACATGATGTTCAGCAAATGCTAAGATGTGCCGATGAAGTATTGAGGCGGTTTCGGTTGCCAGGGAATGTGCTGTTGGGTCGACTGCCCTCGTCTCCCCCTGCTCTTTATAGCCTGGGTTTGCATTGGGAAATTTGCTGACATGGATGTGGTGGAGGTGCAGAGTCATCGTCATGTAACCCTCCGTCGGGTAAAAGTTCTGGATGCAATACCCTGACTCACATCACGTGTTCCAGACCTTCCTTGGCGCTCGAAAGTGACGAATGCTTACTCGAGGTAGGCCGGCACTTCGCGAGGACAACTCAGACCTCCACATCAAAGTCAAAACTCCCGGCTAAATCTCGGCACCGGCGAGGCATCCATGTTGGTTGAGATCTCAGCAAATATGTGAATGACAAATAGCAAATTCGAACGAGGAGACATTTCTAGTATGAATAACCACTTCCGGCTCTAAATCTCCGCCTGAGTAGAAGTAGAATTCAGGCCACATACACAACAGTCCCAAGATAAATCAATGTACAACCGAAAACCGAGAATGAGATCAAGGTAGATATAGGAACAAGCGAAGCGGGCACGAGGCCTAAGTGCGCTGGAACTGGGATGAGAAGCATCTGCATCAAACGTCGAAATCAAAGTTAAATAAAACTTACGGTACCGTTTCGCAATTTTATATCTGCAGGAGTTACATACGTCCCCCCGTCATTGACTTTGGCAACCTCGAATACGCCCTTCTTTCCATCCCAGTGGAAGACACGTTTAATTCCAGCCCACTTGCACCATTCGATGCATCGTGCGCATGGTTTGGATAAACCTGTCCCCCCTCCAGGTGTTATCCTAACCACATACAAATCCGCACCGTTAATCTTGGGATTCCGACGCCGCACATCGTACGACGCAGGAGGCAGTGGGGAATTGATTCTTGCCGATGATCCAGACGTTCCGTTGTTTCTACCACTACCATTTGAACTATGTCTCGATTCATGCAACGCACGCCTCCCAGGAATGAAGTGAGGGGGAAGAGGAGGAGATGGGGTTGACGACGATAGGCATGTCGTCAGAGAGAGGGTGGCGAGCGACGTCTCCGCCGTTCGCCGCCGACCCTTTACACTGATCGGGCCGTTTGATGGCTTCTGGAGGTGGTTCGGAAGGCACTTCAGCTCCTTGAACCAACAGTAGGCGTTCACCTCCGGAAGACGAACCAGATGAGGAAGGAGACGAGGGTACTCCCGACTGGGCTATGCACTGGGCGCCGTGCTGCACGCTGAAAGGAGGAGTGAACTGCCCACTACCGACGTAGATTGCGTGCATTTCAGCGTGCATCGAGGCTGGCTTCCGATGCGATAGATCCGCTCCGTCATAATGGGTCCTGAAAATCGCAGGGAAGGGATTGATGAGGAGATACATCGGAGCTAGCTCAGCACAACTCGCCGATGGTGATTAAAACCAGATGCCAGTATCTTCCCACCCTTAACTATGATGGCCCCCATCTTGAAGTTCATCTCGGACTTCTGGGCGGCCTCGATGCAGGAGGAGAGGAAGAACTAAGTCATGAGAAAGTCATCCAATGTCAGACTTGTGGCATGAGTTGAAATCCTGAACCAAATTGAAGCATTCACCTGCGATCTTTTCGTCATGGCTCGATCGCTATGTAAGTAGAAAAACGCTTGGGAGTTTTGAAGGTGGGAGATGCCGGAGTACTACTGGTCACTGTGACACGTGACCGTCGATCCTGTGTTGGCACTTCCCACTCGAATCTTCCCATCAAGCATATTTGGTCGCCTTGCTCTTATGTCCGCTCGTCTGAGCAATCCCAGAGTCCCGGGAGTATTGTGCTTGGAACTAATTCAAGGACTCGCTGGCGTCTAATTTCAGAATTTTCAACTGCTCACCACATACCAGGCTCTTCTATTCTACCCCCATCTGATCCCATCGAAGCTGTGGATATGTTGCCATCCATGTATTGGGTCCAGGATTCCTGATCAGGGGACATCGTTCCTTGCGCCCATGCGTTTGGGCCGTTATTTTCCACGAGGTGGATCGTCGTTTGAATGGCCTCATGTGTATTGGCAAGTGTGTTACGTTCTAGGGTCATCGTTACATGATGCAACAACATTTAGCCTCCATCACCGGAAATGATGGTGATCGCTCTCGGGTCGCCTATGTTGCATCTCTGCCGCTTTGGTGTCGCAAATTCTCCGGATCTCTGGAATGGATTTTACTTTTGACTTACATCAGATCCATCAAACAGGACACCGACGGTAATAGTGAGCTGCCATATACCTGATTTGGTTTCTTGGGCCTTCCCGTGTACGGCTTGCTTTTAGAACGGTCAAACGGTCAAACGCCTCAGCACGGATACAACCGGTTTGGATTTAAGCGTGTTTTGAGTGGCGATGATGCTGTTTCGGGTCGACTCCTATCCATGCGAACAATAGAGAAATGGTATTTGCCTATAGCAGCGGCCTTGAACTGATAACTCCCCGAGTACGCCTTACTACATCCTAATTCAGTCGAGAATCACGATTGTTGCGGGCCTGCAGCTTTGGGCCCAAAACCAACAATTCCAATGCCGTATAAAAGCCCTTCAGCAAGACCTCCGCTCTTTCGTTGTTCCTTCCCCCCCTCACGCTGGAGCATCATGCCGCTTACCTCGCACCAAACCCAACTTGCTATCGCGCTCTCGCTACCCGAAGTCTCACTGGAATCATTGCACAGCCTTTCGCTCATGTCGCGGGCCACTGCTGCGGCGACGCGTCGGGACTTCTTTCATACTCTCAAGACCCTTCACACGAGCGATCTTTTCAGGGAGGGCACGTTCGTCCACTCGCTGCTTCTACCTGAGACGGGCTGCTCTTCACCAATATCGCGTTTAGTGCGGTAAGTTCATGCCCAGTTGTTATTGTCCATCCCCGAACCAATAGACTTTTGTCGATCGTTGCATTGCCACTGGTAGGTCGGTTACCATATCAATCGAACGTGTTTCGCTCTCTGTGAAACAGATGGAGGACCTGACGAAAGTCAGTGGTTACCCGGCTGCCCTCACCGCACCAATGCCAGCATTCATTGCGTCAAGTATTATATCATCGCTACCATTCCTCCAGAACGTAAAGCTCGCGCTTCGGACATCGGATTCAAAATTTGATCTCTCTGCTGTCGCGCAGGCCCTTTCTCGCCTGGAGCGCCTGCAATCGTTGGACGTCGTAGACTGCGGCGTTAATGTCTGCGGACTGGGCGCATTCATGACACAGCCTTCGGGTCCTGCGTTGCTATCCCTCCGTATCCCCACTTGGCAGGGTGACCGTTACGGAGCCGAAGTCTCTGATACTCGCCGAAGTCTCGTCACTAAATCACCCTATCTTCGTGCCCTCGAAATTTGTGGCACCATTTCAGTTGGTCTATTGGCGAGGATACTGGCATCCCTCACACATCCCGAACGTCTTCTTGAACTGCGGATCACGATAATGTCGAACACCAGCTTACCATTGTTAACTCGTGCCCTCTCTTTGTTGACAAATCTGGAAATATTGCGAGTGCAAATTGCGGGAGGGATTGAGACTGCATTCGGGACAATTCGGACTTACACATATACCATGGACGAGCTAAAGGTTGGTTATGCGTCCCGTTTATCAAATTGTGTAATACTGAAGGGATTCGCAGGAAATGGGGAAATTATGTCCGACTCTCCCTCCTCTTCGTTCATTGGTCATCACATCCGCATCCCTTGAGGTATTGACGTCCATGGGCTTACCTCTACCATCAGTCACGTCTCAGCAGCCTCCATTCCACTCCATCGCCTACGACGAATCGAAGTGCAATGATGAAGGCTCTGATGACCCCAATGTTCGGATATCGCCCATCGGCGGTGTCTGTATCCATATGCCTCGTTCTAATCGGGGAACAGGGTAGCCCTGATGACATATTGTCCAGGCTGGTTTGCACTGCGTGCCCACTACCCATCGATTCATTCGTTCAGATCCACCTTATAACCATTCCCACGCTTAGTACCACCTAATTCCGCCTCACGACTTCTGTGACTTTTTCGCTTCGCTACTAACCCCATTTGTACAATAGTCATATCCTTCGATAGCACGTCAATGACATTCGGACTTTTTCTTTTTTTTTATCAAGTATACGCGAATCAGGTCCATTTTCTACATTGCGCATTGTGCGACATTTATTGCTATAGAATTTATATTTATCTTCCAATAAAATCGACCAACTCCAGCACGATTCTAATCCTCGAACCATGTGACGAGGGTTCCTTCGACGTGACACTCATCAGTTAAAGATCAGATCATCTATTCAAGGGATCGTCCCTCACCGCGTCGCTCCCTACACACCACTGCTCACTTGGCGGGCGGCAACAACCTTCGTTGGCTAATCGTGCTGCATCCACCGAACGGTCAACGCATCGCGGGTTTAGCTGGCTGCCAACAAGTAGTGTTGTCCTGGGGGGAATATCAGTAGAGGCAGTGGAGGAACATATATTATCTACAATGCGATGGTTGCTTCAACATCACTTCTGTGCCATTGACGTCCATCGATTGTGAAGAATAATTTTCCACCATTTCCGCTGCCGATCCATTATTTCTCTCCTCCTGTTACCCAGGCCGGATCCCGACTGGGGTGGAGGAATAATTCGTCCATAGAGTGTAGGAGCAACAATTGTGATGGGGAGTTGGGGACCACCGATTGCAGGGGTCGTAGAGGTTGCGACAACAAGAGGACAAGCTTAAGAACATTCACATTATGGTCGATTCTGGGTTGATCGCATATTGGGGAAGTCTTGTTCATTTTCGGTACGCGCCTTCTAGAATGCGCTCGAATTTTTCCATCGCCGATTCAGGGCATGTTTGAATACCCATGTCGTTCGCCGCTGAGAGGTCATATCGCCATCTCAGTACTTTTCGTCTTTGACGTTGCACATCAAGAGGGCACAAAGTTGCGCCTCGGAATGAGGCCGCCGACTGATAACATGATGCTTGCGGCGGCTCAAGGGATGGAAAAAATCGGCAGAATTCAGCAAAGAGAAATCTGTCATAACCCCAGCCAGGGCCCTTCTCGTCAGTATTGGTGTATGAACTCTGATGCCACTGGGAATCGATTCAGTCTGGAACATAGATACTGAGATAACCTCGTGAATTGCGCTTCTTTCGTTCCGTGCTTTGAGGACTGATCTAAGTCTTTTGTCTATTTCGGTTCTTTTGAGTCCGCCCAGATCGAGACGTGTGGCGCGAGCGCACCCCGGCCACGCCTCCCGTCCCAAGCTGATTGTGCTTGTCATCCGAGATCACGATCCTTCTTTCCGAACACATGGCAGGACTCGCGGATCCCAGGGGAAGAGGGCGGTAGACCGCATTTTTGCGCCCCCGATTGTATATATCACAGCCGTTTCCGTGTTCTTAGGCGTTCTCACTGTGAGAGCTCCCCCTTTCCAGTCTAATGGGATACTGGTCTACCCTAGACTCCAGGATCCACCTTCTGTCTGCTGTTTTTGAAACGGAAGTGAAAATCCTGGCACTGTTCCCCCTAGTATGTCCAGCTGCCCCTACACGTCGGGCCCCATAACTGATACCCTGCAACACGAGGCGTCTCTGTTAACGATTATATTATCCTTTCCAGTCCTCTTTCAGGCTTGAACGATCTTCCCGAGTACATGCTAATCCCGTTTTACCAGTCACCGCCTGTACTCACTGAACCACGTTTACTCTCTATTTGTCCACCAATTTCGACTACATGCCCATAGAAAGGCGAGTTATGGCTCCTTCCTTCCTATCCCTCCAAAAATACACCCAGCATTTAGACGCCCCTCTTGTATCACCGACATCCAATAAGCAGAAGCCTAACGCCGCCAAAGAGCCCAATCACCCTCCGTCGCAATAACATATGATGACAGTACCATCACCCGCTAGCTACCCGGCGGAAGGTCAAAGAAATGTGAGACCCAGTTAAGAGTATCGACGACGCCACCTTAATCAGCTTCGACACCGCAAACGAAGTCAGAAGGCACGTTAGTGTCCATCATTCGAGTCCAACAACTCTACACTTAATAATCTCTGCTCCCAATTACCTCCATTCGATGACACGATGATTATTAGGGTTTTGCGTCAGGTAGCGGATCTCTGCGGTGGGGTGTATTATCTTTCGAGGGGGCGAACAGTTTCCCGTCATTCACGATGTAACCAAAGGCATGTTAATATTACGTCATTGGTACTGTTTCGGGTGCACGAGGGCTTTTGTTCATTACGTAACAAAGCAAGGGATCATACATGTTTGTTTCTTGATGTCGAAGAACGACCGAATCAATTTCCCACGTCCAGGCCCGAAGGAAGAGGCACAAACAGGAGCCCACATCAGATGCGATATACGCGGAGTTGCACATGGTATTACGATGACCGATGCCGCTGTTCCTGAGCAAGATGAGAATAAGACACGATTCAATCTCTGATCTCGGTAGTTCCAGGTTGATACATTCTGAGCCCGAGGGCGAGGACGCTCCACCTCTCGTGTACTTGTAGCGTGAATAACCCGAGGGGCTTTGAGTATTACAAAATGTGTCCCTGACAACTTGCTGGTCACTTAGGAACGTACAAGGGGTTCTCCCAATAGAGCGAAAAATCCCTGTGCCTTATGTACACAACTAGAGGCTTCACATGAACCTGGTAGCATAGCACCCAAGCTTGCTCCAACACTAATGAGAGGTTTGTGCTTATTCGTAGTCTCAAGCAAACCTACCCTCCGGAGGTGCAAGCTTATCGACGCCGCAGTCTCCCCTTCCGGGGGTTGAGCACAAATGGCACTAACTAGTCATGCGGATGGCGGGTCCTCCCGTCCCACCAGGAGTCCGAGTGGTCACCTAGTCCGTATGTGCCACGCACTATCTGTGCCACGCACTGTCGATAGCAGCAATTGGTGTTATTGTGTCAGAGGGATCAGTGACGGACAGGTCAGGCAAGTTGATGATACAAGTCACTTAGCAGATATGTGGGAGAAGCGCAAAACTATTTGCTAGGATGTTCCGCTCAAGTAGGTGTGGTCATCCCAAGGGCAATCAGGCGTCCGTGATGTGATGTAGCGGATGACACAGGCTATGCGAGTCAAAAGCAGAACGAGGTGAAGCTTTCAGTAACATGTGTTGCCTTTGTTGCCTTTGTAGTGAGGTTTCAGAAGTGTAATCGAGCACGCGGCAGACCCTTGTCGACAGTCATTCCGATGCCGAAGATCGCGTCGATAAACAGGGCTTCAAGGGTACTAGAGTAGCTCCATAGTACTGGGCAGACTGCGAGAGGATATCCTGGGCGAAGCTATAGCACTGAGATCATACAATCTCCGTATTATCGCTACTGTACTTCGGATCCAAAATTTGATCTCTCCGCTGACATGCAAGCCCTTTCTCGGCTGGAGCGCTTAGAATAGTTGGACGTCGTAAACTGCGGCATTAATGTCTGCGGGTGGCGCAGCCTTCGGGTCCTGCATTGCTTTCCCTCCGTTTCCCCACTTGGCAGGGTGACCGTTACGAGGTCGAGATCTCCTGAAGTCTCGTCTCAAACAGACATGGAATGAGGGGACACAGATTTACACATACGCGAGCCATACCTTGGCACCATGGAGAGCCAGCTGATGATCTGTCTCAAAGCCAATGCCACTGTTTCCACCTGTGACTAAGGCGACTTTCCCGGTTAAAGTTGGGATCTGGTCCTTGGAGAATGGCGAAGGCACCCTATCTTCATTCCCTCGAAATTTGTGGCACCACCTCAGTTGGCCTATTGACGAGGATACCAACATCCGTCACACATCCCCAACGTCTCCTTGAACTGCGGTCACAATTATGTCGAACACCAACCTACCAGTGCTACTTAACTCGTACTCTGTGTTGAAAAATCTGGAAATATCACGAGTACAAATCGCTGGAGGGATTGAGACAGCATTCGGGACAATTCGGACTCAATACATATACGAAGGTGGTCATTACATCTTGAGGTATTGACATACCTCTCCCATCAGTCATGTCTCAGCAGCAATCCGTGGCTCACGTCATCCCCTGTGACCCCTTCCACTCCTGCTATGCCACCTACTTCCATTCCATCGCCTACGACGAAATGATGGAGGCGGTGATGACCCCAATTTTCGGATATCGTCTGGCGGCGGTTGTGTCTGTATCACCATATGCCTCACTCTAATCGGGAACAGGGTAGCCTCGGTGACGTATCGTCCAGGTTAGTCGCCCTCATGATTCTGTGACTTTTCGCTTCGCTACCTAACCTCATTCATATCCTTCGATAGCACGTCAGATTTTTTTTTAATCTTATAAAACTAAGTGCACGTGAATCAACGATTTTCTACATTGCGCGTTGTACAAGCGATAGAATTTACTAGTCAGGATTCCCGAAGAGACCACAGAGCATCGAGGAAAAAAAATCGAAGAGGCTGGAATCCTGACTAAGAATTCACATGTATCTTGAACCATTCATGTGACGAGGGTTCTTAAGATCAAGGCGCACCCTTCTTTAATTTTCCTTCCGTCTTTTCTTTTCTTTTGGACTATACGGTTCAACGAGGTTGACTTTTTAGTCACACCTTAGCTGTATTGTAGCGGAGTTGACCGAATATATTGTAACTATTGTAATCTATCTATCTATGTGGCACTCATCAGTTAAAGATCGAACCGTCTCTTCGAGGGATCGTCCTCACCGCGTCGCCCCCTACACATCACTGCCCACTTGGCGGGCGGCAATCACCTTCGTTGCTTCGTGCTAAATGCACCGAACAGTCAACGCATATTGGGTTTCGCTGGCTACCAACAAGGACGTGTTGTCCTGGGGCGATGTGAAGTCAATAGAAGCAGTAGCCTGAGAGGAAGGTTCACATATGGTCTACACTCACTAGCCTTCGCTGGTTCCTCTCGCTAACTGGCTCATCTTTGTCAACACCCTCTAGGCCCGGCCAAAGTCGGCGGTTTTACACATCCCTAGCCAGTTGACCAGGGTGTTGTTCGGGTTGATATCCTACGTAGTAATAGAATTGAATGCATGTAATGGGATGAAATTGAAATGATACTCACGCAGTGTGTGATGTCCTGGCTATGCAGATAGCGCAAGCCGTCCAGGATTCCCATTGCAAAGAACTTGGTGACCCCATGGCCAAACCCACCACCGTGGTTAAGTAAGGTGCCATGGAGCCTGGTTCGACAAATTCTAGCAGACTTGCAAGTAACCAGTAGTTTATAAATGAGATACTAGGAGTCGAAGAATAGCACATACATCGTGGACATGGATTCCTGTGCGCCGAAGTACTGGATGATATTGTGATGTCGGACACGCTGAAGGATGGTAATTTCCTTCCTCAGGTTGTCCAAGGCATCACTACCATCAAGTGCTTGTTTCAACACCACCGCGGTGCACAGACGTACACCGTGTCGATGGGGCTACTCTTAAAGTAGGCCCATTTGACACCTGAGACGTCGTATAATATTGTTGTCAGGCTTAGGCCTCATAACATTAAAAGCCTGCTTACCACTGTATCATTGTGTGTCAAGATAACGCCATCGACCACGGCGCCATTGACGTCCGTCGTGAGGAATACTTTGCCACCACTTCCGCCGCCGATCCATGTCTTTCCTCCTGTCACCCAGGTCGGATCCCGACTGGGATGGAGGAACGAGTTGTCCATAGAGTGTAGGGTCAACAATTGTGATGGGGAGTTCGAGACTGATCGCAGGGGTCGTAGAGGTTGCAACAACAAGAAGGCAAGAGCATTCACATTATTATAATCGAGTTTGGGCTGATTGGATATTGGGGAAGCCTTGTCCATTTTCGGTACGCGCCTTCTAGAACACGCCCGAACGAGAACCTTTTTCCATCGTCGATTCAGGGCATCTTTGAATACTTACATCGGTGGTTCGCCGCTCAGCCTGAGAGCTAAGGCCGCATCACCATCTCACTTTTCGTCTTTGATGTTGTGCATCAAGGGTGCCGAAATGTTGGACGTTCCGGGCCCCGCACCTTGGAATGAGGCTGCCAACTAATAACATGATGCTTACGACGGATCAAGGGATGGAAAAAAAATCGGCCGAATTCAGCACAGAGAGATCTGTCATAACCCCAGCCAGGACCCTTCTCGTAAGTATTGATGTATGAACTCTGATGCCATTGCGAATCCATTCAGACTGGAACATAGATACGATACCGAGATGACCTCGTTCGTTGCGCTTCTTTCGTTCTGCCTTTTGAGGACCGATATAAGTCTTTTGTCCTCTTAGGTCTATTTCGGTTCTCTTTTGCCTCCATCCGCCATCGATGTGAAACAGGCAAGGAGCTTCTGATCAAAAATATCTCTGTTTGTCCGGCAGTCAACTACCATAAGTTTTCAACCGATATCCAGCATATTTCCTATGACTGGAGACCACTAAAGACGTGTGGCGCGTCCTAGTGTATCGCGGTCACGCCCCCATCCCAAGCTGATTGTGCTCGTCATCCGAGAGCACGACCGTTCTTTCCGAACACACAGGAGTCCTGGATCCCGGAGAAGAGGACCGTATGACTGGGTTTTTGCGCCCCTGATGTCACTGGAAGAGCCCCCTCTCTTCAAGTCTGAAGGGACGCTGAGCTGCCCTAGGCCCAGGATCCACCTTCTGTCTGTCGTTTTCGAAACGGAAGTGAAAAACCACTGTTCCCCCTAGGGCGCCCTGCTGCCCCTGCACGTCGGGCCCCATAACTGATACCCTGCAACACGAGGCGTCTCTGTTAGCGATTATATTATCCTTTTCCGTCCTCTTTCAGGCTTGAACGATCTTCCCGATTGTAAAAACATTTCTCTTATCAGTACATGCTCGTTATATCATCGGGCAATCTCGCTTTCCTAGTGTGGGTCACTAAACCTCTCTATTGTCCACACATGCTCATAGAATTGCGAATTATAGGTCCTTCCTTCCCTATCCCTCCAAACAATATACCCAGCATTTAGATGCCCCTCTCGTATCGTTGACATCCAATAAGAGGAGCCTAATACCGCCAAAGAGCCCACTCACACTCTGTCGCCCCACATTCATACACCACATGGTGTACCATCACTCGATAGCATCTACCTGGCGGAAGGTCAAAGAAATGCGAGACCCAGTTAAGAGATTATTGATTATAGGAGCCGTTTTCCAGTATAACACATAATTTGCCGCCTAGACTTTGACACTGGAGGAAACCAGTTCATAAGCGTACGGGGCTGACTTCTCCGACCCCATCAACCACCTTTTACTCTGGGCAGATTTCTTGGCCTCTGCCGCCTCTTTGACACGGAGAAACGGGTTCATAAGCGTACCGGGCTGACTTCCCTGACCCAATCGACCATGCTCTGAGTCTATCTTTGGCACTGGGGTGGATTGGTCCCATGCACTACTATTACTTAGCCGCCTCTTTGACCAATTCATAAGCGTACCGGGCTTTCCCACTGGGTTTTGGTGTTTATATTGTCAAAGGGGCACTTGACCCCTTTTCTTTCGTGTTTTGACAGTATGCTACATCTATGCCGAGTCCCTCGAAATCTCAAAGGTTCCGTTGTGATGTTATGACGTAGGATGCACACGAGTATTGTCATGTTCGCGCATATCTGATCAGACGGATTAAGCTACATAGTGAGATAGGCTGGTAACGGCCAAAGGATTCCCGGCGCATAGGACCACAGTGTGAGACCCGTAACACTCCGTCGATAAACAAGGCCAGAGGCGGGGTCGTGAGTCAAAGATTCGCACGTTGTCCATCGAAGGCGGAACGGCCAGTGAAAGTCCCTCGTAACAAAATGGGAATTTGGCACAGAGAGGCTTCCGGCCGGAATGGCTCAATCCAGGCTGCACCTCATCCTTTGATCCAAAGCATGCTCGTGCATTCAATCGGACAACTAAAGGCTTCACATGAACCTGGTGGCACAGCACCCTCCGGAGATGCAAGCTTCTTGATGCTGCAGTCTCCCCTTTCGGGGGTTGAGCGCCAATGGCACTGACTGGTCGTGCGGATGGCGGGTCCGCCCGGTCTCCCTCTGTGCGTACAATCTGGTTTTGTACGGGGGAAGCAGGCAAGTTGATGATACAAGTCACTTAGCAGATAGGATGTGGGAGAAGCGCAACACAAATAAACGCAGAGAGAGGAAGGAGGAAAGCCCCTTCTTTCACACGCAAGCGCGTGAGGTGGCCGTTAGGCGATGGATAAAAGCAGGCAATTTAAAAAGACAATGCTAATCTGGGTGTCAGAGCACCAAGTCCAAATAGCCGGTAGCGTGGCAACAGGAGATAACAAGTAGAGGCCAGACAGATCCGCCACTTGACCAAAAACGGGCTATGACAACAGGATGTTCGCACGAGATATCCCGACCATACGAGTGGAGTGATCGCCATTATGTGGATCATTATGGCACAGCTATTTGCTAGGACGACGATCCGCTCAAGCAGATGCGGTCATCCCAAGGGCATTCAGGCGTCCATGGTGTGATGTGGCGGATGACGCTGGCTATGCGAGTCAAAAGCAGATCGAGGTGAAGCTTTTAGTAGCGTCCGTTGTTTCTGTAGTGAGGATCCGGAAGTGTAATCGAGCACGCGCGGCAGATCCTTGTCATTCCGATGCTGAAGATTGTGACTGTGGGAGGAATGCAATCCCCGTCGATAAACCGGGCTTCAAGGTACTAGAATAGCACCATAGTACTGGGCAGACTGCGAAAGGTTATCCTGGGCAAAGCTATAGCACTGAGATCATACAATCAGCTTTTGTTTCCGTGGGTGCAACCGGGGTTCGTTCGTTTCTCCTTCTCTCGACTTCCTCTCTCCCTTAGTCTCACTGCCCGCTACACTCACAACCAGTTGAGCAATGTTATGATTTCCGCCTGCTCTCCGGTCCTAACGTCGTCTTGATATATCTTGTCCTGTTTTCGTCTTCAGGACTTGTGCCTACCTTTTCCTCACCAGCCTATGCACCGATTCGAGAAAGGAAAATCAAGCGGACGAATAGGGAGGCCCAGAATACCTTACGATCTAACAACGGTCCCATACGAAAGGAATAGAGTATAAATCGATTTGACGCAGCATATACGTACTGTGTCTACTGGTAGGCATTAAAACCATATTATCCCTCGATTTGATCCCCTCCCTCAAAACACCGCTTTACCATTTAGCCCTCTATCATCCAACCCAAGCAGCATCATTAATCTCAGGTAGCTAAGCACAACCATGGGAATTCAGCCACAGCAAGTGACACCCAACCAAACGGCAGCAACTGGTACACCACCCTCAACCCCTGCCTCCACATCCCAAAGACGCTCCTTTTCAAGTTCATCTAATAAGCCGACACTCACCCAAACCAACAGGGCCAACCCTCAGCATGTCCACTCTGCGTTGTCCTCAACGGATACACACCTCAACGTAACTAACAATACATCGAACGGAAGTAGCGGGATGAACGGTACAAGCCTAGGCCCAAATATGGACGTAGTGCCATCATTAGCCCCTGTCGGGCTGAGCACAGTGTCCCTCGATTTGCCAAATGAAATACCAGACGACCTCAAACCTCACATCGCTCCATATATCCAGCGAGCTATTGAACTAAGCACACGGGAACCTGTGATGTGTTATTGGTGGTATGTGGAAAATCCCCTTGCACATGAGACTTAGTAGTTTCTATGATTC
>WNFI01141146.1_pt1 | contig 13930 bp, 16 predicted proteins | sample 5400471 | NCBI WGS metagenome assembly WNFI01 (sample SAMN13153348, study PRJNA577476) | soil metagenome | isolation source: 100 cm saprolite on Douglas fir-dominated hillslope | place: USA:California | collected 2013-09-17 | reverse complement strand
AACCCCTGGACCTGTAGCTTGGCTCACTTAACTCCACAGTTCGATGCTGGGACTAATATCCCCAAGGCCACACCTCTCAGTGCGCTCTGCTATCTTCTTTACGGCCTACTCGAAATGTCTGTATTTCTCGTGTCACCATGTAGAGTCATCATCCCTTTGGGTGGGTGGAGAGATACGCTGCGCACTTGGCGCATTCCACTTGCCTTTTTCGACCCCATATTATCTCACAGGTTGCCACCTATGACCTATCTATGTAGATCGTATCGCTCCTCGCTTTTGTGGCTTCCAGGGCTCGGCCCTTCTAGTGTAGCGCTGTAGCGCTTTAGAGCTCTCTCCGGAGTACCATTTTCATACGTTTCTGTGCAGCTGATCATTATCATTTCAAATCAGATTCAAGCTATCACTATCACTAGTCATTAATTTATCTGGCAGACGCTCGATGACGCTCACTGGATGAGGCATGTCAGTCCGGTGTCAAGTCAGGATCTTCAACAACCATGAACCGGACCTGAAAACGTATTGTCACGTGTCAATCGATCTCATTTCATTTCCTGCAGATGACTCAGTCCATATGTGGGGAGGCGATACTGCCGGGTTTCGGAAGGCGAAGGTGATTTGGCCTTTGGGGCAAGGAATAGGGGTATTGCGGGTTTCTGGAATATGAGATGCTCGGGTAAAGACAATTGGGGGAAGGAGCCGTAGGGCGTCGTGTGCGCGGTATCAATCACCGATCGGCAAATCGCCTCGGGTCTTGCCGCGGGTTTGAAAAGGTTAGGTTCCAGTTAGGTGTAGACAAGGAATGATTCCTCCCTATTATGGGGAATAAAGGGAAAGAATTGCCACTCCACGCCCCACATTCATTCAATCACCTTATTGGCACCGCACCGAACCCGATGTCCGAGGTTCTCACTAATTCCGCGGCAAGACTTTATTACGCGTACGAACTCACCCTCGATTTAATCTCGTTTGTATGAGATGGGTGACTTGTCGTCGTTAGGCATCGGCTAGTACTTTCGTCGACGTCATAACCCAAGAGGTCGGAAACTCTTCAAGGATCGTAATTACTGGCCATCGGGTACCACTGGCACTTATTCGTTGCTGCGGGTGTATACACGGTTCCTCAGAAATTCGACCCTATTCTCTTGAAGACCCTATCGAGTATAAATCATATTCTGAATCTATACTGTCGCAGTCTCGTCGAATTGACGTCATTGAACTTCTAAAGAATAGTGGAGATGTGAATGCCCGAAACATTCACGGCTCGATTCCAGCTTCAAGAAGTTGTAGAAAATGGAACTCTCACGATCGCGCAACTGCTGATTAGCGCTGATTAGCCAAGGGGGCAAACATTCACCACTTGACACCGTGCTATACCTACTCAGCCATAATGCAGTTGTAAATACTCTTACTCTTGACAACCAGGGAAACCCCCCCGTCGCACAAGGCATTGTGATCATGAAAATTCACGTTGCGGAACTCCTGCTCACCGTCCCGAGCATTTTCGATTCCACGCTGCTTCGCGAAGCAGTCCAAAATGGAAGACTCGATACCGTACAATCCCTGCCTACCCATGGTGCAGATATCAATACCCCTTGACCAGTGGAAAGACTCTCCACTGCACAAGGCATAACGATTCCGAAATTTCGGCTCGACGCCGCTTCATGTAGCTGCAGGAAGTGGAAACCTCGAACTCGTACAATTTCCGCTCAGCCATGGTGCGGATGTTAACGCCCTTGACAGCCGACGAGGCTCGCCATTGTACGAGGCGATACGAATCCGAAGTTCAAGACGGTGTGGGACTTAGCCTGGTCAAGGGCGGTGCAAATATGAATGTCCAGAACATTTATGACTCGACACAACTTCACGAAGCTGTAGACGGTGGGAAATCTCGACATCGCGCAATTCACTCATCAGCCATGACGCAGATGTAAATGCACCAGGTCGGGACCTCAAGGACTCCTTTACACCTGACGTCGCTGGGGGATCTATCGACGTGTCAAGGTTGTTTGATTGTGTATGGAGCAGATGTCGATGCCCAAGATGACGAAGGATAGACGCTATCTTCAATAGCGTTGGCAGGTGGATACCGCAAGCTAAATCGATTTTTGTCAATGATCGCGTCCCGTCTCGGTAATGTTTACTGTACGTGAAGATGTTCAAGTGCGGTTATGTCTCTGTGCCTTATTGTCCGCCTTGAATATGTAACCCTGATATCATGCATTACAGCGAAATCTTGAGATTATCCCGTCGAATGGTGAGGCCAAGCAAATGTTGCATCGGTTATCGTGGATATTGATAATATAGCAAGGCTAGGGCATGTAACAGCACATTAAGGTGTTACTCGGAACTTTCGTGAGGACGAAAGTGGAGGCGAGCGTGTGTACAGTACGTCGTTCCGCCGCACTTCGGTGCTAGGTATCTCATCGGCGTTACTCTTCAGGGCGTCCAACCGGAGCTGCGCTGAAAACAACAGCAACCCTTCTATAGGCCATAACAAACCATTTATGAACGAAGACGATTTTGACATAGTTATCTTGAAGGACACATGACGTGCTCCGCGCGCCCGTATGAATTTGTAGGATTCTTGATTACAGTCTGAGTACGGTACCGATATTGAAGCGATGCTGTCTTTCGGCGGGTCTCCGTCTTGCTATCTGAAATCGGCTTAATTTTTCTATAATACAAACTTGAATGAACCCGAGACCGCTTCTAAGTGAGATGAGAAATGTTTGTTGGTCGGGATAAATAATTTTAAAAAAGTAGAGTGGTGACAAGCTATACAGATGTTCATCGTGAAGGAGGTACTGAAGGCACAAAACAGACGTCCACTGGTCCCCATGGGTCGAATCGATGATACAAATTCGCATCAAGACTTTGTCAGAACGTCAAAAGGAGTAAGTCAAAATCGAGCCGTGGGCCAAGATAATTTTAGTCTTGGCCCACGGTTTGATTTTGACAAAGGAAGAAAATGATAGATTTCTCCAAGGGTCGAGAGCATATCCCTCGTCGCTTGTCAGTCATGAACATCCTTTATGAAATGATTATTGTGTCCGACCGCAGAATCTGAAAAGTCTATAGATTCTGCGGTCGGAGAAAATAGTGATGCTGTTTGGAAGACACATATACAATACAGACAATCAGAAGAAGTTCGTTTATCATTGGCTGTAGTTTCCAAAGTCCCATTTGTAGCAATCCTGCAATAGCGCCCATGAGAGAAAACTTCGGCGTTGTGACTCGGAACCCTAAAACATACCACGCAATCATCTTGTCGCTTTAACGGCGGTACTTCACGGCCCAGCTCATTCGCGGCAGCCCACGGCTCCGACAATATCTTATCAACCATTTGTGCAATCGCGTGTGTGCGCGCGTCAACGGACCACGACAGATTCGTCACGGTATCATACTCGATAATGTTCCCGAAGTGGCAGCTGCCCAACACAACAAAAATACATACATCAGCGGGCGCCCGATATAAATGTCATTGGGAGCCATCACATACCGGCTCTCCATGGCATATCCCCCCAATGCGCAGCTCGAAAGTACACCATTACATGTACCCATCGCGATCGGATCCGCCGTGTGCCATACGTGCGTGATGTGGTGAGTAGAAGGCTAAGGTGTCCAGTAAATACAAAATTTACCCATCTGAAACGGATAATGTACGTACAGGAGATGGAAGATGCAGGCGTTGAGCGGCCATTCGCTCGCCTGGAGGCTCAAACGTTACAACTGGTACACCGAACGTGATTCCGAGAAGAGATGCGAGCGCGCCGCCAAGAGAGTGCCCGATGACCCATATGTTTGCATTGGGAAACATCAAGGTTATGTTGTTATAAAGGTTCTAAAAACCCAAGAACGGGCATCAGGACCGGACAGCTCAGCGGACAGGTTGAACTTACAGCTCCGACTGGGTAAAACAGGCTTTCCTTTACAAGAGCATCTTCAAGGCAGTCCTGATTACATTTCCAGCCGCCTCTGAAGCAGTCGCACACAGTTGTCCACGACCAGTTGATACGCGCGCAACAGCAGCTGAACAGCAAGTTATCGTTCAGCTTATCTTTCTCCGTGGTTGGCCCCTTGTCGATCCACTGTGCGGACGTGCCTTTGATGGAAAGAACGACAGTACTGTTGTCGTCTGTTGCGAATACGTACCCTCTGAATCCGTCGTCATCTGGTTCCCACCCAACCGGTGCGTGCTACGGACGCCCGACCTCGTGTCAGCATGTGGAAAATGCCACTCGGGAAGGACAAAAAAGGAACGCACGACACCCCACTCATCGGTCAGGTTGTACCACCCATCCGTGTCTGGCCCAATGTAAGCATTACTGGTCATCTTTGCGAGAAGGAGTAGCGTTTTCCGCTTTGAGACGTCTGGGCCCGTGATCTCATCCTCTTCCCAGCCTAACGTCGTGCTCTGTCCACGCATAGAGAGCGCTCGTGCTTCCGAAAAGGCGGCGGCGGATGGTAAACGCGCCGTCCGCACAGGAGCGATTGGTATTGATAGAGGCTGGGAATCATGGTGGAGAGAGGAGTGTAGGGGGACGTCGGCAAAATACACGTGTGCTGAGGGTGTCACCGCATGGAAGTGGCGTAGACGGAAGTTGAGAGTGTTGCGTAGAGGGAATGAGGGGCGTTGAGAGACATCTGGGGGAAAGAAAAGGCTGTAGAGCGCGAAGATGAAGTTGGTGAGAGATGGGAGCATCGGAGGTGCGCTCCGGGGCCGGAGCTCCTTTCTCAATTGTCACGGGGAAATGTCGACACACCGCGCAGGTGGCCATTTAAGGCAGACAGACCGACTCCTCGAAGAAGTATTTGAACCTTTTCGGCCCGGTACTTCACGAGTCTTGATAAAACGTTGATTCACATCTCACTCACTCACCATGACACGCATCAGCTTTCAATTTTCGGCTGAGAGTCCGCCCTCTCGCTAAGCTTTGAGAGTGACAACCCGTGCATCACCACCATCCTTACCATTCCCGGCCGCCCACAGACACCTGCCAGTGCCTGGCTCAAGAAGAGTATCATCCTCTTCTGGGAGCACGCGTTCCTCTTCCTACCTCTGCTTTCCCACTAGACCGAAACCTACCCGTATGACAGCAACGTGAAGTTTAGAGATGACGCTCGCACAAGCCCGGACTAGCCCCACTGATACTATGGTTTCCCCCCTATCAAGGTCTACTACTTTCAGTGGCTGATCGGTGTGCATTGCGCACTGTAGCCCTTCGGCGGTTCATTTCTCACCGGATGCGGATTGTTTCATATCCACAATTTGATTACTCGCCATATAATACTGTATGTCTATCATGACTTTACACACCATAACTAACTTCAACGCTGTCTTGTGTATGATCATGTCTCTGGGTTGGGGCCAGTCCACGAATGCAAACTTCTAGATGACCCTACCAAGTGATGGCGCAGTGGCTTTACTAAGAAAAGATTATTTCCCCTTATTACTCATGCTCTCCGTGAATGTCGGCGATTGATGACCCCCGCCACAGGAGACGCATACCGGGGCATACTACGCGACATACCCAATCGTGCTGTCCTAACGAACTTCCATATGTACTCAATGGACCTGAAATGACTGTTATCTGGTCAACCCACCATCTGAAAGGGTGATGTCCGTCGTCCGAAGGGTATTGTGAAAAAGGGACGATACACCCCCGATTGACGTGAGCACCCTTCTTTCTTTCATTTATATTATAATAACAGCAACTACCTATCTACTTTAGTTGAAGCGTGCCAACTGTACGTCGCGGCGACGCCAAGTATAACCCGAGAATCTGGAGAGAAACTACCGAGCTTGTGGCATATGAAACCAAAAGACCGTTAATGTATATCCCAGCCTGGAAAGCCTGGAAAGATGTAAGCTGTTCATTCTGTCATTGTTACCAACTTGGATCTGGTTTGTGTGTTCAACAAAACGATGTTTGGCCGAGTTGTCGGCATGTCTCCGGTACAGCATCAGTTACATGTAACTGTTAAGAATCTAGTTAGTCACAGACCAACCGTCATCACTTGCGTTGTCATCACCGTGACTTGCGTTGAATTGAGTGTTGCATCACGCAATTCTTTTAACGTCGCTCGTTGTGTACCTTTCGCTTACATTATTCGACTAGAAAAGCTACAACCCCCCCCCACTCTGAATCACCTCTGAGTGGCGTGAGATCGAGCGGAAAGAGATTAGAAAAGAGGGAAAGGGTCAGCATTCGACAGAGGGGTAGGACGCGTGTCGGCTCGTTCGCTCGCGCCAACATCCAGCACCCTCAGACCGAAGAGGCTGTAAGGCAGAAGAGAAAGGGCACGGCAGCACACAGATTGAAGTAAAGTGGGCTCAAAAGGGGGTCTCAAGGAGTCTCCATTGTAATTGGAAGAGTCAAGTTTAAATACATGACCGCAACAAAAAAGGGCTGGAAGCGATGCATGGTGTGAAACGTGGACTATCATTCGAGGGTATGGTGTCAAGGAAACGAGTGACATAAGATTGAAAAAGAAGAAGAGTGTTAAACTGAAAATAGAAAGACAAGGAAAGGAATGAAGTGCGTCACTTTGGCCGACCAGACCGAGCCCCCGGATGCCCTGGAGCTGTCCATACAAGCGCAGCCATGCAGCCCCCCTTACAACAACTCGGAACCGGCCCCATCCTTTTCAACATCCAGGATCCTGCTAGAGAAGAATACGCATTTCGTTTACTCGAACTGGAGGGATGAGCCTAAAAAGGCAAATACCCAGGCACCGACTCTTCGTCTGTAGGAACATTTGACTCCGAGTCAGGAGAGACGCGAATCAGACTCCACGAGATGTCAACGTGGGTTACAGCGAAGGACCGAAAAATCCTGTGGGAACGAGCTTAGCATAGGATCGGAGGATCCGGGAGGACGGATGAAACACTCACGCTCACTCATGTGTTTGGGCTGACCACACTTCGGCATATACATCATGATGAAGTTATGACGATGATAATTTACGGAGGTCTGTAAGATCATGGGAAAGACGGAAATGAGGGGACGGCAAGGCTATCTAGAGCTGTCCAGAAGAGGTGATACCCTATGCCATGTCAGAGAGCACGGGCGCCAATCCAATTGAGAAGCGAACACCGGGCGTCACCCCAATGAAACGATGTCGTAACCAATCGGAGACGATGCCCGCCAGATGACGGCCAACCCCAAAGGGTCCCTCGCCACAATTCACTTATAAGCCACCCCACACTCGCTTCCTTACTAACTTTCCCCGCCTAATTCCCATACCCCTCAATTCGTACCATGTCCGCACTGCGCACAGTAGCAGCCGCCGCCAAACATACCCGCACCCTCTCGCAGCCGCTCCGTCGCACGTTCTATGCCCCCTACGCCGCCCTCCAATACTCCCAGCTACCCACCAAGCCCACCACCACAATTGACGAGGCGGCACCCGTAGAACACGAGCGCGAGCATGCCGCGCGCACAGTCCACGTCGTTGCAGAGCCGAATACGGCCAATCTCAAGTTTAATGGGGTGCCCATGGGTGCATACCCCAATGCCACCCCGTACCATCATCATCACTACCCGGCGGCCTACGCTGCACCCTCGGCCGAGCTCGAGAATGCCAACGTAAGTCTTCTCAACTTATTGTATGTATATATTCCCGTTACTAATGCGCGCATTGTACCGTGACACACAGCGGGCATAGACGACACAGTGCGCTCTCACCTCGGACTTATTCCTTGCTCCTCTGCGCCAGGAACGGGAGGTGGAAAAGGGGGCGTGCGATAGTGAGGACGGCTTGGTGTTGTGATGACGTGGCTTGTGGGCGAGACGCTCGATCTGCAATAGCTGGCTTACGAGTCCGTGTCAGTATGGAGATGCATGGCAATGTAGAAATAATCGACCTTGACTCAGCAGGGCTTTATCTATTTGATGTTATCGTTTTCGTGCTTTACTGCCATATGGAGATGAGCACCCCAGATTCGGAGATGGTGAGTTGGGCCATTAGAACAGTACCCTTGGCCCAAACCTTCCTCGAGCTTGTTCAAGGAGTACCGCGCATATCGGACTCTCGGAGGTACTTGATTATCGCCTACATCACGGCAGCAACTCGGGCACCCAAGTAGCAGCATCACGACTTTTGTTCACCTTAAAAAGTAAGATACCGATAACACCCCAAGAAGCTTTTGACAGCACATTACAACTAGACTCTTCACGGTATCTCCCGAAAAGTGTTTAAAGGAAAAAGCCGATGAGATGTTTATATCATACGAGACATTTACTCCAGTCAGGCTGGACTGGACTGGACTGGACCAGACTAGATTGGACGGATCTCCGCCGGAGTACAAGTGTTATACAATTGAATGTCCCCTATATGATCGTCATTGTTCACCATACTCTCTTTTGCGCGCGCGCGCCGCAAAGTAACTTTACTCAGTGCCAGTGAGGGGCCCTTCCGAATTCTGAATCCGAGTTGCTATGCAATCTCGCCCCGCGGTTGCACTCTATTCCACATTCTGTTTCCGCGCGATCAGCCGTTACAAGTTACAACTAACCTCGATCAAGCTCATTTCTTCAACAAAAAACCATTTCCGCATTGTTTATAAGCGCGCAGCAATTGAACGGATACATTTTATTATTCGATTCGATCAGATCAGATTACCAGTGGAGTGACTCAGACTCAGACTCTGATCCATGGATCCAATCTAGAGCTAACCCAAACCCAAGCCCCAAGCCCAAGCTGAGTGAGCGAGCGAGCGAGCGCTGCACTAATGAGCGCTCTTTCTCCGCTTTCGCCACCTCTTCACCGCCAGTGCCACCAAACCCCGCACCCTGGGTATGAAGACAGGACAGACAATTAAAAAAAAAACTCAACTCGTTCTTGGTCATCATCGATCATCGGCTCCGCCCCGAGCTCGTTGTTGTGCCCGTGGAGTTGAAATACTATAAAGGGGTGAAAGCGCAGTAAACCTACTGTAAGCTAGTTCACTGTGTTTGTAATGTAATTGAAAGTCATCATCGGATTGAAAGCGCAGCGCAACCCTGAGTGCCTGCGAACAGGGGCCCACCACCTTCAGACAGGCAGCGCTTGCGCTTGCGCGCCGCAAACACTCGTCTGGGTCGATCTACGTCCTCGCCCCCGCTCCGGATTGCTGTGTAGCGCTGAGAAAAGGCCTACAAATCCCGCCAGGTAAAGTACTCGGAATGATGGCAGCTTTCTGGGCGTTGTACAGCCTCCACGTAATGCCAATAAGAGTTTCAGACTGCGGTAGCAAGGAAGTCTAGTCATGGGCATTTGTTTGACTGCAACTCGACACACACCCCACATCATGCGAAAAATACAGAAGAGCATGCTGATCCGCAGCTATAGGATAAAACGGTATATTTACAACAGGCTTGAAGGAAAAGGGACGGAGCCCTCGACTTGGCGGCCAGCCTCAAAACCAACCGGGATCGTCGGGTTTGAAAAAAGTACACGATGAAAATAGCCGCAGCCGTTGAATCCCGCTCCTGTCGAAATCCTCAAAGAAATGGTAGCGCGACAGCGACGGAAGAAGAATAAAATAATGCGATGATGGGTAGTAGAAGAGGTGGTTTCGAGAACAAGAGATCAGAACCCGAAGAACTAGTGTCGGTTATGCAAGTGTCATCAGGTAGATGCGAGGCAGAGGCGTGAGACGGATGTGCAATTGTTCATCACGGTATCATGTAAAGTCGATGTTACAAAGGCTATTCACCAAAACAATTAGCCGTCAGCAACCATTGGCCACCAAGTACGACGATACTCACAATGAACGTGTCAGGAAGCGACAGAGAGATCAGTGCATTTATCCACGACAACACATGAAACTGAAAAAGCCACGGCGACGGGGCTCATTGTCTTGATCCATGATCCCGCGTGATACGTGCCCACGGTCGTATACTGCCATGCCATTTGTGCGGCCTTCGCGTGCCGCCGCTGCCGCCGCCTCCTCAGCACGTTTCGCTGTGCTGCCGTACAAAAACGAGTCCGAGTTCGCGGCTCCATTCCCGTTGGGCACGGCCAATGCACCAGTCGAACCAGCTGCGAGTGCGCTCTCGGGGCGATGCGGAGGTATACCATTCCCGTAGGGACTCGCACGAAGTACACTTGGAGAAGGTGCGACAGCGTAAGGATGGACGTTGGGGATACCATTAGATGACTCGCGCGGACGTAGGTCGGCATTCGAAAGCTGTTGCTGGCTTACCCGCTTGCTCGACGGTGGGATAGGTTGTCCACTGGTGTCACGACTAACCCCACGCGCTGCCTCACCAGCTGTCGGTTTACGAGTTGGAATTTTAAGGTGAGCTTGGTTAGGAGAGGTGAGTGGGTTTCCTTCTTGCAATGCCTGTCGCGAAGCGCGCCGGTGCTCGCGCGACCTGTGTTCGCGTTGTGGGGTTTGTGGCGAGCCAGCGTTCGCGTGAGCTTGAGCGAGGATCTGTGACGGTGTCTCCAATGATAATGAGCGGCTTTGTCCAAGAGAGAGAGATTACGGACATACATGTCCTGCTTCCCAACCCTTGCCATTGTTCAATAGCATCCAATCGTAAACACCATCATCTTGATCCCCCGTAGTCTTAAGGATCTTTGAAAAGAGCTCCCGAAGGAAGTCGTAGTCTGGGCTTTCTTCAAAGCCAAGTTTTCGAACATAATTCATATAAATCGCAAATTCCTCTGACATAATACGTCAGCAGACGATCGCATGAGTCGACAAGGTGCCCTACCTGGGAAACCCTCGCAGAGTTCTGAAATCGCAGTGTTTTGCTTCTTCTCCCCTATCTTTTCATATTTTTGCTTATTTGTTGCAGCGCGCAACCCTTGCCAAGGCAGGCCACCGCGAAGGAAGTACATGAAAACGTGTCCAAGAGACTCAAGGTCATCTCTTCGTGATTGCTCACGGCCCAAGTGCGTATTGATGGACATATATCGCGCAGTTCCAGAAAGAGACTTGCGTTCACGGTATGGAATGTGAACTTTGGTCTTAGGGTCACGGTAGTGCTTCGCCATGCCAAAGTCTGAGTAAAAGAGGGGTCATTCGTCAGTATAGATGTCATGTTCGGCATGCCTCATCGTGGAACGGTACAAGGTCATTCACCACCCTTATCAACACAAAATAGCTGCAGAATATTCACTCAGGTGAGGAATACAAGTTGGAGCATGCATCTGGGCCAGCTGTACCGCGCAGCAGGAAAAAAGATCGGGTTCATAAACTTACCGATCAAGTGGATGATATTAGCATTCTTCGTGCCAGGGACCCCGATAAGAAAATTGTCGGGCTTGATGTCGCGATATATGAGGGATTTGTCATGGACCGATTGAATTCGAGAAACCTGATGCGCGGGTGAGAAGGTCAGAACAAAGGGCGAAAAAACCTGGCACGCAAGGATCGATCATCAGAGGATCTTGGACTCACCATTTGCCTCGCAGCCATACACGCTGTTTTAATAGAAAACTTGCGACCACACATATCAAACAGGTCTTCAAGATTGGGACCCAGTAGATCGATCGCGAGGACATTGTGTAAGCCCTCTTGACCAAAGTGATGAACCTGAGGAACGCCGACTGTATGCCAGTAGAAAGTGTAAAAGTGGGGGGCGGGCGTCACGTTGCGCAGTTAGTGCGTGGAACAGCATGGCCGAAGATGGACATACGGGTACTGTTCAGGGTACGATATGAGCGATATTCATCTCGTAATTGAGGTGCGTCCGACTTGCGAGGTTCCTATGCGGCGCCCACTGCCTAAACAGGATTGCAGTCGAAGCGAGAAATTACTTACAAACTTGATAGCAACGGGCTGATTTGTTAGGATATTCACGCCTGAATGGCAGGGAGTGAGCGGGAACGAAAGGGGAAAAGGAGAAGAGAATACCCTCAAAGACAACCCCAAAAGAGCCTTCTCCAATCTTCTTCCCGACACGAAAGTGGTTGCCAACGACGCCAGTGGTGGTTGCGGGCTGAGAGGAGTGGTTTGAGGAAGAGGCTATTACATGAGGGGTTGTCATCACGACTTGAGGGGGAGAGAAAGGGAAAGGGAGTGACAAAGGGGGGGGGACGGGAACGAGAGGGAGGGAAAGGGAAAGGGAAACTGCACACACAGCGACCCGGTCACCCTACCAAACGATCAAATATGGTCCTCTTGCCTAATTAGGACACTTCTTCTCACGCCCTCAACCTCCCCCTTTCCCTTCTTTGCACACATGATGATGCGCCCGCACAGCCCGCAAATCTTATTTCCTCTCTCTTCAACTGTCCATCGCTCTGTTGTCGTTCGACGAGTGTCTGCTGAAGTTGGAACCCGTGATGACCCCGCTGGGTTTTGCGCTATCCATATTAGTGTTCTGCCACGTGCGACGGGTCCCGTAGCTCTAGACCCGATGCTGTCCGCTGTTCCCGGGACTCCACCCACCTCCTCTCAGCTCATGCCATGCCAGTTCTCAATCGAGCGGATCAAATGAAAATATCATTCATTAGGAGTAAATTGCCAACCCTAGGACGTGCGACTCTGAGACGAGATGATCCTCGCTTGCAGCATGTTTGGCTCGTTCCGATCTTTTGCCAGCTGTCCTCCTCCATCCTCCTCCATGTGTTAATGCAAATTGTGGTGGGTGTTCCGAGAATCGGTGAGCCAAAGAGGAGTGAGAAATTCGCTCGGTCTGGATTGCTGACCCCTGAGCGGCTTAAATCATCCCGTTTGCTGTCGATGATAACACCTGGCCTTCGCGTGGATCATCAGGTAGCCACGCCACAGCCATGAGGCGAAGTGCCGACCTGAAACAGCTGAAACATCATCTCGTGCCTAGGAGGGGCGAGGCGAACGCCCTAGAACGCGATCGATTATTTGAGATGCTCTAAATTGCATTGCATACTCAGTAGCCTACCCGCCTTGAGGCATGCAAGCGAGTTACGATAGTAGCCATAAGAAAAGGTCCGAGGTGGTGCCGCGTCACCTGAAACTGAGTAGTTGGAGGATTCTCATGTCAAACAGAACAAGTTCTAATAGGAATTTGGAAGAAGTTGGCCAATTGGGCCTGTTGTGTGCTAAGTTATGTGGCTTTCTATGCTTGTTTTCGGATTCCGATCGGAAGCTGATATCACGGTGGCCCTAGGTTTGCCGTCACTCGTTCCAGAATCGTCCACCTCAGGAACCGCTCACAACGGTTTGGGAAAATTAGCGCAGCGCACACCTCACTGTACCCAGAGCACGTATTACAGAGTCGCACCCCTTCCCTGGGACGAGCACACTAGACCTGTTCGCAACTATCACGGACCGACTATCTTCCGCAAGACAGTAGTAGAGACTAGCCTATTGGTAAGATAGCAACAACCGTCAAGGTTGTTCTATGGAAATAAGCACAGGCTGAAAGAATGACGCGCGCGTCAAAGTGCATGCGGTCGTCTCGGGTGCCTCAGTTTCGTCTATGGCCAACAAACACTCCGAGCGTCGGAAATCTGTTCCGTGACATGGTTTGGCGCCTGGTTCGGTGCTCTTGACAGACCAGATGGTGGCAATCTGACAGTGGGCGCTCCCATCTTTCTGAACGCAATCTCCCTCTATCATTGCAGCAGAAGAAATTCGAAGACCTGAAGCCGTGCCTTGTTCTACCAGGAAGATTATCGGCAAACGCCAATGCCGCTAAAGGGGGCGGATCAATATCTGGCTAGGGCCATGTCAACGTCGAGCCCTTACCTGATGTGCCTGGGTTTGGACCTCGCTTGATGATGGAAAAGTCCCACGTCTCTTTACAATGCCTACAATGCAGGAAGGCATCGTCACGACATGTATCTTCTGAGCGGATCATCCCCTTGGGCTACAGCGACCACGCTCGGCAAGCTCTCCCTGGCGCTAGCTATGCTAAGAATCAGGATGCGTATCATGAGGCCATCAGGAAGATGACACGTGAGTTGGCGCGACTTGGCGCGACTTGGCGCGACTTGGCGCATTTGGCTC
>WNFI01040830.1_pt1 | contig 13930 bp, 14 predicted proteins | sample 5400471 | NCBI WGS metagenome assembly WNFI01 (sample SAMN13153348, study PRJNA577476) | soil metagenome | isolation source: 100 cm saprolite on Douglas fir-dominated hillslope | place: USA:California | collected 2013-09-17 | reverse complement strand
CTGCGGGTCGTTGAAGAGCAATGCGGAAACGGAATTGGAACCGATGATCTGAGCTTGCGTGGAAAGATTCCGCAACATGGCCTGCCGGAAAGTGATCATATCAAAGGCAATAAACGCGGCACATGCCAACACCAAGGCAGCGCCACTGACCAGCATGTTCATCCATGTGAGTTTCCGGGAGATGGAGTGGTTTTGAGCCTTGAACATATAGGTCAATCTCCAGACCGAGCATTTCTTCTTACGGCCGCCGCTACTTTGAGCAACTCGGAACTCAGGACCAGCCTGGCACTCTCGGTGCTCGCCAAGTTGATCTCGAAGCGAACCCTGTCACCTTCCACGACGAACTGGATCATGCCGCCTCGCCGCGAGAAGCCAGGTATATCGCTGACCGTTAGGACGCCTGCTTGATCAATCGCCGCTAGGATCTCTTTCAAATGGTGTTCCTCTGTCGAACTAACGAACAGGATTCGGCAATCCGTCGCGTCTTGCGGCCTTGTGACGCGCCGAATCACCACGGGCTTTCCCTCTAGTGCTTCACCTGCAAGAGTTGAATCAAGAATCGGGCCGAAAGGATCCCGGCCGAGGACGCAAACGGGGAAGGAGTCGCCCTTGCCTGCGGCGACTCCGGCAGGCCATTTGACGAACCTGCCAAAGTTATAGAGATAGGCGGCCTTGACCTGGTATTCACTCGGTTTTGCCTGCTGGGCCAGGAGACCGGTCGCCGTAAAGAACGCCCACGCAATGACCATTGTCAGGAATTGGAGAAAGCTGCACCGAGAACGTGGACACACGTGACGCTGGGCGTTTAGTTGGCAGCCGAATGTCTCGTTGGCGCGATGCATGGTGGTCGCTTCCGGTCACCTTCTCCAAACAATTTTTGCGTATGCGCTTCTCTTGATCCCAACAATGGTATCCACATCGCTCCCGAATTCTGCGTGACGCGGTTGCAGCAGATTCTGTCCGACAATGGACAATTCCCAGCTCGGAAAGGGGTGCCAGCCGAGTCGAACGTCCGCGGTCCCGTATGCGTTCACCAATTGGGCGGGAAGAGCGCTGACATAACGATAAGTCGCGTCAAACTCGAGCCTCTTCGGAAAGCTAAATAAGGATTGGATGACGACTTGGTGGTGGGGACTGGAACCGTTGTCGGAAACCGTATTTAGGTTGTCTGTGAAGCCGGCTTTGTCGTGAACGTAAAGATGCAGGTAGGAATAGGATCCCTTCAGTTCCCACCATTCCATAGGCTTCCAATTCGGGGCAATTTCAAATCCTGCTGTGTCGCCCTTCAAGGCATTAGCCAGCGGTAGCTGAAAAACCACGTGCGGCGGCGGGGGCAAATTCTCTACAGATATCGTGCCTTTGCCATATCCGTAGAGATCATCGTAAGCATTTTGGAAGACAGCGAGGTCCACGTACAACTTTTTGGCTATTAGAGTGCGATACCCGGCTTCAGTGCCGAGTAATTGTTCCGAGGAAAAATTCTTGCTTCCGAGAACGCGCAGATAAATCGTCGGGTTCGCTTGCTGCAATAGAAGTGTAAGTTGCAGGTCTTGATCCAGACGTGAAGGCGTTCGGACAGCCCTCGTAACCGCTGCCCAGAAGGTTTGATGGGGCGTTGGCGTCCAGAGCAGCCGCACGTTGGGTTGGATTTCGAAACCGGAGTAATTATTGTGTTCGAACTTCGAACCCAAGGTCAGGGCTAGCTTGTCTGGGACGACGGTGATCTGGTCTTGAAGGAACCCGCTATAAATGCTGTCTGTTTCATTATGTGGTTCGAAGGCGAGCGTGGCGAATTTCTGAACGATCTCATCGGGACTCCATCGGCCTCCGATTCCCATTAGGGCATTCTGACCGCCCTTCAAGGTTACGTGGTAAAGGAGATCGACGTCGAAGGTGTTACGAATTTCGTCGAGCTGGGGGCTATACCTCGAGGTCCGATCATAATAACCCTCGATCTGAATGTCGGAATCCTCGCTGAATTGCCGCCGCCAGCGTCCCAGGATATTGCCTCCGCCGACGTCATGAGGTCCATTGAACACCTCCCTGGATGGTGGAGTATAGAGGGAAATGGCCACCCTTTCCCCATCGAGCCCTTGATAGATGTCACCCTGCATCGTGAGCGTATCGCGAGTGTTCACGTTCCAATCCGTCCGGAAACCAAGTTGGCCCGTTTTCCAATGGTCAAAGTTCGATCCATCGGGATGGAACTCCGGCCCCCTGATGAAACCCTTGCCATACACCCGATAGTCGAGGCCGTCGCCGTTTGTGCCTCCCATGCGGACTTCACCGATGCCCTGAACGACATTCCCTCCACTCATGGACACGAGCGTTCCGTGAGTATCTTTCGTATTTTTGGTGATGATATTTATGACGCCATTGACGGCGTTCGCGCCCCAGATCGTTCCGCCGGGGCCTCGAATCACTTCGATTCGCTCGATGTCTTCAAGCAAGGTGTCCTGGACCTGCCAATACACGCCAGAAAAGAGAGGCGAATAGACGCTTCGACCGTCAATCAGCACCAGGAGGGACTTCGAGAACTGGCCCCCAAACCCGCGTATCCCCACGGCCCAGTGGTCAGAATCGGTTCGTGCCACCTCCAATCCGGGCGCGAGCCGCAAAACCTCAGCGATGCTCGTGGCCCCGGACCGCCGTATATCCTCCTGGGTGATCACATAGATCGCCGCCGGCGTCCGCCAGACCTGTTCTGGCTCCTTGGAGGCCGTCGTCACCTCCACGTTGCCAAGTTGTTCCAGGCTCAGTTGTTTTAGGTTCTCAGGAGGATTTTGATTGCTTTGCGCGGCCTGGGCCCAGCCCTGCTGCGCAGGTCCCACGAGTGAGATCAGAAGGGTGATGGCGTTTGCCGCTACGATACGGCGAAGAAGACTCGTTCGGGAAAACTTGGACGCCGATTGCCTCAGGCCGCTTAGGCTTGCCAGGACGAGACGACGGACAACGCCAGGCGTCCATAACCACCTCTTCAAATACGAAAACTGTTCACGTTTTCGAAAACGAGGGATTCCGCGGGCATTGGATAGGAGAAGCATAAGATGCAATGGCAATCGTTAAAAGCCTAGCAGCTTCTTCAGTCCGCCCTTGGCTAAGGTTCTCTAAGAATAATCAAACGGTTACTGGCATAGAAGTTCGCTCACGGAGGGCGATTCCAGCTTTTTGCGCCACTTGTAGAGGCGCCTCGGTCGTACCCCGAGTTCTCGTGCTAACTCACCGACATCTTCAAAAATCTCCATGCGATCGACGGCCATTCGCTGAAATTTCCGGGAGTATCTCTTTCTCTCCACCGTGGTTCCTTTCCCGGAAACTGTGCCCTATCTTTGTGTGTCAGTTCAAGGGTTCACTCCAGGAAGAATGGCCCGGGCTCGCGTTCTGTAGGGCCGGGGCTTTTCTTTCACCACTGGCATCCCGATACAGTTGAGAACCGAAGAGCCGGCACTAGCTGTGGTGGGCGCCGCCGTGGAGTGTTGTGAGTACAGATTAAACGCTCCGCTAAGCACCAAGAAAAATCACTAAATTCCGTGAGCACTTCTCTAAACGTACTTGCCACGCCGTTATCAGGAACCGGCAACCGTCAAGTTAATCGTCATCGTCCGTTGAACTGACCCGTCTGCGGCGGTAACAGTAATGGAGTAGGTTCCGGGCAGCGTCTCGTTAGGATTTGGTGGCGGCGGGCTACCTGAGCTACCACCACCGCAGCCCGCCGTGGCAAGTCCAATCGAAAGCAAAATAACGGCTAAGGCCAGCCGTCGGTCACGACGAGAGGCTTGCCACGCGAGCAAGAGCAAGCAAGGAAGTCCTACCCACTGGAGGTTCGTGCTCGCAAACAGGGATGCGCTCGTCCTTCCGGTCGTACTGATGGTGAGAGTGACGGGAATCTCATCGCTGGGGGTATCTACATGAAGCATTTGCTTCAAGAGATGTGTGCAAGATGAAGTTGTCAAGGAGCCGAACTATGCCAGCCAAACTTATGGAAAACATCGAGCCGGGTCACCATCGCAAACAGGACGCTCGCGGACAACTCGCACATCAGCACGCCGATGGTACTTTCCACCGGACCCAAGGCCCGCCACATCCACGGAAGAGCGACATCGCCGTAGCCGACGGTCGCATAACTGGAGGTCGAGAAGTAAAAGGCAGATTCCCATAATGGGAAACACAGCCAGCGATAAAATCCCGCCCACAACAGAATCTGCAATACGTGCAAGGCAATGATGAAAGTTGTGAATCGCACCAAGAACACAGCGGAACGCAACGGCCCGAGCTTGTGAATGTCGCGCGTTAAACTAGTTCTTGCCCGGCCGATCAGCGCGGCCATTCCGGCGCACTGCAACGAAAGCGTAAGCGTGACCAGAACGACTGCCGCGCTGGCTTCGCGAACAAAGATCATCGGGTCACGCCAGCGCGGCCGAAGGTGCTTTGTCGACGAGTTCGTTGTCGAGCCGTGCCGCAACCCGAATGGGCCCAGGCCGCAGGCATTGGCTCCCGGTACTCATTGTTCTTGCCAGCCTCCACCCAGATTTCGGTAAATGCTGACCAGACCTAAGAGCTCATTCAATTGAGCCTGAGCGAGTCCCAACTCAGCATCAAAATAATTGGTTTCGTTCGTCAGCACCTCCAAGTAGCTCGCGGCGCCCCCTCGATAGCGCGTCTCCGAAAGCCGGGCCGCGTCTTGAGCGGAAAACGCGAGTTGTTCCTGCTGCTCTCGGAACTCCCTGTCCTTGCGGTACTCGACCAGCGCGTCCGACACCCCACGAAAGGCTTGCTGGATCGTCTGCTGGTAGATCAGCAGTGCTTCCTGTTGCCGAGCCTCGGAGAACCTTACACCGGAACGAATTCTTCCTCCGGCGAAGATGGGCTGTACCAGTGATCCTCCGAAACTCCACAATCCAGCCGGACCAGTAAACAGACTGGTGAGCGCTGAACTCTGAAATCCGCTGTTCGCGGTCAAGGCGATTTGAGGGTAGTAGGCTGCTTTCGCCACTCCAATCTGAGCGTTCGTCGCGATCAACAGTGCTTCGGCCTGGCGAATGTCGGGCCGCCGCTCCAAAAGGCTGGAGGGAAGCCCCGACGGAACCTCTGGTGCATGCGGTTGCTCCGTCAACTTCGCTCCGCGCGCGATGGGACCGGGATTGTCTCCCAGAAGTGTGCTGATGAAGTTTTCCTGCTGCTCAATGCGGCGCTCCAGATCGGGGATGGTCTCAGCCGCGGTGAACACCAACTGCTCCGCCTGCCGGACGTCGAGCATGGATGTAGCCCCGCCGTTTGCTAACATTTGGGTGAGCCGTAACGAGTCCTGACGCGAAGCCAGCGTGCGCCGGGAGATTTCGAGCTGCAGGTCGAGCTCACGAAGCTGGAAGTAGGCTGCGGCAACGTCACTCACCAGCGTGCTGATAACCGCTTGGCGGGCCCACTGAGTGGCTAATAGGGAAGCCCGCGCGGACTCGTTGGCGCGGCGATACTTTCCCCAGAAATCGAGATCCCAAACCAGTGAGAGATCCAGCTGGTGAGCGCTTGTCTCGAATGCCGGGAAGAATTTTTGGCGCGCAGAGCGTTGATCGAAAGACTGAGCTCCGGCACTAATCGTCGGCAACCCGTCGGCGCGCGTGATGCCGACCTGCGCCCGGGCTTCCAGGATTCGCGTTGCGGCAATGCGAATATCGTAATTCTGCTGGAGAGCAGTGTGGATCAGGTCCTGCAGCTGCTTGTCTTGAAACACCTCCCACCATTTTTGGTCGCCGAGTGATTGCGCCGCAGGCGGCGTTGTCTCTTCCGGCATAGCTCCACGGTACGTACCAGGAGCGTTTACGCTCGGTCGCTTATAGTTCGGCCCCACGGAGCAGCCCGAAAGAAAGAGCATAGCCAGGGAAAGAGCGATAAGTCTTCTCACCTTAGTCCGCCTCCAATGGGCTCGGCTGCGGAAGCGAAGGACTGAGCACGTCATCGCGGCGTTTCGCCAAGCGCTCGACCAAGACGAACAGCGATGGGATGATGAAAATGGCAATCCCGGTGGCGGCCACCATGCCGCCGATTACGGTAGTGCCCATGATCTGACGGGCCACCGATCCCGCGCCGGACGCTGTCCAGAGCGGCACGCAGCCGAGAATGAACGCAAATGAGGTCATCAGAATAGGACGCAGACGAAGTCTTGCTCCTTCGAGCGCAGCTTCAATCAGAGGTTTTCCCTTTTCGTACTCCTCCTTGGCGAACTCAACGATAAGAATCGCGTTCTTTGCGGCCAGACCGATGAGCATCACCAACCCGATTTGCGAGTAGACATCGTTCTCGATTTGCACCATGTAAGCCGGATAGAATGCGCTGAGTACGGCCCGGCGCAGCCACAACACCGCGAAGGCGCCGAACACCGCGACCGGCGTGCTCAGGAGTACGCTAAACGGCAGCGACCAGCTTTCGTAGAGTGCCGCCAGAATGCCTTCTGCTCTTGATAGGACATTCCCATGTAATCAAAGCCCATTTCACCAGGCATGGTTTGCTTGAAGACCTCTTCCAGGGCCGCTGTCGCCTGGTCAGAGCTATAGCCCGGCGCGGCGCTGCCGTTGATCTGCGCTGACCTGTACTCGTTATAGCGCATGGTAAATTCGGGGCCGGAACGCGATTCAAACTTCGTGAGCGCGGTAAGCGGCACCATTTGCCCTCTGTTGTTGCGCACGTAGAACTGTCCTAGGTTCGCCAGATCCGACCGGTAAGGAGCTTCGGCTTCCACGTACACCTGCCAGGTACGGCCGAAATCGTTGAAGTAGTTTATGAACAGCCCGCCCATAAAAGCTTGGATGGTCTGGTAAACATCGTTGATGGCCACACCTAGCTTCAGCACCTTTTCCTGATCCACTTGCACGAATTGTTGCGGCACGCTGGGTAGAAACGTCGTGCTGATCGTGCCAATTTCGGGACGCTTGCGAGCCGCCGCCAGAAATTTGGCCAGGTTGTTTGACAAGAACTGAACGTCCCGTCCTGCACGATCTTCCAGGACGAACTGAAATCCGCCGGAAGTACCGACTCCAGGGATTGCTGGAGGAGAGAAGGTAAAAACGGTCCCTTGCGGAAGCTTGCTGAGCTGCCGATTCAAGCGCGCCTTGATTTCCTGATACTGTTCCGCTCTTGTTTCGCGTTTACTCCATGGCTTCAGAGTAACGAAATAGAAGGCGCTGTAACTGGTCCGGACAGAGCTAAGCAAGCTGAATCCAACGACGCTGCTGTAGTACTGAACCCCAGGCGTGTCGCTCAGGGTTTTCTCAACGTCTCTCGATGCCGCTGCCGTCCTCTCCAGCGAAGCCGCATTCGGAAGTTGCATGTTGATGTAGGCATAGCCCTGGTCTTCATCGGGCAGGAAGCTGGATGGCAGGAGGCGACTAAAGACAAACCCGGCAAAGCCAAAAGCCGCGAGTACCAGCACCGCCAACGCGCTTTTCCGGATCAGCGCGCCGGACACCCGCAGATAGAATTCCGTGCCGCTCCCGAAAACACGATTGAACCAAGCGAAGAATTTTGCGAGTGGCCCGCGGCTTTCCTTCTTTGGCCGGAGCAATAGCGCCGCAAGCGCCGGACTCAGGGTGAGGGCGTTAAAAGCCGAGAGGATCACCGAGATCGCGATGGTCAAGGCAAATTGCTGGTAGAGGCGTCCGGTGATGCCTGGGATAAAGACTGTTGGCACGAAGACCGCCGAGAGAACCAGGGCGATACCGATGACCGGCCCGGAGAGCTCCTCCATTGCTTTTCGAGCCGCGTCCTTGGGAGCCAACCCCTCCTCGATGTGGCGTTGTACGCCTTCGACGACAACAATGGCATCATCTACCACCAAGCCGATGGCCAGCACAAGTCCGAACATCGAAAGGGTATTGATGGAAAAGCCGAACAGCGGGAAGAGAGTAAACGTACCCACCAGTGAAACGGGCACGGCAAGCATGGGGATCAGGGTAGCGCGCCAGTCTTGCAGGAAGAGGTAGACCACAAGGAGCACCAGGACGATGGCGATCAAAAGGGTTTGAATAATCTCCTTCATGCCTTCTGTCACGGCGCTCGTCTGGTCAAGCGATATGGCGTAGTCCATGTCTTGCGGGAAGCGCTGCTTCATCTCGGCCATCAGCTTCCGGACGCCTCCGGCGGTTTGGACCGCATTGGAACCGGGCAACTGGTAGAGGGCGATAATTGCGGCGGGCCGGCCATTCAAGCGGCTGACAACGCTGTAATCCTTCTCCCCCAGTTCGACCCGGGCGACGTCTTTCACTCGGACGATGCCGCCATCCGGAGCTTCCCGGACGACCACGTTTTCAAATTGCTCCGGCGAGGTCAGGCGGCCTTGCGCGAGAACGGAATACGTGAATTGCTGGTTCGCGGGGGCTGGTTCGCCGCCAATTTGACCAGCCGGATTCACCTTGTTCTGGGCCTGGATCGCATTGACGATCTCAGTGACGGTGATATTCAGTTTCGCTAATTGGTCAGGCTTTACCCACAGCCTCATGGCATAGTCCCCCGCGCCGAAAACGGTCGTCTGGCCGACCCCGTACAAGCGCGCGATTGGATCATTGAGGTTGATGGTGGCAAAGTTGGCCAGGAACCTCGCATCGTGAGTGCCGTGCGGCGAGGACAAGGAGATCAGCATGAGGGGCGCGGTCGCTGACTTTTTTATGGTGACCCCGTAGTTGTTTACTTCGGGCGGAAGCTGAGCGGCGGCTAGCTGCTCACGTGATTGGGCGAGAATCAGGTCTATGTTGGGGTCCGTTTTGAGATCAAAATTAGCACTTAAGGTCGTCTGCGAATTTCCCGTGGCGTTTAGCGAATACATGTAGTCCATGTTGTCCACACCGTTCATCTGTTGCTCGATCGGCGTGGCCACGGCTTGCTCGAGGGTCTTCGCGTCCGCACCCACGTACGTGGCCTGCAATCGAATCTCAGGCGGGACGATGTTAGGAAACTGCGCCACGGGCAGGCTTGAGATGGTGACCGCGCCTACGATCACCATAAGGATGGCGATCACCATTGCCACGATCGGACGGTTGATGAAGAACTTTGACATGGCTCAGTTTCCTTCCCCGGAAAGATGTGCGGGCTTGGGAGTAACGAGAGTTCCTTCCCTGAGTTGTTGCAGTCCTTCGACTACAACTTGCTCACCGGGCTTGAGGCCCTCGTCAATAATCCACATCGTTCCCACCGTTTCGCCGGGTTTCACGGCGCGCATGCTAACTTTGTGATCGCTGCCGACGACGGCCACCTGGTAGCTTCCCTGCGACTGCGCAACGGCGCTTTGAGGCAGCAGCAGGGCGCCTTTTTTCAGGTTGGTTTCGACACGCACACGCCCATATTGGCCGGGACGCAGAATGTTGCCGGGATTGGGAAAGGCAGCAACGATGCGAATCGTGCCCGTGCTTGGATCCACTTGCCGGTCCGCGAGCAAGATTTTGCCTTTTTGAGGGTAGATTCTACCGTCAGTCAGGATCAGTTTGAGCGAGTTTCCGAAAAAACCGATGGTGTGCTTGGTGGAAACGGCGCTGCTCTCTTTTTGTGCGAGGACGTACTCCCGCTCGCTGATCGGAAAATAAGCTTTGATAGGTTCGAGTTGCGAAACCGAAGTCAAGACAGAGCTGGGTCCGACCAGGTTGCCGATCTGGACCTGCGCAATCCCAGCAATTCCATCCACCAGCGAGGTGACTTTAGTCCACTCCAGATTGAGTTCCGCTTGCTCCACGGCCGCCTTGGCCGATTCGACGGCCGCCTGTGCACCAAGCTTGGCTTGAAGCTCGTTATCCAATTGGCTCTTGGCGATGGCCCTGCCTTCTGCGAGCGGGGTATCGCGCTCAACGTCGAGGGTCGCTTTGCCTAGCTGCGCTAGCGCCTGCGCACGCTCGCCTTTAGCGCGATCGAGCGTCGCCTGAAAGGGCCTCGGATCTATTTCGAACAGCACCTCGCCTTTGTGGACGAGCGAACCCTCTTTGTAGTCTTGCTTGATAATATAGCCCGACACTTGGGGTTGCATCTGGGCGTTCACGTACCCGTCCAAAGTTGCCACCCATTCGCTGTACACCGGGACATCGCGTTGTTCTACCGTGGCCACTTCGACCTCCGGTACTGGCATCGCTGTTGTTGCCTGACCCCTGTTGCACCCTGAGACAAAAATGCCGAGAGCAGCGACGGCTAAGAAGACGGCGCCAGTGCGCAGTCGAGGCACATCTACAAACAGAAAACGGACGGCGTAATTCACGATCTCCTCCTTTTCTCGTAGGGACTGAGCTTCCCGCCTGCTCCAAGTTGGATCGGCTCCTTGTTCTCGCGCCATCGGTATATGTGCGCGACCACGGCCAATACGAGGGCTGCGCCGACCACGATTGCCAAAATCACCTAGCATCGCCATTGTTTCCCCTTTCCATCGTTTCCATACGCCGAATATCAATTTCCGTCTTCGGAGTTGGGGCGACCCCGCTGCTGAAGACGATTCCAGCCTTGTTTGAAAAGAGCGACCTTTTGTAGTTCGCGTTCTGCCCTGTGCCAATCATCAAGCTCATTGCCCGGGAAGCCATTGCGCTCAAGATAGATTTCATACGCGCGGCGTCTGATTTCTTCGTGACTTGGTGCGTGTTTTGCAGAAGTATCTTCTGCGTGAGGCTGAATGGGGCTTGCGTGAAGCTCCAAAGTCTCATTTCTCTTGCTTTTCAATGTCATACCCGAGTCCTTTCCTAGTTGAATTGCTCTCGATCTCAGTGGTCCCCTGACACCTCCGTGCCACGGGTCCCGACGGGGGCAGTCGGGATTTGGCACCACAGCGACAAAACCAATTCGATCAAACACGCTTGCTCGACAGCCTGCTCTCCCGACGGGATGCTGCCGTCGCGGACTCGATTCAGTGACGATGTCTTGGGCCGACAGGACCGTCCGGGCCGGTGAAACACAGAAATCCCAATATCGCCAACACGGCGACAAACAGAAACGTCATCATGAGGGCCTCCCTTCGTCCCCGCTTTAACCACACGCATTGCACGCGACCTGATCTTGCGAGATATGTCCCGTATTACCAATCGTTCGTGAAGTGTCCCTTCCGGACGTCCAAGCTGTTCCGAAATAGCGCTTCAATCTCTCGCGCAATTTCCTTCGCCCATGAAACACTCGAGCCTTTACCGCGCCAACGGAAATTCCCATGATTCGAGCGGTCTCTTTCGTCGATCGCTCGTCGAGCTCACGCAGCTGGATGGCCCTCCGCGTTCTGTGCGGCAATTCATTCAGGGCCGCGGACAGAATTCGCTGCCGCTCTCGCTGTGAGTAGTTATCTTCGGGACTCTGACCTGAATCAGGGATCTCCAGCGCGAATAGTACTTCTTCACCCGCGATTGAATCGTCGATCGACAGCTCACGCGATCCGCGCTTCCTGCGCAACAACATTAGTGCCTCGTTGATTGCGATTCTTGTTAACCAAGTGGAGAATAAAGATTCGCCCTCAAACTTCTTCAAATGAATGAACGCTTTTTGGAAGCTCTGCTGCACGACGTCTTCGGCGTCCTCCCGATTGCCGGTCATGCGCCGAGCCAATGAAAAAATCATCCGTTCGTGCCGTTCGACCAGCAACTCAAATGCGCGAGTGTCCCCGGTTTTCGTGGTAGCAACCAATGCTGCATCTTCCTCTGCAACCCGACGATCGGCGGAAGAGCTCGTTACGTTCGCCCCGTCGATGGTATCCATGAGTTCTACTGGCATAGTGCTGCTCCTTCTCTGCTCGCATTAGAACTGCTCTCGGTAGACCGACCTTCCTCACAGCCGACGATTCGACTTTTTCCTCTCGATGTTGTGCACGACGTGGCGGGTGTAACAACCGGTCGCGATGAGTTCCGCGCCTTCTTTGGACAACTCGGCGAGCGCCTTTTCTCCGCTCTTGTCGATGAAGGTCACGCCTGTGAGGTCCACCACGCACTTGCGTTCCCGGCGAGCGGTTTCTGTTTGCGTCCACGTGGACTTCAGTTCTGAAATCCACGGCTGAACGAGTCGGCCTTCCAGCGTCCACTTTTGTTCGGTCAGTGTCTCGGCGATCGTGATTCGCAGCATTCCCATGTCTCTCTTCTTTCGCCCAGTGGTGGTGTTCCTTCCACCACCAACTGGTTTGCCGACCTCAATTTCGAGCTCTTCCCCAACCCCTGACCTTCACGAATGGGAGGTGGTTCGCGAACGCTTTCGCATATGGACTTCCGACCCGCCTCGTTCAAAGTGCACATCGTCCATGTACGCTTTCATCAGCTGGATACCGCGCCTATGTTCGGAAGCGGGGTCCGATGTGAGGCCGTTGCCCACTATCTTTCCGAAGTCGAATCCTTTTCCCTGATCCGTCACGACGATTGATATTTGCTTGCCGGGCCCGCAGCGGCATCGGATATGTACTTTTGTTTCTGGATCTTCCTGATTGCCGTGCACGACGGCATTGTCCAGCGCTTCCCGGAGCGCCAGCTCGACGTCGGGTTCTGCTCCGGGAACACATTGCGATCCTTCAATCAGCCGCATCAAGCGGTCTACCAACGGCGAGATGGCTTGAATCGCGCTGGGCATCCAGGAGTCAATTTCCAGGGTGGAAGACCGTGAGCGTTTTCCTGAGAACTGCGATTGGGAATCCGGTAGTCCGTTCAGGCTTCGCATTTCACTCATGGCAAACCCCTCACCCTCAGGAGAAATGCATCAGGGGGGCCAAAGCGCGAAGGGTTTCCCAGGTTGCGGAAGTTACTGATTGTAATGGGATGGCGAGCCGAAAACCGTTCCTTAGATCAAGCTGCCAGCGTGCCATTGCCAGCAAGATGGTAGGCTGCCAGTTTCCTGGCACACAAAAAGAACTGTGATTGGGGCGGGAACATTTTAGAAGAGGTGTGACAAAAATGGCTGCCGTGACTACGCAGTACCACGCGCGATTCCGAGCTTATGCATTCTCAACTGGAGGGTGGATCGTTTCATTGCAAGATGTGCCGCTGCGCCATTCGGGCCGGCCACAACCCAATTGCACTCCTTGAGAGCTTTAAGAATCTGTTGACGTTCCGTTTCCTCCAGAACGTCGTGAAGTGCGCCATTTGTCGATTTCGCAGAAGCGGGTTTTTCCGCCGGAGGGCCGGCTTTCGGAAATTTAAGGTCGGTAACATCGACACTTAGGACAGGGCCCGACGATATGATTACGGCGCGCTCGATCACATTCTGGAGTTCTCGGATGTTCCCCGGCCAATGATATCGGCCCAGGGCATCCATCGTCGCTGATGGAATCGTTTCTATCGCCCTGTTCATGCGGCGGGAAAACTGCTGCGTGAAGTGCCGCACCAGGAGCGGAATATCCCCTTGGCGTTCCCGCAAGGGCGGAACGTGGACGGGAAAAACATTCAAGCGAAAAAAGAGATCGGATCGGAACTTCTGCTCGCTCACCATCGCTTCTAAATCGCGGTTCGTCGCGGCAATCAAACGCGCATCTGTTCGAAGCGTGCGCGAGCTTCCCAGCCGCTCGAACTCCCTCTCCTGCAGCACGCGGAGCAGTTTGGTCTGCAATTCGAGAGGAATTTCTCCTATTTCGTCCAGGAAAATCGTGCCACCGTTGGCCACCTCGAATCGCCCAATCCGCTGCGCGATCGCTCCGGTGAATGCGCCTTTCTCGTGCCCGAACAGCTCGCTCTCCAGCAAGCCCGTCGGAATGGCCGCGCAGTTGAGCTTGACGAAGGGTTTGGAGCGCCGCGGGCTCAGATCATGAATGGCGCGCGCGATCAGTTCCTTTCCTGTACCCGTGTCTCCGTAGATGAGCACGGTCGAGTCAGTCGGAGCGACCGTCTCCACTTGCTTCAGCACACGCCGCAGAGAAGCGCTTTTTCCAACGATTTGCGCGAAATTCATTTCGCTACGGATTTCATCTTCGAGATAGAGCTTTTCCTGTGCGAGCTTCTCTTTCAGCTCTCGAATCTCC
>WNFI01693333.1_pt2 | contig 13931 bp, 11 predicted proteins | sample 5400471 | NCBI WGS metagenome assembly WNFI01 (sample SAMN13153348, study PRJNA577476) | soil metagenome | isolation source: 100 cm saprolite on Douglas fir-dominated hillslope | place: USA:California | collected 2013-09-17 | reverse complement strand
GTGAGGAGCATGTCGAACGCGGCCGCGGGACCGACGAGCCTGGGCAGCCACTGCACACCGTGCCACGCCGGCATGATGCCGAGCATCACCTCCGGCAGCGCGAAGCGGGTCTTCGGATCGTCGAGAGCGACGCGATAGCGACACGCGAGCGCGAGCTCGACGCCGCCGCCCATGCAGAAGCCGTTCACCATCGCCGTCGTGGGGAAGGGCAGCTCGGACAGCTCCTGGAACACGTCCCAGCCGAGCTTCACGAACGTCATCGCCTCCTGCGGCGACTTGAAGCGCGTGAACTCTTCGACGTCCGCGCCGGCGATGAAGCCGTCCTTGGCGGAGCGGATGATGAGGCCACGCGGATTTTCCGTGGCGATGGCGCGCAGCGCGCCGCGCAATTCCTCGAGCGCCTGGCGCGAGAAGGTGTTGGCGGACTCGCCTTGCTTGTCGAAGGTGAGCCACACCCGATGCGCGTGCCCGACGCACCGACCGGATGGCCGAGCGCGATTGCGCCGCCGTCGACGTTGAGCTTCTCTTCGTCCAGCGCGCCGAGCGCTCCATCGAGGCCGAGTTCTTCGCGGCAGTACTTTTCGTCCTTCCACGCCGCGAGGCAGCCCAGCACCTGCGCGGCGAACGCCTCGTTGATCTCCCAGTAATCGAGGTCGTTCAGCCCGAGCCCGTTGCGCTTGAGGATCGGCGTCGCGGCGTGCACCGGGCCGAGGCCCATCTGCGCCGGATCGAGCCCTGCCCATTCGGAGTCGACGATACGGCCGATGGGCTGCAGGCCTTTCTCCTCGTCGTCGAGCGCATATGCTTTGCCGTTCGCGTCGTAGAGCGCCTCGACCTCGCCGCCGCCAGGGGCAAGATGGCCGGCAGCCTGCGCTGCGGCGACGCGGTGATGTGAGCGCACGGCGAACGCATCCATCTCGGTGCGCGTGATGCCGAAGCGATACGCCAGGTTCTCGGCGGTCTGGCCCATCAGCAGGCCGACCATCGGATCGGTCAGGCCCTTCATGATTCCAATCACCGGTTTGAGCACGGCTCCCACCGGCAGGCGGGCGAAGAGCTTGAGCCGCTGCCCGGTCGTCCTGGCCGCGGCCATGTCGGAGAACCAGAGGACCATCTTGTCGCCGTAGAGGAGCGGCGCGCGAGAGAGGGCATCGACGCCGCCCGCGAGCACGAGCTTCGAGCGCCCGGCGAGGATGTTGTTGATGCCGGAATCGACCGCCTGCATGCCGGAGGCGCAATTGCGCATCACGGTCCAGCCGGGGACTCTCTGCCCGCAGCCCATGCGGAGCGCTGCGACGCGGCCGATGTTCACTTCGTCGACCGATGGCGCCGCGCAGCCCAGGATCACCTCGTCGAGCTCCTTCGGCGCAAACGGCTGGCGCACGAGCAGCGTGCGGCCGGCCTGGGTCGCGAGGTCCGCCGCCGAGAAGGGTCCCGGGCGGTTGCGCGACTTGAGGAACGGCGTGCGCGCGCCGTCGACGATGTAAATGGGTTTCACGCCGCTCTCACGAACGGGCGCGTCGCGTCAGCGTCGACGAGCGCCGTGCGGCCGAAGTCCTGCGGGAAGTCATCCACCTTGATCACGGCCTTGCGCAGCGACTCCTTGCGCTGCCACTGGGCGAACTCTTCCTGGGTGATGAGATTCTTCTCGAGCGCCAGCGTGCCGAGGTCGACGCCGGGGCGGGCGGCCATCTTGCCCTTCTTCAGCGCCTTGCGCAGCTTCTCGTCGATTGGCTCGCAGGCGACTGTGGCGAGGAACGCGGCCTCGAGAATTCCGGTGGCATCGGTCTCGCCTTTCGGCACATACATGCCGGCAGTAAGGCGATCGCGCGCCGCACCCGGCGCGAGCACGATCTGCGCGGAATCGCGATTGCGGGCATCGAGCGGCGGGCGGAAGGACATGCCGAGCGGGAAGATCGTCCAGCGCAGCATGGTCGCCATCCACTTGATTGGGAAGTTCGACAGCACCTGGTCGATGGCGTGCTGCGCGTGATAGGTCATGTCGCGCATCGCCCAGCGCACGAGCGGCAGGTCTTCCTTGAGGCGTCCCTGGTCTTCATAGCGCTTGAGCGTCGCCGAGATGAGGTAGAGCATCGACAGCACGTCGCCGAGGCGTCCGGAGATCTTCTCCTTGCGCTTGAGCGCGCCGCCCATGCCCATCATCGACATGTCGGCGAGGAAGGCGAACGCCGCCGAGAGGCGCGAGGTGAAGCGGTAGTAGTGCCGCGTCTCCTCGGCGCAGTTGGCCGGCGTATGCCCAAGGCGCGAGCTGGTGATGCCGTGCACCCAGGCGCGCACGCCGTTCGAGATGACGTGGCCGATGTGCGAGGTAAAGGCGTCGTCGAACTCGCGCGATGCTTCTGCGCCCTGCATCTCTTTCGCCGCGCGCATCTCGCGCAGCACGTACGGGTGGCAGCGGATCGCGCCCTGGCCGAAGATGATCAGCGTGCGCGTCAGGATGTTCGCGCCCTCGACGGTGATCGCGATCGGCGTCATCTGGTAGCCGCGGCCGATCCAGTTGTTCGGCCCAAGGCAGATGCCCTTGCCGCCGACGATGTCCATCGCGTCGTTCACGCTGGAGCGCGCCCGCTCGGTCATGTGGTACTTCGCGATCGCCGAAAGCACGGCCGGCTTCTCGCCGAGGTCCACCGCGCCCGCGGTCATGACGCGCGTCGCGTCCATCACATAACAGTTCGCGGCGATGCGGCCGAGCGCTTCTTCGACGCCTTCGAGCTTGCCGATCGGCGTCTTGAACTGGCTGCGCACCCGGGCATAGGCGCCCGTGAATCGCGTGAGCGCTTTCACGCCACCGGTGGACGAGGTGGGGAGCGAAATCGCGCGGCCCGCGGCGAGGCAGCCCATCAGCATCATCCAGCCTTTGCCGGCGTAGTCCTTGCCGCCGATGATCCAGTCGAGCGGCATGAACACGTCTTTGCCGTGGTTCGGCCCGTTCTGGAACACCGCGTTCAGCGGCAGATGGCGCCGGCCGATATTCACGCCCGGCGTGTTGGTCGGCACGAGCGCGCAGGTGATGCCGAGGTCTTCCTTGTTGCCGATCAGGTGCTCGGGGTCGTACAGGCGGAAAGCGAGGCCGAGCAGCGTTGCCACCGGTCCGAGCGTGATGTAGCGCTTGTCCCAGGTGACGCGCATGCCGAGCACTTCTTTGCCCTGCCAGGTGCCCTTGCACACGATGCCGTAATCGGGAATCGAAGCGGCATCCGAGCCGGCTTCGGGACTCGTCAGGGCAAAGCAGGGAATCTCCAGGCCCTTCGCGAGGCGCGGCAGGTAATGGTTCTTCTGCTCGTCGGCGCCGTAGTGGAGAAGGAGTTCGGCGGGTCCGAGCGAATTCGGCACCATCACCGAAATCGCGGCTGCGGCCGAGCGTGTCGAGAGCTTCATCACTACCGCGGAATGGGCGAGTGCGCTGAAGCCGAGGCCGCCGTACTGCTTCGGGATGATCATCCCGAGGAAGCCCTTGTCCTTGATGAACTGCCAGACATGTGGCGGCAGGTCCTGGTGCTCGTGCGTGATCTCCCAGTCGTTGCACATCGCGCAGAGCTCTTCCACCGGGCCATCGAGGAACGCCTGCTCTTCGGCTGAAAGGCGCGGCGCCGGCACCGCGAGGAGCTTGTTCCAGTCGGGCTTGCCGGAGAAGAGATCGGCATCCCACCACACCGTGCCGGCGTCGATCGCTTCCTTTTCGACGAACAGCCCGCCGAGCACCACATTGGCCGCGGGGCCGAAGCCGGCGAGGGCGCTCAGCCACCCGCCGAAGGCGGCGGCGACGATCGTCCAGACCAGGATCGGCAGCTGGAAATAGCCGCAGACGAGGAAGGCGACGAGACCCGCGAGGACGAATTCCAGGACGTGCATGACCATCTCCCTTAGGCTGCTTTTCGGATTACGTTCTTGAGCGGCGCGTTCAGGCCGGCGGCGAGAAAGGCGGCGAGGCGCTCCTCGAGCAGCCGCGCGTCATAGCGGTCTTCCGGCTTGCAGCCGGCGATGAGCTGCACCGTGTCGGTCGCCGCCAGCGTGTAGGCGAGCGTGCCGAACATGAAGTGCATGCGCCACACGAGCTCCTCGCGCGGCATCTGCGGCAGTGCACGCTCGAGCGCGGCCTTGTAGCGCTGCATGGCGGGCGCGTACATCAGCCCGATCAGCTGGCGCACCGTCTTGTTCGGTTCCGTATACGTGCGTCCGAGGAGCCGGGTGAAGTTGCGTCCCCCGTCCTTGCCGTCGGCCATGAGCCGCAGTCCGGGCGTGATGAAGGCGCGGATGATCGCCTCGGGCGAGGGCGCAGCGTCCGCCGCCTCGAGCTTGTCGAGCTCCGCGATGCGCGCGACGTTCATCGGGTCGAGGCGCCGGCGGAACACCGCTTCGATCAGCGCGTCCTTCGAGCCGAAGTGGTAATTGACCGCGGCGAGGTTGACGCCGGCCTTGGCGGTCAGGAGGCGCATCGACGTGCCTTCGAAGCCGTGCAGCATGAACAGCTCTTCGGCGGCATCGAGGATGCGGGTGCGGGTTTCATGCTGTGGCTTGACGGCGCGCAGGGTATTCATCGGAGAAATGAGGGGATCCGGTTAAAACGAACGTTTGAATGCTAGCGAGTGTCGGGGTTAGGCGTCAAGCCTCAGTCATCAGATGCGGGGCGCCAGGCCTCGAAGCCCCGCCTGCGCAGTGCGCAGGCCGGACAGCGTCCGCAGCCATGACCCCAGGCGTGCCGCGCGCCGCGCTGCCCTAGGTAGCAGGTATGCGTCTCTTCGATGATCAGCTGGACGAGCGCCTCGCCGCCCAGGTCGCGCGCTAGCTGCCAGGTCGCCGCCTTGTCGATCCACATGAGCGGCGTCTCGATCGTGAAACGGCGGTCCATGCCGAGCGAGAGCGCAACCTGCGTCGCCTTGATCGTGTCGTCGCGGCAATCCGGGTAGCCGGAGAAATCGGTCTGGCACATGCCGCCGACGAGTACGTCGATCGCCCGTCGATAAGCGACGGCCGCGGCCACGGTGAGAAAGACGAGATTGCGGCCGGGCACGAACGTGTTCGGCAGCTTCGACTCCTTCACCTCGAATTCCATCTCGCGGGTGAGCGCGGTCTCGCTGATCTCGCCGATGAGGCCGAGATCCAGCAGGTGGTCTTCGCCGAGCGGTGGAGCCCATTGCGGAAAGGTGGCGGGCAGCAGTTGCAGGACGCGCTTGCGCGCATCGAGCTCGGGTCGATGGCGCTGGCGGTAGTCGAAGCCGATGGTCTCGACGCGCTCGTAGCGGCTGAGCGCCCAGGCAAGGCAGGTCGTGGAGTCTTGGCCTCCCGAGAAGAGCACCAGGGCGGAACGATGCATCGCAAATAAGATACCCGGTTATGACCGGCGGCGGGCTCCTCGAGCTCATCCTGCTCTCGATGGGCTGGCTCTTCTTCCTCGGCGGCCTCGTGGCGAACTACCAGGTGCTCGGCAATTCGCTTAAAGCGAAACCCGGTGCTCCGATCCCATCCGGCTTGGGCTTCATCCCGGGGGTGGTCGGCTCGATCACTGTCTTCTTCAGCATTCCTGCGCTGGCGAGCTACGGCATTGAGGTGCCATGGCCGTGGCTATGGATCGCGCTCCCGCTCGTCGTCGATCCTTACTGCGTCGGCGGGCTCGTGCTGCTCCTCGTGCGCAAATAGAATCTCGCGCTTGGCACACAACGCCGCACCGACGCAGAAGCTGAGGGGCAACGAGTGGAAGACAGTGGCGACGCTCGTGCCCGGCGCGACCGCGATCGTCGCCGTGCCGGTCGCGCTCCTCGCCACCTACGGCATCCTGCGCTTCTCGGCGACGCTTTTCGGCGAGCTGCGCGACGTGGTGTTCGTGCCGGTGACGCAGCGTGCGATCCGCCGGATTGCGCTCGGCGTGTTCCGCCACCTGCACAGCCTGTCGCTGCGCTTCCATCTCGAGCGCCAGACCGGCGGCATGACGCGCGACATCGAGCGCGGCACGCGCGCCATTTCCACGCTGCTGTCGTACGCCGTCTTTTCGATCCTGCCGGTGATCCTCGAATTCACGCTGGTCGCGGCGGTGCTGCTGGCGAAATTCGACTGGCGCTTCGCCGCCGTCACCTTCGGCGCGGTGGTCGTCTACATCACGTTCACGGTGATCGTGACCGAGTGGCGCATGGCGATCCGCCGGCAAGCCAACGAGCTCGACTCGAAGGCCAACACGCGCGCCATCGACAGCCTGCTCAACTACGAGACCGTGAAGTACTTCGGCAACGAGGACTTCGAAGCACGCCGCTACGACGAGAACCTGCGGAAGTACGAGAGCGCCGCGGTCAAGAACGAAGCGTCGCTCGGGCTCCTCAACATCGGTCAGAGCTTCATCATCGCCGCGGCGGTGACCGCGCTCATGATGCTCGTCGCGCAGGGCGTGGCGATGAAGAGCTTCACGCTCGGCGACCTCGTGCTCGTGAACGGCCTCCTCATCCAGCTCTACATACCGCTCAACTTTCTCGGCATGGTGTATCGCGAGATCAAGCAGGCGATGCTCGACCTCGACCGCATGTTTCGCTTGCTGAACGAGAATCGCGAGATCGCGGACCAGCCGGGCGCGCTCGACCTGCCGCCCGGAGCGGCGAACGTCGAGTTCCGGCACGCCGACTTCCACTACGAGCGCGCCCGGCAGATCCTGTTCGACGTCAGCTTCTCGATACCGGCGGGACACCGCGTGGCGGTCGTCGGCCACTCGGGATCCGGCAAGTCCACCCTCGCGCGGCTGCTCTACCGCTTCTATGACATCTCCGGCGGCACCATCGTCGTGAACGGTGCCGACATTCGCGAGGTGAAGCAGGCGAGCCTGCGCGCGGCGATCGGCATCGTGCCGCAGGACACCGTGCTTTTCAACGATACGATCCTCTACAACATCCGCTACGGCCGACCCGAGGCCAGCGATGAGGAAGTGTTCGACGCCGCGCGCGCCGCGCACATTCACGACTTCATCGTCACGCTGCCCGCGGGCTACGAGACCATGGTCGGCGAACGCGGGCTCAAGCTGTCAGGCGGAGAAAAACAACGCGTTGCCATAGCGCGGGCGTTGTTGAAAAACCCGCGCATCCTGATCTTCGACGAGGCGACTTCCGCGCTCGACTCGCGCGCCGAAAAAGCGATTCAGGCTGAGCTCGAGCGCATCTCCGAAGGCCGCACGACGCTCGTGATCGCGCACCGGCTCTCCACGGTGATGGATGCCGACCAGATCCTGGTGCTGCAGAACGGACGCATCGTCGAGCGCGGCAGCCACCAGCAACTGCTTGACGCGCAAGGCGAATACGCGCGGATGTGGGCGCTCCAGCAACAGCAGGCGCAAGCCGCTGCGGTGCTCGAAAGTACAGTGGCACTGTAGCCGCTGCACGACAGAGAACCAGTTCACGGAAGTTCTAGGAATTACTGCCTACTGTCTGATTTTGTTTGCGTTTTTTTTCGTCGTAGGGCACACTGCTACAAAATCCATGCTCCAGTTAGGGCATGCATAACCGATAACGAATAAACCGCTTGCCAGAGAAGATTCACCGCAATGCAAAGAAAACTTCATCCGCTCGAGGGCATCGTTGCCGTCTTCGCCCTTGTATTCGTCCTCGCCCTCACGATCGGCTTCGCGCAGGCGCAGGAAGCCAAGCCGCATAAAGCTGTTTACCTGAGGTCGTCGTCCGCGCTGGTGCTCGATGCCGACACCGGCGAGATCGTCATCGACAAGAACGCCGACGCGGTGACGCCGATCGCCTCGATCACCAAGCTGATGACGGCAATGGTGATCCTCGATCGCGGTCTCGATATGGATCAGCGCATCGTGCTCAGCCGCCAGGACATCGACTCGCTGAAGGGCACGCGCTCGCGCCTGCGTCCGGGCAACGTGCTCACGCGCCGCGAGCTCCTGCTCCTCGGCCTCATGTCTTCCGAGAACCGCGCCGCTGCAGCGCTGGGCCGCACGTATCCCGGCGGCATCGAGCCCTTCGTCGCCGCGATGAACGCGAAGGCCGCCTCGCTCGACATGAAGGACAGCCGCTTCGTCGACTCCACCGGGCTCTCGCCGCACAACGTCTCGAGCGCGCGCGACCTCGTCAAGCTGGTGCGCGCGGCGCATGAGTATTCGCTCATCCGAGAGTTCTCGACAAAGGACCGCGCCGCCGTCCGCGTGAACGACCGCGGCCGGCCGCTCAACTTCCACAACACCAACGGCCTCGTGCGCGCACATCACTGGGAGGTCGGGCTCTCGAAGACCGGCTACATCAGCGAGGCGGGACGCTGCCTCGTGATGCGAGTGCGCCTCGCCTCCAAAGATCTCATCGTGGTGCTGCTCGACTCCTGGGGCCGGCAATCGCGGATCGGTGACGCGAACCGCATCAAGAAGTGGGTCGAGACCAACGCGACCGCCGGTCGCTCGAGCTAGGCGGCCATCGTTTCGTCGGCGGCGAACTTGCCGCCGTCAACTTCAGGAAAGATGTCCTCGAAGGGCTAGCGCTCCCGCAGAAGGCGCTGCCGCCCAAGTATTTCTACGACGCCGCCGGCAGCCAGCTCTTCGAGAGGATCTGCCGCCTGCGCGAGTACTACCCGACGCGCGTGGAACTCGGCATCACCCGACGCTACCTCAGGGACATTGCCCGCTTCGCCGGCAAACGCTGCGCGCTGCTGGAGTACGGCAGCGGCGAAAGCCTGAAGACGCGCCTCCTGCTGGGTGCGCTGCAGCCCTCGGTCTACATGCCGGTCGACATCTCGGCGGATGCGCTGCGCGCGGCGGTCAAGCGCCTCGCGCGCGAGTTTCCCAAGCTCGGCATCGTCGCCATCACCGCGGACTTCTCGCATCCGCTCAGCATTCCGGCCTACCGCGGAAAGGCGCGACGCGTGGTCTACTTCCCCGGCTCGACCATTGGCAACCTGCGGCGCGACGAAGCCCAGGCGTTCCTGCGCATGACACGCGGCCAGGTCGGCGCCAACGGCGCGATGCTGGTCGGCGTCGACCTGAAGAAAGACCCGAACGTCCTGCATGCCGCCTATAACGACGCCAAGGGCGTCACCGCCGCGTTCAACCTGAACCTGCTTGCGCGCATCAACCGCGAGCTCGGCGGCGACATTGATGTGCGGCGCTTCGCGCATTACGCCTTCTACAACCCGATGGCGGGCCGCATCGAGATGCATCTCGTCGCGCGCGAAGCGCATGCGGTGAACATCGGCAACTATCGCTTTTCGTTCTACCGCGGCGAATCGATCCACACCGAGAACTCCTACAAGTATTCGGTGCAGGAATTCGAGGTGCTCGCCGCCAATGCGGGCTTCAAGGCCGCGAAGCTCTGGACGGACGCCCGCCGCTGGTTCGGCGTGTTTGGGTTGACGGCGGCCTAGGCGGCGCCGATGCGGCCCGTCGGCCGGTGGCCGATCGAGTGCGAGATGCGATCGGCGGTTTCCTTCACGAGCGGTCCCCAATGCGCCTTCATGCGATCGGCCGGCGTCGACAGCGACAGCGCGGCGACGAGATGTCCCGTGTCGTCACGGATCCCTGCCGCGACGCAGCGCACGCCGATCTCGGCCTCCTCGTTGTCGGTCGCCCAGCCCTGGCGCTGCGTGCGCTCGAGGTCGCGCTCGAGGAGCGGCAGGCTGGTGATGGTGTTCTTGGTGTGCGTCGCCAAGCCCGTGCGCTTGGCGTAGTCACGCAATCTGGCGAAGCCATCCTCCAGCAGAAACAGCTTTCCCGCCGCCGTGACGTGGAGGGAAGCGCGGGCGCCGATGACGTGGACTACGCGCATCGCCGAGCGGCCGGAAGACGTGCGCTCGACATAGACGATCTCGTCGTCATGCCGCACCGAGAGGTTCGCCGTTTCGCCCGTTTGCGCGTGCAGCTCGCGCATGAGCGGCAGCGCGAGCTCGCGCACGCTGATGCGTGACTTCACGAGGTTGCCGAGCTCGAGAAGCCGCATGCCCAACCGGTAGCTGCCCGGCTCGACGCGGTCGACGATGCGATCGGCCGACATCGAGGCGAGGATGCGATGCGCGGTCGACGGATGCAGGCCCGTGTACTGCGCGATCTGCTTGAGTCCGAGCGGCTCGGGATGCTGCGACAGGACGTCGAGCAGCTTCATCATGCGCTCGATCACCTGGATCGGGTTCTTCGCTTCGTCTCGGGATATCGGGGCCATCGCCATTTCACATTGTAAAATGCGCCGCCATGCCCGTGGTGACCTGCATCGACGATCTTCGCGAGATGGCCAAGAAGCGCGTCGCGCGTGCCATCTTCGAATACGTCGACTGCGGTGCCTACAGCGAGGGCACGCTGCGCGCGAACCGCGCCGACATCGAGGCGATCGGCCTGCGCCAGCGCGTCGGCATTGATGTCGACAAGCGCTCGACGAAGACGACGCTGCTCGGGCGCGAAGCGACCATGCCGATCGCGCTTGCGCCCGTCGGGCTCCTCGGCCTCAACTGGGCGAACGGCGAGATCCTCGCCGCGCGCGCCGCGAACCAGTTCGGCGTGCCTTTCACGCTCTCGACGATGTCCATCTGCTCGATCGAGGACGTGGCCCAAGGTACCGGCAAGCCATTCTGGTTTCAGCTTTACGTGATGCGCGATCGCGGCTTTGCCGCCTCGCTCATCGAGCGGGCCAAAGCGGCGAAGTGCTCGGCGCTCGTGCTCACGCTCGACCTGCAGGTCCAGGGCCAGCGCCATCGCGACCTGAAGAACGGACTCGCCGTGCCGCCCAAGCTGACCCTGGGCACGGCGCTCGACATCATGACCAAGCCCAGCTGGGCGCTGAACGTCATGACCAGCAAGCGCAAGAGCTTCGGCAACCTCGAAGGCCGCCTGCCGGATGCAAAGAGCCTGACCACGCTCTCGCAGTGGATCGCCGGGCAGTTCGATCCCACGCTTTCGTGGAAGGATGTCGAGTGGGTCAAGCGCCTTTGGGGAGGCCCCTTGGTGCTCAAAGGCATCCTCGATGCCGAAGACGCGAAGGTCGCGGCGCAGAGCGGCGCCGACGCGATCGTGGTCTCAAACCACGGCGGCCGGCAGCTCGACGGCGCGGTGTCGTCGATCCGCGCGCTGCCCGAGATCGCCGCCGCCGTCGGCGACAAGATCGACGTCTGGTTGGACGGTGGCATCCGCAGCGGGCAGAGCCTCCTCAAGGCGCTCGCGCTCGGCGCCAAGGCGGCCATGATCGGCCGAGCGTTCGTCTATGGCCTGGGGGCGAGGGGCGAAGCCGGTGTGCTGCAGGCGCTCCAGCTGATGCAGAAGGAGCTCGACGTCACCATGGCGCTGACCGGCATCCGCGACGTCAAGGACGCGAGCCCCTCGATTCTGCGCGCTTCATAAAGCGCTCGGGTCGCAAGGCGTCCAGCAGTTTTCCTTCGACGGGCAGCGGCTCGCCGTCCAATTCGCTTGCGATGATCTCCGCCGCGAGGGCCGCCCAGATGATGCCGCGCGAGCCGTAGGCAAACGCGCCGTAGATGCCTGGGCTGAGCTTCCCCACGACCGGCAGGCGATCGGGGGTGACCGCTCGAAAGCTGACGCGGCCCTCGGTCTTCGCATTCACTTCCACGCCCAGGATGTTGCGCAGCCGCTCGAGGTTGCCGGCGTGGCTGTCGGCGCGCACGGCCGCATCCGCATCCTCGAGGTCGTACGTCGCACCGACGACGCACACGCCGTCGATCGGCGGCAGCGCCATCCCGCCGCGCAGCACCACGGTGCGCGGCGGTTCCAGCGCATCGACCGGTACGTAAGTCAGCTGGCCGCGCACCTGGCGCAAGCGCAGGTGTGGCACGGCGCAGAGTTTCGGCGCTCCCACGGAGTTGGCCAGAATGACGGTCTTGCCTGCCGGGATTTTCTCGAGCGTGGAGCCGAAGTGCCGCTGCAAACGCTCGCCGCAGGCGTCGAGCTGGGCGCGCACGAGCGAGCGCGGCTTGATCCAGCCGCTTTCGGCGAACCACAGGCCCGACGCGGCTACCGGTACGCCCGCGTGCGCGGAGGCTTCCTCGCGCTCGACGAACTGCGCATACGCGGCCGGCAGCCCGGCGACGGATTTTTGCTGCGCCTCCATTTCCTTGTCGGTGCGCGCCAGTTGCAACACGCCGCACTGGTCGTAGCGTGCGTTGCCCAGGCGCTCCCAGTTACGCAACGCGTACAGATACGCGGCGCGTGTAAGCCGGGCGAAGATACTGTCGTCGAGCGTGACGATCGGATGGAAGGTGCCGGCGTGATTGCCCGAGGCCTCCTGCGCAGGCTCGGCGCGGCGCTCATGGAGCTCGACTTCCCAGCCGCGCGCGCAGAGGCGCTCGCAAACCGCCGCACCTGCGAGCCCGGCGCCGACGACGATGGCTTTTCTCTCCCGGAGAAAATGGTGACTGTCACCCCTTCTGGTATTGCGCGCAGTGAGCATCTCGCGTTTGCCGCCGAACCCGGCGCGTTTCTCGACCGCGAATCCCGTCGCTCCGAGCGCTTCGCGCACCGGGCCGGCGACGCTCCAGGTCGCGAGCGTCGCATCGCGTGCCGCAAGGCGCGACACGGAGCGCAGCACCTGGTGCGTCCACATCTCCGGGTTCCTGGCCGGCGCGAAGCCGTCGAGGTAGATGGCATCCGCGGCGAGGCGCAGGTCCCGGAGTTGTGCGACGTCAGCGAAGAAGAGGGTGAGCACCACGTTGCCGAACTCGAGCCGATGCGCGCCGCTCACGAGCAGCGGCCAGCGCGCGTGTAGCTCGCTCGCCTCAGCGCCGACCTCGGGATAGAGCCGATGCAGCGCGCGCAGGTCTTCGAGCGTGAACGGATGCTTCTCGATCGAGACGAAATGCAGACGCCGGCAGCGCGCCGGGTCGTCCTTCCAGGCACGCCAGGTGGCGAGGAAGTTGAGGCCCGTGCCGAAGCCGGTCTCCAGGATGACGAAACGATCGCGGCGCGCCCAGCGCTCGGGCAGGCCGTTGCCGGCGAGGAAGACGTGGCGAGCCTGCGCCAGGCCGCCGCCGGCGCTGTGATACACGTCGCCGTAGGCGGACGAGTAGGGCGTCTCGTTCCGCAATTCGTAGCGGGCGGGGACGATCGACGCGGCCATGCGGCTATTTTGATCGAAACGCTGAAGTATCATGGCGGCCTCCGCACGAGGTCGCGCATGAACAAGCCCGCCGAGCTCAGATTCGAAACCGTTCCCTTCTGGATCAACGGTAAGCCGGTCGCGCCGGCGGGGCCGCATCACAGCCGACGGGGGGAAGTGTTCAATCCGGCGACCGGCCAGGTCGCGCGCCACGTCGCGTTCGCGGACGCCGGCATCGTCGATTCAGCGGTAAAGGCGGCCAGCGCGGCTTTCCCCGCAGAAGTTTCTGCAGCTCCTTCAGCGCGAGCAGAAGACGCTTGCCCGAATCGTGAGCGAGGAGCACGGTAAGACGCTGCCCGACGCGATGGGCTCGGTGCAGCGCGGCATCGAGGTGGTCGAATTTGCCTGCGGCATCCCGCATCTCCTGAAAGGCGAGTACGCGGAGAACGTCGGCACGCAGGTCGACACGCACACGCTGCGGCAGCCGGTCGGCGTTTGCGCCGGCATCACGCCTTTCAATTTCCCGGTGATGGTGCCGCTCTGGATGTTCCCGGTGGCGATCGCCTGCGGCAACGCGTTCATCCTCAAGCCCTCGGAGAAGGTTCCCTCGGCCTCCGTGCGGATGGCCGAATTGCTTAAGGAAGCTGGGCTGCCCGACGGCGTGCTGAACGTCCTGCACGGCGACAAGGCGGCGGTCGATGCGATCCTGAATCATCCCGGCATCCACGCCGTCTCGTTCGTCGGCTCGACGCCGATCGCGAAGTACATCTATGAGACTTGCGCCCGAAACGCCAAGCGAGTCCAGGCGCTCGGCGGCGCGAAGAACCATGCCGTTGTGCTGCCGGACGCGGATCTCGAGTTCGCGGCGGATGCGCTCATCGGCGCGGCCTACGGCTCGGCGGG